>SAMEA3663246__coassemble_75_pt1 | contig 45694 bp, 41 predicted proteins | sample SAMEA3663246__metabat2_low_PE_017 | metagenome-assembled genome bin SAMEA3663246 (sample SAMEA3663246) | pig gut metagenome | biome: pig gut; feature: pig-associated habitat; material: faeces | place: China | collected 2013
CTTCGCCGTTCAGTATGTATTCATCATCCTGTTTGATAAGTGATCCGTTTTCAAAAGACAGCCAGTCGGTTTTTCCCTCCGGTATGCCGGAAGCATTTATCAAGGTCAAGGTGCGGTCATAGCTTCCGCCGAAATCCACATTGATCAGTGCATCGTTCCCGGATTTGCGAATATTGCCGAAATAGAGATAGTTTTCAAGCAATGTCAAAACCGCTCTTTTGACCTCATCGGTTAAGCCGGCGGAGGATTCATCAAATGACTGCTTTGCTTGCGTGCCGTATGATTGAATCTGCTCATGACATGCTTTCAGATATTCGAAAAAGCCCTCATTACTAACCTTTTTGCCGATGAAATGCATCACTTCTTCGGGATAGTTTCTATCGGCAAAATAGTTTTTCTCAATCCATTTTCTGATTTTCTTCTGTTGCTTTGCAGATGCGGCAGCGGGATCCGCCCCGAAAACCTTATTTGCAACGGTATAGATCGAATCGAATTCTTTGATGAAGCCAATGTCAATTCCGGAAATATCCAATTATTTCACCTCGCTGAAGCAAATTATCAATGCGTTCTTCTTGGCGGAAGGTTCCCCGCATTCGGAAGTTTTTTCGTTGTCTTATTTTGCAGAACCGAAAAAGACCGGTTCGTTCAGTTCATACCGGGCAAATGAGCGTATCACGACTGGCTTATTTCCTTTCACGCATGCGCTCCGCCTGAGACGGCCTGAGATACATCGGAACCGCCGTTTCGGTCGCAGCGGTAAGAGGATTTTCATGGAGCATACGGAGGGCTTCCTTAATAACGAGCTCCGCATTCACATAGTCGCTCTGGCCGTAGCAGTCGCCGACCAGAACTCCGTCCTCATCGAGGATACCGATCGTTTCGCATGCGGAGATAATATCGTTTTTTGTGCAGGCGCAGGGGTCGATAATGCAGAGATCGCCGACATAAACAGCGCCGTAGGCATTCTCGTTCCTTGCATCTATAAGGCTTATGACAGTCGAGCCCTTAGGCGCAGCATGGCGAAGCGCCGCAAGCGAATTAACCGCAATTATCTTCTTTTTTGCCGCGAATGCGAGCGCATTGACCGTGGAAACGCCTATGCGCACGCCGGTGAAAGAGCCCGGCCCTATATCGACTGCGAAAGCGTCGGCATCATTCACCGTCAGGCCTTCTTCAGTCAAGAGCTCATCAAGCAGCGGCATGAGCGTAACCGAATGCGGTCTGCCGCTCTCATCGAGCTTCATTTTTATGCTGCCGTCCGAACGGAGTACCGCAGCGGACGGATTCTTTGCGGAGGTTGAAACGGAAATAATTATCATATTACCTCCTTGAAAAGTTCGGCTGTCATTTCTTCGTATTTCGCTCCTATTGGAACAAGCTCCAGGCTGCGCTCGTCATTACCGCTTCCTGCGATATGGATTTCGAGCCTTTCGCTCGGCAGTGCTTCACAGACATTTTCGCACCATTCCATAACTATCACGCTGCCGCCGGCAAGGTAATCCTCAAACCCGACGGCAAGAAGCTCCTCGTAATCGGCAAGACGGTAGCAGTCAAAATGATCGAATCTCAGCCTTCCCTCATGCCTTTTTACGATATTGAAGGTGGGGCTTGAAATATTATCAATGCCTATTTCCGAAGCGATACCGCGGACAAGGGTCGTTTTCCCTGCTCCGAGATCACCGAAAAGCGCAATAAACTCGCCTCCGTGCAGCAGCTTTGCAAGCCTTTTTCCGAAAAGGAGCATATCCTGCTCGGTTTTGATTATAAGCTCTTTGCTCAATTGAATGTACCCCTGAGCATCAGTTCATTTCTAAGCTCGGTGAGCCTGTCATCACGGATGGCCTCCCTGATCCTTTCCATAAGCCTGTATGTGAATCTCAGGTTGTGCATGGTGATGAGCTCAGCAGCAAGTATCTCCCCTGCCTTGACTAAATGCCTTATATACGCCCTTGTGAAATTACGGCAGGCATAGCAGTCGCAATCCTCTTCGATCGGCGAAAAATCGTGCGCAAATTCGGCATTTCGGAGCATCTTTTTGCCGTCAAAGGTAAACGCAAGGCCGTTACGGGCGGAGCGGGTCTGGAGTACGCAGTCAAACATATCAATACCGCGCATTGCGCCCTCGACAAGGCAGTCGGGGCTGCCGACGCCCATGAGGTAATGGGGTTTGTTCACGGGCATATACGGCATGAGCTCTTCGAGCATTTCGTACATGACCGGCTTTGGTTCGCCGACGGAGAGACCGCCGATGCCGTAGCCCGGGAAATCCATATCGGAAAGCACCTTCGCGCTCTCGATGCGGAGATCGCGGAACATACCGCCCTGCACGATGCCGAACAGAGCCTGATCCTCCCTTGTATGGCTTGCTTTGCAGCGTTCCGCCCAACGATGGGTGCGGTTCATTGCGGCGGCGGCATAGCTTTTATCGCAGTCAGCCGGAGCACATTCATCAAATGCCATGGCGATATCGGCACCGAGCGCCTGCTCTATCTCCATCACATATTCGGGGGTAAAAAAGAGCTTTCTGCCGTCGATATGGGAATGGAATTCAACGCCGTCCTCGCGAATCTTATTCATTGCCGCAAGGCTGAATACCTGAAAGCCGCCGCTGTCGGTGAGCATGGGGCCATGCCACTGTGAAAATTCGTGCAGACCGCCTGCTTCCTTCACAAGCTCATGCCCCGGACGCAGAAAGAGGTGATAGGTATTGCCGAGGACGATGCCTGCGCCGACCTCTTTAAGGTCACGAGGGGTCATCGCCTTTACGGTTGCCTGGGTGCCGACCGCCATAAAGCATGGAGTATCAATGACGCCGTGGGGAGTGTGGAGCTTGCCGAGACGCGCACCGGTGTGCTTATCGGTTTTAATGAGTTCGTAGTATACGGGAGGGTTCATATCTTTTGTATCCTTACTTAATTATCAATAGAAGAATGATGCATCGCCGAAAGAGAAGAAACGGTAGCGTTCCTTCACGGCATGCTCATACACCTTCATGACCTCCTCGCGCGAACAGAATGCGCTGATGAGCATGAGAAGGGTCGATTCGGGAAGATGGAAATTGGTTATAAGAGCATCGACCGCTTTGAATTTATAGCCGGGTTTTATGAATATCTCGGTCATACCGCTGCCTGCGTGGATGATGCCGTTATCATCGGCAATGCTCTCAAGGGTGCGGCAGCTTGTCGTACCGACCGCGATTATCCTTCCGCCCTTTGCCCGTGCGGCGTTTATCACGGCGGCGGCTTCCTCGGTGCAGCGATAGTATTCCGAATGCATGCGGTGATCCTCCACATTTTCTTCGGAAACGGGTCTGAAAGTGCCGAGACCGACATGAAGAAGCACATCGACTATCTCCACGCCCTTATCCGAAATGCGCTGCAAAAGCTCCGGCGTAAAATGCAGCCCTGCTGTCGGAGCGGCAGCGGAACCGTTTTCACGAGCATAGACCGTCTGATAGCGTTCCTTATCCTCCAGCTTCTTCGTGATATACGGCGGCAGCGGCATTTCACCGACCCTATCCAGAATTTCTTCCAGTATGCCGTCATAATTAAGCTCGATTATCTTGTTCCCGTCATCGAGGGTATCAATAACGGTGGCGGAAAGCTCAGGACTGACTGTAAAGGTCAGACCGGGCTTTGCTCTCCTTCCGGGCTTTGCAAGGCATTCCCATTTCTTTCCCTCAAGGCGTTTGAGGAGCAGAAACTCCATCGTTCCGCCCGTATCCTCGCGGCGGCCGTAGATTCGGGCAGGGATGACCCTTGTATCGTTTCTGACGAGCACATCGCCGGGGTTCAGATAGTCGATTATATCGGAGAATATTTTATCCTCTATCTTACCCGTACTGCGGTCATAGGCAAGAAGCCTTGAATGCTCGCGATCGGGGCATGGCGACTGAGCTATCAGTTCCTTCGGGAGCTCATAATAAAAATCACTTGTTTTCATTTGTATTATTCCTGTTTTCTTCGGGAATGGAATCATTCGATGATGTCGTAGACTAAAGCTTCATCCTCGGGCTTTTCATCCGCAACGCAAACGGCATTGACGAGCTTCGATACCGCCTCATCGAGATTTGTTTCGTCATTTACATACATGTATGCAATGGGTTCGTCCTTTTCGATACGGTCGCCGCATCTCTTTTTCATAAGGATGCCGACCGCGGGATCAACGGTATCCCCCGCTTTCTCCCTGCCTGCGCCTAACAGCAACGCGGCAAGTCCTATGCTCTTGGCATCCAGCTTTTTGATATAGCCCGTGCAGTCCTTATAAATAGGCACAATACGCTTGGTGCGCACAAGCAGATTCGGATCATCGACATAACGGACATCTCCGCCCATCTCTTCGAGCATTGAGCGAAGCCTTGTGAATCCGCTCCCATCCTCAACTGCCTTTTTGAGCATTATCTCTGCATCTTCCTGAGTCGAAGCGATGTTTGAAAGCATCAGAAGCCTTCCTGCAAGCACGAAGCTTACCTGCATCAGGGGATCGTTATAGGGTATTTTGCCCGTCAGGCCCTCTATTGCCTCGCGCATCTCAAGGCCGTTGCCGACCGCCATGCCGAGGGGACGATCCATATCGGTGATGACCGCAACGGTATTCCTGCCGAGATGCCTGCCTATCTTTACCATCAGCGAAGCAAGCTTTCTTGCCTCATCAACCGTGCGCATAAACGCTCCGCCCCCGGTCTTGACATCCAATACAATGGCTTCTGCTCCGGAAGCAAGCTTTTTGCTCATGATGCTCGACGCGATGAGCGGAATGCTCGGTACCGTTCCGCTGACGTCGCGGAGAGCGTACATTCTTTTATCCGCAGGGTCGAGGTTGCCCGACTGGCCGATGACGCAGAGGCCCGTTTTCCGGACGATGCGCTTGAATTCGTCAAGGCTCTTTTCAACGCTCACCCCGGGTACGGATTCGAGTTTGTCGAGCGTGCCGCCGGAATGTGCAAGTCCCCTGCCGCTGACCTTTGCAACGGTGCCTCCGCAGGCAGCGACAAGCGGAGCAACGATGAGGGTCGTGGTATCGCCGACGCCTCCGGTTGAGTGCTTATCAACCTTGATGCCTTCAAGGTCGGACAAATCCACGACATCCCCCGAATGCATCATGGCATCGGTGAGGTATGCCGTTTCCTCATCGGTCATGCCCCTAAAGCATACCGCCATCATCCATGCGGTGAGCTGGTAATCCGGCATGCTTCCGTCGGTCACTCCCCTGATAATGAATTCTATCTCTTCTTTTGTATGAGTGAAGCCGTCACGCTTCTTTTCGATAAGTTCAGTATAATGCATGCTCTCTCCTTTCGGGAAAACCTGTCTTTTTATTCAACGGTCACGGATTTTGCAAGGTTCCTCGGTTTATCTATATCGCAGCCCTTGAGCGAAGCGATATAGTACGCAAAGAGCTGGAGGGGTACTATCGTAAGCGACGGCAGCGAGAGCGTGCCGCACTCGGGAAGCCTTATGACGTGATCCGCAACATTTTCGGTCTCATCATCGTCATGATTGATTACCGCTATGACCTTAGCTCCCCTTGCCTTGACTTCCTTAATATTTGAAACCATCTTTTCGAGCAGCGGACGGTATGTGCAGAGAGCGATTACGAGCGTCCCATCCTCAATGAGCGAGATGCTGCCGTGCTTCAGTTCACCTGCGGCGTACGCCTCTGAATGGATGTAGGATATTTCCTTGAGCTTCAAAGAGGCTTCAAGCGAGAGCGAATAGTCCATATTCCTGCCGATGAAGAAAACATCCTGGGAATTGAAGTACTGCGAGGCAAGGTACTGTATGGGCTCGACTTTTTTAAGCATATCCGAAAGCATTTTGGGAATTGCCATGAGTTCATCGACTGAAGCGGAGAGCTGTTTTTCATCAATGGTACCCTTGATATATGCCATATGAAGGCTCAGAAGCCGGATGAGAACAAGCTGGGTGCTGTACGCCTTCGTGGTGGCAACCGATATTTCGGGACCTGCCCAGGTATAGAGCACATCCTCGCTCTCATTTGCTATCGAGCTTGCAACGACATTGACTATCGAAATCACCCTCGCGCCGCGTTTGCGTGCTTCCCTGAGCCCATAGAGGGTATCGAGCGTCTCACCGGACTGGCTGATGATGATAACAAGGGTATGCTCATCTATGATGGGTGAGTCATAACGGAATTCGCTCGCGAGCTCGGCATCGACCGGAATTCCCAGGAGATGCCTCATATAGTATTTTTCGACCATGCCGACATGATATGCGGAGCCGCAGCCTACTATTTTAATGCTCGTAATCCCTTTGAGGTCTTCTTGGGAGACATGTTTAAGGCCGAGATCAATCTTCCCGTCATGAATTCTTGGGCCGATGGTCTTCATGATAGCATCGGGCTGCTCCATGATCTCCTTTATCATGAAATGGGGATAACCGCATTTCTCCGCAGCGTCAATATCCCAGTCGATATGTTCAACCTCGTGCTGGATACGTTCGCCGTAGCTGTCCATGACGGTCACTCCGTCCTTAGTGAGAATTGCAAGCTCCCTTTCGCCGAGACGGAAAATATCACGGGTATGCTTAAGGAGCGCAGGAATATCGGATGCTATCATATTCTCGTCCTTACCGAGCCCGACGATCAAAGGCCCGTCCTTACGGATTGCCATTATCTGCCATGGATAATCCGAAAAGAGGATGCCGAGGGCATACGAACCCTTGAGCTGCATCTCCGCGCGGCGCACTGCGGAAACCGGGTCACCGCTGTAATAATAATCAATAAGCTCGGAAACGACCTCGGAATCCGTATCGCTCGAGAAGGTGTGGCCGTGCGCTTCGAGAAAAGCACGGAGCTCCAGATAATTTTCTATTATGCCGTTGTGTACTACTGCGACCTTGCCGCTGTGAGCACAGTGCGGATGCGCATTATTATTCGAAGGCCTTCCATGGGTCGCCCAACGGGTATGACCGATACCGACGGTGAATTCTCCGTCACGGGAAGAATCTGACTTACTCTCCTCGGCAATGATCTCGCGAAGCTGCTTTATCCTGCCGCAGGTTTTATAGACCTTTATGCCGTCCCTGCCTGCGAATGCAATGCCTGCCGAATCATAGCCCCTGTATTCGAGCTTTTCGAGCGCATCAAGCAGTATTCCCGATGCAGGCTTATTTCCAACATAACCAACTATTCCGCACATACTGTTACCTCCGAATGTGTTGTTTATCTAAACGACCTTACGCTGTATCCCGTAATTATCTATTTCGTTTCTGCGCAAAATTCCATTTTCATTATAACGCATTTCTCGCGTTAATGGTAGAGATAATTTCCGTTTTTCGCGGATAAAGCCGTTTATCGGTTAAATATATTGTTTATTTGTTGATTCAAGCCCTGAATTGTTCAAAATTTTGATAAATACGTCTTGTTATGTGGGGTGGTTTTATGGTAAAATGATGTGTCATATTGCGGTTCGGTATGCGAACCCATCGACAAGCTGTGCAGAAAGGATACTGCTATGAAAAGAAGAAGCGCGGATCTCATCACGAGCCTTGAATCAAAAGGCATTGACGCCGTGATGATTACCTCCGCAGTCAACCGCAGATACTATTCCGGCTTCACCGGCAGCAACGGCGTTGTTGTTCTCAGCAGAAACGGGAGGGTTCTCTTCACCGATTTCCGCTATACCATCCAGGCCAAGGAGCAATGCGCTCCGTACGGCTGCGAGGTTCGCGAGGTCGCCCGTGCCATCGGGAGAAGCGATGTCGAGGCTCTGCTCCGTGAGTTCGGTGCAAAGCGCGTTGCTTTTGAGGATGAAGCAATGACCGTTGCGGAATTCGAAGCTTACCGCGATATGCCCTTTGAGCTTATCCCGGCTTCAGCGGAGATAAACGGCGGAAGGCTCGTTAAGAATGCTTACGAAATCTCCGAGATGCAGCGCGCTCAGGCGATCGCCGATGCTGCGTTTTCGGATCTCCTGAAAGTTGTCAAGGTCGGCATGACCGAAAAGCAGGTCCGCAATGAGCTTGACTACTATCTGCGCCGCCACGGTGCGGACGAGAATTCGTTTGATACCATCGTGGGCTCCGGGCCGAACGGTGCGCTCTGCCATGCGTACCCGGGCGAAAGGAAGCTCAGCAGCGGTGATCTTGTTGTTGTGGATTTCGGCGCAAGGGTCAACGGCTATTGCTCCGACATGACGAGGACCTTCGCAATGGGAGAGCCCTGCGAGGAGCTTCGCAGGATCTATGATATAGTGCTGCGTGCTCAGCTCCACTGTCTTGATGTGCTGAAGCCCAATATGCGGGCAGCCGATCTTGACAAGGCGGCAAGGGATATAATCACCGAAGCAGGCTACGGCGATAACTTCGGGCACAGTCTCGGCCATGGTTTCGGGCTTGAGATCCATGAGCGTCCCTATGCAAGCACCCGTTCAGAGGATATTCTCGTTCCCGGTTCCACCATCACAGTTGAACCAGGCATCTATATCGAGGGCCTCGGCGGCGTTCGTATTGAGGACTGCTGCGTGCTGACCGAGGATGGTTATATTAACCTCTGCACCACGCCCAAGCAGCTCATAATCCTATAAATAAATTAAAAAAATTATTAACATAATAACCACACGGAGGTATTATCATGATTTTAGCAGGTGATTTTAGAAAAGGCATTACCGTCGAAATCGACGGACAGGTTTGGAGCATTGCTGATTTCCAGCATGTTAAGCCCGGCAAGGGTGCGGCATTTGTCCGTACCAGGCTCAAGAATGTCATGACCGGTGCCGTTCTCGAGAGGACCTTCAGCCCCACCGACAAATATCCCACCGCACATATTGAGACTCGCGAAATGCAGTATCTCTACACCGACGGCGACCTTTACTACTTCATGGACAACGAGTCCTATGAGCAGCTCGCTCTCAACCATGAGCAGGTCGAGGACGCTATCGACTACATCGTTGAGAATTCCAACGTAACCATCCGTTTCTTCAAGGGCAATGCATTCTCCGTTGCGGCTCCCAACTTCGTTGAGCTGACCGTTACCGAGACCGAACCCGGCTTCAAGGGTGACACCGCAACCGGTACCACCAAGCCCGCAGTGCTTGAGACCGGATACAAGATCAATGTTCCTCTCTTCGTCAACGAGGGTGACCGCATCCGCGTCGATACCCGTACCGGCGAATACATGGAAAGGTGCTAATCCGAATAACCCTTCCCGATCGTGCATCCGTCCGATGCAGGAGGAGCTAAGCTCCCCGTATTATACATACTTATCAGGAGGTCAATATGAAATCTAAGGTCGAATACATCAGGGGTTTTGCAAAGGCGATACGTCTGGATGAAGCTGACGACAACACTTCACGCCTTATCAAGGCAATCATTGATTGTCTTGATGAAATGGCGGAGAAGATCGATGAACAGGCTGAGGATATCGAAGAGCTGACCGAAGTCGTTGACGATGTCCAGGACACCTTGGAGGTTTACGATGATATTCTCAGCGATATTATCGATGACGATGATGATATAGATATCGACGATGACGACATCTATGATTTCGGCGAGGATGAGGATATCTGGACCGATGATGACGATGATGACATCGGCGATCTCAGCTTCCTCCATGACGACGATGATGACGACGATGACGATGACGACGATGACGGCGACCCCGATGTCTCCGGCGTCGATATCTCCGATGCTTTCAAGCTGTTTGACAAGATCATTAACGGCGAATATTGCGCCGAAGGCAAGAGCGGCGGCGAACCCAAGGTGACCTATACTCAAACCATGAGCAGCGATGATATTGCCAAAGCAAAGGAAGCTCTCCATGTAATGGAAAGTATCTTTAATATGTGCAATCCTTCCGATAAGGTGGACTGATGAACACTAAGGCTTTCGAGAGATTAAGCTAATGTAAATTCATAAGTCGGTTTCTTTGGAGAGCATTGGAATGCTTGTTCGGGGGGTCGCGCGTTCGACCCCCCTTTTTATTCCCCTTTGAAAGGAGCACACATGGATCTTCGGCTCACCTCGGCGCTCGAAATGCTCGCCTCCGGTCTCAGAGGCCCCGTAAGTGCCGCTGCGGACATCGGCTGCGACCACGGCAAGCTCTCCCTTGCACTGCTTGAAAATGATCTCGCGCAGCAGGTGATTGCTTCGGATATCAGCCCTGCCTCGCTCGAAAAAGCAAGGGCACTTGCTTCTCAGGAGGGGCTTTCCGACAGGTTAATCTGCCGTACCTCGGATGGTTTCTCCGCTTACTCCGAGGGTGAAGTGCAATGTGCCGTCATCTGCGGTATGGGCGGTGAGCTTATTGCATCCATACTGGAAAAAGGAAGCAGAATCGCGCATAGCCTTGAATGCATAGTCATGCAGCCCATGCGCGGCGAAGCGGAGCTAAGGGAATATCTGTACACCCATTCATACCGCATAACTGATGACAGGGTCGTCCTTGACGGCGGCAGGTATTATCAGCTTATCGCCGCAAAAGCCGGCACTCCCCTGCCCCTGCCCTATGGATGGCCCGTGGGCTACTACCAATTCGGGGCCGAGGCATACCGAAAGAACGATGAGCTTCTTGTTCCGATGCTGAAGCGGTATCTCGGGATAATGAACAGGAAGCTTGCCTCATGTGAAGTTGAGCCGCTCGCCCTTATGCGCGAGAAGGAATGTACGGAAATGATTCTCGGAATGATCGCGGAGAAGAACAGATGAAGCTGACAGATTTTATTGCTGCAATGGATAATCTTGCGCCTCGTGAGCTGGCTCTTGGCTTTGACAATGTCGGGCTTCTCATCGGCACGGAGCGCAGAGATATAAAAAAGGTGCTCGTTGCGCTCGACTGCACAACCGATGTCGCCGACGAAGCGGTAAGCAAGGGCTGTGACATGGTGCTCACCCACCATCCGCTCATGTTTCATGCTATAAAGCATATCATGCCCGATGAGCCTGCGACCGCGCCTATCTATCGCCTTATCCGGAATGATATTGCCATGTTCGCAGCGCATACCAACCTCGATGCGGCGGATGCAGGAGTCAACTATGAGCTTTCGAAGCTTTTGGGCCTTTCAAACCCCGTACCTGCCGGAGAAGAACGCATTATGCGCGTCGGCGATCTCGAAAACCCGATGATGCTCGATGATTTTATCCGTTTTGCGCAGACTAAGCTCCATACCAATATCAATGTTACAGGCAAAAACAGGCTCATTCGCCGTGTTGCCGTAATGGGCGGAAGCGGAGGCCGTGATTTTCCCATCGCGCATGCGGCAGGAGCCGATCTGTACCTGACCGGCGAATGTCCGCACGATGCCGCCGTTGAATCCGGCGTTTTAGGGCTTTCGATAGCTGTCGCAGGGCATTTTGAAACCGAAACAATAGTACTAAAACCCCTCATTGAGTATTTACAGAACCATACCGAGGGAGTACAATACATCTTAGCAGAGGCCAACATCCCCGTCTTTCGTGAGGTTTGATCTTCATTTCTTGCGGATGAGGCCGTAAATGGGGACAGTAGGAGGTAATTATGAACCAGTTTGAAGCATTATGGGAGTATCAGCAAGCCGATCTCGCGCTCGCTAAGCTCAACGATGACCTGAAATCCACCCCTGCATATACTCAGTATCTGCGTCTTAAAAAGACCTACAAGAAGCATCACAATATGCTCGAATCGCTTGACAGGGAGCTGAGCAGCAAGCTTGCCAAGCAGGACGAATACGCATCCAAGCTCGCCGAGCTCGTGAGAGCATTTGACCTTGAAAAATCCGAGCTTGAGATCATGGAAAGCGATGAGGGCAGCAAGGCCGAGGAGCTTACGGAGGCAAAAAAGTCCATTGAAAAGCTCGTCAGTTCCATCAATGCCCTTTCCAAGGAGCTGAACAGCCTCGTAAGCTGGTGCAGAAATGCCAATAAGCAGATCGGCGATACCTACGCTCTCGCCGCTTCAGCAAAGAAGGAGCTTGACGCTGCCAAGCAGACCTGTGAAAAGGAGAGGCAGGATGCCGTACCCGAAGCGAACAGGATAAAGGAAGAAATACTTGAAAAGAGAAAGGCCGTACCCCCTGAGCTGCTGAAAAAGTATTCCGCGCTCAAGGAGTCCGTACCCAATCCCGTTGCAAAGGTCGTCGGCGAAACCTGCGGAGGCTGCCGCATGTCCCTCTCATCGGTGATTGTTCGCAAGGTTGCCGCAGGAAATGTCGGCGTTGAATGTGAAACCTGCGGAAGGATACTCGTTCAGTGAGTTCCTTTCGGGTAAATATTTTGAGTAAGACAAGTGATCGCACCATATAATAATTGGTGAGGAAAGTCCGAGCTCCATAGGACAGGGTGCCGGATAACATCCGGTGGAGGCGACTCCAAGGAAAGTGCAACAGAAATAAACCGCCGGCAAAAGCCGGTAAGGATGGAAAGGCGAGGCAAGAGCTCACCGCCCCTATGGTAACATAGGGGGTCCATGTAAACCCCACTCGGAGCAAGATTGAAATGGGAGCATTTAATGGCTGTCCGTCACGCTCCCCGTAATCGCTGGAACCTGCGAGTAATCGCAGGTCAAGATAGATGATCACATAAACAGAACTCGGCTTACGGCTTACTCAATACATGATCGCCCCGAATTAACGATCGGGGCTTTCTTTATAATGAAAATATATTGCTTTTATTTTGAAAAGGTGATAAACTAATGGATAATCGGTAATGGCAATTTCTTCCATATAGATTTGTCTTTACCTTAAATAATCCGGAAAGGATGCTTCTGTTATCAAAAGCAAGGTATGAATTATGCGGCATATCCCCAATATTCTGACCTGCATACGAATTTTGCTTGTCGGCATATTTGTTTATATGTTCTTGAATGCGCAATATGTTGCAAGCATCATCATCTATGCAATATCCTTCCTGACGGACTTGCTGGATGGTTATCTCGCAAGGAGGAATAACTGGACGACTCCTGTCGGTAAGGTGCTCGATCCGCTCGCAGATAAGCTCATGCTTGTCGCAGTTCTTGTCTGCTTTTTCATCAATGATTCCATTCCGAGATGGATACTCATCGTTATCGCCGCTGAGGAATTCATTATGATACTTGTCGGAGCCATACTTTACTTTATGAAGATCGTTGTCTATTCCGACTGGTTCGGGAAGATTGCGACCGGTCTTTTCGCTATGGCTATCGTATTTACATTTGTTCACATAATCGGAGAGCATAATTACGGCGTCAACATTTTCGGCTGGGCCGAATACGTCTTTATTGCCGCCGTCGCCGCTTCGCTCATCGCTTTCGTCCATTACGGCATCAATATCATAAAAGGGCATTATTCGGATTCAACGCCCGCAAAAAATTGAGCGGAATAATATTAAAGCTCAGACCTTTTACCGGGTCTGAGCTGTTTTTTTATTCCGCATCATCCTTGATGTAGCGGACGTACTCATAGGTTGAATACTTCTTTGTGGTTTCGTCCAGAAAGGCATAAACCTCATTACGCAGCTTATCCGCTGCCTCCTGCGGCGGCAGGCTTGTATCCGGATAGAATGCTTCGCTGATATAGACCGTTCGGCGCGGAGCCTTAATGAATTTCAGTATCCTGTGTTTCTGATATGTCACTGCTGCGGCAATCACCGGGCAATTCCATTTGCACGGATATTTGAACGATGCAGTGCGAAACGGTCTTACGAAATTACAGTAGGGCCAGATATGCGCTTCCGGGAAAATCGCTATCGCTCTCCCCTGATCGAGCCGCAGTTTCAGCGCCTCCATGAATTTCGGCATGCCGCTGATTTCTGTCGGGAGAGGTATCGCGCCTACCATCTGAACAAATGAACGCAATCCCTTTATGGATACCGCATCGGGATTCACAATTACATGTACCTTTGTCGGTAATGCCGCAATAGGATTTACGAACCCATCCGAAAAATGGGTGTGATTTGCGTAGATGAAGAAGCCTCCCTTATGGGTCTTTTTGAGTCTTCGCACAGCGCTCCTGTTTTTGAAGGTGAATCCGCAGAAGACATAGCAGAACAGCGAAACGAGCGGCATCGCGATAACATAATACGCTATCCATTCGAGTATTCTCCAGCCAAGGCTTACCGGTGCGAACGGGAATTCCTTTGTAATCTTGCAGGTGTTGATGCTGTTCCCCGCAAAATCATCGTTCAGCTCGTCGCGGTAGTGTATGACCCTTTCCTTAGCCATTTCTGCCCTCCGACTCCGCAAGGCGCAGTTCGTTATCCTCATTGGCTTCCGTTATGCCGATATCCTCAGCCGCTCTCTGCTTCATATCCGCATGCTTTTTGGCTTCGACAGTATCCGCTATCATCCGTTCCATTTCATCCATGCAGTACTCAAAATCGAAACGCTTTGCATAACCGACATAGCTTTCACTTGCCTTGCGCTTTTCTTCGGGATGATCTATCCACCAATCAATCTTGTTCGCAAGATCCTGTGCATCATTGAATTTGAAAAGGTTTTTATCGTCACGGGCAAAGTACTTTGTTGCACAGCGAGGGGAATTATTGATCACGGGAACGAGTCCGCAGCTTATAGCCTCAAGGCAGGCGATAGCCTCGATCTCAACCTCGGAAGGATGAACGTACAGGTCGGAATAATTGATTATTTTGAGCAGCTCATCACGGGAATAGAAACCCAGCACCGGTTTATTCGGCAGTACGCTGCTGCATTCAATTATCTTTTCCTTCTGAGGGCCATCACCTGCAAAAATGAGCTGAATCCTATCGCGGTATTTGGACATATTCGCCGCTTCGATAAGAATTCTATGGCTCTTTTCCTTGCTGTACCGCCCTGTAAACAGGATAACGAACTTGTCCTTATATTCCGCAGGTTTTTCGGATTTCTGCGGCTTGAACATGCTCATTACTCCGTTTGAAATAACTCTTGACGGCAATTCCTTTTTGACAACGCCCTGAAATGTGCTGCGGATAAACTCGGTTGGATAGTGAATACAATCCACATGCCTGTAAAACGAATGATAAAAGTTCTTATAGATCAGTCGGTTCACGAGCTTTGCATTCATCATAAAGATATGAGTTGAAAAATTCTCCGCCTGACAATGGAAACCTGCCGTAACCGGAAGCCCCATCTTCTTCGCCATGCGCAGCGCAGCCCTTCCGAGCGCAAACGGAATCATAATATGTACTTCATCCGCACCGGTAAGCGCTTCCCTAAGCACCTCTTTATCCGTCTTTGCAAGTGAAACGCCGTTCTTTGCAAGGTATGCATTCAGAAATGATCCGAGATTCATCGTGGGCATGATATAGAAGCCTTCCTGCCCCCTTCTCTCTTCATCCGCGCATACCACGCGCACTGTGTGTCCTCGCTTCTTCAACGAACGCACGAGGTTCATTGCCGCTATCGTCGTTCCGTTATTCTCCTGACCGAGAACATCGCATACAATCGTAATTACCATTACCCTTTCCTTTCCTTTTTTATCCTGTTGTAACAGAAATAAACCCGAAGCTTAACGCTCAGGTCCGCGGGGAAGGCTGCATTTTTCGGGTTTGATTAGAAATATTCTGCAAAAACGGTGGGTGAAATTCGTCTGTTTGCTTAGAAATGCAAATATAAAATAATACCGAATAATAAGCACTAAGCAACGGAACTTCGGCCCATACAGCCCAAAATCCACGCAGTATAAATTCCCCCTGTCGTATCCCCGATTCCGCATATCGGCTCGGGTCCCGACGAACTGATTATACCCTCTCTGATAATTTTTGTCAAATGTTTTTATAAAAATGCCGCATGGCAGCCAAAAATCCCGACCGTAGGGCCGGGACTCATGTTTCAAATCCTATTTTACTATTTCAATCACATACTCGGTATCCTCGGCGGAGGACAGCATGGAAGCCCTGCTGTGCGAAGTATTGACGATATACGGCGCCGCGGCAAGGATATAGGATGAATTGGTATCCCCATCCGGGATAGCAGCGATAAGCTGCCGCAGGGATTCGGCATCCTTGCAGCTATACATCTCTATACACCGGAGGCAAGCTTCGACTATATCGCCGCTGTACGAAACGGTACTGGCGTTAAGTAGGAACTCATTCATTTCCGCAGTCAGCAAATTGAAATGCGGATGCCTCAGGAGCGTTCCGCCCTCTGTTTCAAGCTCGTAATATCCTCCCGCTTCGGAATCAATTGCATACGATGTGAACTGGCACAGAGCAGCACCCGGCTGTGATGCAATCCCGGCGCAATACTGCACCGAGCCGTCCTCGGCGCGGCCGTACATAAGGAAAGCTGCCTCGCTGCTTTCGGAGAGCGTACATGTGAGTCCGCTGTCGGTTGCGATGAATCCGGTGGTAACGCCTGCGTCATTGAGAGTACGGGTCAGGTATCTCAGGATGAATGCTTCACGCATGATATTCAGGTCGAGCACGGGGCCTTCCAGTTCGAGGTCCTCTATCAGCTGCCGATATTCCTGCGAAATATTGAAGCATACGGTATGCTTTGCTTCGTCCACAATCTCAAACGAGAAATTATCAAGATTCGCTGTCGCTTCGGCGAGCTTTTCGAGGCGTTCCGCTTCATACGGGTCGTTAAGAGGGTCCACTTCGGATGGGTCATCGAGATACAGGATACTGTTCCATTCCTGCGCGAGTAATCCTGCAAACATATTATAGCCCGTGCCTCTGCAGGTGAATTCGTATGCGTCTGTGAGAATATTGAACAGCTCCGAGGATACCGAAATATCTTCGCCCATATGCTGATTGAGCATCGCAATATTGTTGTAGCCGTCATAATTCGTTTCGGCATCAACCATGCAGTAGATCCATTTAAGGCCATTGGAATATGCGGTAGTGGCGTTATTGTTCTTAACCCTTATCTCGTCCGATTTGCCGTCGAAATAACATGTCAGTGTAATACCGTTTGCATATCCGGGCACGAGGTCATCGGCGGATGCCTTGATATCATAGTATCCCGGTTCCTTTTTGACCCACTGACTGATACCGATAGAGAATGAAACGATTGCGATTACGGTCACAATGACAAAGCAGACTATCCGCAGCGTTTTATGCTTGACGCTGACTTCGATCTTATCCGACTTCTTCTTTTTATTCTTTTTTTCTTTTTTCTCTTCTGTTTCCATTTATTACGTTTATACCGGAACCACCCGATAACGGGTGGTTCCTATTGCCACAATGCGTATTACTTTTTGAAGCGGATCTCTTTGTATTTCTCTATCTCGCTTGGGCTTCCGAATACCATATGTCCGTTGCCGAGATCGACGAGCTCGGGCTTTTCGACCGAGTAGTCATGCATCTTCGGATCATAGATGAACAGCTTCTTTTCCTTTTCGATCTGAGGATCGGGAACGGGTATAGCCGACATAAGCGACTTGGTATAAGGATGCAGAGGATGATTGAAGAGTTCTTCCGTTTCTGCAATTTCCATGATGCGGCCCTTATAGATAACAACTATCCTGTCGCTGATGAAGCGAACGATGGAAAGGTCATGAGCGATGAACAGGTAAGTCAGACCCTTTTCCACCTGGAATTTCTTCAGGAGGTTCAGAACCTGTGCGCGGATGGAAACATCGAGAGCAGAGATTGGCTCGTCGGCAATGATGAATTCAGGTTCCATTACAATGGAACGGGCGAGACCGACTCGCTGACGCTGTCCGCCGGAAAACTCGTGGGGATACCTTGTCAGGTGCTCCGGGAGCAAGCCGACATCCTTTGTGACCTTTTCGATCTTGGCCATTCTGTCCTTCTCATCCTTGTAGAGATGGAAGTTATAAAGGCCTTCGGAGATTATGTATTCAATGGTGGCACGCTCATTCAGTGAAGCCGCAGGGTCTTGGAAGATCATCTGTATTTTCCTGATAACTTCGCGGTCATCCTTCCTTGACAGCTTACCGGAGATTTTTTTGCCCTTATAGTAGATTGCGCCGGCACTGCAGGGGTTGATTCTGACTATTGCGCGGCCGATGGTCGTCTTGCCTGAGCCGGATTCACCTACAAGGGACAGGGTCTCCCCTTTGTAGATGTCAAAGCTGACATTATCCACTGCCTTGAATGCTTTTTTGCCCTTGCCAAAGACAACATCGAGATTTTGAATTGACAATACAACTTCTTTATTGTTCTGTTCCATATGTTATCTCCTTAGGCATCAAATTCCACATTGGATTTAAGCATTTTCTCATGCAGATTCCGGATATTGGACGGTATCTCAACCTTAGGCGCCCTCGGGTCAAGCAGCCATGTCTTTGCAAAATGCGTTTCGCTGACCTGAAACATCGGGGGTTCCTTCTCAAGGTCGATAGCCATAGCATACATGTTTCTCGGCGCAAACGCATCGCCCTTGATCTTATTATACAGGGAGGGCGGTGTACCGGGGATTGAGAACAGGTCCGTTCCTTTTTCGCTGAGCTGGGGCAGTGAAGAGAGCAGAGCCCAGGTGTACGGGTGACGGGGATCATAGAATATCTCCTCAACCGTACCTATCTCTACGATCTGGCCTGCGTAAAGCACCGCGACACGCTCCGCAACGTTTGCAACAACGCCGAGGTCGTGGGTGATGTATACCGTGGTGAAGCCGAGATCATGCTGGAGATCTTTGATAAGGCGGATGATCTGAGCCTGAATGGTAACGTCGAGAGCGGTGGTTGGTTCATCGCAGATGAGGATCTTGGGCTGACAGCTCAATGCAATCGCGATAACGATGCGCTGGCGCATGCCTCCGGAATACTCAAACGGATAATCGTCAAAGCGCTTCTCCGGATCGGGTATGCCGACCTTCGCCATGATGTCGAGGGTACGCTTCTTGGCTTCCTCATTCGAGCACTTCTGATGCTTGAGGATAACTGTCATGATCTGCTTACCGATCGTGATTACGGGGTTGAGTGAGGTCATGGGATCCTGGAAAACGGTTGCGATTCTGCGTCCGCGAATCTTCTGCCAGTCCTCGGTGTACTTAATCTTTGAGCAGTCCACGATTGCGTAGCCGTGCAGGGTCGAGGTTTCCTCATCATAGGAACGATACTCAACGCGGAAGGTAGCAACATTGAAGAGGTTGTTCAGAACCTCGGGGTTGTTGAGATCCATGCCGAGCTCCATTGCGCTCCTGAATGCCTTTCTGAGCTTGAAGATGAACTTTATCCTCTGCTTGAGCGGATACCTTGCGATGGAAAGAAGAATTTCATTTGCAATCTTTGTGTTGCGCTCAATGACTTCGGATTTGAGGCCATAGGGGTTTTCGGGATTATCCGGAGCATTTATCTTGGTTTTGCGAAGCGCCTCAAGCCTTTTTATCTCCTCCTTATCGGCAGCCACCCGTGCGGAATCCGACATGTATTCAGCTTTATGCTTCTTCTCAAGATTTGCTTCCGCATCCTGTACGGTCTTGCGTTCGGCGGTCAGGCTTTCAATAAGGGCTTTGAGCTTGGCGATCTCGGCTGCGTCCTCGGGATTCTTGGAATCAAGAGTCTGCATGTAGTTGTTCCTATCAACAATGGTATCGGTCAGTTTCTTTATCTTGACTGAATACTCGGCAGCCTCCTCTTCGTTGACAGTGCAGGCAGCCTTTATCGCGTTTTTCTTTTCGATTATCTCATTTTTCTCCTTTGCGCCGCGCTCCAGCACGGAATACCGGTTCAGCATCTTTTGGTACATGCTGAGCTTTCTCCTTTTTGAAGGGGTCACCACGACATCGGTCTCGGAGATCTCATCATCGGAAAGAATGATGGTACCGTTTGAAATAAAGCCGTTGTTCTCCAGCATACCTGCAAAGGTCTTGGTGAGAACGGATTTACCCGAACCGGATTCGCCTACGATAGCGAGGGATTCATTCTCGTATACGTCAAGGGATACATTTCGGATAGCTGTGAGTATCCTGCCGCGGACATTGAATTTGACTTCAACATTGCGGAGTGAAAGGAGTACTTTCTTATCATTAGTCTTTTCCATTATCTCACCCCCTGATTACATATGAGTTCTCGGGTCGGTAGCGTCCGCAAGGTTCTGACCCAAGAGGTACAACACGATGGTAATGATCGCGGAGATGGAAACCGGAGGCCAGAACGTCCACGGATAGGTCATGAAGGCGGTCTGAGCTACCGAGATCATACGTCCGAGTGAAGGAATGTTTGCACTGAGGCCGATACCGATATAGGTCAGGAAAACTTCCGAAGAGATATAGGACGGCAGCTCCGTTGCAAGGATAGTAACGATAACGGATACCAGGAAGGGAAGAAGGTTCTTCGTCACAATCCTGTTGATCGGGGTACCCAGGCACTTGGATGCGAGGGAGTACTCGCGGTCACGGATGATCATAACCTGTGTTCTGAAGAAGTACGCAATACTCAGCCAGCCCGTTATCGTAAGAGCAAATACGAATGGCCAGAAGCCCGAACCGATTATGTAGACGAGAACGGATATGAGCAGCAGATACGGCACATTTGCAATTATATTGTAAATGACGATCATTATCTGGTCAAACTTCTTTGAATAGCCCCAAATCGCACCGACGATAATACCGACGGTCATATTGATCGCTGCGCAGATGATTGCGAGGGACAGCGATGTCCTTGCCGAAGCAAAGATACCGTAGGAAATGGAGTTGCCGGTCGAGCCCGTACCCAACAGGTATTTGAAGCTGAAGCCGTATTTCGCAATGGCGGCAGCAGGGCTGAGGTTGAAGGAGGATGCGTCCGTAACATTCTCGTATTCGTCATAGTGACAGAATGAGGGAATAATGAACGCGGTGAGCATTACAATCAGGAAGAGTGAAATAAGGAAATAATTGGACTTCTTCCTGAAGAACACACGAAGAACCGAACGGCTGTAGGAATAGCGCGGTGCAATGATCTTCTCGGATGCAACAGCATCGTTTCCGACGATTCGGAACAGAGAATCTTCATTCACAGTTTCATTTTCTTTAATAATTTCATTATTCATTATCTTCCGCCGCCTCCTTCGTCTGAGAGACTGATTCTCGGGTCATACTTAGCGAGCAGTACGTCGCCAAGGATGATGGAGAGAATGGATAGTGAAGTGTAGAATACGGTACATGCAACGATTACGCCGTTGTCATGCGCATTCAGCGCCGTTGTCAGAAGGTTGCCGACGCCGGGAACGCTGTATACACGTTCGGTGATAATCGCACCCGTCAGACATAGGATAATGTTGCCGGGTATGCTGTGTACCAGAGGGATCAAAGCATTTCTTGAAATATGGATGCGGTAGATCTCACGCTCGGACAGGCCCTCGGCACGGGCAAACTTGACGTAATCCGAGTTCATCTGGTCTATCATATAACGCCTCATCCACTTCATCGTGTTGCCGATTGAGGGGAGTGCAAGCGAGATCGTCGGAAGGATATATGCCATCCACTTGACCTCTGCATTTGCAAACTTATACGGCAAACCGAACGCCTTGGTCATGAGAGCTGCAAACATGAAGATGTATGCGAGCGAGGGAACCGACATAATGAAAATAATGTAAGCATTACCTATCTTATCGGCAAGGCCGTCCTTCTTGCGGGCAATCAGGATGCCGAGAGGCAGACCGATTATGTATTGAAGGATTGTTGCAATCAAACCGATAACAAACGAATTTTCAATGATGGAAAGCCCGCCGCGATTATAGGAATAGACCGTGTATTTATCCGGGAACTTAGCAAGCTCATCTTCGCTGAGGGTACCGGTATTATATGTGAGCGAATGGAAATCAATAGCCGTCTCCTCATATTGATCCGTCCCTATCATCGTCGGATACTGCTGGAGCGTTGCTTTAATATCGCCCGTCGGATTATTGATAACGGTTGTAATCTCCTGGTCGCGGTAGGTCGTGTAGGATGTGCCGAGGTTAATATGAATCCAATTCTGGTGGATAAACGGGAACCTGCCGTCGAAATAGAGCAGATATTTATGATGTGTACCCGAGCCGACTATCGCAAACAGTCCGGAATACGGGTCCTTTTCGAACCTGACATAGCGATCGGTCAGTTCTTCATCCTGAACCATATTGGTGGTTTCAACAGAGAAGAAATTCTTAATGTAGTCCCACAGGCGGAAGAAAACATTGCGCTCGGTAACTGCGATCAGGTATGCTTTACCGCCCTTCTGCAGCCTGCCGTTATTGTACCTGACGGGCTCATAGTATTTAACTTCGCACCCGCTCTTGCTGCTATACTCCTCATAGAATTCCTTAACGGTTTCATTTTCCATGTAGGTCTCGGGATCCTGAATTGCCTGGATGTCCGCTTTATAGCCGTCGTCCTTATCGTAACCCTCGCCGACCTTTTCAACATACTTGTTTTTAACGAACATAGCATAATCAACATAGGTACAATACCCGTACTTCTGGTACTGGTTATACTCGTAAATTATGCGTTCGTTATTGGATTTTTTATTCCACATATCATCCGTCTGGAAAATAACATCCCTATGGATACAGGTGTAAACAAGGAACATTACGACCATAACGACAACAAGAAGCGAAAAGATCGAGAACAGTATACGCTTAAGCATGTATTTTTTCATAAATCGTAACCGCAAACTCGGCTCTTGCCGAATTCGTCCTCTCTCTCAATAATTGTTGGCGGAGCCTTTACCGGACAGCCGGGATTATGACAGGTTCACGCCGGAAGACCGTTTAAGTCTGAAATAATTGATTTAGTTGGTGTGTCTATCGGCTTTCTTCGCATGGGAAGCCTCATTGCCGTTTAGCTTCCCATGCGAGGAATCAATGAAAGTGATAAAAGAGATGAACGCATAGAACGGGGGTGCCCGTTCTATGCGCCATAATATTATTTGGTGAACTTACCAAGCATTAGAACAGACCGATGACCTTGGTCATGTAGCCCTGTCCGTAGCCGAGGAAGGTGTCAAGGTAGGTGGAAGGATCGCCGTAGTCGGGACCCCAGCCGGAACCGTAGAACATATCGAAGTTGCCTGCTGCGCCATCGGCGGCACGATAGCCGCTTGCATAGAAATCTTCGGAAGTGGTCGCCTCAACGAGGTTGACGACGACGTTCTCAGCACCGAGGTTCTCTTCGATAACGGTCTTATAAGCCTGAGCCTCTGCGGTTCTTGCAGAATCTCCGGAGTAGTAAACAACGTCAATCTGGATGGGCCAGTTTACATTGTCACCCAGCTCGATCTTTGCATTCTCAAGGCACTGCCTTGCGATCTCGGGATTGAACCAGCCGTTTACGCCGTCATGTACGTCGATGTGGAGACCCAGCTTATTGCAATAGTACTGTACGATGTCGCCGTAGAAGGTACCTGCGGGGAAGACATGGCCGTCTTCATCGGTGGTATCTGCGGAGAGCTGTACGAACTCGGGGTGAGTATACATATTGCGGAGGTTGGTGCATGCAAGATCTTCACCGCGGGTTACTGCATTGTAGGTAGCCTTATCGAAAGCATACTGCAGAGCCTTACGGAAGTTCTTATTCATCAGAGCGATATGGGTATCGATCTTCTGATCTTCGGTCTTGGGAGAAGCGACTGTGCCGCTGCTGAGAGCGAAGGTGGAACGATTCAGATGGAGACCGCCGAAATAGGTGGTGGAAGTGGTATCGGAGACATAGGAGTAGAGGTCGAAGAGACCGTCTGCCTTTGCCCTGTCAAGGGTACCGGTGGATGCGCTGAGAGTGATACCTGCGTAAACGCCCCTGATAACATCATCATAGTATGCATCGGGGTTCTCGTTGTTGTCGTAGACCCACTTGATGGAGTCGAGCTTAACGGTATCGGGATTCCAGTAATTCTGATTCTTTACGAGATAGATCTCGGAATCCTTCTGGAGCTTCCTGATAAGGAAGGGTCCGCAGTAAACCTGGGAAGAGACATCCTCGGATTTACCGAAGGTATAGGTATTGGTATCAGCAGATGCTTCTGCATACTCCTCTACGCCGAATACACCGCCGCGGGACTCATAGAAGCTCTCGCAGATGGGAAGGAAGCAGGAGTAGGTGAGCATGGTGAGGAAGTAGGAGGTGGGCTTCTCGAGGGTTACAACGAGGGTGTACTTATCGGCTGCCTTATAACCGACTTCGTCCCAGCTTCCGCCTTCATCATAGTATGCGGTACCGCCGGCAACGACACCGTCGATGAGCCATTCAAGACCTGCCTTTGCATCCAGCATGTGACGGAAACCTGCAACGAAATCGTTAGCGGTTACTTCTGCATACTGTGTGCCTTCTGCGGTGTACCAATAAACACCCTGACGGATGTGGAAGGTATAGGTGAGGCCATCATCGGAGATATCCCAGGACTCTGCGAGGCAGGGAACCATCTGGCCGAGGTTGTTGTATTCAACAAGACCGTCAACACAGTTTACGGTGATCTCGGTATCGGACTGGGAAGAGGTGTTCAGCCAGTCGAGGGTTACGGGAGCGGTGGAGAAAGTGAGGGTGTAGTTGGGGTTGATGGTATGGCCCTTGCCGGTGAGATATGCGGCGGGATCATAGGTGCCTTCGCCTGCAACTGCCTTTTCCCACATAGCCTTCAGCTCTGCGCGCTCCTCCTTGGTGATGAATTCATCGGAGATGATGAGACCCTTGAGACGGTCATCATCATTGCCCCACTGTACATAAGGAACAGTCCTGTATGCAACGCGGGAAATGGTATATGCACCGCCCTGAGTGGTGGTGGGGATCATAACTGCGGACTCAAGGAGATAAGCCTCTGCCTTTGCGAAAAGGACAAAGCGCTCATCAATGGTTGCAGCTTCCTTTGCGGCATTGCAATATGCTTCATACTCGCCGAGAACTGCTTCATAGATCTCACCGTCATCGCCGGGAACGTATTCGGTGGGTCTAACGATGGTGGGGTCCGGAGTGGACACGGGAGTATCGGTGGGGTTCTCATCGCCATTGGGATCGGGGGTCTCTGCTGCATTGGGGTCGGGAGTGGGGTCTTCGGTGGGACCGCAGGCAACGACCATGCTGAGTGCCATTACGATGACAACGAACAGAGCGATGAATCTCTTCATTTTTTGTTTCCTCCTTAAATTTTACTGTATATAATACATTGCATATAGAGATATTTATGCAATGCTCGCATATACAGCAATTTTGTGATACTCAATATACCAGATTAAGCTTTAGCAATTTGTCCGCTATACTGGTCAATTATTGAAAGAGCATAAAATCATCAATGTCAAAACCCGACACATTTGGTGCCGTTTTTCCTTTCTTTTCTGTGTTTTTTTGCTTCCCGAGCTTTTTCCCAGTTCTTTTCCATTTTATTTTTGTTTCGTCAGTATATCAAAGATGCGTATTGTTTTCCTGATTATTTTATGCTATATTTAAGCTATCAAATATTCGGAGAGACATGAATGAATTTCTTTTTCAGGCCCTCCGGCTGTTGTATAGCCGAAGCCGAGCAGCGCAAAATCGAGAAAATGGCTGAAAAGGGTTACGGTATCAAATCCGTGACTGCAAGGCTTATACGCTTTAAAAAGGTCAAACCGGAAAAGCAGCGTGCCGTTGTTATCCGCCATGATGTCGGAAGCCCGGATTATCTTTCATTTGTCAGGAGCATCCATGCGCAGGGCTATGAATATGTCATGAACGACGGAGTGAGCTGCAATTATTTTGTCAGCTCCGTTCCTAACGCAAAGGCTCCGTCATATGATACGGAATCCGCAATAAGCGCCGTCAAGCGTTCCGTTACGCTTCAGGGAGTGCTCGCGCTCGTCGGTACGGCAATAATGCTTGCGGTATTTTTCTCGAACGATACCATATTCACCTCCGGGCTGTCCGGCATCGGTATTCCCCGCCTGCTGTTTTTCCTCGGCTGGCTGATGATAAACCTGCGCTGGATATACGCCGTTATCTGCGAGATAACGAATATGCGTATCATTAAAGGAAAGAAAAAACCGAGGCGCACATACTACGCATACGCGCTTCACATCGTTTTACTTCTCCTTGCGGTACTTTTTATCGCTGCCTCGCTCATTGTATTCTTAATCTTTGATAAGTAGGAGAACGCGCCATGAAGAAAAATTCAAGAGCCGGCGCCAGAATACTCTGCATCATACTTGCCGGTCTTTTCATTCTCTCGCTCGTCATCATTCCGGTTATGTCCTGCTTGGGGCAATAACTTATATATAAGAAAGGAGCCTATATTCAGGCCGTCGTAAAAATATGTCGGAATGCATCACTACCCATTTCCCTTCGCATACGGGCGAAGGCAATATCGCAGCACACACCTGGCTCCCGGATTGCCCGGAGAGCGAGATCAAGGGCGTCATACAATTCGTTCACGGCATGAGCGAATACGTTAAGCGGTTCGACCATGTAGCCAAATACCTGAACGGGCTCGGCTATGTTTTCTCCGGTGAAGACCACGCAGGTCACGGCGAATCCCTTGTCGATACGGACCATACAGGTTATTTTGCCGCCGAGGACGGCTGGAACAAGATAATCCTTGATACCTTTGAGCTTCATAAGCAGCTTAAAGCGCGCTACCCCGACAAAAAGCATATCCTCTACGGTCATTCCATGGGCAGCTTCATGGCAAGAGCCTGCGCAAGCCGTTATCCGGGTGAGTTCGATGCATTCATCTTCTCCGGCACTGCGGGGCATAATCCTGCAATCGGCATCGGTAAGGCTCTCGTCAAAGCGGAGCTTCGCCGTCACGGCGGATTCGGGCACAGTGAGCTTCTGAATAAGCTTGCCATGGGCGGCTTTGTCACGAGCGTTAAGAACCGCAGGACGAATTTCGACTGGTTGAGCCGTGACGAAAAGGTCGTGGACGATTATATTGCCGATCCGCTCTGCGGCTTCTCCTTCCGCTGTGCAGGCTATCGCGATCTCTTTGACGGGCTTGACGAGGTCAGCCGCAGGGACTGGGCGAAGAAGGTTCCGAATGTCCCCATCTATATCTTTTCCGGCGATCATGACCCGGTCGGGAATATGGGAAAGGGCGTGCGCGAGGTTGCCGACAGGCTGATTTCCTCCGGACACACGCATGTCGTTATGCAGCTCTACGAGGGCGGCCGGCATGAGATGCACAATGAGACCAATTCTGAGGAAGTCCTAAAAGGAATAGAGGCTTTCCTGCGCGGAGCGGTCTGCTGAATTGTTGCATAAAGTTAAAACACGGCGAGCGTTTTTGCTCACCGTGTTTCTGTTTACTCATTATTTGCTTACAAATATCAAATCCCTGCGTTCCCACGGGAAATCGCAGTCTTCCTTACCGAAATGGCCGTAGGCAGCGGTATTGCGGTAGATGGGCCTGCGAAGCCCCAGACGCTCTATTATCGCAGCAGGACGGAAATCAAAGCTGCGCTCAATCATGCTTTCAAGTTCCGCATCGCTCATGATTCCCGTGCCGAAGGTATCAACACGCACGGATACGGGCTTTGCAACGCCGATAGCGTAGGCAAGCTGAAGCTCGCAGCGCTTTGCGTAGCCCTGAGCCACGATATTCTTCGCGACATACCTTGCCGCATACGCTGCGGAACGGTCCACCTTGGTGGGGTCCTTGCCTGAGAAGCTGCCGCCGCCGTGCCTGCCGTAGCCGCCGTAGGTATCGACGATTATCTTCCTGCCGGTGAGACCGGAATCGCCCTGCGGTCCGCCGATGACGAAGCGTCCGGTGGGGTTGACGAAAATCCTGGTGCTTTCATCCATGAGCTCGGCAGGGATCACGGGTTTGATAACGTTTTCGATTATGTCGGAGCGGAGAGCTTCCATATCGACATCGGGGTCATGCTGCGCAGAGATGACGACGGTATCTATGCGTACCGGGCGGTTTTCCCCGTCATACTCGGCAGTGACCTGGCTCTTGCCGTCGGGGCGGAGGTACGGGAGAATGCCTGTTTTTCTGACTTCGGTAAGCCTTTTTGCGAGCTTATGCGCAAGGCTTATCGGAAGCGGCATGCACTCGGGGGTCTCATCGCAGGCATAGCCGAACATCATGCCCTGATCGCCGGCGCCTGTATCGTAGGGGTCGGTATCGCCCTGTTTCGCTTCAAGGCTCTTATCAACGCCCATTGCTATATCCGGCGACTGACCGTTGATGGCGCTGATGACCGCAAGGGTATGGCCGTCGAAGCCGTACTCGGGTTTATCGTAGCCGATATTAAGGACGACATCGCGCACGAGCCTCGGAATGTCGATATAGCAGTTGGTCGTAACCTCGCCCATTACCATTACCATGCCCGTGGTCGCGCAGCATTCGCAGGCAACGCGTGAATTCGGGTCGTTTTTCAGCATCTCATCGAGGACGGCATCGGCGATATTATCGCACACCTTGTCGGGGTGTCCCTCCGTGACGGATTCGGAGGTGAACAGTCTTTTGGTCTTTTCCATTTTTTCTTCCTTCTGTAAAATAAACTATCAAAGCCTTGCTCCGGGTCACCGTCGCAAATAAGAACGGCGCCCGGAAAGAGCGCCGCAAAATATTTTTATCCTCACGCTCTCATCTTCCGGTAAAGCTCAATTTCAGCTCTGCCGCCGGAATTAGCACCTTGCCTCGGAATATTTCATCCTTATTGCAGGTTGCCGTGGCTTCATCGGGCCGTTCCCTCTGCCACTCTTGATAAGGCATATTTAATTGACCCGTGCATTTTAACATAGATAATAGCAATATGCAATACCCTATTTCGATTATTTTTAGCATTTTTGCAGAAAAAATTGTATTCCTTTGCTCAGAACCTGTGATATAATAGCCATGGTGCCGCCGCATAGCGGTAAAGATCTTAAAAAAATAAAATATGGAGAGCAACACAATGACAGCAAACGAAAAAATTGCAGCGATCCGCGCGCTCATGGCGCGTGACAACGTGGACGCTATCATCATTCCCGGCGCAGACCCCCATATGAGCGAATACTTCTCCTCGCATTGGGGTACGGTCACCTTCGTATCCGGTTTCACCGGCGAAGCAGGCACCTTCGTCATCACCCGTGATATCGCAGGCCTTTGGACGGACGGCCGTTACTACATCCAGGCTGCGAACGAGCTGGCAGGCAGCGAATCCGTTCTGTTCCGCGCAAGCGAACCCGAAACCCCCGGCATCAAGAATTACCTTCGTGACAACCTTCCCGAAGGCTCCGTTATCGGAATAAATGCAAAGCTCTATTCCGCAGGCTTTGTTAAATCCCTGAAGGAAGCCTGGAGCGAAAAGCATTTCACCATAAAGACCGATGCCGATTACGCTAACGATATATGGGATGATCGTCCCGCTGAGGAATACACCCCGGTCTACTGCCTCGGCACGGAATATTCCGGAAAGTCAGCAGCCGATAAGCTCGCTGAGGTGCGCAAGGAGATACGGGCGCTCGGTGCGGATTCCCTTATCATCAGCAGGCTTGACAATATCGCATGGCTCTTCAATATCCGTGCAAACGATGTAATCTGCAATCCCGTCGTCATCTCATATGCCTTCCTGAGTCAGAATACCGCCATCCTCTATACCGACGGCAGCAGAGTACCCGAGGAAGTCCGTTCCGAGCTTCTTGTAAACGGCATTGAGCTGCGCAGCTATGAAGCCATATTCGATGACCTCAAAGCTATTGATACTGCCGAGACCGTTATCTGCGACGAGACCGAAGCGAACTTCGCGCTCTTTGAAGCAGCAAGCGAGAATGCTAACCTCAAGGTCGTCAACAAGCTTGACCCCATTCCCCTTATGAAGGCATGCAAAAACGATATCGAGGTTGAAAACACCTTCCGCGCCTACCTGTATGACGGAATCGCCGAAGCAGAGTTCTACGCTTGGCTTGAAGAGGAGATGAAGAACGGACGCAGCTATACAGAATGGCAGCTCTCCGAAAAGCTCCACTCCTTCCGTGCCGCGCAGCCCGGCTTTAAGGGCGACAGCTTCACCGCAATTATCGCCTACCGCGACAATGCCGCCATGATGCACTACTCCCCCACTCCCGAGAATGCAAGGGTCATCGAAAAGGCGCATCTCCTGCTCAATGACAGCGGCGGACAGTACCTGACCGGCACAACCGATACCACCCGAACCATTGCAGTGGGTGAGATTTCCGATGAGGAGCGCAGGGATTTTACGCTCGTGCTCAAGGGAGTTATCGCTCTTTCCTCCGTAAAATTCAAAGAGGGAATCTGCGGCAGGGAGCTCGATATCCTTGCCCGTAATCCCGTATGGCAGCTCGGCATCGACTACCGCTGCGGCACCGGTCACGGCGTCGGCTATCTGCTCAACGTCCACGAGGGCCCTCACGGCTTCCGCAGCACCGTTGCGCTCAAGCCCGGCATGGTCGTCACCATCGAGCCCGGCGTCTATACCGAAGGTTCGCACGGAATCCGTACCGAGAATACCGTCGTCGTCCGCAAGGATGTAAAGACCGAGTATGCGCAGTTCTATCGTTTCGACACCTTTACCGTTGTCCCCATTGATACTTCCTGCCTCGACCTCTCCCTTATGACCGACAGCGAGATACTCTGGCTGAATAACTACCATAAGCATGTCTATGAGACCGTCGCTCCCCACCTAAGCGAGCGAGCTAAGGCATGGCTTGAGAGAAATACGAGGAGTATTGCAAGGTAAAAAGCAGATCCATTCTAAGCGCTCGGCTAATCCCGGGCGTTTTTCCTTTTCTTTCCCCGAATCCGTAATAACCAAGCGATATCGACATAAGATTTATCGATAAAAGCTTTGGAGGGAAAGATGAAAAAATACAATAAAACAAGCGCGATGAGCGTATTGGCATTTCTGATGCTGTTCCTTATCCTGTTTATTTACGGCTGCGGCAACGGCGATACGGATAGCCCCGAGCCGGTCGGTACCGATGGAGCGTGCACCGCTAACCCCACGGGCAGTCCCGCTCCCATCGTCACGGAATCCCCATCGCCCGGCGGCAGAACCTGTATGGCAACTATCTATTTCAGCTCGGATGAAGGCTACCTTCTGCCCGTTACTCTGGCGATCCCCTGGGAGGAGGGCATTGCAAGGGCATGCCTAAATAAGCTCATAAAGAACGATTCAAACCGCCTCGAATTCCAGCAGCGCGGTATCGTCGGCGTCATCCCGGACGGTACGACCATAGAGCTCAATATCCGCGACGGGCATGCTACCGTCAACCTCGCAGGCATAACCCGTTTGGCGTCGGCAGAGGAGGAGCAAAGGATGTTCACGGCAATAATCAACACGCTGACGAGATTTGGAAGTATTGACGATGTTACCATCCTTATGAACGGTCAAGCCGGCACGACCCCGAACGGCAATCCCCTGCCCGTGCAGCAGGGAGAGGTCAGGCTCAACGTCGAGGACAGCGATATTGCGACCTCCGGCAATGCCGAGGCGGTCACACTCTACTTCCCGAACAGCGCAGGCAGCCTTGCAATCCCCATCACAAGGTATATCTCGGGCGATGCAGACCTCTATGCCCTCATGTCAAATCTTGTGAGCGGTACGGAGCTTCCGAACCTTGTAAACTGTTTCCCGGAGGGAACAATGGTGCTCGGCGCAGTTATTGATAACGGTATCCTTATGCTGAATCTTTCAAGCGATTTCGCATCCGTCGGCGACACGCCGGGGCTGTTGGAGCTTGCAAAGGAAACGGTACTCCTTACCGTGCAGGAATACGGTGCAGTTGATGAGGTAACCTTCCTTGTGAACGGCGTTGAATACTCCTCTTCAGCCGAGGAATAACCGGAAGAAATCCCGAAAATCAAATAGCCATGGGAGCATGGGCTTTCCCATGGCTTTAGGTTTATAATGCCGTGCTGAGCTCGCCTGCGCCGCCGTTCTTTTCAGGAGACGGACCGGTGACAGGGCGTTTCGGCGTCCGCGCCTCCGTATGCTCGCCAAAATGGGGCGCCGAGCGTTTTTGATATTGCGGAGAAGATATTTTTTTGCCGCAATATAGCAGATAATCTATTTTCTCATGCCTTTGCAAATCCGTTATTGCGTGGTATAATTATCGCACTAATGATATGAATTTGACGAAATCAGGAAAGGTAAAATGGAAAAAGACGCAAATCAGCATAAGAACATGGGGTTCAAGCGGATACTCCCATGCGCAAAGGGCTATCTTATCCCGACATTTCTCACTCCGCTGTTTATAGTCTTCGAAGTCCTGCTGGAAGTTCTGATACCGATGCTTATGGCTGCCATTGTCGATGGCGGTCTTTATCGTGCGGATGACTTTCTGCTCAAGGAATTCTTTTCTCCCGAGCTCATAGCGGATCAGAAGAGATTTGTTATCGTCGTCGGCGGAATAATGATCGTTGCCGCACTTTGCTCGCTCGCATTCGGCATGCTCGCAGCGAGGACAGCGGCGGTCGCAGGCATGGGCTTTGCAAAGAACCTTCGCAAGCTCATATTTGAAAAGATACAGTCGTTCTCCTTCAGGAATACCGACCGTTTCTCGACTCCCTCGCTCGTCATGCGTTCTACTGCCGATGTCAATAACCTTCAGAACCTCTATCAGTCGGCAATAAGAATGTTTGTGCGTTCGCCCGTCATGATGATACTTGCCGCCGTCATGGCGCTTCGCATCAATGCACAGCTCTCCGTCATTTTTATTGTTGCCGTACCGATACTTCTTGCGATACTCATCGTTATCGGCAAAATAGGCCGTCCCCGTTTCACGGCGGCGCTGAAAAAATACGATAAGCTCAATGCTTCCGTTCAGGAAAATCTGACGGGAGTACGCGTTGTCAAGGCCTTCGTCAGAGAGGATTACGAAAAAGAAAAATTCGCCGCGGCTGCAAACGAGGTTGAAAAGGCGCAGGTCTTTGCTTCACGTCTGTTCACGCTCATCGGCCCCATTCAGATGGGCATAATGTGGACATGCGCGATTATTCTTTTGCTTCTCGGAGGTAAGCAGGTCATTTACGGTTCGCTCCAGAAGGGCGAGCTCGTCAGCCTGCTCTCCTATACCAATCAGGTCGTCAGCTCCCTCGGCATGATCGGCATGGTATTCACCATGCTCACCATGACCCGTGCTTCCGTCGGCAGGATAAACGAAGTCCTCGATGAAGAGATAGATATAATCGGACCGGAGAACGATCTGAAGGTTGAAAACGGCGATATCGAATTCAGAAACGTTGATTTCAGCTACACGAACAGCGAAGATAATCTCAATCTTCATGACATAAGCCTCCATATCCGCTCGGGCGAGACCATCGGTATTGTCGGCGGCACGGGCGAAGGCAAATCCTCATTTGTGCAGCTCATACCGAGATTTTATGATGTGCTCCACGGCGAAGTCCTGCTCGCCGGGCGCAATGTCAAGGACTATTCCCTGTACGAGCTGCGTGAGAGCGTATCAATGGTGCTTCAGAAAAACATGCTCTTCTCCGGCACTATCCGCGATAACCTCCGCTGGGGCGACCCGAATGCGAGCGATGCCGAGATTGAGGAAGCATGCCGCCTTGCATGCGCGCATGATTTCATCATGAGCTTTCCCAAGGGCTATGATACCGACCTCGGTCAGGGCGGCGTCAACGTATCAGGCGGTCAGAAGCAGAGGCTCTGCATTGCGCGCGCCCTTCTCAAAAAGCCCAAGGTGCTCATACTCGATGACTCCACCTCGGCAGTCGATTCCAAGACCGACGAGAGCATACGCCGTGCCTTCCGCGAAAGCCTCAAGGGTACGACAAAGCTCATAATCGCACAGCGCATCTCCTCAATTCAGGATGCCGACAGGATAATCGTGCTCGATAAGGGTACGGTTTCGGATATCGGTACGCATGAGGAGCTTATGAAGCGCAGCGAGATCTATCAGGAGGTCTATCGTTCGCAGAATAAGAGCAGCGCAAATAAGGAAGGAGGTGTCCGCTGATGCCCAATCAGAGAGAGATTACGGCAGACTTCAAGGGTAAGCGCAGGCCGGATAACCCCATTAAGACCCTTGGACGCATATTCTCATATTATAAGCACTGCAGATGGATGTTCATCGTTGCAGTCATCACGATTTTAGTTTACAGCGCGGCAACTATCGGTGCATCGTACATGATGAAGCCCCTTGTTGCGGTGCTTGAGCAGAGCGACATACTTCCCGATGCCAAGCTTGCGAAATACCTCGCACTGATCATCGGTATGGCAGCGATGTACTTCACCGCAGTCATCACAAACTATTTTCTCAACTACCTCATGCTCATCTGTTCAAACCGTGTTCTCTGCGAGCTTCGCAAGGATATGTTCAATAAGATGCAGGCTCTGCCCATCAAATTCTTCGATACCCATACCCACGGCGAACTTATGAGCTACTACACCAACGATATTGACGCTATCCGCGAGATGCTTTCGGGCAGCATAACCCAGCTCATAATCTCCTGCACTTCGATAGTCGGCGTCGTTACAATGATGCTGATTCTGTCAAGAAAGCTGTTCCTTATCGTCATCGTACTCGGCTTCCTCGTCTTCTATACCGTCAAGATCATCGGCAAGAAATCCAGCCGAAACTTCAGCCGTCAGCAGAAGGCGGTCGCAGCGGTTAACGGTTATATCGAGGAAATGATGGCAGGTCAGAAGGTTGTTAAGGCATTCAACCATGAGGAAGCATGCATCAATACATTTGATGAGCTCAACGAGGAGCTATGCGGTGCGGCAACAAGGGCGAATACCTATTCAAACATCATCGGCCCTATCATGAATAACCTCTCCCATATCTTCTACGCCATCACCTGTACCCTCGGCGTACTCGGGCTTGTAACCACGGGCAGCGTGCTTATTGCCTTCCTTGGCTACATCAGGCAGTTTGCGGACAGGATCTCGCAGATCTCGCAGCAATTCAACTTCGTACTGCTGGCGCTCGCAGGCTCCGAGAGGGTATTCAAGCTCATGGACGTTGAACCCGAGCTTGATGACGGCGATGTCATCCTCGTTGAAGGTGAGAACGGAGAAAAGTTCTGGCGAGTCCCCTGCAAAGACGGAAGCTTCACCGATATTCCTCTCGTCGGCAAGGTTGAGCTTCATAATGTGGATTTCAGCTACGACGGCAAAAAGACCGTGCTTCATGATGTATCGCTCTATGCAAAGAGCGGGCAGAAGATCGCCTTTGTCGGTTCGACCGGCGCGGGCAAGACCACTATCACCAATCTTATCAATCGTTTCTACGATGTGGACTCGGGCGAGATAACCTATGACGGCATAGATGTGCGCCGCATCAAAAAGCGTGACCTCAGGGGTACGCTCGGCATGGTGCTTCAGGATACGCACCTTTTCACGGGTACTGTCATGGAGAATATCCGTTACGGCAGGCTTGATGCGAGCGACGATGACTGCATCGAAGCTGCAAAGATTGCAAACGCGCACTACTTCATCTCGCATCTTCCCGAGGGCTACGATACCATGCTCGAATCCGACGGCGCGAACCTTTCGCAGGGGCAGCGTCAGCTTATTGCGATTGCACGCGCAGCGGTCAGCGACCCGATCGTACTCATCCTTGATGAAGCGACGAGCTCCATTGATACCCGTACCGAGCTTCTCATCGAACGCGGTATGGACAGCCTGATGGAGGGCAGAACGGTATTTGTCATCGCTCACAGGCTCTCGACCGTGCGCAATTCAAATGCTATCATGGTGCTTGAACACGGCAAAATCATTGAGCGCGGCGACCACGACGACCTGATTCGTCAGAAGGGCAGATACTACGATCTCTATACCGGAATGTTTGAGCTCAGCTGATGGAATAAGCCTTCAAAATACAAATACCGACCGGGAAAACCCTCGGTCGGTATTGTTTTTAGGTAAAAGGAATTTATTCGATTACGGGTTGAGCCTGTCCGGGCTTCTGAAGAGGAACATTGCTTCCTTAATATTAAGACCGAGCAGCAGCATGGTCAGACGGTCAACGCCGAGACCGAAGCCGCCGTGGGGAGGACAGCCGTATTTGAAAAACTCAAGATAGAATTTAACATCTTCGCCGAGTCCCTTTTCGTCAGCCTGCTTTTTGAGCCTGTCATAACGGTGTTCACGCTGTGCGCCGGTTGTAATCTCAACTCCGCGCCATATGAGGTCATAGCCCTGGGGGATGCCGTTATCATCGCGCATATGGTAGAAGGCACGCTTCTCTGCGGAATAATCGGTGATGAACAGGAATTCATGGTTATAATGCTTCATGACCCAGTCGAAGCTGAGCTTTTCGGCTTCGGTGGTGAGGTCTCCGCGCTCTTCGGGCGCAGGTATATAGCCGTATTCCTTTTCGAGCTCGTTATAAAGATCATCAAGCTTGATGACCGGGAAGGGCATTGTGGGTACGATGACCTCGATGCCGAAAGCTTCCTTTATCTGTTCGCCGAACTTCTCCTTGACCACGCCGAGAGCATAGGTCAATATCTCCGCTTCTGTCTGCATGACGTCGCGGTAGGAATCAATATAGCTCATCTCAAGGTCGAAACCGGTGAACTCGGTGGTATGCTTGCTGGTAAAGGATTTCTCCGCACGGAATACGGGAGCGACCTCGAAGATGCGTTCGAAACCGCTTGCCATCGCCATCTGCTTATAGAACTGGGGGCTCTGCGCAAGATAGGCTTTCCTGCCGAAATACTCGACCTCGAAAACGTCCGCTCCGCTCTCGCTGGCTGCGCCGATGAGCTTCGGGGTATGGATCTCGATGAAATCCTTATTGAGGAGGCACTGCCTCATTGCATTGATAAGGCAGGACTGTACCTTAAAGAGAAGCTGGTTTTCATCGGTGCGAAGGTCGATCCAGCGGTAGTTGAGCCTTTGGTCGATAGCGGAACGCTCAACCGCCTGCTTTTTCTTGGTCGCAGGTATATCCTTGCGGACGATGGGGAGCGCATCGGCAACGGATTCAACTATAAGCTCAGTGGGCAGAAGCTCGATGCCGCCCATCTTTACATATTCATTCTCGCAAACAGGGCCGATGACGGTTATGACGCTGTCGGGAGTGATCTTCGCAAGCTCATCAAGAAGCTCGGGGCATTTTTCTTTTTCAACCGTTATCTGAAGCTTGCCCGTTATATCCTTGACAACGATAAAAGCCATGCTCTTGCCGTCACGGAAATTCTCGACAAAGCCCTGAACCTTGGCGACCTCGCCTGCCTTGGTTCTGATATCACGAATCAGTGTTCTTTCCACAATAGTTTCCTTTCCCGGGGCAGCTTGCCCCACTGTGATTCCCGACAACGCTTGGAAGCCGGTACCTTTTCAGTTTACGATTATAACGCTTCAGAAAACTAAAATCAAGTTTTTTCGGCTGTTTTTCGGAGAAATCCGGTGTTCTTTCCGATATTTGAAGCGAGTATCCCTTTTGAACGATGCCTTTGCCCTTGCGTAATTACGCAGAGCAAGCCGAACACCGATATAACGGCGCCCGGCTCACTCTGCTCGTTCGTATGTCTCTCCTGAAAATTACTCGCCCTTTTTCCTTCCTCCGAAGGAAAGTGCCATACCGACAAGGATGCCGGGGAACATGAAGGTGAAGAATAAACCTAAGTACTGCATTATGTTGAATTCCTTTCTTTTGTATCGGATTATCGTATCCTATTCGGAAACACAATCGTTTCCGCATTTCGTTTCTTTTTCGGAAATTTCGCTTCAATTCAGCTTGCGATTGCATTATAATATCTTTATCGGAAACTTTCAATACATTTTTATGTACTGTTATGCGTATTTCTAAAATATATTTTAATTTTGCATTGAAATTTGTTTCTTATCAGGATACAATAGGTGCATAGCTTAGACTTGGAGGAGGTTTTTCATGAACAGGCTGAAGGAGCTGCGCGCACAGCGCGGCCTAACGCAGGAGGATCTCGGGCATATACTCGGGGTGCAGAAGGCTGCCGTATGCAAATACGAGAACGGCAGGGTAAATATACCTAACAGTGTGCTTATGCAGCTTGTGCGCTATTTCGGCTGCTCGGCGGATTACATACTCGGCACCGATGAGGTCACACCGCTTATCAAGGGCATGCAGAAAAAGAGCCCTGCCGAGGGCGCAAAGATGGTTCCTCTCATCGGCATGGTGCATGCAGGGCTTCCCATGTTCGCCTCAGAGAATATCACCGAGTATCTCCCCGTTTCAGATTATTCATTTTCGGATGACTGTTTTTTCATGCAGGTTGAGGGCGACTGCATGACCGGCGATCACATCATCGAGGGTTCGCTTGTGCTCGTTGAAAAGGATCAATCCCCCTACAATAATTCGATATGCGTCGTACGCATGGGTGATGAGGTACTGTTGAGGAGAGTGCAGTTTTTCGAAAATCATCTTGCGCTTATTCCCTCAAATCCCGTCTACGAGCCTTTGATCGTCAGATCCGGCGATGTCGAAATAATCGGGCGCGTTCTTGAGGTCCGCATAAGCTTTTAGCAGCATTATCCCCTTGAGGATTGCATATTCTCTTATAAAGACTTTAGGAGGACTGCAATGGATAGGGGCAAAACCTACTGCACTTTCACTTCGGGCTCGTCTCGTTCCGCTCTGAGGGCGGCTGAAACACATTCGAAAGAAACAAAAGCAAATCCCGTTCCGCGTTTCAGCGCAAAACCGAATTATGCTTGCACTCGCAGCAAGCCCAAAAAGCATGCCGCCGGAAGGAGCAGCAGGCTGAACCTGCTCCTTCTGCTTGCGGCATGCACTTCGTTATTCATGCTCGTATTCGTATTTAAGCTTATCAGCAGCGAAAATACGCTCGATACCGTTGCCGTTATGCGTTCGCTGAGCGCAGAAAACGGCGATACCGAAAATGAATCCGGAGAGAAAAGCTCCGATGAACAGCTCGGAAGGCTTCAGCTCGTGGAGCTTCCATCGCTCATTCAGGTCTTTTCCCCGAGCGATAAGCCAATCCTTCCGCTGAATTTCGACAGCGCCCTCGTTGATGACTCATCGAATATCGCTCGCATATATGCTCCGAGCGGAACGGAGGTCGTTTCCGTTCTGCCCGGCACGGTGCTGTCCGTATCGCAGGACGGGAATCTCGGCGGCTATGTCGCGGTGCGCTGCAGCGGAGATATTGACATCTACTATTACGGTCTCACCGAAATATGCGTTGAACGCGGTCAGCCCGTTCAGCAGAACAGCACTCTCGGCAGGGTCGCAAACGACGTACTGTGCCTCAGGGTGTTCCGCAGCGGAAGGCCCATCGACCCCCTCGATTTCCTCGGCATTAAGGCAGGTCTTGGCTGATGAAGCTCATGACCATCCGCAGCACGGAGATACGCTCAAGCATACCCGTGCTGCTGCTTTTCCCTGTATTTGCGGTATTCGGAAGGCTCGGAAGCTTCTTTATTGCGTTCATTTCGCTTATTCTACATGAATCGGCACATACAATTATTGCCGAACGCCTCGGCTGCAGGGTCGCTTCCATCGACATCCAGCCCTACGGCTGTGTAGCAAAGCTTGCAAATAAACCCGTAAGCGATGCCGATGCAGCCGCAATCGCCGCCTTCGGCCCTATTGTCAGCCTGCTTCTGGCAGTTGCCGCCATCGCGCTCCGCAGCATCTTCCCATCGACCTCCGCCCAGCTCCGAACCTTTATTTCCTTCAACCTATCAATCGCGCTTGTAAACCTCTTCCCCGTCCTTCCTCTTGACGGCGGAAGGCTGCTTTGCTCGCTGCTTTCAAGGCAGATCGGCAGCAGAAAAGCAGTGCGCATCCTTGCGGTCTGCGGCTGCGCATTCGGTTCCGTTATCGCCCTGTTCGGCTGCATCGTTCTTATCACCGCAGCTAAATTCGTTTTTACCGACCTGCTTCCTGTAATAACCGGAGTTTTCATCGTGCTGAGTGCCGTTCGGGAATTCCGTGATGCCGCTTCATCGCGCGTCAAGCAGCAGCTTCAGGCAGGTTCCCGTCTATCCTCCGGAGGCGCAATGCCGGTACGGGCAGTTGCCCTGAGCGGCGGAACGAGCGTCCGCTCCGCCCTTGCTTCGCTTTCCGGAAGCGGTTTCAACATCGTAATCGTACTCGATAATTCGCTTGCCGCAATAGGCTTTGTTGAGGAAAGCAGGCTTATGAATGCGGCGCTCTCGGGTAATACCGAGCAGCCCATAAGAGAGCTTATAGCAAAAAGGCCAATGCCCGATTGAGCATCATGCTACTTATTCTTTTCAATAATGTCGATAAGATCCGAGATAAAATCCGCAAGGAACGGTAGATTGCTCTTTGCGAGCAGATGCAGGAAATAGACTACCACTGCGCCCAGTATCGTAAAGCCTACGGCGGAGCCCATACCCTTGAGTACTCCCGTCCAAAACGCACGCCGAAGTATCCGCTTCCCGTCCGAAACATAATTCATGTAATCGTAGAAATGGCTTCTTTCCAGCTTTTCCCCGATAGAATTGACCGATTTTTCGAGCAGCGTTATTCTTCTGTTTGTTTCGTTTTCTGCTTTTTTTCTGCGGCGGCGCATGATTTTAGCGTCTGTAGAAAAATGTGTTTTTATGTGGCGAATATAAAAACTCCGCTCTTAATCAAAAATCAAAGCGGAGAGAAATTGTCCTTTATTCAGCTTTTTCTTCCGGCTGTTCCTCGGGCTGCGCCGGTTCCAGCATTTGCTCCTGTACTTCGCCGGATTCCGTTTCCGCCGTTTCCCCGAAAGCAACCTCACCGGCTTCCTCATCGTCTTCGCAGGCTTTTTCCTTTGCTGCCTTATCCTGTGCTTCCGGTTTCCTAAGGACCGCAGGCAGCTCGTGCTCCTCCGCATTTTCGGGCATAATGAGTATTTTTATCTGTTTCTCTTCCGTATCTTCCGGTTCGGTTTCGGCGCGCCCGTTCTCAAGCGCTGCAATTTCCCCGATAAGCTCATCAATTTTTGCGTCACGGCGATCAAGCTCGCGGATGAGCTCATCCAGAAAACGGTCCACCTCTATCGGGTCATAGCCGAAAAGTGAACGTCTGAAATGCTTTTTGATTATATCATCATGCGTCATATTTTCCTCCGAATCCATTCTGGTATTTTATAAGGTCGAGGGGGAGTTTTTTGCCCCTCCCCCGTACAGCTCGGCACAGACTGAAAAAGTACTGACCTCGGAGCAGACTCCGGCTCAATAGCCCAGACTGCCGCCGACGACATCGCAGTTTGCGGGTGAAACCACGAAAATCCTACTGTTGACCTTATAGAGCTTACCGTCCACAGCACAGATAGCACCGAAAACGAAATCGAGGATTCGCTGAGCGATCTCTCTGTCGATGCCCTCCATGTTTACTATAACCGGGCGGCGCTTTTTCAGGTTTTCGATGATATTCTGGGCATCATCATAGCTTACCGGACGATAGACTATCAGCTTTGCGCTGTTATCCACTTTTCCGTGAAGATTTACGATGTTTCCGCTTGACGAGCCGGTCCTGCGCTGACGAATCTGAACCTCGCGAATGGGCGTGCTTTCTTCATGCTCTTCGGTCTCTTCGGCTTCGTCTTCGTATTCCTCTTCCTCGTCGCTCCAGCCCAAAAAATCCTTCATCTTTTGAAATACCTTTGCCATTTTTGTTCCTCCAAAATATATTTGTTGGCACTTGGAGAAAACTTCCGATCGCTCTCGGATACCGTAATGCTTCGGCTACATTTTCTTTGAATAGTCTCTCGGGCCGAATATGCCCGAACCTATCCTTATGTAGGTTGCCCCCTCGGCAATTGCGGCTTTATAATCTCCGCTCATCCCCATCGAAAGCTCATCCATCGAAATATTGCGGCCGTTATAGGCCTTCATACTCTCGAACAGCTCCCGCATCCTCGCAAAGTACGGCCTTGTACTTTCCTCGTCACCCGCAGGAGGTACGCACATAAGACCCTTTACAAAGATTCCGGACATGTCGGAAATTATCTTGAGTAATTCAGGCAGGGCTTCCGGCGATATGCCGGATTTCTGCTCCTCCCCACCGATATTGACCTCGATGAGGATGTTCTGAACGAGATTAAGCTTTTCCGCTCGTCTGTTGATCTCGTTTACAAGCTCAGGCCTATCCACCGATTGAATCAGATCCGCCTTGCCGACAAGGTATTTGACCTTGTTCAGCTGCAGCACTCCGATAAAATGCTTTATAAGCCCATGTTCGGTGAAAAAATCAAATTTATCGGTGAATTCCTGCGCACGGTTTTCGCCTACATCGGTTATACCGTTCAGTATCGCAGGAAGTATCCTTTCCTTTTCGACGAATTTCGTGACGGCAATGAGCTTGATATCCTCGGGACGCCTGCCGCATTTCGCTGCTGCCTCCGCAATGCCCTCACGCACTAAAACAAGCCTTTGAGATACTTTATCAGCTTCGCTTTCGGTACCCAATACTTTATACCTCCGTCAAGATTTTTATTATTTCCTTCGATTATCGCATAGTTCCCGTCGCAGGCGAGAACATTTATCTCCACGCGCTGCTGCGTCCCGTCCGACTCAATATCTATGTATTGCCCGTCTGCAAGATTCAGCAGTGAACGCGTTTCGACCTTCACGCCGCTCGCTTCGTAATCTACCTTGAGCTTCACATTCCGAACGCCGATCAGTTCGCCTATCTCCGCTTCGACCTTCAAAACATTCACAATGTTCTTTCCGCTGATGACGACCTTTTCCGCCGCTGCTTCATATTCACCGAAGCCCTCGACCTCAATTCTATACGTCCTGCCCTCGGTCAGCCTGAGGGGCTCATCCGTTGCCGTCAGAAAAGCGCAGTACCATTCGGAGGTGTTCACTATCCTGTATGCAAGATTTTCCTCGGATGTCGCCCACTGAGCGGCGGTGCGCTTCTTGATTGCGCCGGAGACCACATCGGCGGTAATTATGGAAAGCTTATCCTTATTGAGCGCATTTTCATAGCCGTCAAAATAGAAGCTGATATTTCCGCTCCTCTGCGCGGCAAGCTCCACGACCCATCCGCCGAGATTTTCCTTGGCAAGGCGTTCCCTTTCATAGAGGCTTTGGAGCTTTTCCGTGGGCTGAGTCACAGATTTCAGATAGCTGTTTCTCAGCTCCATCAGCTTCTGAAGCTCCTTCTCATACGCTATGACCCCTGCCTCATCGCCGAGCATTGCAGCCGAAGCGACGTTTGCTTCCGCTTCGGAGATCAGGTCATTGAAGTTTATGAGCGTTTCATCCCTGGTATCCCCGAGGGATTCGAGCTGGGCATTGTACACTTCTTCGCTGATCTGCTGATAATTGGCGCCCATACCGTCGTTATAGCCCCGTTTATAGACCTCCATTACGGGCGTACCGCTCTGGACGAAGCTGCCCTCGGTCACAAGATAATCCGCTCGGGTATAATTCAGCGTGGTAAATGCGGTTTCATCACGGATGATGACTGCGTCATAGGTCTCGCTGACCTTAATGCTGCCAAGCGTTGTTTCCGCGGTATAACCGGCGAGCTTTACAGTGGTATAAATGACGCCTGCAATAATCGCTATCAAAAGCAGCGCGACGACGATCCTCCGTCTGTGGTATTTGGCTTTAGTTCTGACCCTGACCCTGTCCATCGATCACCTCGTAGCCTTTCTTTTCGCTTCTGCCGTACTGTCTGTCGAAATTCTCCTTGTTTTTTTCGATATACCGAGCAAACAGCTCGTCCGCATCCATGCCGGAACGGATGCACATGCTCACAAAAAAGTGCAGGATGTCCACCAATTCTCCGCGGAGCGCATCGGTATCGAGCGGTTTTTTATTCTTCCACCATTTGAAATTCACTTCGTCAAGAACTTCCGAAAGCTCGCTGAGCATCGCAAGTACTTCCTTCTGCATCCATTCCTCGGTGGTAAAATCAAGATTTCTGCGAGCCGCTATATCATCATCGAGCAGCTTCTGCATTTCAAAAATCTTCTCAAGCTTGTCCATTCCGCTACCTCTCTCCCGTAAAATCCGTTACCCGTTATTTACGCTTCCTCGATCATTTTCCGGAGCTCTTCTTTATATTCTCCGACCCTGCCGACAAAAACCGCGGTCATGTTTTCAAAATCGCAGACCGTGGGCAGAATATTCCCTATGTCTTCAAGCGTGACCGCATCTATCCTCCTGATTATCTCATCCTCGGAAAGAAATGGCCTATCGAACAGCTCCGCGCGCCCGAGCGATGACGAATGAGCGGAAGTGCTTTCCCTTCCGAGAACATAGCCCGTCTTCATCTGATTCTTGCTGCGTTCGTTTTCGGCTTCGGTTATACCCTCATCTCTGATTCTTTTGTATTCTTCAAGCATCAGACGGGTAACATCGACCGCCTGTTTCTCGTTGGTACCGGCATAGAGGGTGAAATAGCCGGTGGTATCATAGAATGCAGGCGTTGAATACACGGAATACGCCATGCCCTTCTGTTCCCTTATGCTCTGGAAAAGCCTTGAGCTTATGCTGCCGCCGACGGCATTATTGAGCATATACAGCGGATACTGTCCGTCCGTATCGCCGGGGAAGCCGTTGAACGCCATGCAGATATGGGTCTGCTCAATATCCTTTTCGACAAATACCGCATGCCTGCCTCCGCATTGCCTGCCGTATTTCGTCTTCCGTTCCGGCAAAGTGCTCTCAATGCTGAAATACTTTTCGCAAAGCGCCATAAGCTCTTCAAAGTCGAAATCTCCTGCTGCCGAAATGACGATATTATCGGGACGGTACATCCTTGTTTTGTAGTTCATCAGCGTTTCACGGGTAAAGGCGGAAACGCTCTCCTCCGTCCCGAGTACGGGCAAGGCCAGCGGATCGCCTTTATAGAATTCCTGGCAAAGCGTTTCGTGGGCAAGATCCTCGGGTGAATCGTCATTCATGAGTATTTCCTCAATGATAACGCCCTTTTCACGCTCGATATCCTCGCCGTCAAGCTTTGAGCGGCAGATAATATCGGAAAGAAGCTCCATTGCCTTTTCCGTATTCTCATTGAGTACCTTTACATAAAAGCAGGTGCATTCCTTGCTTGTAAACGCATTGAGGTTGCCGCCGAGCGCGTCGATCTCCTCGGCAATATCGCCTGCGCTGCGCTTTTCGGTGCCCTTAAAGAGCATATGCTCGATAAAATGCGATGCGCCATGCTCGCCCTCGCGTTCGCAGACAGAACCTGCGCCTATCCAGACCCCGATTGATACCGAGCGGTAGCCTTCCATCGTTTCGCCGACAACGCGGATGCCGTTAGTTAGTTTATCCCTAAAAATCATTTGTTTTCCTCAAAAATTCATATCCTTTGCCATCGCCTTTCAGGCTCGGGCTAACCGACATGATACTATAAGCTTTCAATCATATATTGTACTGCTTATCGTCCCCGGAGTCAAGCCCCTATCCGCTAAAAGCGCTAATATATCCGGAAGCGCCTGCAAAAACGCTGCGGTCGGCTCGACAAGCAGTATGTCGCCTCCGTTAGCATGCCCGTTGACCCTCTGTATTATGTCATCGGCCGTTCCTATCGTGCAGGCAAGATCAATTGTGCATTTAACCATGGTGAGCCCGAGCTTGCGCGCGCAGGAAGCGGAAACGCTTGCATTCCTGCTGCCGCAGTAATAGATTTCCGGAGTGAGCCCCGTTTCGCTTCTTATAGCGTCAAGCGCTTTTTCGAGGTCATTTCTTATAAATGCTCCCCTGCCGTCCTCTGAGGGAGCATAGCCCATTGTCGCTATCTCGTGGCCCTCATCCGCCATGCGCCGAAGGAGTCCGCCATTCTGCTTTGCCCATTCACCGCTTACGGCAAAGGTTATTCTCACATTATGTTCGCGCAGTACATCGAGTATTTCCGGTATGGCTTGAGCATCCCAGCAGACCGCGCACTCGATAGCGACTGCCTCTCTGTTGCTTCCCTTATAGATTGGATAGCCTGCCGTCGCAACCGTGCTGCTCCCCGAATACGGCAGGATCAGCGCGAGGTACAGCCCGGCGATTATGACTGCAAGCAATATGTTGACAGCGATATCCCTGCTTCCGCGTGAAGTTTTTTTCCGTTTCATATGTAC
>SAMEA3663246__coassemble_114_pt1 | contig 33722 bp, 27 predicted proteins | sample SAMEA3663246__metabat2_low_PE_017 | metagenome-assembled genome bin SAMEA3663246 (sample SAMEA3663246) | pig gut metagenome | biome: pig gut; feature: pig-associated habitat; material: faeces | place: China | collected 2013
TTCCTCGGCATCATGCAGAATGAATGGGCAGGCGCACAGGCATTCAGTTCATTTGATACCTACCTTGCTCCCTTCGTGCGCACCGATAACCTCACCTATGATCAGGTCAAGAAGTGCATCGAGAGCTTTGTTTACGGCGTCAACACCCCCTCTCGCTGGGGCACTCAGGCTCCGTTCTCCAATATCACCCTTGATTGGGAAGTTCCCAACGACCTCAAGGACCGTCCTGCCATCGTCGGCGGCAAGGAGATGGATTTCACCTACGGTGACTGCAAAAAGGAAATGGATATGATCAACAAGGCGTTCATCGAAATTATGATCGACGGCGACGCCGACGGGCGCGGTTTCCAGTACCCCATCCCCACCTATTCCATTACCAAGGATTTCGATTGGTCTCCGACAGAGAACAACCGTCTTCTGTTCGAGATGACCAGCAAGTACGGCACTCCCTACTTCTCCAACTATGTAAACAGCGATATGGAGCCGAGCGATATACGCTCCATGTGCTGCCGTCTGCGCCTTGACCTGCGTGAGCTTCGCAAGAAGAGCGGCGGTTTCTTCGGCAGCGGCGAAAGCACCGGCAGCGTCGGCGTCGTAACGCTCAACATGCCCCGTCTTGCTTTCACCAGCAAGGATAAAGCGGAGTTCTACGAGAAGCTCGATCATCTTATGGACGTTGCCGCAAGATCGCTGCATACCAAGCGTAAGGTCATCAGCAGGCTTCTTGATGAGGGTCTCTATCCCTATACAAAGAGGTATCTCGGTTCATTCGATAACCATTTCTCCACGATCGGTCTTGTCGGCATGAATGAAGCATGCCTCAATGCTAACTGGATCAAGCGTGATCTCAGCGACCCTGTCGCTCAGGAATTCACCAAGGAGGTCCTCAACCATATGCGCGACAGGCTGTCCGATTATCAGGAGATGTACAAGGGTGAGCTGTTCAACCTCGAAGCGACTCCTGCGGAATCGACCACCTACCGTTTTGCAAAGTATGACGCCAAGAACTACCCCGGCATCATCACTGCGGCGGAGCCCGGCGGCACTCCCTATTATACCAACAGTTCCCATCTGCCGGTCGGCTATACCGATGATATCTTCTCCGCGCTCGATATTCAGGATGAGCTTCAGACCCTCTACACCTCCGGCACGGTATTCCACGCCTTCCTGGGTGAGAAGCTGCCCAGCTGGGAGAGTGCTGCGGAGCTTGTAAAGAAGATTGCGGATAACTATAAGCTCCCCTACTACACGCTGTCCCCCACCTACTCCGTATGCAGCGAGCATGGTTACATCGCAGGCGAGCATTACACCTGCCCCATCTGCGGCAAAAAAGCCGAGGTCTACAGCCGCATCACCGGCTACTACCGTCCGATACAGAACTGGAACGACGGCAAGACCCAGGAATTCAAGGAGCGCAAGGTTTACAGCATGCTTGATTATAAGAAGCACAGCGATCGCCTCGAAGCGGAGCATGATTCGACTCCCATTGCCTCCAACCTTCTCTTCACCACCAAGACATGCCCCAACTGCAGAAGCGCAAAGGCTCTTCTCGATAGGGCAGGCATTGACTATACCGTCGTTGACGCAGAGGAAAACCCCGAGCTGGCTATTCGCTACAATATCCGCCAGGCACCGACCCTCATCTCACAGTGCGGAGACAGTGAGATCCATGCCGTGGGCGTATCCGAGATCAACAGGTTTATAAAGAATCTGAATAAGGAAACAGTGAACTCATAATGACAGTATACGACATCATAATCGCCGGTGCAGGCCCGGCAGGCCTGACTGCGGCACTATATGCAAGGAGAGCGGGCAAAACCGTTCTCCTTATTGAAAAAGAAAGCTTCGGGGGGCAGATAGTGCTTTCGCCCTTGGTCGAAAACTATCCCTTCACCAAGCCCCTTTCCGGCACCGAGCTTGTGGATTCGCTCGTCAATGCGGTGCTTTCGCTCGGAGCAGAGATTTGCGTTGACACGGTAACGGGAGTAACGAAAAACGAGGACGGAAGTCTTCTTGTTAAGACCGAATACGATTCGTTTACCGCACGTTCGCTCATTATCGCTACGGGGCTAAAGCATCGAAGGCTCGGTCTTGAGGGTGAGGCCTCATTTATTGGAAAGGGCATTTCCTTCTGCGCGGTCTGTGACGGAGCCTTCTTCAAAGGTAAGACCGTTGCCGTCATCGGAGGCGGCAATACCGCGGTTCAGGATGCAATCTATCTATCCAAGCTCTGCAAAAAGGTCTACCTCATCCACCGCCGTGACCGTTTCCGTGCCGAAAAAAAGGTCGTTGACGGGCTCGATGCATGTACTAATGTCGAGTTAATAATGAACAGCAAGGTAGTTAAGCTATCCGGCAGCGATAAAATCGAAAGCATCACGGTCGAAAGCACCGTTGACGGGAGCATGCGGGATCTCGATGTTGAAGGCATATTTGCCGCAGTCGGTCAGGAACCGAACAATGCGGCATTCAGCGAGCTCGTCGATCTCGACGATGCAGGCTTCGTTATCGCCGGGGAGAATTGCTGCACAAAGCAGCCCAATATCTTTGCCGCAGGCGACTGCCGCACAAAGTCGGTACGCCAGCTCGTGACCGCAGGCGCGGACGGCGGAGTTTCCGCCATTGCCGCATGCGAATACATCGATTCGAATTTCTGATTCAGACGAAAGGAGCTGCTATGGGAAACGAGATCAAAGACGCAGAAAAAGCACCCGTGATCGATCCGAAGGATATGCACGGTCAGCCGCATTTTGCTTACTACTGCAACAGCGAATGCGAGTATTTCCCGTGCCATAAGCTGCCTGAAAGCGGTTTTTTCAACTGTCTGTTTTGCTATTGCCCCCTGTATGCCTTGGGTGACAAATGCGGCGGCGGGTTTACCTACATCGAGGGCGGCATCAAGGACTGCTCAAAATGCACCATTCCGCACAGCGAGATAGGTTATGCGTACATCATGCGCAAATACCCCGAAATAATGGAGATTGCAAAAAAGAAATAAACTGCTGTCGTTCGCGGCAAAGGGGGGACTTATAATTCTCCCTTTGCCTTTTTCAGCATCTGAGAAGCAGCACGAGCACTACCGAGATCAGAACTATTATCACGACGAGCAGCCATTTGGGGCAAAGGAACAAAAGTCCCACCGCAAGCAATATCCCTATGATGCAGCATATTGCCTTTGTGATTCCTCCCGGTATTCGTTTTTTTCTCCAGCGCGGTTTTCTTGCGCACGGGCGCATCGGAATGAACATATTTACCTCCTATGATCCGCTGTCAGTATAAGTATATTGATCTGCCTCCATTTTCTGACAAGGAAAAATAAAATTTATTGAAAAAATTTTAGATTTTCTCAAAAATGCTCTTGTAAAAGCCTTCCGAATAATGTTACAATAATAAAAGGTATCAGGTTTGTTTCCTGTTCTCCTAAAAATAAGACATTCTCGGGGCATTCCCGTTTTTATGGGGAGAATTTGCTTACTGCATAAGCATGCATTTCAGCTTAGGCTTCTCATCAAGAAGAAAGGTAAAAATATGGGGCTTTTTGAATATAACGACATCGGTATCGATCTCGGTACCTCGAGCGTATTGGTATATGTAAAGAACAAGGGCATCGTGCTGCGCGAACCGGCAGTCGTCGCAGTTGAAAAGCGCACCGGCCGCATCATCGCCGTTGGCGAGGAGGCTCGGCGCATGCTTGGAAGGACTCCCGGAAAGATCGCCGCTATCCGTCCGCTTCGCGACGGCGTCATATCGAATTTTGATATAACCGAAAGGCTTTTAAATCACTTCATAAAGAAGGTCGTCGGCACAAAGCTGTTCTTTAAGCCCCGTGTCGTCGTCTGCGTACCCTCGGGCGTTACAGAAGTTGAAAAACGTTCCGTTATCGAGGCGACCGAGGAAGCCGGTTCCCGTCATACCTATCTAATCGAAGAACCCATTGCTGCTGCTATCGGTGCCGGCATAGACATCAGCCAGCCGCGAGGCAATATGGTCGTTGATATCGGCGGCGGCACGACGGACGTTGCCGTCATCTCCCTTGATAATTCCGTACTCAGCGAATCCATCAAGGTCGCAGGCGATAAATTCGATGAATCCATCGTCCGCTACATGCGTAAGAAGCATAACCTCCTCATCGGTGAACGCACCGCTGAGGATATGAAAATCCGCATAGGTTCCGCATACCCCCGCAGCGAGCAGCTTTTCATCGACGTTAAGGGTCGTAACCTCATATCCGGCCTGCCCCAGGCAGTGACCGTCGGTTCAAATGAGATGATCGACGCACTCGAAGAACCCCTCCAGCAGATCATCGAAACCATCCGCACCCTCTTTGAAAAGACTCCGCCCGAGCTTGCAAGCGACATCGCCGAAAACGGCATCTGTCTGACCGGCGGCGGCGCACTGCTCTACGGCATGGATCAGTTTGTGACCGAGCATACAAAGGTTCCCTGCTATGTTGCGGAAGACCCCGTATCCTGCGTTGCAGTCGGTACGGGCAAGGCGCTTGACGATATCGACAAGGGCATGGTAAGCGCTCTTTATGATTACCGCCGCGGCGATTACTTTGAAGAATAAGGATAAAATCACATACCTTCGGGCGGTTTGTATTCCGCCCGTTTTTTATGGAAACGGAGATAAAAATGGATTATTCTAAACTTCAGAACGGAAGCGACATAAGGGGCATCGCTATTGCTGTCCCCGGCGGCAAGGAGGTTAACCTGACCGAAGAGAGCTGCACTAATATCGGCAGTGCCTTTGCAAAGTGGACTGCCGCAAAGCTCGGCAAACCAATAAATGAGCTCCGTATTGCCATCGGCAGGGATTCAAGGCTCACCGGTGCCGAGATAGCCTCTTGGCTTACGGACGGCATAACCCTCGTCGGCGCAAACGCATATGACGGCGGTATGGCAAGCACGCCTGCAATGTTCATGTGCTGCGTAAATGAGCTTCATTTTGACGCAGGCATCATGGTGACGGCAAGCCACCTTCCCATGGAGCGCAACGGTATGAAATTCTTTATTGCGAGCGGCGGTCTTGAGAAGCAGGACATCTCCGCCATTCTTGCTTCCGCGGCGAACGGCGTTTTTATTGCTGCCTGTGAGCGCGGAGCATGCGGCAAAGTTGATATAATGACTCCCTACATCGAAGGGCTTAAAGCTAAAATACTCGGTGACCTCGGTCTTGATGAGAACGCAAAGCCTTTTACCGGCTTTAAGATCGTTGTCGATGCCGGCAACGGCGCAGGCGGATTCTTTGCCGAGCGTTTGCTTTCTCCCCTCGGCGCCGATATAACGGGAAGCCGCTATCTCGAACCCGACGGAAGCTTCCCCAATCATCAGCCCAATCCCGAAAACGCCGAAGCGATGCAGAGCATCTGCGACGCCGTAAGCGAGAGCAATGCCGATTTCGGCATCATCTTTGATACCGATGTTGACCGTGCCGGAGCAGTTCTTCCCACTGAAAACGGTACCCTCCCCCTCGACCGCAACCGTCTTATCGCGATGATGGCTGCGATACTTTCAAAGCAATACGGCGCTATTACTGTCGTTACCGACTCCATTACCTCCACAGGTCTTAACGATTTTATTTCTTCCCTCGGCTGCCGTCATCACCGCTTCAAGCGCGGTTACCGCAACGTTATAAACGAAGCAAAAAGGCTCATGGCAGAGGGTGAAAACGCCGTATTCGCCATGGAAACGAGCGGGCACGGCGCACTCTATGAGAACTATTTCCTCGACGACGGTGCGTACATAATAGTTAAGCTGCTGATAGAGCTTGTTAATGCAAAGCGCAGCGGACGCAGTATTGATGACCTTATCGCATCGCTCGAAGAGCCGGCGGAGAGCGCGGAAGCAAGGCTCAATGTACTTCTTGACGACACTGCGGACTATACCGCAAGGGTGCTTGAGCATGTAACGGAATACTTTGCCTCCCGTGAAGGCTTCGGGATCGTAACGCCAAACTATGAGGGCGTGCGGATTAACGCAGATCCTGCGCACGGCAACGGCTGGTTCCTCATAAGGCGCAGTCTTCACGACCCAATCATGCCCTGCAATCTTGAAAGCAGCTCGGTCGGTGGGCTTCGTCTGCTCGCCGCGGCGCTTTTAGGCGCTGTCGAAGGATTCGACAAGCTCGATACCGCACCGCTGAGGAGGCTTTGCGAATGAAGCTTTTTGATACGCATGCGCATCTTTCCGATGAAGCCTTTGATGCTGACAGGCATGAGCTGATTCCGAAGCTCATGGATGCCGGAGTGGAAAAGTTTATAGATGTTGCATGTGATGTAAGGTCAGCATCAAGGACTATCGAGCTTCTCGAGCGTTACCCCTTTGTTTACGGCACCATCGGCATGCATCCCCATGATGTAAGGGTGATGAATAATGCCTTGATGGATGAGATAAAAAAGTATCTTGAGCATGAAAAGATGCTGGCTCTCGGTGAGATCGGGCTTGACTATCACTATGACCTATCTCCCCGTGAGGATCAGCGAAAATGGTTTGCGGAGCAGCTTGACCTTGCAAAGCAGCTCGGGTATCCCGTGGTGCTGCATATCCGCGAGGCCTTCGGTGACTGCATGGATATTCTGCGTGCGCACCGTGACGGTCTCCGCGGAGTCATGCACTGCTATTCCGGCAGCGTTGAAACGGCATATGAATGCCTTGACCTCGGGCTCAAATTCAGCTTCGGCGGTGCTGTTACCTTCAAAAACGCAAAAAAGCCCATCGAAGTTGTATCCGCTCTCCCACTTGATTCTATAATGCTTGAGACAGACTGCCCGTATATGACGCCTGTTCCCCACCGTGGTGAACGCAACGACCCGAGCTTCATTCATTTTACTTGCGAAAAAATTGCGGAGATCAAGGGAATCGATCCCGAAGAGATGGCGCAGATAACCTATGATAATGCCGTCCGAGCTTTCGGAATAAAAGAATGATTTTTTAGGAGCTGCCGAATGCAGTTCCTTTTTTATTCATTCTGAATAGAATATAGAAAAAAGGTATTGACAAACGGACGGCATAGGTGTATAATACACTGTGATTTTAAGCGGAATGACCGCAGAAAGGAAAGCTTGTGGACGACAGTTGCGACAGCGACTCCGATAATCCCAACTCATTCGGAATAAAGTTGAATTCGTGCATGACCTCCGTATTTCCGCGAGGCTGTGCTTTTTTGTACGCAAAATCCGCGAGCGAGAAATAAAACATAACCATGACAACCGACATCGACCCACTCATATGCATGTTTTCCGATGCCGCTGCCGTAAATGCAGCAAATCCGAGTACGCTCATCTTTCAGATACTTCTCCAGATCGTACTCATCTTCATCAACGCAGTCTTTGCCTGCGCCGAGATAGCCGTTATCTCAATCAACGATGCAAAGCTCAATAAGCTCGCTTCGGAAGGCGACAAGCGAGCGGTTAAGCTCAAAAAGCTTACAAGCCAGCCGGCAAGATTTCTTTCGACCATTCAGGTCGCTATCACGCTCGCAGGCTTCCTCGGCAGTGCGTTTGCAGCCGGAAACTTTGCAGTTTACCTTGAAAAGCTGATACCGGGGCTTCCCAACTCCGTAGCGGTTATCGTTATTACCATCATTCTTTCGTATATTACGCTGGTTTTCGGCGAGCTTGTCCCCAAGCGTATTGCGATGAAGAAAGCCGAAAGCATGGGCCTCGGCATGAGCGGTATGCTCTCATTCGTATCCGTTATCTTTGCTCCGCTCGTATGGCTGCTCACCAAATCCACCAACGGCGTACTGAGGCTGATGAAGATTGACCCCAACCAGGAGGATGACGATGTTACCGAGGAAGAAATACGCATGATGGTTGACGTCGGCAGTGAAAAGGGTACTATCGACAATACCGAAAAGGAGCTCATCCAGAACGTATTTGAATTTGATGACCTGACTGCCGAAGAGATTGCAACTCACCGCACCGACATCATCATGCTCAGCCTTGAGGATGATATTTCCGAATGGGATAAAATAATCCATGAAACGAGGCATTCACTCTACCCCGTATGCGGCGAGACTGCGGATGATATCGTCGGCATACTCAACGCAAAGGATTATTTCAGGCTCTCGGAGCGCAGCATTGACAGCGTCATGAACAACGCAGTCCGCCAGCCTTACTTCGTACCCGAAGGCGTCAAAGCCGACATTCTCTTTAAGAATATGCAGCACGGCAGGCGCAGTATGGCGGTCGTGCTGGACGAATACGGCGGAGTATCCGGTATTATCACCATGAACGACCTCCTTGAGCAGCTCGTCGGCGATATTGACGATGAGGATGATCCTTCCGAAGCAGACGAGGACATCATTAAGGTCGATGACAACACCTGGAAAATACCGGGTTCCGCGTTTCTTGATGATGTTACCCATGCTCTCAGGCGAAAATTCCCCGAGGGCGAATATGATACCTTCGGCGGATTCGTCTTTGCCGAATACGGCAGCATCGTACCCGACGGCAAGACTTTTGAGACGGATTATGAAGATATGCATATTAACGTGCTTGAAATACGGGATCACCGCATTGAAAAAACCATTGTGACCATCCGGGAAAATGAAATGGTACCGGCTGAAAGATAACGAATTCTATTAACGCGAACGGGACTGCTTTTCAGCAGCCCCGTTCATCATATTAAGCGGATTATTTCAGCATTTCGAGCATCTTTCCCTTGGGGATCACGCCTACCGACTGATTAACTATCTCACCGTTTTTGAAGACGATAAGTGTCGGAATGCTCATGACCTTATAACGCTTTGCAAGCTCGGGCTGCTCATCGACATTGACCTTGCCTACGCGATAGCTGCCGTCGCTCTCATTTGCGACCTGCTCAACAGTGCCTGCGAGCATGCGGCAGGGGCCGCACCAGCTTGCCCAGAAATCTACAATTATCGGGGTTGATTCCGAGATTGCTGCATCGAAATTATCAAGAGTAAGCTCCAATTCCATAGTTATACCTCCATCAAAATTTATCTTAGTTAGTTTATCCCTTTTTCGGCGTTTCACGCAAAAACGAATTCTTATTTATATGGAATTCGTGCGCTTCCTCTTCGCCGCGAAGGACGCGGAGTCCGCCGAGTGCAAGGGCTTCCATCTCGCGCTCGCCGGGCATCAGGCGCATGGGAGCGATCCACTCGACATGCTCACGGATAATATCCATTAGTCCTTTGAAGTACGCAAGACCTCCGGTAATGATAATCTGATCCACCTTGCCGTTCACTACGCTTGCAAGATCGGCAATACCCTTTGCGTGGCCTATGCCCATTGCTTCGACTGCAAGCCTTGTCTTTTCATCGCCTGCAAGATAGTTCTTCTCGACCTCCATGGCGTCGCTCGTACCGAGCAGAGCTGCAAAGCCGGATTTGCCCCTGATATAGCGGCTCATCTCGTCTTTAGTATACTTACCGCTGTAGCAGAGCATTGCGAGCTCCATTGCCTGTATCTTGCCGCAGCGCTCCGGCGCAAAGCCTGCGTCATCATCGCTGTAGCAATCAATGCACTTGCCCTTATGTATGAGCCATGTCGAGCAGCCGCCGCCGATATGATCCACTATGAAAGTCCCCTCTTCAAAGGGTATACCCATTTCCTCGGCGCATTTCCTTGCCATTGCGCGGCTGTTGAGCACATGACCGCGGCTGACCTTAGGTGCATCGGGCATGCCCGTGACCCTTGCTACGGGCAAGAGCTCATCGACAGCGACCGGGTCATAAACCATTGCCGGAATGCCGAGCGGCCGGGCGATAGCATCTGCGAGCACGCAGGCAAGGTTGGAAATATGAACATTGACCTTTGCTGCGTAGAAATAATCCATCATTTCCTGATTGACTATAAACGCACCGGAGGGTACGGGAGGAAGCAGTCCGCCTCTTGCCATAACGCAGGTCAGGGTCGATTTATCTATGTTCTTCTCCTCAAGCGTTTCGTTGATATGCTTCATGCGGTATTCGAACTGATCCATTACCCAAGTGTAGCCCTTGAGCTCTTCAAGAGGGTGACGGATGGTCGCTGCCATGACCTGAGCCTTATCATCGAAAACAGCGATCTTTGTCGAGGTCGAACCCGGATTGATAACTAAAATTCTTTCCATAAGCGAATCTTATTTGCCTACGAAGCCTGCGCCCATTGCGAGGCTGTAATACTTTTCATCTGCGCTGGAGCCGCGGCTGGTAAGAACGATGGGAACCTTGCAGCCCATGATGAGGCCCGCCATGCGGCCGCCTGCGGTATAGGTAAGGCACTTGCCGAGAACATTTCCGACAACGATCTCGGGTACGAGCAGAATATCGAAATCGCCGCAGCAGGGGCAAGCGGTATAGCCCTTGACCTCCGAAAGCTCGGGAACCATTGCGAGGTCATAGCTTATGGGGCCTTCAACATAGCATTCGCCGAGTTCGCCTGCAAGGCTCATACGCTTGAGCTCCGCACCGTCCACGGTCTCCTGCATCTTGGGGTTTACGGTCTCGATAGCGCAAAGAGCTGCAACATTGGGCTTCTCAACGCCGATGCCGTGGAAGAACTCAACAGCGTTCTTTACGATGCCGATCTTCTTTTCAAGGTCGGGATAGGTGCACATGCCGCCATCGGTAACGCCGAGAAGCTTATGATAACCCGGGACCTCAAAGAGCATGACATGGCTCATCAGCCCTCCGGTACGCAGCTCTGCTTCCGGAGCAAGAACGCCCTTCAGAAGATTGCCTGTCATTATCTTGCCCTTCATAAGGAAATCGGCTTTGCCTGCATGAATGAGCTTTGCAGCGCAAACGCTGGGATGCATACCCTCGGGAACGACTTCGATATCGAAATCCGAGGGATTCTTGCCGAGCTCTGCAAGAAGGTTATTGAGGTCTTCGACCTTGTCCTTTTCGACGACGAGAACGGCATTTACTATATCGGAAGCATGGATAACCGCCTGAAGCGCATGCTCATCATTCGCGCAGACGAGTGCAACGGTGGATTTTTTGCCGGATTTGACCTTTGCAATGAGGTCATCAAAGGATTTGATTGCCATGGATTAGTCCTCCAGATAATAATTATCAATGTGTGGGAACAGCCGCTGCCGTTCCTTTCTTCACCACCGTATTGTACTATTTTTTCGTTTGCACTGCAAGAGATTTTGCATTATATTTTCCTGTTTTCCGAGCGGAAGGGGATTTTTGACGGACAGCCGCTCCTAATACGCAAAAAACCACCGCGCCGGTGGTTTTTCTTTAGAACTAAAGAGGTTTCTTAGTTCTGACCCTGCATGTTCTGCTCGGCGTATTCGATCATACGCTTTACCATCTGGCCGCCGATACGACCTGCATCGCGTGCAGTGATGTCGCCGTTGTAGCCCTGCTGGAGATTGATGTTCATGGAACTTGCAACCTCATTCTTGAAGGAATTGAGCTTCTGCTTTGCTTCCTTAGGATTCATAGAATTGCTGGAATTGTTGTTGGTCATTTTCTTTACTCCTTTCCTGAACAGCCGTTCCGCACTCGGTACGGCTTTCATAGTGTTTCAGGCATTATCCTATTCGGTTTTCATATTCTTTTCAGCATATTCAACCATGCTTTTGACCATTTGGCCGCCGATCCTGCCTGCATCGTGGGCGGAAATATCTCCGTTGTACCCCTCCTTCAGCTCAATGTTCATGGAATTCGCAATTTCATTTTTGAATTTATCCATGGCGCGCTTTGCTTCGGGAACAAGCACCCTCCTGTTTCTTCCGGACATGTTTTCACCTCCTCATTGCGCTGCTCCGTTCTCGGCTTCTCATCGGAGCAGCACGGGAACGGTGCAGCATATCACGGGCCCGAAAAATCATTTTCTCTCGCCGTGTTGTTCTTAATTTCTCCGTTATGAGCGAAGTTATAACAAGAATTATTTGGAATTTTGTTTTTATTTGTCGAATAAAAAAGCGCATTCGGCGCAATCCTTCAATATAAAAACAGCGCTGCATACTTTCTCATGCTTTTAACGGTAATCTTCGTTTCGCGATGAGAATTTATGCAGCGTGCGGAAGGGATTTTGTATGTTACAGGAGCAGGCAAATAAGGCTGTTGCAGCCTTCGTTGACCATTCTGTTGATGGTATTCTGCAGCTTCATCTGCACATCGGCGGGAAGATTTGCGACCTTGCCGTTCATGCCGTCCTTTACGAGATCATATAGGGATTTGCCGAAAATATTTGTCGTCCAAATATCGTCGGGATTCTTTTCAAACTTATCCATCAGCGCGCGCACGAGCTCTTCGCCCTGCTCCGCAGTGCCGACAAGGGGATTGACCTCGCTTTCTATATCCACTCTTATAACATGGAGCCCGGACGCATGCGCGCGCAGCCTGACGCCGAAGCGCGAACCATGCTGCACGATCTCCGGTTCATCAAGCTGCATCGCATCAATCTCCGGAGGCACCACGCCGTAACCCGTTTCTTCCGCAGCCATGATAGCGGATGAAACGCGGTCGTATTCCTTCTTGGCTTTGACAAAATCCTTGAGCGAGCGGATAAGCTCGACCTCATCCTTGATGGGATAATCGCATTCCTCGCTGATAATGCGGTAAAATACATCATCGTTTGGTTCAAGCGTGAATACAGCCGTGCCGCTCCCGAGATCGTATTTTATCCTGTTTATCTTCTTAAAATCAGGAATATCGCTCAGGTCTTCCGGAATAAGTGCGGCATCGCGCATCTTATTGAGCCTCGGCATGAGTTTTCTTACTCTGTCAAGTATGCCTGCGAGCATGCTGTGATCGCAGCCGAGTGCCTTTATCCAAGAGGGAATATCGAGCGCAAGCATGCGAAGAGGGAATTCACGAAGGATGCCTTCAAGCAGGGCGTGAACCGTTTCCTCGCTCATATTCATTGCGTCAACGGGAGTAACCGGAACCTCATATTTCGCAGCAAGCGACTTTGCAAGCTCCGTGCAGCTCTCGGAATTCGGATCAAGGCTGTTTAGAAGCACGATGTATGGCTTGCCCGCTGCGTTCATCTCTCTGATAACGCGTTCCTCCGCGCTCTCATAGTCGCTGCGCGAAATGCCCGTAATGCTGCCGTCCGTCAGAACGACGATGCCGATCGTCGAATGTTCTGTAATGACCTTTTTCGTTCCGAGCTCCGCTGCTTCGTCAAAGGGTATATCATAATCGAACCATGGAGTGCGAACCATCCTCGGCTGCTCATCCTCCGTATTACCGAGTGCGCCCGGGACCATGTAACCCACGCAGTCCACCATGCGCACACGCACCGTGATATTGTCATCGCCGATATCGAGCTCGACAGCTTCATTCGGAACGAATTTCGGCTGGGTCGTCATGACCGTCCGCCCTGCTCCGCTCTGGGGCAGTTCGTCTATAACGCGTTCGCGTGCATATTCGTTTCCGATCTTCGGCAAAACCATAAGATCCATAAATCTCTTAATAAAGGTCGATTTGCCCGTGCGCACGGGGCCGACAACACCGATATAGATGTCACCTCCGGTACGCTTTTCAATATCCCTGTAAATACTTGTATCCGTCATACGAACCTCCGCTCATCACTATCATATCTGTAAATACTTATGGGCAAAGGCTCGGGATTATTCACATTATTTACGTTTTGAGGCAAAAGAAAAACCGCCCTGAAGATTTTCTCAAAGCGGTCATGCTCATTCAGTTCATATCGTCCTTTTCTCCGCGTTTTCTGATTATCAGCCTAATCGGGGTTGCCGTTATCGAGAAGGACTTTCTGATATAGTTCTCAAGGTACCTTCTGTACGAAAAATGCATGAGATCGGGTTCATTGACGAAGATAACGAAGGTCGGAGGACAGGTGCTGACCTGGGTGGAATAGTAGACGCGGAGCCTCCTGCCGTTGTTCACGGGGGGATCGTTCATAGTAATAGCCTCGTTCACAATGTCGTTGAGCTTACCGGTCGTAATGCGGATGCTGTTCTGCTCATAAGCAAAGCTTGCCATCTCCATGACCTTCTGCACGCGCTGACCCGTTTTTGCGGAAATGAACAGCATCGGGACATAGCTCATGAAAGCGAGGTCCGCAAGCATTTCCTTTTTGAATTTTTCGACCGTGTAGGTATCCTTTTCAATCGTATCCCATTTATTGACGACCAGTACGCTTGCCTTGCCCTCCTCATGGACATAGCCGGCAATGCGCACATCCTGCTCGCTGAGGCCGCGCTCGGCATCGACGACTATGAGGGCAATATCGCACCTTCTTATCGCCGCAAGCGAACGGATAACACTGTACCTTTCGACGGTTTCATCCTCGATAGCCCTTTTGCGCCTGATACCTGCGGTATCTATCAGGGTATAGTCCTTGCCGCCGTAGGTGAATGGCGAGTCGATAGCATCCCTGGTGGTGCCGGGGACATTGCTGACAATGGTGCGTTCCTCCCCCAGAAGCGCATTAACGAGGCTGGATTTACCCACATTCGGACGGCCGACAACGGCAATACCGATGGAATGCTCTTCCTCATCCTCGCCCATGGCGGAAAATCCGGCGACGACTTCATCGAGCATATCACCAATGCCGAGCCCCTGCTCCGCCGAGATGCTGATAGGCGTGCCGATGCCGAGGGAGTAAAAATCATAAATGCACTCCTCGAATTTCGGATGATCAACCTTATTTACGACGAGCACAATGGGCTTCTTACAGCGGCGAAGCATATCGGCAACCTCTTCGTCGGCAGCGGTTATGCCTGCTCTGCCGTCAACGATGAAAATAATTACATTCGCTGTCTCGATTGCAAGCTCCGCCTGACGGCGCATCTGCTTTGCGATTATATCCTCGCTTTCGGGCTCGATTCCGCCCGTATCAATGAGTGTGAATTTATAGTTAAGCCATTCCGCATCGGCATAGATCCTGTCACGGGTCACGCCGGGGGTATCCTCAACTATCGCTATGCGCTTTCCGACTATTTTATTAAACAGGGTCGATTTGCCGACATTAGGGCGACCCACTATTGCTACCAAGGGTTTCACTTTATTTCAATTCCTCCAAAAGCTCAGTTAAATCGTTTATGAAATCGTAACCATCATCCGCTGCCATGCTGCGGACGGGCAGGTTAAGTTTTTCTTCGAGTTCTTCCATCCTCATTCCGTCAAGAAATACGGTATCATGTTCCCTCAGCATGGTATGCGGAAGCAGCAGCGCCCTTCCCGTCAGCTTTCCTCCGTACTGCGAAAGAATATCCCTTGCTGTCACAAGACCGCTGACCGTGATGGACCTTCCGAAGAAATCATTGAATACCGGATGAGTCTTTATCCTGACATTATACGGTAAAAGCTTATCAAACAGCTTCTGCATAAGCGGCTGTATCGACACGCCCGATACGGAATCCAATTCAATCATTTCGCCCTGCTTCGGGAGTTCCGACAGCGCTTCAAGGAATTCGTGCTCGAACTTCCTGTAAAGCCCGACTCCGTTCTCTATCTGTTCAAAATCGCCGCAGGCTTCGTATGAAGGGAGCTCCCTTTCCGCTTCAAGATACATCTCATCCGAAGCATAGACAAAGCCTTTTATCCCGTGGGAAGCTCTAAAGCGCTCTATCAGCGAGATCGTTTCTTCCGCCTTTGCCTTAGTCATCGGAGTTATCTTCGTAAGCCCTTCGCGGTGACAGGTGAGCCCCACCGGCACGACAGCGACGGAAGCGCACTCGGGGCGCAGAGCGTAAAGGTCATCAAGCGTCTTTCTCAGCACTTCCCCATCATTTATATCGGGGCAAAGAACAATCTGGCAATGAAAGCTCAGTCCCTCAGCGTGCAGCCTTGTCAGCCTTTCAAGGATGTCTTCGGCATTTTTGCTGCGCATCATGCTCTTTCTTATTTCGCCGTCGGTCGCATGGACGGAGATATAGAGCGGTGAAACGCGCCTTTCAATGATCCTTTCAAATTCCTTTTCGCTGACATTTGTAAGCGTTACATAGTTGCCCATTATCAGCGAAAGCCGCCAATCGTCATCCTTGAAATACAGGGTTTTTCTGTTGCCGTGGGGCATCTGATCTATAAAACAGAAGATGCAGTGATTGGCGCATTGGCGCACCGGGCTCATCAGCGAGCTTTCGAAATTCAGTCCGAGCGGTTCATAAAGCTCCTTTTTCACCGTTATCAGCTTTGTTTTGCCGTCGGGCATGCCGATCCCTATTTCAAGCTTTTCCTTTACGGTCAGATGCTCATAATCTATGACATCACTGACTTCAATCCCGTCTATTGAATTCAGCGTACAGCCTTCCCCTATTCCTGCTTTTGCGGCGGGAGAATTCCTGTCAACGCTCGTTATCCTTTGCTTCATAACTATTCCTCATGACAGTTGCCATATTAACTCAGTTTGCATTATAGCATACCTCAAACACATTGACAAGATGCGAGATTTTTCTGCCCGGTGTTGAAGTGTCAATTATAGGTGCGTATTCAAAAAGCTATGTGAAACTTTGATTCGTTGAACTTGATAACGACACACCTAAGTGCTATAATACCTTTATTCTTATAGAAAGGATGTCTTTAGAAAAAAGGCAGTGATTTTATGAAAGTTCCCGAGAGTCAAACCTTAACTTCGCTGCGTCCCCTGCTTCGCGAGCTGCTTGATGCGCTTCTTAAAGAGTACGAGTATGCCTCCGTCCTCGCAGTTGACAGTATTGCGAAAAAATACAGCTGTTCAAAAGCCGGGCTTGCTTCCGGTCAGGATGCGCTCAATTCCGGCAAGGGCTTTGTCGCCCGTGTTTACGACAAGGAAGGCTGCTGCGAATACTCCTTTAATGAGCTGACCGCCTCAGCTATTCCTCATATTATTGATGATATAAGGGAAAAGCTCTCGCCCATCACGGGAGAGCTTCCCGAAGGTGTGGAGCCGGGAGATTACATAATCCCGAAGGATGAGCCTCTGTTCATCAACGAAAGCACCGAATACGAGGTCGATCCCGATGAGCTCGGCGATGAGAAGATTCTTGAAAAGCTCAAAGCGATCCATGAGCTCGGGCTGAAATACGATGATAGGATCATCGAATGCATGGCTATGTTCAGCTACCGCCGTTTCTCCAAGATCTTCCTGTCAAGGGAAAAGGATCTTGAGCAGAATGTCATGTGGTCAAACGGTGCTGTTGCTGCCCTATCCAAGAAGGATGAAGCCGTCAAGAACTCCTTCAGGGGTTTCTCGAATCTCGGCGGAGCAGAACTTATGGATGAGATGGAAAAGCATGTTGCTGACGAGTGCAAAGTCGCGATTGAGCTCCTCGACGCTGTCAGCATCGAGCCCGGCGAATATGAATGCATATGCACTCCTGAGGTCACGGGCATGATAGTCCATGAAGCCTTCGGACACGGTGTCGAGATGGATATGTTCGTCAAGGACAGGGCCTGCGCCAAAAACTATATCGGGCAGCAGGTCGCCTCGCCCCTCGTCACCATGCATGACGGTGCTGCTGCCGTCAAGCAGACCGCAACCTATTTCTTCGACGATGAAGGCACTCCCTCTCAGGATACCGTCGTTATCGACAAGGGTATACTTACAGGAGGTTTCTGTGACGCCCGTTCCGCAGAGCATCTCGGCATCTCCCCCACCGGCAACGGCAGGCGCGAAAGCTATGAACGCAAGGCTTATACCCGTATGACAAATACCTGGTTTGAAGGCGGCACGAGCACTCCCGAAGAGATGATAGCATCCGTTAAGGACGGACTGCTCCTCGAAGAACCTACAAGCGGTATGGAGGACCCCAAGAACTGGGGCATCCAGTGCATGGTCAGCTTTGCCCGTGAGATCAAGGACGGCAAGTTTACCGGGCGCATCTTCTCCCCGATCGTGCTCACCGGGTACGTTCCCGATCTGCTCAAATCAATCACTATGATGTCGAAGGATGTCGAGCTCAGCGGCTCAGGCTTCTGCGGCAAGGGCTACAAGGAGTGGGTCAAGGTCTCCGACGGCGGCCCCTGGATGAAGGCAAGGATCCGTTTGGGTTAAGGAGGTAATTCAGATGCTTGATACTATTATTTCCGCATTAAATAATGCAAATATCGACGTTTGGCAGATTACGCGCAGAGATATTGAATCCTGCGAGCTCTTCTTCATTAAGAAAAAGCTTGATCTCAGAAGGATGAAAAAGGTCTGCAAGTACGATGTCAAGGTTTGGCATGATATGGATGTTGACGGTAAGAAGCTTCGCGGTGAAGGGAACGCATATATCTACCCCGGCATGGACGAAGCGGAGATCACCGCAGTCCTCAAATCTGCCTATACCGCCGCAGGCTTTGCTCCCAACCCCTTCTATGAGCTTCCGAAGCCCGAGGTTGAAAACCTCCCCGATGTCGAATTTGACTGTGAAAAGGCTGCTCTGACAATGGTCGAAGCGCTTTACAAAGCCGACAACCACGATAAGGGCTTCATCAATTCCGCAGAATTCTTCGCCGAAAAATGCAGGATAACCTTAGTCGGTTCAAACGGCATGAATATTTCCTACCCCACCACCGATATAAAGGGGGAATTCGTCGTCCAGTGCAAGCAGCCTCAGGATGTTGAGCAGTACCGTTCCTTTGAATACAGCCTGCCCGACCCCGATTCGCTGACAGAGAAGGTCAATGCAGCCATCATCGCCGTTGAGGACAGAGCTAATGCAGTAAAGAGCGCACCTGCCGGCATTTATGATGTCGTGCTCACAGGCGATCATATGCGTACTATGCTGGATTACTATCTCGAAAGAGCCGATGCCTCCACGGTCTTTGCGCATTATTCCGATTTCCGCATCGGTGAAAGCGTACAGGGTGAAGATATCGTCGGAAGCAAGCTGAATATTAAGCTTCTGCACAACGAGCCTTTCTCCGCAGAGGGCATCCGCTATACCGACCGTGATCTTGTGAAGGACGGCAAGCTCTGCTGTATGCCCGGACAATCCCGGTTTGCATACTACCTCGGCGTTGAGCAGGTCGGAAGATACTATAAGTTAGGTGTCGATAATGCAGGAATGCCGTATCGTGAAATGCTGAAGAATTGTATTGAACCCATCTCCTTCTCCGATTTCCAGATGGATGCATTCTCCGGTCACTTCGGAGGCGAGATTCGTCTTGCATATCTCTATGATGAAAACGGCAACAGGTCACTCGTCACCGGCGGTTCCGTCAACGGCGAAATCTTCTCCTGCCAGAAGGACATCGTTTTCTCGGATGAACGTTACTCCGCATACGACTACGAAGGCCCGTTTGCAATGAAGGTCAAAGGCGTAAGCGTCGCAGGCCTATAATTCCACAATAAGTCAGCTTTGCCGCAGTACACAATGCTGCGGCATTTTTTAGTAGAAATATCCGGTTAATATCAAGCAAATAAAATACTGTACAAATCAATTACGAGCCTGTATAATTATAATTGATATGTTTACAGGTTTCGCCGAATTCCGACATGACTGTAAACGAGCGAAAAATATTCGATCAGAGGAAGCCTCGGCTCATACAAGGATTTGGTTATATGAAAAAATTATTTAGCCTGCTGCTTATATTTTTAATGCTCTTTTGTGTATTTCCCTTTGCACTGAAAGCGGAACCCGACCCGGAGGATATCGATCCTTTCGAGGATATTTCAACTCCGTACATCCTGCTCATGGAGGCGCAGACCGGCACCGTTATTTACGAGCGCAACGGATATGAAAAGGCATATCCTGCCAGCACGACTAAGCTGATGACCGCTCTTTTGGTTGCCGAAAATGTTGTTGATCTCGACAAGATGATTACTATCGGCTGGAGAGCCGTATCCGGCTTCGGATCTACCAGTTCCTTAATGGGCCTTGTCGGCGGCGAGGTTATCTCGATACGTGATGTTCTCTACGGTCTTATGATGCGAAGCGGCAACGATTCAGCAAAGGCTCTTGCCATTGAAGTCGTGGCAGAGCTCTACGGCGATACCGTTCCCGAATCCGAAGCGATAGATAAATTCGTCGAGCTCATGAACGCAAAAGCCGTTGAGCTCGGAATGGTCAATACCCATTTCGCAACCGTTGACGGCCGTCATAATGATGAGCACTATACTACGGCATATGATTTTGCAATCCTCATGCAGAACGTGCTGAAGAATGACATCGTTGCGGAGGTAATCGGCACAGTCACCCACGATGTTGCGCCGACGAATATGCATCCCGGTGGCTACCACCTTGAAAACTCCAACAAGCTTATTTGTAAGAAAGAAACGGACAATATAGATTTAAGGTACAAATACTGCATCGGCGGCAAGACCGGCGAAACGAACCAGGCCGGCTATTGCCTTGCTTCTGCCGCAACTAAGGACGATATAACGCTCATTCTCATTCAGTTCGGCGATAATAACCGGACTATGAAGAGCAGTTACCGCTATAAGTCCGCAAAAACGATCTATGATTGGGGCTTCGGCAATTTCCACGAGATGTATCTTTCCGATCTTGGAGTCAAGACCAATTTCGTTATACAGACCAAAGATTTTTCCCCGTTTGACGAACAGCTCGGAGTGCTCGAAGTTGAGGCCGATATTTCCAATGTTTCCGTGAGCGGTGCGCTCGTATTCCTTATGAGCCTTCGCGATGACCCTGCGAATGTACGGATAGAGCTGCATGTTGACGATGTATATGCGCCGATAGAGCAGGGCGATATAGTCGGTACTGCCGATTACTATATCGACGAGGTCAACCCTATAACCGTAAACCTTATCGCACTGCGATCCGTTGCAAGCTCACACGCTGCCGCTACACCCGTTCCCGTCATTCGTCCTTCATCCGATCCGCTGCCCTCGCCCTGCACTCCGCCTCCCGGAAGCGGCAAAAGCGGTAATATCCGCCATGCAAAGGTTCCCGGGGATTCCGAATATTCCGTCTGGATCTATTACGATGGCAGTCTTTACACCGTCAGCGAGACCGAATGGAACTACCTCTACTGCACAAACGGCAGTTTTTGCAGTTCTTCCTCTCCCGAAGCAGCCGGAGGCATTATTCTCTATAAGCAGGTCTTCGACAGCAACGGCGCGCCCTACTATACACGCGCCGAAAGCGTTGACGGAGGCGGAATATTCGTGATTTTATCGACTTCCGGCTATGCTCTTTCCTCGGAGGATGATAACGGAACACTTATCGGGCAGGAGTTTTCCGCAGCCGGAGATATTATCACGGCCGATGTTCCCGATACGCTTCTGTGGTATTTTGAAAGCTACGGCAGCGGTTACAGGATAAGCCAAAGCTCCGAATTCCTTACGCGGGACCCCGGAAGCGGATTGTTGTTTTGGATAGTGCTCGGCTCCATACTGCTCCTTGTCGTGATAACCGTCATCTTTATTGCCGTCCACAATCGGCCGGACCGCAGGCGCAATCGCGTTTTCCGTCAAAGCTATCGTTCAAATAACCGCCGCCGTCACTGGCGCCGCCGCAAATAAAAGCCATGCAGCAATATTCGGGATTTGCGTATCTTTATGACCTGTTCATGGACGGGGTCGATTACGATGCTTGGGCAAAATATCTTGCCTCATTCATTCCGGCTTCGGCACGCGTACTTGAATGCGGCTGCGGCACGGGAGAGATCACACTGCGTCTGAAAAAGATGGGCTTTGATATAACCGCAAGCGATATTTCCCCCGATATGCTCGCCGTTGCGAGCGAAAAGGCACGGCACTGCGGCCTCCGTATTCCTTTTCTTCAAACGGATATGCGTTGTCTTTCGTTTCCGAAGCGTTTCGATGCCGTAATCGCACCCTGCGACTGCGTAAACTATCTGACAAGTCTTAACGACGCAGAGCGATTCTTTTCGTCCGCTTATTCGGTTCTAAAGGACGGCGGCAGGCTGATCTTTGATATTTCATCGCGCTATAAGCTTGAAAAAGTTCTCGGTTTCAATACCTTTTCGGATATCCGCGAGGAAGCCTGCTATATCTGGAAAAACAACTACGACTGTGAAAGCAAGCTTATTGAAATGCAGCTTGAGTTTTTTAAGCTTGAATCGCGTCAGAACGGAGGCAAAGCGCTGTATGAGCGTTTCTCCGAAAGGCATGTGCAGCGCGCACATTCCGAACGGGAGCTTCGTTTCCGTCTTGAAAGGGTCGGCTTCAGTGATATTAGGGTCTTTGCCGGTATCACCGAAAACGAGCCAGATTCCGGAAGCGAAAGACTGCATTTCGTTGCAAAAAAACAATAAACTATTCCTAAATAAACCATCATAGGGCTATTTCGTCTGAAAGGAAAAAACATGGATACTATCATCAGAGGACTCCTCCTTAACCAAACTGTAAATATCATAGCAATATCCGGAAAAGGCATGGTCGAGCGTGCAAGAGAGATACACTCGCTCAGCCGCGTGTGTACCGCAGCTCTCGGAAGGACTCTGCTCGCAGTATCCATGATGAGTGCCAAGCTCAAAAGTGACGGTGATGTCATGACCGTCACCATTTCCGGCAACGGCCCTGCCGGCAGCATTACCGTTGTCGGGCGCGAGGGCGGTATCGTCAAGGGGTACATCGCGAACCCGACCGTTGAGCTTCCCCTGACCGAAAGCAACAAGCTTGACGTCGGCGGTGCCGTCGGGCATGTCGGCGACATCAGAGTTATTCGGGATTTTTCCCTCAAGGAACCGTATGTCGGCAGTTGTCATCTTGTCAACGGCGAGATTGCGGAGGATTTTGCGCGTTATTTTGCCGTAAGTGAGCAGCAGCCCTCGCTCGTCTATCTCGGCGTGCGCATTGAACCTATGACGGGTGAAGTGCGTTCGGCTGCCGGACTCATACTCGCTCCCCTGCCCAACTGCCCCGACGAGGATATAGACAGGCTCGAACAGCTCGGAGGCGAGATATACAAGCTTTCGGAACGTATGGACGAGGGTGAGGAGCTTGAAACCGCTCTCAATGCGCTTTTTGACGGATTTGATTTTGAAATAACCGAAAGGCTTAATCCCGAATACCGCTGTGACTGCAGCCGTGAAAAGCTGGAGGGCGTTCTCGTTTCACTCGGTCCCGATGAGCTTCGTGACATTATCGAGGAGGACGGTCAGGCTGAAATCGTATGCCGATTCTGCAATACTAAGTATCAATTCGGCAAGGATGTGCTTACCGAGCTGCTGCATGCGGCTGAAATCGGAGGAAGCATTATTGAGAAATAAAATGACCCGAAAAAACAATATTATTCCCATGTTCTCCTCAGCGGACGACCTGCTGGAGCTTGCGAAAAAGAAAGCTGTTCGCGGCGATTATCTTGACGCGCTCGGGCTCATTCGCCGTGTCATTGCGTGCGATCCCGACAATACGGATGCATATGTACAGCTCGTACAGTACCTTATCTGCATGGACTGTCCCGAGGAGGCGCTCAGACAAACGAGCAAGTTCATCGCTCGCTTCGGCGAATTCCACCCCTCGTCCCTGTATATGCTCGCAACCTACTACTACGCAATCGACGAATATGCGGCCGTACTCGATATCTACGACATTATCTATGCCCGTGATCCCGAAGCGGTCTATACCGATGCGGAACTTGACATCCTTTCCGAGATAATGGCAGGCTGTGAATACGCGCTCGGTTTCGATTCGGAGGACGAAGATCCCGAGCAGGGCGAGAATGCTCCCGAGCCGGACGCCATACAGGATATTTCGGATTTTGAGCGGCAGAGGATTTTCACTCGCGTCGGAAAATTCCTTGACAGCAAACAATATGATGAGATTATTGCGATTCTGGAGCCCTACCTCAGGCGTAATCCCAATGACTATGCCCTGCGTAATTTTCTCCTTACGAGTTTTCTTTTCGCTAAGGAATTTGATGCCGGTGCGGAATATCTGCGTTCGCTGAAGCCCGGTTCACTTCAGACCATTCAGGATCATTGCCTTGCAGCCCTTATCTATCAGAATGCCGGCATGGAAGAGGCTGCCGAGAATGAATGCAATACCCTGCTTACGCTTGACGCAACCGAAATCAACGATCATATAAAGGTCTATACCGTGCTTGCATCTTTTGATTCGCATAAGGACGATCTTATCAGAATATCAAAGCAATATTACGAAACCAATCCCTATTCCAAGGAAATAATACACTGCTATGCAAGGAGCCTTATCCTGAATGGGGAATTTGCCGCAGCAGGAAAGCTTTATGACAGGATACTCCGAATAAACCCTGATGATTTTGCGGCGCCGTGCTACAAAAAGGTCTGTGCTGATGAAAAGCCTATGAGCCCCGACTCGCTTGCCATAGGCTACGACCTGCCGGTTTTTGAAACGATAACAAGAATATCCGCTGTATGTAAGTACGTCAACGCTGTTCTCGAAGGCGGTTACTGCCTTACCGATGACGATATTAACGAGATACACGAGCTGTTGAGCTGGGCTGTCACGATTCCGGACGAGCATTGGTTCGTCATGCTCCTCAGCTGCGCGCGCAGAAAAAAAGAGGCGTTTCAGGATGTTTTTCAGTATGTTCTCAAGAGTCCTCGTATCTCCGACGGCGTAAAAGAAATAACCCTGACTTCCCTTCATTTGGATGACGGCAGCACCGTGAGCGATCCTAACGATTTGGAAGCCAATGGCAACAACAATATCGTGTTCCGCGGAGGCAGAGCATTATATGTTGCGGTAACAACAAAACCGATCCTTCCCAAGGAGCAGCTCCCCGCGGTGCTGAAAAGATTCATGACCTCACTTGAGGACTGTATTGATGAAGCGACGGAGCTTGACGAGGCGATCAAAACCAATGCGCTCAAGATCGGAGCCGAATTTACATCCTGCGCTGCCGATACCGGTATTACCATGAACGATGCACAACGCCGTGCTATGATTGCAGCGGTTATGTGCATTGCGGAAGCATCGCAGGTCACCGAAAGCGGCGAAGTTCCTCTATTTAACAAATACTGCGAGCTCTTCGGGATTTCCGAAAGACGCATGACGAACGCTCTTGACCGCCTTCGCGTATTCTCCTCGTTTACCGATGAGCTGCTGAGCTTAAAGCATTCGATACTGTTCGGAGACAGATCATGAAGGAAAGATTCATTGCAACATGTAAAATAGGGCTTGAAGCGCTCACCGCTTCGGAGCTTCGTGAGCTCAGCATTGAAGTTGAAGCCGTACAGGATGCAAGGGTCATCTTTGCCGGGGACTTCCTCGATATGGCTCGTGCCTGCCTGTGGCTGCGCACTGCCGAGCGTGTGCTTATGATCGTGGATGAATTCCACGCCGAGAGCTTCGAAGAGCTGTTCACCGGAGTAAAGCGCATTCACTGGAAGGACTATCTTCTCAAAAACAGCTTTATCCATGTCAACGGCAAATCCGCAAAGAGCAAGCTGTTTTCGGTCTCCGACTGTCAGAGCATAGCCAAAAAAGCTATTATTGAATCGCTCAAGCAGGGGTACGGCACATCGTATTTCCCCGAGAACGGCAAGCCCGTAATCATCGAGATAGGTATTCTTCGTGACGAGGTAACAGTTGCTCTCGACTGCTGCGGAGCAGGGCTTTCTCGCAGGGGCTATCGCACCTATAACGTACCTGCGCCGATTTCCGAGACACTCGGCGCTGCAATAGTGCTTCTCAGCGGCTACAAGGCAAGCCGTCCCCTCATCGACCCCATGTGCGGCTCCGGCACGATGCCCATTGAGGCGGCAATGATAGCAAAGCATATGGCTGTCGGTATGAACCGTGAATTTGCTGCCGAAAGCTGGCATTTTCTTAATTTCCCTGCCTTCAGCCGTGCGCGTGAGGAAGCAAGAGAGCTTGTGCTCGACACCGAATTTGACATCACCGGTTCGGATATCGACCCCCATGCAATTGATCTGTGCAAGAAGCATGCAAAGAAGGCAGGAGTCATGCTCAACTGGGCGGTGCGTCCCGTCAGTGAGCTTCACGAGGAGCGCAAGGGCGGCGTGCTCGTATGCAACCCTCCCTACGGCGAAAGGCTTATGGAAAAGCGCGACGCGGAGAAGCTCTACCGCAGCATGCACGATATTTTCTCCGAGCTTAACGGTTGGAGCGTCAATATCATTGCTTCGCATCCCGAATTCGAGCGCATCTACGGCGAACGCGCCGGAAAGCGCCGCAAGCTATCGAACGGCGGCATGACCTGTACGCTTTACAGGTACTTCCCGAAATACAGGGACTGAACAGCATTTGGGAGAATTACCATGTTGGAAACGCTTATTACCGTCCTGCTTAGCTGCGGCGTGCTGATAGCGGTCGTGCTTATAAAGCCCAATATCACCATTAAGGGAAAACAATTCAGTATTTACTGGCTTGCTCCTCTTATCGGAGCTATCGTCATAATATGCCTTGGGCTTTTGAGCCCCAAGGAGGTGCTCTCGGGGCTGACCGCTTCGGGCGAGGTTAACCCGATAAAGATACTCGTCCTTTTCATTTCGATGACGATTATTTCGGTATTTCTCGATAATGCCGGTTTCTTTCGTTATCTCGCAGGCAGAGTGCTTGCAAGATCGAAATCGGGCCAGCGAGGCTTGTTTAACGCCCTTTACCTCATGGTATCGTTGCTCACCGTATTCACATCGAACGATATTATAATTCTGACCTTTACGCCCTTCATCTGCTATTTCACGCTAAGCGCGGATCTCGATCCCATACCCTACCTCATTGCGGAATTCATTGCGGCGAATACATGGAGCATGGCTCTCATCATCGGCAACCCTACGAACATCTATCTTGCATCAAGCGCCGGTATTGATTTCTTCCTATACATCTCAAAAATGCTGCTTCCGACCGTGCTTGCGGGCGTGGTTTCATTCTGCCTGCTCCGTTTGATTTTCAGGAAACAGCTTGCAAAGCCCATTGCGCATACAACCTCGAATGCCCGTTTTGAGGATAAAGGCGCCGTTATCATCGGGCTTGTGCATCTCATCGGCTGCATCGTATTTTTGAGCATCGCTTCCTATCTGTCGCTGCCCATGTGGAAGATCGCGCTCGGCTTCTGCATCAGTTTAATAATAGTTTCAAGCATTTATCTTCTTTTCAGCGGCAACGGATTCCACCTGCTGCGCGATACGGTCAAGCGTGCGCCGTTCGATATAATTCCGTTTGTTCTTGCTATGTTCGTATTAGTGCTCGCGCTCGATAAATACGGCACGACCGCCTCGCTTTCCGTGTTACTTGATACCGGCAATAATATGAACGCTCTGACCTTCGGCATTTCCTCTTTCCTGACGGCGAATATAATCAATAATATCCCGATGAGCGTACTGTTTTCATCCATCATCGGTTATCTTCCCGATGGCGGAAGAGCGGCTGCGCTGTATGCATCTATAATAGGCTCTAACCTCGGCGCATTCTTCACCCCTCTCGGCGCGCTTGCAGGCATAATGTGGATGGATTTATTGAAGCATCACCATGTGAAGCTGACCTTTTTGCAGTTCATAAAATACGGGGCGCTCATATCACTTGCCGCGCTCGGCGCCGCGCTCATTGGGCTTGCGATAGTGCTCTAAAAAAGCAAATTGCTTGCAACTGAAAACGGACTGACCTTTTTTTCGGGTCAGTCCGTTGTTCATTCAGTTATTCGTTTAGGATCAATACATGCCTGCGCCTGCATCCATGGGAGCTGCGGGAGCTTCGGGCTTGGGAATATCGCATACAAGGCTCTCAGTGGTGAGAATCATTGCCGCTACGGAAGCTGCATTCTGAAGCGCACTCCTCGTGACCTTGGTGGGATCGATAATGCCCTTATCGACCATCATGCCGTATTCGTTCTTTGCCGCATCATAGCCATAACCGGGCTTCCTTGCCGCGCGGACATTGGCAACGATTACGCTGCCCTCCATGCCGGCATTGACTGCAATCTGGCGGAGGGGTTCTTCGAGAGCGCGGACGATGATGGATACGCCGGTCTTCTGATCGCCCTGAGTCTTCTTTTCAAGATTCTTAACCCTGCCGATGACATTGACGAGCGCTACGCCGCCGCCGGGGACGATACCCTCTTCGACTGCTGCACGGGTTGCATTGAGAGCATCCTCAACGCGGAGCTTAATCTCCTTCATCTCGGTCTCAGTCGCTGCGCCTACTGAAATAACGGCAACGCCGCCGGCGAGCTTAGCAAGCCTCTCCTGGAGCTTTTCCTTATCGTATTCGGAGGTGGTTTCCTCTATCTGAGCGCGGATATTATTGACCCTTGCTGCGACCTCTTCCTTTGCGCCTGCGCCCTCAACGATGGTGGTGCTGTCCTTATCAACGCGAACCTGCTTTGCGGTACCGAGCTGAGCGATGGTCGCATCCTTGAGCTCCATGCCGAGATCGGAGGAGATGACTTCGCCGCCGGTCAGGATCGCTATATCCTGAAGCATTTCCTTACGCCTGTCACCGAAGCCGGGAGCCTTAACGGCTACGCAGGTGAAGATGCCGCGGAGCTTATTGACGACGAGGGTCGCAAGTGCATCGCCCTCGACATCCTCTGCGATGATGAGGAGCTTCCTGCTCTGCTGTGCGATGGGCTCGAGAACGGGAAGGATCTCCTGAATATTGCTGATCTTCTTATCGGTAATGAGGATATAGGGATTATCAAGTACGGCTTCCATCTTGTCGGTATCGGTTACCATATAGGAAGAAGCATAGCCCCTGTCAAACTGCATGCCTTCGACGACATTCAGCTCGGTCTTCATGGTCTTGCCCTCTTCGATGGTGATGACGCCGTCATTGCCGACCTTCTCCATTGCATCGGAGATGAGTTCGCCGACCGTCTCATCGGAAGCGGAGATTGCAGCGATCTGAGAGATCTCATGCTTGCTCGAAATGGGCTTGCTCATTTCCTTGAGGCCTGCGACCGCTTCATCAACAGCCATCTCAATGCCCTTGCGGAGCACCATGGGGTTTGCGCCGGCAGCGACATTCTTCATGCCCTCATGCACGATAGCCTGTGCAAGAAGGGTTGCGGTGGTGGTGCCGTCGCCTGCAACATCGTTGGTCTTGGAAGCGACCTCACGAACGAGCTGTGCGCCCATATTCTCAAACGGGTCGGCAAGCTCGATCTCCTTAGCGATGGTGACGCCATCGTTGGTGATGAGGGGTGCGCCGTACTGCTTTTCAAGAACTACATTACAGCCCTTGGGCCCAAGGGTGATTTTAACTGTATTAGCAAGGGTATCGAGACCTTTCTCGAGAGCCCTGCGTGCTTCTTCGCCATGCTTAAGCTGCTTTGCCATAATAACATCTCCTTTTATTCAACAACTGCAAGAATATCATTCTGACGTACGATGATGTATTCCTCACCGTCAACCTTGACTTCGTTGCCGGCATACTTGGAATAGATTACCTTGTCGCCGACTGCAACATTCATAACAACCTCTTTGCCGTCAACAATGCCGCCGGGGCCGACTGCGATGACCTCCGCCATCTGCGGCTTTTCCTTTGCGCTGCCGGTAAGTATAAGACCGCTCTTGGTGGTCTCTTCAACTTCCGAGCTCTTGATAATCACTCTGTCTGCTAAAGGCCTGAGTTTCATAAGATTATGCCTCCTGAAATTAGATTAAAAATACTGTAACCGCGGAGCATGCCCGAATAGACATCTCCCACGATATGGTAATAATATTACCCACATTTGTAATTATATTCAACCGTCTTTTTATGTCAAGTGTGGCAAAGAAACAAAGTTAATATATATTTGTAAAGGGCTTGCAATATTTGGTAAACGGGTTTACAATGATATAGTCGTAAAAATTATAAGAAAGGAGGCCCCACCGATGTACGATATCAACAACCTTAAAATGAATATTGCAACAGAAAGTGCAGCGGCCTCGCGTTGATATGCTGATATAGATTTTGGTTTATTTCAGGAACTGCACTCAGGATGCAGTTCTTTATTTTTTGCATCGGTATTATTGAACTGCATACTCCCGTATTATAGGAGAAACATCGTGAAAAAGACAGAAAAAACAAAAAACAGAAAAATCAACAAAAAACTTATCGGTGAATTTATGATGGGCGCCAAAAAGCACCTTGTACTCGGTGTTATTGCTATCATCATCGCTGCAATAAGCGTATACATCATCCCGCTTATCACAAGCTTCACCGTTGACTATGTTCTTATCGAATACGCCGAGATAGGCTATACCGGCGAAATGACCGTTGCGCCCTGGCTTGAAAGGATTATCGACAGCTTCGGCGGAAGAGCTTTTCTGACCGAGCATCTCTACATCATGGGCATCCTTCTTGTGCTGATGACCGGCGTTAACGCTTTTGCCGCATACATGCGCCGCACGCAGATCTCACGCGGTGCGGAAAAGATGTGCTACAATATGCGCATGCGTATGTATTCGCATCTTGTGGATATGCCTTATGACTATTTCAAGCATGTATCAAGCGGTGACATCGTGCAGAGGTGTTCCTCCGATATCGGAACCATCGGGCGCTTCGTATCAAACCAGCTTCTTGAGATCGTTCGCACGGCATGCATGATAATCATCGCAGCGGTTTTCATGTTCTCAATGAACGTTAAGCTTTCGCTCTATTCCGTAATCATCATGCCTCCGCTCGTGATTATCTCGTTCGTCTACTTCCGCTACGCAAAGAAATACTTCACCGCTGCGGATGAAGCCGAGGGCGTACTGAGTGATGATATTCAGGAGAATGTTTCGGGTATGCGCGTTGTGCGCGCCTTCGGCCAGCAGAAGCGCGAGCTTGACAGCTTTACAGAAAAAAACCGTGATTTCAGTAAAAAGACCTATAAGCTTACTCAGCTCATGGCGCTCTTCTGGGGCATTACCGATTCCATAGGCTATACGCAGATAGCTATCACGCTCTGCGCAAGCATCGTGCTCGTCATTAAAAAGGAGATCACCGTTGGCGAACTGATGGTATTCACGAGCTATTCTTCCCTGCTCGTATGGCCCGCCCGTCAGCTCGGCAGGATACTTGCCGATCTCGGCAAAGCCAGCGTTTCGCTCGGAAGGCTTGATGAGGTGCTTTCCGTTCCGGCGGAAAGCGAACCCGGCCTTGCACTTACCCCCGAGATCAAGGGTAATATCGAATTCAGGCACGTCAGCTTCGGCTATGAGGACGGGCAGGATGTCCTTCGCGACATCTCATTCACAGCGCACAAGGGTGAAACCGTGGCTATACTCGGTTCGACCGGTTCCGGCAAATCCAGCCTTGTCCAGCTCCTTCAGAGGCTCTATACCTGCCGTGAGGGAGAAATCCTTATCGACGGCGTTAACGTCAACGATATCGAGCGTCATCACCTGCGCAGGAATGTCGGTATCGTGCTTCAGGAGCCATTCCTCTATTCCCGTACAATAATGGAGAATATCAAGATCACAAATCCCGGTGCGAGCGACGATGAAGCTTACGGCGCGGCTGCGGTTGCAGCTATTCACGAAGCGATAAAGGAATTTGAAAACGGCTATGAAACCGTCGTCGGCGAAAGGGGCGTTACGCTCTCGGGCGGTCAGAAGCAGCGCGTTGCCATCGCAAGGATGCTCATGCAGAAGGCTCCCATCATCGTGCTTGACGACTCCATGAGCGCCGTCGATACCGAAACCGATGCCGCCATCCGTGATGCGCTTGCAGCAAGGGGGCAGGACTGCACGACCTTCATTATCTCGCATCGTATCACGACCCTCTGCCGTGCGGATAAGATACTCGTACTCGAAAACGGTATGCTCGTCCAAGAGGGTACCCATGAACAGCTCCTTGCCGAGGACGGACTGTATAAACGCATTGCGGACATACAGAACCTGCTCGAAGCGGAGCTTGAAACCACCTCGGAAGGAGGTAACAACTAATGGAAGAACTCAAAACCACTGCGCTCAAAGAGGAAGAATTTACCAAACGCATAGATATGAACGTTTGGAAAAAGCTCTTTGCCTATGCATGGAAGCATAAACGCGTTCTTATATCAAGCTGTGCAATAATGGCAATCGTCGGTCTTATTGACCTCATATACCCTCAGCTCACCCGTTATGCTATTGATAATATCATCGCTGACGGAAGTGAAGCAGGGCTTGCCAAGCTGCCGATGTTCGCAGTATTCTATTTCCTCATGATAATCATCCAAGGCTTCGGCGTTTGGTTCTTCGTTTCCCATAACGGAAAGCTTGAAATGCTGATCTCCTACGATATCAGGCAGGATGCCTTCAAAAAGCTCCAGCAGCTCTCATTCTCCTATTATGATAAGACCGCAGTCGGCAACATTATGAGCCGCATGGTCAGCGATATTCCGAGGCTCAGCGAGATGATCTCATGGACTGTCACCGACCTGCTCTGGTCAAGCGTATTCATAATCGGCTGTCTTATAATGCTGCTTGTCACGAATTGGAAGCTTGCTCTCGTCGTTCTCGTCGTATTCCCCCCGATTGCCGTTATCTGCGTGTATTTTCAGAGAAAGATACTCAAGGAGCACCGCGTCGTCAGAAAGCAGAATTCAATAATCACGGGCGCATTCAATGAAGCGATAACCGGTGCGGTAACCACAAAAACGCTCGTTCGTGAAGAGCGCAACAATATGGAATTTGAAGCGGAAGCCGGAAGAATGAAGAAGGCGAGCATCCGTGCTGCGATGTTCTCCGCTATGTTCACCCCGATAGTTATGACGCTTGGCTCTATCGGCACCGCAATTGCCCTCTATGCCGGCGGCAGGACTGTGATTGCTCCGACTATTTTCGGTGCAAGCATGACCATAGGCGTACTCTCCACCTTTATTTCCTACACAAATAGCCTCTTCGACCCGATCCAGCAGCTTGCAGGCATCCTTGCCGAGATGCAGAGTGCACAGGCGAGCGCGGAACGCGTCATATCGCTTATCGAAGCAAAGAGCGATATAACCGATACCGATGAGGTCATCGAAAAATACGGCGACTGCTTCGAGCCCAAGCGCGAGAACTGGGAAAGCATCACGGGCGAGGTCGAATTCAGAAATGTTTCCTTCTCATATAAGGACGGGGAAAAGGTGCTGACCGATTTCAATCTCCATGTCAGGTGCGGCGAGACCATCGCGCTCGTCGGCGAGACCGGTGCAGGTAAATCCACCATCGTCAACCTCGTATGCAGATTCTACGAACCCACCGAGGGCGAGGTTCTTATCGACGGAGTCGATTACCGCGAACGCAGTCAGCTCTGGCTGCAGTCAAGGCTGGGCTATGTGCTTCAGAGTCCGCATCTGTTCTCCGGAAGCATTGCCGACAATATCCGCTACGCGCGCCCCGAAGCGAGCGATGATGAGGTTCGTGAGGCAGCAAGGCTCGTCCACGCGGATACCTTCATTGATAAGCTCGAAAAAGGGTACGCGACCGAGGTCGGTGAGGGCGGTGTAAGGCTCTCGACCGGGCAGAAGCAGCTAATATCCTTTGCACGCGTCATCCTTGCAGACCCCCGTATCTTTGTGCTCGATGAGGCGACAAGCTCCATAGATACCGAGACCGAGATGCTGATTCAGGATGCTATCAAGACCGTACTTGAAAACCGCACGAGCTTCATCGTTGCGCACAGGCTTTCGACCATCCGTTCCGCCGACAGGATACTCGTTATCCGCGGTGGAAAGATCACCGAAGCAGGTACGCACAGCGAGCTGCTCGCATTGAAGGGTTACTATTATAATCTCTATACCACACAGTTTACCGAAAGCAATACTCACAGGCTTTTGGATAACAAATAAACCCTATGAATCTGCCCGAAGCCTTTAGAAGCAGAATGAAGGAACAATTGGGAGATGAATATGAAGCTTTCATCTCCCGGTACAATAATCCTCCCATCCGAGGTCTGCGCATCAACACGCTAAAGCTCAGCAAGGAGGAGTTTCTTAAACTATGCCCATGGAAAGTCAAACAGGCCGATACGCTTTACGAGGGGCTTATCCTCGATGAGGAAGTCCCGC
>SAMEA3663246__coassemble_116_pt1 | contig 32082 bp, 30 predicted proteins | sample SAMEA3663246__metabat2_low_PE_017 | metagenome-assembled genome bin SAMEA3663246 (sample SAMEA3663246) | pig gut metagenome | biome: pig gut; feature: pig-associated habitat; material: faeces | place: China | collected 2013
TTTTTCGATTATTCTGCCATGACCTCCTCTAAAGCATAGCCAATATTCCAACTGCATATCCCTCGGTTATCCTCGAATATGCAGCTGTTCATTCCGTCAATGACTGCCGTCTCGGCGTTTTCTGCGAGCGTGACGGGAAGCTTCAGCTTTGCTCTCAGCTTCTCCTCGAGTCCGTACAGCTTTGCGCCCCCGCCGACGAGCATTATACCCGTATCCGCAATATCCGCTGCGGCGTCTACCTGCAAGGCCTTAACCGCATCAATAATGCACTCTGTGACTTCATCCGCCATAGCATCCGTGACGGAAGCCACCTCGTCATGATATGCGGTTATCGTTCTGGGCATGCCTGTAAACAGGTCGCGTCCGTCAACAACAAATGCAGGTCTTGAAAGGTTCAGCTTAATTTCCTCCGCCATGCCGCTGCCGATGACGAGCCCGTATTTATTTTTGAAGAGCTGTATGAGTTCCCTTGTGACGCTGTTGCCTGCGCCGCCGATGCAGCTTTCAAAGAGCACTCCGCCGTTCGCGACGACTGCCGTCCTCAGCGTTTCTGCACCGATATTTACGAGCATGGAAGCATTTTCGCTCATTACATCCATACCTGCGCCAATCGCAGCCATCAGCGAAGCATCATGAAACGCGATGCTTTTCGCTCCCGTGGGTTCAAGCGCGCGCTGAAGATTCCGATTTTTCATTACCCCCAGGGATTTAGACATCGCGATATTGAGCTCGAGCTTTGAAATGCTCCTTCCCTCGCAGTACTTGGCGCAGAGCCTGCGAATGAATACCGTCAGAAGCCTTGAATTGGCAGCCGCTCCCTCCTGCACGGGGAATGCAAGCTCGGCGTAGGAATCGAGAGCTTCATTTCCGAATAGGTATTCGCCTTTCAAACCCTTCTGCGCCGCTATGCAGCTCGCTTCTGAATAGATGCCGTCAAATACCTCGCGGTTCGGACGGAATGTGCTTTTTTTATTCTTCACGGCTATTTTCGTGCTGCGCGAGCCTATATCGAGTGCTATTGCCTGCCTGAACATATTTACCTCCCGTGTGCATCAGGAATTATTTTCCTTTTCTACTAAAAGTATTCCGCACTTCGGCGCGGCTAAACCCGAAAAAATGTGAATATAATGGGAGGTTTTGTTATTTTCTATGTTAATATCGCACAAAAAAAGAGCGGCTGCCCGCTCCTGCAATAATTCGTACTATTTCACCATTTTTCTTCTCAGCTCCACGGCGATTCCTCCTATCGTGACCGCCCCTGCCTTCACCTCTTCGCTCGTAAAGATGCGCGGAGGATAATTCGGGTTGATCGGCCTAAGCTCTATCGAGCCATCGTCATTGAGCTTCACTCGCTTTAGCGTCGCATCCGCTTCCCCTATGTACACGACACAGTCATCACCGCTCCTACAGGTAGTTTCCTTGCGGAATATAACGGTATCGCCATCGAGGTACACGGGATACATGCTGTCCCCCTTAACGCGGAGCGCAAAATACTCCCTGCCGCCTTCAAGCCAGTCAAGCGGAATATCCTCGGTATCAATGATATCCTCAACGGCATTCATTGGTATGCCGGCAGGTATCGTCCCGTAGACGTTGATACGGGCAAAGCCGCTTTCGCCGTAACGCTTCTCCGCTTGCTCCTCCCGTCTTCCCAAAAGATAATCCGCCGACACGCCGAGAGCATCCGCGATCGCCGAAACCGTCCCTCCTTTAGGCGCATTATCATTGCGTTTCCATGCAGAAATCGTGCCTTTAGTCACTCCCAACATATCCGCCGTAGCCTGTGAACAGGGATCAATCCCCTTCTGCCTGCAAAGAAATGCATATCTTTCATAAAAGCTCATATCGCCCTCCATCATAAACTCTCTTGAAAAGTTTAATAAATTATGCTATAATATTAGTGCAGAAAGATTTTTGACCGTACATTGCATCTTTCAGGAGCATTGTATCACAAAAGTCAAATATTTTCAACTGCTAATTCAATAAACTTACTTATTCTCAGGAGAAATAAATGGATACATATCAATGGCTCTGCCTTTTGGGCGTGCCTTCGATGCTCGCAGGGCTGTTTTTATTCGTTAAAAAGCAGCTCGAACGGGCAAGAAAGGAGACCGCCTGCATAAAATCCGGTGTGCAGGCATTGCTTCGGGCAGAGATGATAAGCGAATGGAACAAGTATAAGGAGAAGGGCTATGCTCCGCTCTATGCGAAGGAGAGCTTTGAAAATCTCTGGAAGCAGTATCACGCACTCGGCGCAAACGGCGTAATGGACAGCATCCATAAGGAATTTCTGATGCTTTCCGATAAGCCGCTGCAAGCAAAAAACAGCAGTAACAGCATTCCGTCTGAATCTATGAAAGGAGAAAAAAGTGACTAAGGATAATTTCGTTATTTGGCTCAAAGCGGCCCTCGTCCGCGCTGCGCGCACCATCGCACAGACTGCGATCGCCACCATCGGTTCATCCGCAATACTCAGCGAAGTCAACTGGAAGCTCGTGCTTTCCGCAAGCGTGCTTGCAGGAGTGATCTCCGTCCTTATGAGCATCACGGGACTTCCCGAAATCAAGGGAACAAAGGAATAATAAAGAAACTATGAATTCGGAGCTGTATCATTCTTCTTGCCGCAGCTCCGCATTTTATTTAATAAGAATCTCTCCCCATGCCCCGACGAGCCTTTCGGTGCTCCATGCGGCATTGGCAGGGCTTGTGGAAGGAAGCAGCCTTGCTTCCCTTCCCGTCCTCGGGAGAATGTATTTATTATAGCAATCAAACGAAGCCCTGCCGTTGCAGCAGATAATCTTTATAGGCGCGGAAGCGAGTATCAGCCCTATATCGTTCGGTACGACATCCCTAATACTGCTGTCGGATGAGCCCGTAATCGTGCATGAAGCGATGCTGTCCCAGAGGGCAATATGGTTTCTCAGCATTAAATCCCGTTTTTCTTCGATGTATACGGGTACGGGGCTTTTGAACAGCTCCGCAATCACTCGCCAAAAGCGGTTCTGCGGATGGCCGTAATAAAAGCATTGCTGCCTCGATTTAACGGATGGAAAGGAGCCGAGTATCAGCACCTCGGAAGCTGAATCGTACAGCGGCGGAAAGGGATGAATCTGTTTTTCGGGAAGCATGTCTGTTTTCTCCGTTCATCGTTTGACCGTACTATAACATCTGCGGAAAGCCCGAGTCAACACCCTTTTCGTCCGCAATTTTCACTTTGTTGCACAAAACAGACGGAATCAGCGGAAAATTTACAGCAATAAGCATGAATATATCTGTTTTATACGCAAAAAATGCTTGCAAATTGGATTCAATAGTGTTAGAATACTGTTGTTTGATTTTTCAGTCCGTGTATTCCTATGCCCTTTAGGGCTTGATGCACGGCATATCCGGCAAGGAGGTGTAACTAATGGGTAAGTTTTGTGAAGTATGCGGTAAGGGTGCAATGAGCGGCAATCTCGTCAGCCATTCCAAGAGAAGGACCAGGCGTATCTGGGCTCCCAATGTACAGCGCGTTAATGTCATCGTCGAGGGTACTCCCAAGAAGATGAATGTCTGCACTCGTTGCCTGCGCTCCGGCAAGGTTCAGCGCAATGTTTAATCTTTAGAAAGACAGCTTATGAAAAAAGAAGTATCTATGGATAAAATTGTAGCTCTGTGTAAGAACCGGGGCTACATTTTTGCAGGGTCTGAAATTTACGGCGGCCTCGCGAATTGCTGGGATTACGGCCCTCTCGGGGTGCTCTTCCTGAACAATATCAAGAATGCCTGGTGGCGTAAATTCGTTCAGGAAAGCCCTTATAATGTCGGTATGGACTGCGCCATCCTCATGAACCCCGAGGTTTGGGTGGCAAGCGGCCATGTCGTCAATTTCAACGACCCTCTCATGGACTGCCGTGCATGCAAGGCGCGCTTCCGCGCTGATAAGCTCATCGAGGATTATGCCGATGAGCACGGTCTTGAGGATATTCATCCCGACGGCTGGACAAATGAGCAGATGGAGGAATACATCAAGGCGAACGGTATCGTCTGCCCCGAGTGCGGCAAGGCCGATTTCACGGGCATTCGCAAGTTCAATATGATGTTTAAGACCTTCCAGGGCGTGAACGAAAATACTGCTAATGAAATCTATCTGCGTCCCGAGACGGCGCAGGGTATCTTCGTCAACTTCCTGAACGTCCAGCGCAGCATGCGCAAAAAGATCCCCTTCGGTATCGCACAGATCGGTAAATCCTTCCGCAACGAAATCACTCCGGGCAACTTCATCTTCCGCACAAGGGAATTTGAGCAGATGGAGCTTGAGTTTTTCTGCGAGCCCGGCACCGAGCTTGATTGGTATAAATACTGGCGCGAATACTGCTATGACTTCCTTCGCAGCCTGAATCTTTCCGAGGATAACCTGCGCAAGCGCGAGCATTCGCAGGAGGAGCTCTGCCATTACTCCAACGGTACGACCGATATCGAGTACCTCTTCCCCTTCGGCTGGGGCGAGCTCTGGGGCATTGCAAGCCGCACCGATTATGACCTTAAAGCCCATGCCGCACAGAGCGGCAAGAGCATGGAATACATGGATCCCTTCACCAATGCGAAGTATGTGCCTTACTGCATAGAGCCTTCCGTCGGCGCAGGGCGTTTGGCGCTTGCGTTCCTTTGCGATGCCTATGATGAGGAGCAGCTTGAAAACGGCGATGTCCGCAACGTCCTGCATCTGCATCCTGCGCTCGCACCCTATAAGGCTGCCATTCTGCCCCTTCAGAAGAAGCTCGGCGACAAGGCAAGGGAGCTTTATACGGAGCTTTCCAAGTACTTCATGGTGGATTACGATGAGACCGGCGCTATCGGCAAGCGTTACCGCCGTCAGGATGAGATCGGTACACCTCTGTGCATCACCGTGGACTTTGAGACCATTGAGGGCGAAACCGCGGATACCGTCACCGTGCGCGATCGTGACAGCATGGAGCAGATACGCCTGCCCATTTCCGAACTCCGCAGCTATATCGAGAATAAGCTTGCATTCTAAGCATTTTCCAAGCATTATCATAGAAGCGCAGCGGCGGCCGCTGCGCTTTTTGCGTCCGCGTTTTTATGATGCGGAGCTTATTTTTCAGCGTTTGTCATATAAATACTATTGTGGTATAATAATTCCAAATCAACAGAAAGCGGTAAATGATATGAAGGCTCAGAGGGTATTTCCCTGCGCGGACGCGCACTGCGATTTTCTTTACGGCATGCAGAATTACGGCTACGATATCCGTTCCTGCACCGGCAATCAGACGATGAGTCTTGAACGTATGCAAAAGGGCAATGTTAAGCTGCAGCTCTTTGCCGCATGGGTGGATATGCTTCTGAAGGTCAATCCGTTAAGCCAATGCCTCGGCATGATTGATGCGTATTACCGCATGCTCGAAGCAAATCCTGTTTTTGTGCCGTTCACCAAGGGATTTGACCCGAACGGTGAAAAAATCGCGACTTTACTTACTGTCGAGGGCGGCGAAGCCATCGAAGGTTCGGTCGAAAACCTGCGGATGCTGTATAAGCTGGGCGTGCGGGCAATGACGCTCACATGGAATGATGTCAACAGCCTTGCCTACCCTGCTACCAAAAAGAGCAGGCACGGGCTTTCTGCGCTCGGAAGGGAGGTCGTGAAAGAGATGTGCCGCATCGGTATGGCAGTGGATCTCGCACACCTCGGTGATGCAGGCATTGATGATGTGCTTGAGACAGCAACCCGTCCCGTCTTTGCTTCACATACCAATGCCCGAAGCGTACACAATCATCCGCGCTGCATGCAGGATGCTCACATCAAGGCTATTGCGGATATGGGCGGCGTGATCGGAATTAACTTCTATTATAAGCAGCTCGTGAACGAGAAGAATTGCAGCATTCATGATGTTCTGCGGCATATCGAGCATGTGATAAATATCGGCGGCATTGACTGCTGCGCGATAGGCTCGGACTACGACGGCATGAACCGCTGCCCCGTCGGGCTTGAGGACAGCAGCAAGCTCCAGGGCATCGCCGCAGGGCTTTCCGAGCTTGGGCTGTCGGATGAGGACATAGATAAGGTCATGTACAGAAATATGGCAAATTATGTCGGTAAATTTACAGATTAGGTTTCGGCTCGGTTTCGGCAACTAATATATCGGAATACACCTGCAAACGGGGTTTTTGCCCTTTATTTTTTAAGCTGAAAGTGGTAAAATAATCCCGTTCGGAGGAAAGATCATGGCTCGCAGCAAGAACATTTTTACTCGTATAGAGAAGAAATATCGGCTTACCGAAGCGCAGCGCACCGCTATCATGCCTGTGCTTAATGCTCATATGCAGCCGGATCTGTTCCCACGCAGCACCGTACACAGTATCTACTACGACACCCCCGATATGCGGCTCATACGCACTTCGATAGAGGGCCCCGTATATAAGGAGAAGCTGCGCATCAGGTGCTATACCACCCCTAATGACGACACGGAGACCTTTGTGGAGCTTAAAAAGAAATACAAGGGCGTCGTCTATAAACGCAGGATCTCCATGCGGTATGCGGATGCAATAAGCTTTCTTGCAGGCAAGGGCCCGATTCCTTCCGGCAGTGACGAGCAAATCGGCAAGGAAATTGCATATGCGCTAAGATTCTACAAGGGTATCGGCCCTGCATATGCGCTGTTCTGTGAAAGAAATGCGTATATTGACCGCGAGGACCCGAACCTTCGGCTGACTATCGACAGCAATCTCCGATACCGTACCCATGATGTTGACCTCAGAAACGGGTCTTTCGGCAAGCTGCTTCTTCCCGGTAATCAATACATTATGGAGATTAAGACGGCTTTCGCCATGCCGCTGTGGCTTGCAAAGCTGCTCGATGAAAATAAGATTTACCCAACCTCCTTCTCGAAATACGGCACTGCCTACAAGCTCGATCTCAAAGCCGCACTCGATGAAGCGAATAACTAACCAATTCTTAACGGAGGTCATCCCATGGATATCTTTAAAAGCATCTTTACTATCAACGATGGTCTTGCAAACTTCGGTTTTCTTATCTGCATGGCCGGCTCGCTCGTGCTCGGCTTTATAATCGCCGTCTGCAACAGGTATAATAACCGCTATACCAAGAGCTTGTCCTTTGCTCTCGTGCTGCTTCCCGTCATCGTGCAGGCGATAATCGCAATGGTCAACGGTCAGCTCGGCGCAGGCATTGCCGTTGCCGGAGCATTCAGCCTCATTCGTTTCCGCTCCGCGCCCGCATCGGCACGCGATATCACAAGCATTTTCCTCGCCGTTTCGGTCGGTATTGCAAACGGTATGGGTTATATCGGCATTGCGGTGCTCCTTACCATCGTCGTCTGCATAATCAGCATAATTCTTTCCAAGACCAATTTCGGTGCGGTTCGCGACAACGAGCGTGACCTCAAGGTCGTTATCCCCGAAAGCCTCAATTATGAGGATGTGCTTGATCCCGTTATGCGCAAGTACACGACCCGTCATGAGCTTGTAAGGGTCAAGACCACCAATATGGGCAGCCTCTATAACCTTCATTACCATATCACGCTCAAGCCCGAGGTCAGCGAAAAGAAATTCATCGACGAGCTCCGCATTTATAACGGAAACCTTGAAATTTCCTGTGCGCGTCCCGATTCGAAGAACGATTCGGAGCGTATCTGACAGCAAAAGCAGAATTTAATTCGAGGGCTGTATCAAAACGAATTATTTTGATACGGCCCTCGCTTTTTTATTTCCGAAATCACTTATCAATACAGAATACCGGCGGCAGCGGCTTCCGATGCCGAGAGCACCCTGTAAGCAGGATAGTACGCATTCCGGTATCGCTCGCTGTGATGCACGGCAGGTATGCCCTTCTCCGTCCAATGCTTTCTGTATTCGGCGATAAAGCAGTCGAACTCTTCCGCGGAAAACGGGGCATTTCCGCTTTCCGCCAAGGCATGAACGAGCTCAAGCCTTTCAATGAAGCCCTCTCTCTTTCCGTGCGGAGCATTGGCTGAATTTATAAAGGCCGTGATGAGCTTATCCTTTTCATGCCCATTTCTGATATACGGGCGCAGATATGCTCTTACATAGCCTCCTCCGATGGTTTCAATCGGCTTTTCATTCACGGGTTCGGGGAGAGACTTAACCTCATTCAGCTCCTCATCAAGATATGCACTCGCTCTTTCCCTGCTCGGTGCAAAATGTCCGCAGCCGAATTCACTCTGATAGCATAGCTTCACAGCATCCTGAGGCAGCATTTCGGGGTAACTGCTGAAATGCTCTTTCAGTATCCTTTCAAATTCCTTTTCCATAAGCTATATCCCTCTTTTCTTCCGAAGTATAGCACATATCCTTTTCCCTTTCAATTCTATTCTGACCTATTTCGCATAAGATTGAATATGCCAACACGCAAGCGGAGGAAAAATGTCGGAATCAAGCAACAATATCTACATTTCGGGGCTCTGCATGTCCGCTCCGGAATTAAGTCACACTGTATATGAGGAGAATTTCTACCGATTTTTTATCGGTGTTCGGAGGCTGAGCGGAGCGGAGGATGTCTTACCCGTCACGGTGAGCGAGAGCCTTCTTGCCGTCCGCCCCGTGATGGTTTCTTTCCATTACACCATCGTCGGGCAGATACGCTCCTATAACCTGCATTCCGAAAACGGCAGCAAGCTGCTTATCAGCGTATTTGCTAAGGAGCTGTATTCGGATAACAGCAATGACCGCTCTCTCGACTGCAACCGATGCGAACTGACGGGGTTCATCTGTAAGGACGTCACATACCGCACAACTCCCTTTGCCCGTGAGATAAGCGATGTGCTTATAGCAGTGAACAGGCGGTACGGAAAATCCGATTATCTCCCATGCATCGCATGGGGAAAGAATGCAAGAAAGCTCAGTATGCTTTCTGTCGGTGACGAGATTTATCTTGAAGGCAGGCTTCAGAGCCGTGAATACATAAAGACCCTCCCGAGCGGCAGTACGGAGAATCGTATCGCCTACGAGGTGAGCTGTTCAACGGTCGATTACGCAAAGGAATACAATCCCTAATCGCCGCAGTGCATTGCAATAAACCGTATTTTATGCTATATTACTCAGCGAAATATGGTTTATTGAGGTATCAGCTTATGTCCATGCGCGATTTTCCCAAAGCTGCCGTTTCCGAAAAGGCGGAGCGTGCAATAAAAAGCGGTCATCCTTGGGTGTACGGTGAGGAGGTGCTCTCCGTTGACCGTGAATATGAAAACGGGGTTCTTGTCGATGTTATGACTAAAAAGGGACGTTTTCTCGGTACCGGATTCATAAATGACAACTCAAAAATCCGCATCCGCATCCTTTCACGCAACGCTAACGACAGGTTTGATGAGGATTTCTATTTCCGCCGCATACGCTATGCCATTGATTACCGCAAAGCTGTCATGGGCGATGATTTTCACTGCTGCCGCATCATCTTCGGCGAGGCGGATTCCTTCCCGGGGCTCACGGTCGATCTTTTTGAGGATGTTTTGGTCATACAGGTGCTTTCGCTCGGCTTCGATAAGCTGCGCGATATGCTCTTTCCTCTCTTTATCAAGGCCTTCGCTGAATACGGCATCACTATCCGTGCAATCATGGAGCGAAATGACGTTGCCATCCGCAATAAGGAAGGGCTTGAGCAGTATAAGGCATTCTATCATTGCGACGGGCTTACCGAGATACCGGACGGCAAGGTGCATATTTTTGAAAACGGTATCGAATACGAGATAGATATAATAAACGGGCAGAAGACGGGATTTTTCCTTGACCAGAAGTACAACCGCCTTGCAGCCGCGAAAATATCAAAGGGCCGCACGGTTTTGGACTGTTTCACGCATACCGGCGCATTTGCGCTCAATGCCGCAAAAGCAGGAGCCAAGCATGTCACTGCGGTGGACATCTCCGCCGATGCCATTGCCCTGACCCGCCGCAACGCGGAGCTTAACGGACTTACCGAAAGCATGGATTTTGTTGTCGCCGATGTATTCGACCTACTGACCGAGATGGAGCAGCGGAAGAAATGCGAATATGATTACATTATCCTCGATCCCCCGGCGTTCACCAAGAGCCGCAGCACTCTGCACAGCGCAATCAACGGCTATAAAGCCATAAACGCAAAAGCGATGAAGCTGCTGCCCCGAGGCGGCTATCTTGCGACCTGTTCCTGCTCGCACTTCATGACGGATGAGCTCTTCCGCAAAATGCTGCACGATGCCGCGGAGGATGCAGGCGTTCAGCTCCGCCAGATAGAAGCACGTCAGCAGGCCGCCGATCATCCGATACTCTGGAACGTTCCGGAAACGGATTACCTAAAATTCTACATTTTCCAGGTGGTATAAAATAATTCCGTGATGCCGCGAAAGCTTCCGCAGCACCACGGAATTTTTGTTGCATTTATATCTCCTTCAATTCATAGGCGCAATTTCTTATCTATTCGGTCTTTATCCTTTCTTCAAAAGTATCGACCTTATTGAAATCGGCATGCTCGGTGATGTACTCCTTGCGCGGCGCGACCTTATCGCCCATTAGCAAAGTCACCAAATGCTCGACATATGCGGCATCATCTATCGTGACCTGAACGAGCGAACGATTTTCCGGGTTAAGCGTGGTCTCCCAGAGCTGTTCGGGGTTCATTTCACCGAGACCCTTGTATCTTTGAAGGGTATAGCCTTTGAGACCCTTTGTGAGCTTGTTGAGCTCCGCATCGTCATAGGCATAGAATACATCCTTGCCCTTCTGCACCTTATAGAGCGGAGGCATGCCCATATAGACGTGACCGCTCGTGATGAGTTCGCGCGTATAGCGGTAGAAGAAGGTAAGGAGCAATGCCCTTATATGCGCGCCGTCCTGATCGGCATCGGAAAGGATGATGACCTTATTATATTTTAGATTCTTTAGCTCGAAATCCTCGCCTATGCCCGTGCCGAGTGCGGTTATTATCGAACGGCATTCATCATTTTCAAGCACCTGTTCAAGCCTGCGCTTTTCGACATTCAGCGGTTTGCCCCTTAATGGCAGAATCGCCTGAAAGCGCCTGTCCCTGCCCTGCTTTGCGCTGCCGCCTGCGCTGTCGCCCTCAACGATAAACAGCTCGTTTATCTCGGCATTCCTGCCGGTGCAGCTTGATAGCTTTCCTACAAGGGGTGCGTTTTCGAGCTTCGACTTCTCGCGCGCCATTGACTTGGCCTTCCTTGCGGCTTCGCGCGCCCGGGCCGCCTTGACCGCTTTATCTGCTATGGCATTGGATAGATCCGCATTCTTGAGGTTTTCAAGGATCGGCGGAAGCTCGTCAGTTACAACCGATTCCACGGCTGTACGGGCTTCGGTATTGCCGAGCTTCGTCTTTGTCTGACCCTCAAACTGAATGCTGCTCATCTTGAGCGAGAGTACAGCCGTAAGTCCCTCACGGAAATCCTCGCCGGAAAGCGAAGCATCCTTATCCTTCAGGATTCCCACCCTGCGGCAATAATCGTTCATGACCTTTGTGAGTGCCGACTTGAAGCCCGTTTCATGGGTGCCGCCCTCGGTGGTGGGGATATTGTTTACATACGAAAATACGCTTTCGGCATAGCCATCGTTATGCTGCATGGCGACCTCGACGATAATGCCGTCCTTGCCCGTGCCGTAAATGCCCTTAAAATAGATGGGCTCCTGATAGAGCGGAGTCTTATCGGCATTGAGATAAGTTACAAAATCCACAAGACCGCCCTCGTATTTGTATTCACGGGTCCTATCCTCATCCCTTCGGCGTAGATCGGTGAAGCGGAAGAGCACGCCCTTATTGAGGTATGCAAGCTCCCTCAGACGCTTTGCAACGACCTCATTATTCATTTCGACCGTCTCGAACACCCTTTTATCGGGGAGGAATGTGACCTTTGTACCCTGCCGTCTCGTCCTTCCTATCTCCTCGAGCGGAGCATCGGCGACGCCCGAATGGATCTTGCCGTCGCTGTCCTCATAGCTTCTGAAGCGTATCCTATAAAGCTTGCCTGCCGTGGCGACCTCAACCTCGACGAATTCGGAAAGAGCGTTTACGACCGAAGCGCCCACGCCGTGCAGACCGCCCGAATAGCCGTAGGCTTCGTTATCGAATTTACCTCCGGCGTGGAGCTGGGTATAGACGACCTCAACGCCCGAGATATGGAGCTTTTCATGTATACCGACGGGTATACCCCTGCCGTTATCCTCAACAGTTACGGAATTATCCTTATTTATCGTGACGCTTATTTCCGAAGCATAGCCGTTTGCCGCCTCGTCAACTGCATTATCGACTATCTCCCAGAGCATATGGTGAAGCCCTCTGCTGCCAGTGCTGCCTATATACATGCCGGGACGCACGCGCACCGCTTCGAGCCCCTCCATTACCCTAATATCATCGACTGTGTAGTTATGCTGCATAGCCATTCTCCTTGTCCCTTACATTCCGAGTTCTTTATTCACGCTTTTGAGCTCCTGACGGATGGACTGTATCTCATCATCGAACTCATATGGCTTGTCCCGTTCGCTGATGAGCTCCTCTTCGTCCGCATCGAGCCTTTCAAGCTTCATCCTTGCATCCTCAAGCCTTGAACCGATAGCGTTCAGGCAATTATCCATCCTCGTTACGATGCCTACCGCGCTTTCGCTGAGATCGGAGCGGTAGCTGCCCGTACCCGTCAGAAGGAATATTCTTCTTGCATCTATCAGGTCGTTCGCAAGATAAATTCCGAAGCCGCGATATGAGCCAATCAGTTTATTATCCCTGATAAATGCATTTTCCGCAAGCAGTTCGATTATTCTTTCGCCCGCTTCACGGCGTTTATAGTAGGTCTCATCCCCCAGCTGCATTATGAATCCGGAGGAGGAAGTATTGTTCTTTTCAAGCAGTGCGCTGTCGGCAGCAAAGACCTTGCAGAGCTTTTCAAGCTCGATCCGCTTTGCCGGCAGCTTCATAAGCTCCTCGCCTGCCTCCATCCTGCGGCGCTCATGCTTGGATTTGAGCATGAGCTTTCTCTGGAGCTCCGTTTCAAGCTCTATCCTGCGCTTGATAAGGGGATTGCCGACCGCAAGGGACTTGACCTCGCTGTAAGTCAGGACGATCTCATCCACCTCATCCCCGGTACGGTTCGGATAATCGCCGTTGACTATCTGAGAGATGAACCTCTGCTTATTCTCAAGCAGCTGCCATGAATACGCATCGAAGCTGCCGTTGGTCACATAGCGATAGATGCAGACGCTCTCATTGCGGTTGCCTTGGCGGAGCATACGTCCGTCACGCTGAGTAACATCCGAGGGGCGCCACGGGATATCAAGATGGTGAACGGCGACAAGGTAATTCTGAACGTTTGAACCTGTACCGAGCTTAAATGTCGAGCCGATAAGTATCCTGATCCTGCCCTTTCTGACCTTATTGAACAGAGAGCTCCTCATGGAATCGTTCACGGCATCATGAACAAACGCAATCTCATCCGCAGGTACGCCTCGGGAAACGAGCTTATTCTTTATGTCATCATAGAGATTGAAGCCATCCTTAGGGGTGCTCTGATCGAGAAAGACGAGCTGGGTGAGCCTGCCGGACTTCTGCCAGATTTCAAAAACATTTCTGACGCAGGTATTGAGCTTTGAGCCGGGTTCATCCTCCGCATCGCGATCGACAAGGCGCATATCGAGCGCTGCCTTTCTGCCGTCGGTGGTGATCTTGAGCATATTATCCTCGGTACGCGGCACTTCGCCTGCCTTCACGCGCTCTGCGCGCTCGGCAAGGGAATTGATATAGGCTCTGAGTGACGGGCTGGATTCGACTATGCAGTTGACCGTCTCGACCTCCTTAGGCAGCTTTCTGTCAACATCACCGGTGAAATAGAGATCTGCGATATCCGAAAACAGCAGCGAAAGCTCGGGGAGATTATAGTACCTGCTGAGGCGCTTTCTGAGGCGGTAGCCGACGCCGTTGGCCTCGACCTCGAATTCCTCCGTGACCTCCGAGAACATCTTTATCCAGTTATCGAATTCAAGCATATTGAGTTCATCCATATGCTCGTAACCCAAATACCGCTGCATGGTATATAGGTCTGAAACGGAATTGGTTATAGGAGTACCTGTTGCAAATACAACTCCCCTGCCATCGTGGGTACGCTGAATAAAGCGTATCTTCGCCATCAGGTCATCGCAGCGCTTTGAACCCTTGGTATTAAGGCCCGGAAGTGAACCGTGCTTGGTCTCGATGCTGATATTTTTGAAGTTATGGGCTTCATCGACAAAGAGGGTATCTATTTCGAGATCATCAAAAAAGATAGTATCCGCGGAGTATTCCTGCTCCTCCTCCCACAGCTTCTGAAGCCTGTGCCCTATCCTTGCGGAGCTTCGGTTGAGAACCGCATAAGCCTCGTTGTTTATCACATCGCGCATTGCAAGCGAAATGCTTTCAAGCGTGTTTGTCAATTCTCTTTCGCGTTCCTCCCTGGAAAGCGGTATCAGCGAAAAGCTCGTATAGCTCATGATAACGGCATCATAGTCATTATCCATGATATTCCGCAGCACACGCTTGCGGCTGTTCGGCGTGAAGCTTTTCGGTTCTACAACGAGTATGGAAGCATCGGGGTACAGGGTCAGAAATTCGCTGCTCCATTGGTCGAGAATATTATTCGGTACGATTATGAGATTGCGCTTTGATATGCCGAGCCGCCTAAGCTCCATTGCGGCTGCCGCCATGACATAGGTCTTGCCTGCGCCGACCTGATGAGCAAGCAGGACGTTTTTGCTGCTGACGACCCTCTTTATCGCATCAAGCTGATATTTCTGGAGCTTGACATCCGGATTTTTGCCCGGGAGGAGCATGCCGCTGCCGTCAAAATGCCTCGGTCTTATCGCGCAGAAGCATTCGTTATAGTAATCGAGCAGCTTCGTCCTCCTCGGTTCATCCTTGAACAGCCAGTAATTGAACCTTTCCGTAATCTGCTTTGCCTTGGCCTGGACGAGCAGAGTCTCCGCTTTATTGATTTTTCTTGTGACCTGATCCTTTCCGTACGGCACATAGCTGTCATAGACTGCCAGCTCGCGCGAATTGAGAAGCCTTTCGATTATTTCAAAGGCATTCATGCGCTCGGTACCGTAGGTGAGCTTGGCTCGTGTAAAATCAACGAAATGCTTTTTTCCTCGGATGATATAGTGGTTAGCGGAACGGATGTATTCGACCTGTAATGCGGGCCTTCCCGAAGTTGACTTTATGCCGATAAGCGCGATTATGAAATCGCGGTACACCCAAGTGGGTATCCATGGGCTTCCGATTGTCGCTTTAATCTGGCCTGCTTCTATCCGCTTAGGCATGACGGCTTCAAGAGCGGCAATATTTTCATCCATATCCGCTCCTTCGGGAAGCTCTCCGCCCTTTTCCTTGAAGGCTTTGGCTTTTTTAAGCCTTATCATGATATTGCCGGACAGATATTCATCCGATGTCACAAACTGACCCTTCTCCGGATCGTAATAGATTGAACCTCGGAGCGCGGCCAACACATCCGCAGGCGAAGCCTTGGCAAGGCTTCCAATTAAGGGAAGATCGACCCTGCCCAGACGGTCAACGCAGCGTTCGAGCGCATCATGCACGGTCAGTACATCGGTAATGACCTTTTCATCTGTATTAGAATTTTCATTAAAAATATCTGTCAAAATCCGGCCTCATAAGTGCTCGCGTGGTTGAGTTACAGCCTGTGAAAAATCGGCTTCATCTTGTCAAAGGAAGCAATATATGGAATTCCTGCTTCCTTTGCAAGCGCACATGCCTCATCAAGCCGTCTGCCGACATTCTTCGGAATATGCGCATCCGAGCCGGTGGTAATGAATTCGCCTCCGAGCTCTCGGTAGAGTTTCAGCACGTCAAGCCCCCAGCAGGGATCATCCTTCCATGCGGAGGTATTGACCTCTATGCCCTTGCCCCTCTCTATAAGGAGCTTGAATATCTCGTAAAAGAGTTCTTTTGAGACATCAAGGGTCATGCGCCTGTCCGCATAATCGGTGAACTTCGCAACAAAATCGTAATGCCCGAGGACATTCATCATTTTGCACGGCTTGATACCTTTGCAGATTGCATCAAGGTAATCATAATAGGCGGTCTGCTTCGTCCTTCCCGCCATATAGTCCTCATAATAGGTTTCTACGCCATTGACAGCATGCACCGAACCTATAACAAAATCAAGGTTCTTCCCCTCAAGGTACGCTTCCGCGCGCTCGGCTGCCGATGCATCCGAAAGGCTTATCTCCGCGCCATGCTTGACTGTTATATCGGGAAAATCCTTTGCAAGGCTTTCAATCTCCCTCCTGCGGGCATCAAGATCGGGCAAAGGGCGTGGATAGGGCTTTTTAAGCTCGTCAAAATCCACATGATCGGTAAAGCAGATCTCGGTAAGCCCCATCCTCCTCGCCGCAAGAAGCTGATCGCTTATCTTCGCTTCGGAATCAAAGGAATATGAGCAGTGCATATGATAATCAAATCTATTCATTGATATCGAACCCTAAATCATTTTTGAACAGGCCGTCCTGTTCAGAAAAACGATTGTACCACAAAAAGTCAATATATTCAATATAATTTTCCGTTGATTTTTGAAAAAAGTCCGAAAAGCGCGGATATATTTTGATAACAAAAAAGCGAGCACTGCTCGCCGATGGATTTCATTTCTGTTTCTGCTGTTTTTTCTTTGCCGCCTTATCCCAAGCAAGGTTTTCGAGCTTGCGCTCATTGCCTTCGAGGATTCGGCGGATATTCGGTATATGCGCAATGCATATAACAAGCGCAACGGTCGCAGCCATGATGCAGACGGCTGCATTGCCCCATTCGCTTATTATCACAAGCGCGGCGCAGAGGAGCACTCCTATGACCGAGCCTACCGACATCATTTTTGTAATGATTATCAGAAGTGCCGCAACAGCAAAGCTGATGATACAGGGAATAGGGAACAGCACCAGCATGCCGCCGGTCGCAACCGCCACGCATTTTCCGCCCTTAAAGCCATGGAAGATCGGGAGAAGATGCCCTGCCATTGCGCCGAGCACGCCGAGGCACATCAGATCCATGCGTATATCCGTGCTGACAAGGCCGAGATGTGAAAACAGCAGCCCTACGAGGTATCCTGTGAGCACGGAAAACGCGCCCTTTGCAGCATCGAATGCAAGGCAGATAAGCCCCCAACGCCAGCCAAAGGTCCTGAGGATATTGGTCGAACCTGCATTGCCGCTGCCGACCTTATTGATATCCGTACCCCTTGATGCCGCAATGCGCACGGCAGCCATATTGCTTCCCACGAGGTAGCTTATTATAATGACGATCGCCGAGGCAATTATTATATAAAGCATATCAGTAACCCTCTCCGAAATAGTTTTTCGCAGTATTTATATCCTTGTCCCATGACGGCGGATTATTATCCTTAATCGGATGAAGCAGCCTCGTAAACCGAACCGTCACGGTTTTTCCGTCAATATCGCATGCTTCCCCGAGAAGGCTTAATTCAATATTCCCTTTTTCGACCCATACGGCAGCCGGGCGGAATGAATCTTCGGTATCGGCAAAGCAGATATACGCCCCATCGGCAGGGAGAAGAACGGAAGAGCTGCGTTTGATGCTGAACCTGTTTGCGTTACCCGGCACGGCTTGCGCAGTACCCGTGATATTATGCGTCCTCCCGAGCAGAAGCTGTGCCTGCTGAACATCACCGCGTTCGATAAGCTCCCTTATTCTGGTGCTGGATACCGGTTTTTTATTCGCAAGCACCGGAGGAATGACCGCAACATCTATATTCCTTGCCATTGCCAGCTTTTCGAGCATCGCTGTATCGCCTGCTTTTTTCATGCCGAAGGTGTAATTATACCCTGCAACGATGACTGCGGGATTGAGCCTTTCGGCGAGCATATCTATAAATTCCTTCGGGGGAAGCGAACGTATCTGCTTGGTAAACTCAACCATATCCACAAGTTTTATTCCGAGAGCGGTCATATACTTCACCCTGTCCTCATTGGAGCAGAGCCTGTTTACGCTGTGGCCGAGCAGCTCCTGTGGATGATTTGAAAAGGTATAGACCGCAGGAACAAGCCCCCTCGCTTTTGCGATGAGCACTGCGGTATCTATGAGTTTTTTATGGCCGATATGCACTCCGTCAAACATTCCGAGCGCGACGACCGTCTTTTTTGCGTTATCCATTCTTATTATCTTCTTTGCCGAGCCAGACCGTGGTATGCAGCCCCTCTGCGTTTTTTACGCCGAGACCGATAAATTCACCGTCGATATAGAGCCTGTACGGTTCCGAAAGCGGAATCTGTGCATCAAACGGAACTGTTGCGCCGTTTATCAGAAGCCTTTTCTTTCTTGCGGAGAATTCATCCAGCCTAAGAGCGGGGATATGTTCAACCGCCCTATCCATAGGTATTATCGTGCCTGCAAGGGAATCCTTTTCTTTAAGCTCACGCAGCTCTGCGATGGTGAAGCTGTGTTCGATATCGAAGCTGCCGGAAGCTGTGCGAAGCAGGAACGCCATATATGCCGGAACGCCGAGCGCAGCGCCTATATCCTTGCAGAGCGTCCTTATATAAGTACCCTTTGAGCATACAATCCTAATTAAGAAGCTGTTTTTTGACAGCTGCCGAATTATCGAAAGCTCATGAATGGTGACCCGTCTTTTGCGTTCCTCAATGGGTTCCGTGACCTCGCCTCGGCGCGCGAGCTTATAGAGCTTGACGCCGTTGACGCTGAGCGATGAATAAATGGGAGGAAGCTGTTCTATTTCGCCTAAAAAGCCTGGAAGCACGCTTTCAAGCGCTTCCATTCCGATTTCGCAGTCCGCTTTTTCTGTCACCACTCCGAAGGAATCGAGGGTATCGGTACTGACTCCGAAACGGATCTCCGCAATATATTCCTTTCTTTTTTCGACAAGATAGTCGAAAAGGCGCGTTGCCCTGCCTATGCAGATGGGAAGCACGCCTCCTGCTGCGGGATCAAGCGTACCCGTATGTCCCACACGTTTTTCATTATAGATTCTTCTTATATCCACCACTACATCGCTCGATGTCATTCCCGGTGGTTTCAGTACATTTACTATGCCTTCAAACTGCATTTAGTTTTCCTTACCGTCAAGCTGTCCGCGGCAGCGCTTCAGCTCTTCTTCAGCCTGTGAAATGAAATCCGCTATTACGGTTGAAAGCGGTTCATGAGCGGTATAGCCCGCCGCACGCGCATGGCCGCCGCCGCCGTGCTTTTCTGCGATCCTGCAAACATCTCCGATATCCTTGCTTCTAAGGCTGACCTTGAAGCTGCCGTCAGCGCCCTCACGGATGAAAGCCGCTATCTTTACGCAGTCAACATCCCTGATACAGTCAACAATTCCCTCACAATCCTCATTCGTTGCATCAAATTCGAGCATCTGCGCACGGGTCAGCACGCCGATACCGACCTCGCCGCCGCATTCGAGCTGCATCCTCGATGCAACAAAGCCCTGCAAACGGGTCTTATTATACGGTATCGTCCTGTAAATAAGCCGGTTCAGCTCGGAAATATCAAGTCCCTGCTCGACGAAATCGGCTATTATGCGGAGCGCATTGGGCGTCGTATTGCTGTACGAAAGATTGCCGGTATCGGTCGTGATGCCGGTATAGAGGCATTTCATTATGGGTTCATCAATCGGCATGTCCAGCTTTATAAAGAGCTCATGCACAATCTCTGCGGTTGCAGAAGCATCCGCATCTATGAGATTAAAATGTGCAAAGCCCGGATCGGTGACATGATGATCGACCGATGCGGTATCCTTAGCGGCATCGAACAGGCGAACAGCTCTTCCGAACCTCGGGATATCCGCGCAATCGCAGGAAATCACGAATTCATAGCCCACGGCGTCCTCGGGAAGAACGACCTTGTCCGCATTCGGGAGAAAAGAATAGATCTTCGGAACGGGATTTGAACAGACAACCTCGCATTTTTTGCCTAAACGGGTCAGCAGCCCGTACATTGCAAGCGCAGAACCGAGCGTATCCCCATCGGGAGAGATATGCGAAAGCAGCGTAAATTCAGTTCCCTGGCGGATGAACGCGATAAGCTGTTCAAACTCGCCGTCATGCTCATTCATCATCTTGAGTGTCGTCCTTTTTGCGCTCGCTTTGGAGCTTATTTATTATCTCGGAGATATGCACTGCATACTCAATAGAATCATCAAGACTGAACTTCAAGGTCGGGATGCGCCTTAAATCCACACGCTTGCCGAGCTCACGGGCGATAAATCCCTCGGCACGGTTGAGCTGCGCTACGGTCTCGCGGCGAACATCATCGGATTTATCGTACACGCTGATGCGCACCTTTGCTATCTTGAGATCATTTGTTGCTTCAACGAGCAAAACGGTCGTCATCGGAGAGATCCTCGGATCCTTCATATCCCTGATTATCTCGCTGAGAGCCTTCTTTATTTCTTCATTTATTCTGTCGTATCTGACGGATGGCATTTTCCTATCCTTCCTGAGCGGAGCATTTATCGTGCGACCTGCTCCATGATGTAGGCCTCGATGGAGTCATTTTCGCGAATATCATTAAAGTTTTCGATGCCGATACCGCATTCATAGCCTGCGGCAACTTCCTTGACATCATCCTTGAACCTGCGCAGAGATGCAATCTGGCCCTCGTGGATGACGATGCCGTCACGGACTACACGGACGAGTGCGCTGCGCTGTACCTTGCCCTCCTGGACGTATGCGCCGGCGATTACACCCACGCCGCTGACCTTGAAGGTATTCCTTACGCTTATTGTGCCGAGATGGACTTCCTTATATACGGGCTTGAACATGCCCTTCATTGCGTTTTCAACATCCTCTATCGCCTGATAGATGATTCTATACGTCCTGACATCGACCTTCTCCTGATCTGCAAGCGCCCTTGCGCCGCTGTCCGGACGGACATTGAAGCCGATAACGATGGCATTGGATGCGGAAGCAAACATGACATCGGATTCGGTAATTGCACCGACGCCGCCATGGATGCACTTAACGCGGACTTCCTCATTGGAGAGCTTTTCAAGAGCCTGCTTGACGGCTTCGACGGAGCCGTGAACATCGGCCTTGACGACGATATTCAGGTTCTTGATGTCGCCCTCGGCAATATGGCTGAACAAATCCTCAAGGCTGACCTTGGACATGCTCTTGAGCTGTTCCGCTTTAAGCTTATTGCGGCGTTCCTCGGCGACCTTCTTGGAAACCTCGGCAACATTCATGATATCGCCTGCGGAAGGAACTTCGTTGAAGCCGAGCACCTCTACGGGCTGGCTGGGGCCTGCGGACTTAACGACTCTGCCCTTATCATCCATCATTGCGCGAACCTTGCCGTAAGCAATGCCTGCAACGATGGGATCGCCGACCTTGAGAGTACCGTTCTGAACGAGTACGGTCGCAACGGGGCCGCGGCCCTTATCGAGCTGAGCCTCGATTATCGTACCCTTTGCCGCACGGTTGGGGTTAGCGCGGAGCTCGAGCACATCGGATTGCAGGAGCACCATTTCAAGGAGCTTATCGAGGTTTATATGCTTTTTAGCCGAAACGGGTACACAGATGGTATCGCCGCCCCAATCCTCGCAGACAAGGCCGTACTCGGTGAGCTGCTGCTTGATCCTTTCGGGATTGGCTTCGGGCTTATCTATCTTATTGATGGCTACGACGATGGGAACCTCCGCAGCCTTTGCGTGGTTGATAGCTTCGATGGTCTGGGGCATGATGCCGTCATCCGCCGCTACAACGAGGATGACTACATCCGTCACCTGCGCACCCCTTGCACGCATTGCGGTGAACGCTTCGTGGCCCGGGGTATCTATAAATGTTATCGTCCTGCCGTTGCAGTTGACGGTATATGCGCCTATGTGCTGGGTAATTCCGCCTGCTTCGCCTTCGGTGACGGAGCTGTTGCGGATAGCATCGAGAAGCGAGGTCTTACCATGGTCAACATGACCCATGATGGTGACAACGGGAGGCCTTGAAACGAGGCTCTCCTCGGTATCGGCAACATCCGCATTCTCCTGCATTGCCTCTTCAAAGGTCTTTGCGACCTGCTGCTCAAGCTCGATATTGTAATCCATTGCAACGAGGGAACAGGTATCGAAATCAATATCCTGATTGATATTTGCAACTATGCCCATCATGAACAGTTTCTTGATAATCTCGGAAGCAGGCTTACCAATCTTCTCCGAGAAATCACGCACGGAGATTGTCTCGGTGGTGATAACGGCCTTATCTATAACGACGGGAGCGGGCTTGGTCTTCTGGACCTCCGGCTTCTGGTTCTTACGCTTGCGGCTGCCGAAGCCCTGGCCGTCATCCTCCCAGTTGCGCGCGGACGGTGCGGTCTCCTTCATGATGGTCTTTTTATTCTTTGCCTTCTTTTCGGTATCAAAGGTACGCACATAATTGCCCTTGTTTTCGGGAGTGCGAACCTCCTTTGTGACGATGGGGAGCTGTTCGGAAGGCTTCCTGTTCTGCTGCTGACGCTGGGTCTGATTGCGCGGCTTATCGTAGGCATCCTTATCCTTGCCCATCATATCCTGATTGCGTGGCGCACGATCGGAATTACTCCTGCGATCCGCCCTGTTATCGGTTCTCTGCTCGGTGCGCGGCTGTCTGGTGCCGTCGGCACGGGGAGCTCTGTTATCGCTGCGGCTTTGCCTGTCATCAGTCCTTGCAGGTCTGTCGCCTGTGCGCCTGTTATCCCTCGGAGCTTCCGTCCTTGCCATTTCACTCCTGGGCTTTTCGGTTCTGACCCTGGGCTGCTCAAGGCGCGGCTGCTCGATACGCGGCTGTTCGGTACGCGGCTGCTCCGTGCGCGGCTGCTCGGGCTCCGCCTCCTGCACGGGCTTATCCTGTTCCTTTTCGGGAATGGTTTTTTCTTCCTGAACGGGAGTAATGACTTTTTCGGGCGCAGCTTCGATTTTTTCGGTATTTTCGGGCTTTTCCGGTTCTTCAGGTACAGGCTCGGCCTTGGGAGCAAGCTCCTTCTCCTGCTCGGCGGCATCGCTTACATAACCGCTGCTCTGATCCGATTCAAGAAATTCACGAAGGCGTTCGGCCTTTTCCTTTTCGCGCTGCTCCTCCTTTTCCGCGCGTTCCTTCTCAAGGAGCCTGCTTTCAAGCCTCCTTGCGGTCTGGAGCGCAGCTCCTGCCTCGGTATTCAGAGCGTTGACCTGCGCAAGCAGCTCCTTTGCCTGATTTTCAATAGTTTCGGTTTTTTTGATCATTTCTGATTTATTCATTATCCATACCGTCCTTCTGCACCGTTTTCGTATAAATCATCTTTGCAAAGCCTTCGTCCGTCACGGCGGCAACCATTCTTGCTTCCTTGCCTATCGCGCAGCCTAAGTTTTCAATCGTAATCAACTTAATATTCTTTGATGATGCGGCATCGCGCCAATGCTTTTTCGTATTATCCGAGGCATCGGAATCAACGATGATAAGATGAGCCCTTCCGCTCTTTACCGCCTTGTCCGCAGCAAAATCGCCCGAAGCGAGCTTACCTGCTTTCATAGCGAAGCCCACGGCATTGCGTACTGCTTCGTTCTGCTCCATCCTAACCCTCCTGATCCTCATTCTCCCGGAGCTGCTCCGCTTTTGAAACGGCATCGGCAAGGCTGATAAACACATCGTCCTCAAGCTTTTCCGAGAAAGCTCTCTCCAAAGCGCGTGATTTTTTCGCTTTTTCAAGGCATTCCCTGCTCGGACAGATGTATGCTCCGCGTCCCGGCGCTCTGCCCGTGAGATCGACCTTTATTTCGTTTCCGCCATCCGGTATCTTTGTGCATACTATGCGCACAAGCGAGCGCTTCGGCTTCATTTCCCTGCAGCCTACGCACATGCGCATTGGGATCTTTTTCTGCACTGCCTGTTTACCTCCGAAATAATACTTCCGTACAAAGCCCCTTTTTATTGCTGTTCCTCGGTATCGACATCGGGAATATATGCATGCATATTCTCGTCTGCGAGGTTCATCTCGGCATCGGCATCAGCCTGGGACTGGGACTTGATATCTATCTTCCAGCCGGTGAGCTTTGCGGCAAGCCTTGCGTTCTGGCCCTCTTTGCCGATAGCAAGGGAGAGCTGATTATCGGGAACGATGACCTTTGCTGCCTTTTCGCTCTCATTGATATAGACCATGAGCACCTTTGCAGGCCCGAGCGCCTTTGCGATATAGACGGCAATGTCGGGGTCCCACTCTATAATATCCATCTTCTCGTTATGAAGTTCGTTTACTATGCGTTCAACACGCACTCCGCGCTGACCGACGCATGCGCCGACTGCATCGACATTGGGATCGGTGCTTGCAACGGCGATTTTAGTGCGCTGGCCCGCCTCGCGCGCGATCGACTTGATAAGAACGACGCCGGACTGAATCTCGGGGATCTCAAGCTCGAAAAGTCTCTTTACAAGGCCCGGATGAGTCCTTGAAACGATAATCTGGGGGCCCTTGGTATCCTTCTGAACCTTGAGAACATAGACCTTGACCCTGTCGTTGGGAGCATAGGCTTCACCGGGGATGACCTCGTTGAACGGAATAATGCCGTCGGTCTTGCCGAGCTCGACATATACGCCGTTCTTTTCCGTGCGCTGAACGATAGCGGTGAGGACTTCGTATTCCTTCTCCTGATACTCTTCGAAAATCGCGCCCTGCTCCGCTTCACGGATGCGCTGCATGATGACCTGCTTTGCGGTCTGCGCTGCGATCCTGCCGAAATTCTTTGCGCTCGCTTCCTCCTCGATCACATCGCCGAGCTCGAAAAGCGGATTGATCTTACGGGCATTTTCGAGCGAGATCTGGGTGTACTTATCCTCGACCTCATCAACAACGGTCTTTGATGCGAAAATATCTATTTTACCGGTCTCCCTGTCGAGGTTGACGCGAACATTGCAGTTGGTATTGTAATTCTTCTTGTATGCGCTCATGAGTGCGGACTCGATTGCGTCCACGAGTATATCAAGGGAAATTCCTCTTTCCTTGCTGATGGCTTTGAGTGCCATGATCAGTTCTTCGTTCATTGCGGTGCTATGTCCTTTCTTTTCTGAAACATTAAATTAAAAATCAATATGGGGCCTGATGAGCGCGGTCTTTTTCCGCTCAATAGTTTCCGAACCCGATTTTAGTTCGATGGTATAGGTTTCTTCATCAAACGCAGTGAGCGTCCCGGAAAATTCCTTTTTACCGTTCAGCGGCGCATAGAGCTTAACATCCATGACCTTGCCTATATTGCGTTTATAATCCTTATCCGTTTTAAGCGGACGGTCTATGCCGAGGGAGCTTACCGAGAGGTAATACGCCTGTTCGATCGGGTCGGCTGCATCGAGCACGGGATCGACGGCATTGCTGACCAATTCGCAGTCATCAAGGGAAACGCCGTCCGGATGATCTATGTACAAAGTCAGCACCCAATTATCGAATTCCTTCTGGTACTCGACTTCATACAGCTCATACCCGAGCGCAGTAACCGTCGGTTCGACGATATCAAATATTTTATCAGTAAGTTTCAAACTCAGCCTCCGAAAGATTATTATCAAAATTAAAGAGCGGGCAGCACCCACTCTCCAAAGTCTACAATCATAAGTTCCAATCTACGGACAAATCATATCACATTATTTGGTGGATTGCAATAGCCTTTTCTGATTTTTCTCACATATATATAAGTTTTTCCTGTTTTTTCTCTGAAAATACGGTTGTTTTCCGTCGGCAGGGGGCATATAGCCCCACTCCGACGCTTTTTTTACGCCAAAACCGCTAAAACATCGAGATCTGATTGCTCTCCGGCAGGCTTTCAAGGCAGCCGAGCCTGTCGAGCTTCTCGATAATGGCCGTGTTTGCCTTTGTTCTTTTCACAAGGTCCTCGCGTGAAATGAAGGGACCTTCCGCCGCGCCCTGCTCGAGGCGCTGCGCTGCGTTATCGCCGAGACCTGCTATGGTATTGAAGGGCGGACGGATCCTGCCATCCTCGATGACAAAGCGTGTCGCCTTGGATTTATACAGATCAATCGGTAAAAATTCAATGCCGCGAAGGTTCATCTCGTAGACGATCTCAAGAATGATTATCTGATCCTCATCCGCAGTTTCAAGCTTGGGCTTTGCCTTCAGTGCATTCAGCCTTTCAAGCACGGCATCCGCTCCGCCCATACAGTTCTCGATATCGAATTTATCCGCACGGACGGTGAAATACACCGAGTAGAACGCCAGAGGGTAATGTACTTTATAGTATGCTACGCGGAAGCTCATCATAACATACGCTGCCGCATGCGCACGGGGGAACATGTATTTGATTTTTTTGCAGCTGTCAATATACCACTGCGGCACGCCGTTAGCGTGCATCGCATCCTCCATTTGAGGGGTAAGTCCCCTGCCCTTTCGGACGCTCTCCATGGTCTTGAATGAAAGCGAGGGCTCTCCGCCATGGGCAATAAGGTAATTCATGATGTCATCACGCGTACAGATGACGTTCATGAGGTTTGCAGTGCCGTTTCTTACGAGATCCTGTGCGTTGCCGAGCCAAACATCCGTACCGTGGGACAGGCCCGCTATGCGTACAAGCTCCTCCATGGTCGTGGGACGGGTATCCATTAGCATTCCGCGGACAAAATTAGTGCCGAATTCCGGTATGCCGAGGCTTCCGACGTCGCAGCCGAGCTCCTTTAAGGAAATGCCCAGCGCCTCATCGGTTTTGAAGATGGACATGGTCTTTTCATCGGAAAGCGGTATTTTCTTCGGGTCAAGGCCCGTAACATCCTGAAGCATTCTGAGCGTTGTGGGGTCATCATGGCCGAGGATATCGAGCTTGACAAGCTTATCATCGAGCGCGTGGAAGTCGAAGTGGAGCGTAATGCTCTCTGCATCCTCCTTTTCGGCAGGGTGCTGTATCGGGCAGAAATCGAATATTTCAAGATCCTCCGGCACTATGACTATGCCTCCGGGATGCTGGCCCGTGGTCTTTCGCGTTCCGACGCAGCCATTGGCAAGCCTTGTTTTCTCCGCTTCGGAGATATTTATATTATTCTCCTCGCAATAATGCTGCACATAGCCGTAAGCGGTCTTCTCCATTACGCCCGAAATGGTGCCTGCACGGAAGGCATGCCCTTCGCCGAACATGACTTCGGCAAATTTATGCGCGACAGGCTGGTATTCTCCGGAGAAATTCAGGTCGATATCCGGGGTCTTATCTCCCTTGAAGCCGAGGAAGGTTTCAAAGGGTATCTCGTAGCCGTCGCGGTGCAGGGGCGTTCCGCAGTTCGGGCAGTTCTTCGGCGGAAGGTCGATACCGCATCTGGAGCTGTCGCCGACATCGGGGAATTCGCTGTACTTGCATTTCGGGCAGCGATAGTGCGCCGGGAGCGAATTGACCTCGGTAATGCCTGCCATATGCGCAACGAAGGAGGAACCGACCGAGCCCCTCGAACCGACGAGATAGCCGTCGGAATTGGATTTATGCACGAGCTTCTGCGCGACCATGTAAAGGGACGAATAGCCGTTGCCGATGATGGAATTCAGTTCCTTATCGAGCCTTTTTTGGACGATTTCAGGCAGTACCTCGCCGTAGAGCTCATGGGCTTTGGTGAGCGCGAGGTTCTGAAGCTCATCCGCCGCGCCGGGAAGCTCCGGGGAATAGGTCTGCTTATCATCGAGGAACGGGCGGAGCACATCGCACATATCCGCTATTTTATTGGTATTTTCAATGACGACCTCGTGTGCCTTTTTGCTGCCGAGATAGCTGAATTCATTGAGCATATCATCGGTCGTTCTGAAATATAGCGGAGGCTGTATGACGGCATCCTTATAGCCCATTGACGACATAAGCACGGCTCTGAAAACCGAATCCTCCGGCTCGACGAAGTGGACATCGCCCGTAGCGACAACGGGTTTACCCATTTTTTCTCCGAGCTCAACTATCTTCTTATTAAATGCGCGCAGCTCATCATCATCCGCAGCAAGCCCCTCTCGCACGAGGAAGGCATTGTTGCCGATGGGCTGTATCTCAAGATAATCATAGAATGAAGCAATCTTTTCTATCTCTTCTTCGCTCTTTCTATCGACGATTGCGCGGAAGAGTTCGCCCGCTTCGCAGGCTGAGCCGATGATAAGGCCTTCCCGATGTATGTTGAGAAGGCTTCTCGGTATGCGCGGAGTCTTGTAAAAATGATCAAGGTTTGAATAGGATACGAGCTTATACAGGTTTTTAAGCCCGGGCTGGGTGGCGGCAATCAGGATGATATGATTCGTCCTGCGCTTTTCAAGATCCTTTGCCGATGCGTCGATGACGGGGAGCGAGGAAACATGAAGCTCCTCACATTTCCTTATGGATTCGATCGCAATATCCGCAGTGCGGTGCGCCGCCTCGCTTGCGCCCGTTTCCGGAAGCACGCGCTCTTCGGCATGCAGATCCCTTCTCAGATACTGCATGAGCATTGAGGTTGAAATGCAGTTTCTGCTTATCGGGCAGCTTTCTCCGAGCAGGTCGAAAAGGCTTCCGAGCTTCTCCCTATCGTGAATGACGATTGTATCATCTCCGATATATTCTCCGAGGGTTTTAACGGCCTGCGAAAGCACCGGCGCCGTGTCAAAGGTCTCTGCATCGCATCCGGTAAGCCGTTTTATCGCACCCGTGGGCGGAACGCCGGGGTTTACGAAGGTATGGAAGGAGTCGATTATCGTGCCGTCCGAATTGAATCTTTCTGCGGCGAGTTCGAATACCCTTGTATGTATGCCGCTGCCGATGAGGGTGACTGCGAGGGAAACGTAATTCCCTCCGATCGGCACAAGCTCGCAATCCGGAAGCAGATACCCTTCGCAGCCGAAGATAAGCTTGATATTATTCTCTTTGGATGCTTTCTTTGCTTCGGGGAAGGAATGCACCACGCCGTGATCGGTGATGGCAATTGCCTTATGCCCCCATTTTGCGGCAAGCTCGATGATCTCGGATACGCCGCAGGTCGCATCCATTGCGGACATACGGGTATGCAGATGCAGCTCCACCCGTTTCTCCTCGGCATTATCCATGCGCTTTTCATTTTCAACACGGTTTATGTCGTCGGCAAAGATGCAATAATCCTTAGCATACGAATCATAGCCGTATCTGCCGCGAACCATGAGCGCCGCGCCCTCCTTCTCAACCTTTTCAATAAGGCTTACCGTCCTTTCCTTCATAAGGTTATCGGGGAAGAGCTTTACCGCGGCTGTATTGGTCTTATCGGTAATAAAAATGGTGATTATGATGTTTCCGCGCTTCGACTCAAATATCTCTTTCTGTACGATCGTACCCTTGACGGTGACCTTGCCGGATTTGTCGTTGAGCTCATTCATCGGCATGAGCTCCGATTTTCTGATCTCCTTACCGTAGATGATGTCAAGAGGATTCATTTTGGGGGCAGCTTTTTTCTTTGCTTTTGCCGGTTTTATTACCGCCGGGCGCCCTGAATCACGGTATACGGGCATATCGTCAAAGCCATCCGGCGCATTAACATCGGGAACTATGCGGATAGCGGCATTCCAGTTGTATTTTTCAAGGAGCATCGCCCGAAATTCGGAGGTGGTCTGCTTTGAAAGCGCAAGCTCATACCTGGCAGGCACATAAACTGCATACTCGTTTCCCTGCTTCTCAATCCTTGACCTATCGAGGATCGGGGCAAGCTGAGGGGAATATGCTGCCCAGAGCGAGAGCAGCTGCTCCTCGGCGGATTCCGTGCCGTTTTCAAGGCGGGTGAAGCATGACGAGAAATCGAAATTGCAGTTGATCCTGTAACCCGAAAAATCACCGTTTGCGCAGGCAACACGAAGCATGCCCTCGCCGATCAGTTCGGATTCCCTTGCGGTAAAGATCCGATCAGCCAGTATATCTACATTTATGATATTCTGCGAGGGGTTGTAGCTCGCTTTCTTTACCCTTATAATGCCCTCGTTTACCAGTCCTGTGGTAAATTCAAGCGCATCGGCGGTATTTTTTTCGTTCGGGTTTATCTCCATATTGCTCTCCGAATTTAATCTGACATCATTGCACCTGCATCGGCAATGAACCTATCTATAACGCCCGGGAGCGTGTCCGAATAGACTATCTCCCCATGGCGGAACACGACCGCATTTTTCTGACCGAAGGCGATACCTATATCGGCTTCACGGGCCTCGCCCGGGCCGTTGACGGCGCAGCCCATGACTGCGATCTTAATCGGTTTACCGTTTGGCGGCAGGGACGAACGCACCTTTTCAACGATCGACGCAAGCTCGACCCTCGTCCTGCCGCATGTGGGGCAGCTTACGAGCTCCGCCCCGAATCTTCTTATTCCGCAGGCGGAAAGTATCCTCTTTGCGGCATCGACCTCCTGCACTGCATCACCCGTTATGGACACCCTTATGGTATCGCCGATACCGTCAAGGAGGAGCGAACCGATTCCTATGGCGGATTTGAGCACCGCCTGCTCGCCCATACCCGCTTCGGTGACCCCGAGGTGCAGGGGATATGGGAAGCGCTCCGCCGCAATGCGGTATGCTTCGACCATCATCGGTACATTTGAGGCTTTTAGCGAAATGACTATATCGTAAAAGCCCTGTTTTTCGAGCAGGGATACATGATGCTGTGCGCTCTCGACGAGAGCTTCCGCACATACGCCGTATTTATTGAGGAGCTCCTTTTCCAGCGAACCCGTATTTACTCCGATGCGGATGGGCGTGCCGTTCGCCTTAGCGCAGGCGGCAAGCTCCCTGACCTTATCATCCGAACCGATGTTGCCGGGATTTATCCTGACCTTGGCAATGCCTGCTTCGATGGAAGCGATTGCGAGCCTGTGGTCGAAATGGATATCCGCAACGAGCGGAACATGTATTGCAGGGATTATTTTTTTGAGCGCTTCCACGCATTTTTCATCATAGACCGATGAGCGCACAATCTCAACACCTGCCTCCTCAAGAGCAAGTATCTGAGCGATGGTCTTATCCGCATCCCTTGTATCGGTATTGGTCATGGACTGTATGGAAACGGGAGCGCCTCCGCCTATCAATACTGAACCGACCCTTACCTGCTTTGTCTTATTCCTTTTCATTTTTACAGCTCGATAATATGGCTTTCATCCCACTCATGAGGGGTTTTCTCGGTGGCGGAATGGCCGATGGCAATCGCGATTTCAAAACCGAATTCGGGCTCAACACCCAGTTCTTTCTGAAGCTCTGCCGCGCCGGGGCCTTCAAAGGCGATACTCGGCATGCCGAGAATTACCGAACCGAGCTCGAGGCTCTTCGCTGCAAGCGCGAGATTCTGGACCGCAATACCTGCATCAATGCCGGCATAGCGGGATGGTTTTCCGAAGATCATTACAAGAAGAGGAGCATCGTATGCGACCTTGCCGCCTCTTGAAAGAATGCGCTCAAGAAAAACCGTGTCGCCCTTTGCCTTTACGCCCGCAATGACCTCCTGCTCTACTTTGGAGATTACTGCGCCGTCCGTCACGAAAACGAAGCGCTGATCATTCCTGTTCATTGCTGTCGGAGCGGAGAGCGCCGCTTTTTTTAGGAGAATAATCTCTTCATCCGTCAGTTTTTCATCGGTATATGCTCTTATACTGCTTCGCGCCAACATAGTTTCAATAGTTGCTGTCATGATAAAACCCCCTTTAATCTATAAGCTAAGTATACCCTTTCTTTCGGAAATTGGCAATACAAAAAGCTGTTCATTCGCCGAAAACAATCCGTGACAATCCCTGCGTTTTTTCCTTAAAATCCCTTTGATTTTATCAATAAAAACGGGTCAAAATAAGGTTCGAAGGCTTTTGAAAATTTCAAATAAAACTTTGTGATGGGAGGGAAAGAATATGAAGGCTATCGGATTTATCGGCGGACTGGCAATCGGCATGGCGGCAGCAGCCGCAGCCATCTCGGCAGCATACCCCGATGTGCCCAAGCGCGTCAAGCGCGACGGCAGTCATATGATGCGCAAGGTCAAGAAGAAAATGCATATGTGATTTCTCAAAGCAAATGATTATCTCCTGAAATGCACCGGGCGCGCGGCACAAGCCGCGCGTTCGGTGTTTTGCACAAGAAAGACCGCCCGAAGGCGGTCGAATGTTTTTATATGAATCAGAAGTCATTACCAAGAC
>SAMEA3663246__coassemble_118_pt1 | contig 31937 bp, 33 predicted proteins | sample SAMEA3663246__metabat2_low_PE_017 | metagenome-assembled genome bin SAMEA3663246 (sample SAMEA3663246) | pig gut metagenome | biome: pig gut; feature: pig-associated habitat; material: faeces | place: China | collected 2013
AATAGAAAAACCACCTTTGCCTTGAAAGACAAAAGTGGTTTATTGCGTGGTCGGGGCGAGGTGATTTGAACACCCGACCTTTTGGTCCCGAACCAAACGCGCTACCAAGCTGCGCTACGCCCCGAGATGGAGCCAATGAAGGGACTCGAACCCTTGACCTGAGCATTACGAATGCACTGCTCTACCAGCTGAGCTACATTGGCCTGCACAGTATTGAATTATAACATAAGGAATTCCGAAAGTCACTACCGAAAATAAATATTTTTAGAACCGAATAAATATATTAAATTTATGCAAGAATTTGCTTTACAAAAGGAATATTAACTGTTAAAATCCATTTCGCAAGTGGCTTTGAATCCGTGCATTGCTTTGATTTTCATTGAAAACACAATGTTTACGGGGAATTGCTTGAAGTGAGAATGTCGGGAGATTTGATGGAATTTCGCATTAAAAAAGCTGAATTTGTAACAAGCGTGGGTCAGGGAAGCAGATTCCCGGAACCGCTTTCTTCTGAGATTGCAATGGTGGGGAAGTCCAATGTCGGGAAGTCCTCCCTTATTAACTCGCTTTGCAATAACGGAAAGCTTGCCAAGACCTCGCAGAAACCGGGGAAAACGAGACTCATAAATTTTTTTAAGGTTAATGATGATTTTTATCTCGTTGACCTTCCGGGATACGGCTTTGCAAGCGCACCCAAAAGCGAGAAGCAGAAGTGGGGAGAGCTTATAGAAGGCTATCTTGCATCGGGTAGGGTAAAGCATATCTATATGCTGCTCGATATCAGGCATGATCCCACCGATGATGACAGGCAGATGTTCAGCTACATTATTTACTATGCTATTCCGTACACTCTTGTTGCGACAAAAGCCGACAAGCTTGCACGAAGCAAACGCCGTCAGGCTGCAATCGCCTGCGCTAAAGCACTCGGAGCGCCTCCGTATGCGATAGCGTATTCCACGGAGACCGGGGACGGGAAAGAGGAACTGCTGAAAAATATGGGCGGCGTCGTTATTCCTTACGCAGAACCTGAAGCCGGAACCGAGGAGTAAAAATCCTAAATACAATTGCATACTATTATGGCGATTGCATAATAAATATTTGAGATGCCTAATGCATTGGAAATTATGCAAAATTATTTTAAATAAGAAAGCGTGATCTTATGGGATTAAGAAAATGTCCGAGATGTGAACTCAACTATATCCGTGATGATGAAAAGCTCTGCGATGTCTGCTCACGCAAACGCCGCAGCGATGATGACGATGATAACGATGAACTTCTCTGCATCGAGTGCGGTGTGCACCGCGCTATGAAGGGCAGGGATATCTGTGCATATTGTTATAAAGAGAATATGAGGCAGGAGCAGCTTGCAAATCAGCGCAAGAGCTCCGCTGCACTGGCTCTTAATGATGTTGCGATAGATGATGTAGAAGTCCCGATCGATGATGACGATAAGATCCCCGAGGATGAAATGGAGGGGATTGAAGATGAGTTCGATGAGGATGAGGATGAAGAATTCTTTGATGATGATGACGGCCCCGACGATGACGACGGCTACGAAACGGAAGACCTTGATGACGATGATGACGATGAGGATGAGGAGTAAGGAATAGTGAGCATATTTGCCCTTGCGGATTTACATATGGATGGCAAGCAGGGCAAACCCATGGCCGTTTTCGGCGAAAAATGGAATAATCACTGTGAACGCATCTTCGAAAATTGGTCAAACACCGTAAACCGGGAGGATCTCGTGCTTATCCCGGGAGATATCTGCTGGGCAATGCAGCTTAATGATGCAATTGACGATATCAATAAGCTTTCCGCTCTGCCCGGGACTAAGCTGCTGCTTCGCGGAAATCACGATTACTGGTGGAGCTCGCTTGCCAAGATGCAGTCAATGTTTCCCGAGGATGTTCACATCATTCAAAATGATTCTTTTGTTTACGGAGATACTGCGATTGCCGGAACGCGCGGATGGCTGTATCCTGCGGCTGCCGGGTATACAGAAAAGGATGAGAAAATCTATAATCGAGAGCTTATTCGTTTGGAGCTCACGCTCTCATCGGCAATGCGAAGGATAAAAGATAACGAAGCGAATTCAATTATTTTGATGCTTCATTATCCTCCGCTCGGTACGGACGGCGCTGCAACGGGATTTACGGAACTTATAGACAAGTATCCCGTAACGGATGTTGTTTACGGCCATCTGCATGCCCAGTCCACGAAATTTGCTTTTGAGGGCGAACGCAGCGGAAAAATGTACCATCTCTGCTCCTCGGATCATTTGGATTTTTATCCGAAACTTATTAAAAAAGACAATTAAATTCAAGTTATTTTCATTAAACGGCGGACGGTGCAGCGCGCATTTTCCGGCCGTTTTTTGTGAATTCCGGCAGTGATTTTCGGAACAATGATATATTGCAGATAAGATATTGACAAACGGTGTAAAAAGTGTTCTAATTATGTCGTGATTGTTTACTAATGTTAAACCTCAGGTTTAGCATTATGCTTAGGAAAGGAGTTGGACGCGATGATGGATATAGGAAAAAAGATCAGGCAGCTCAGACTGCGCCTCGGCTTGACGCAGGAAGAACTTGCTGCAAGAACTGAACTGTCAAAGGGATTTATCTCGCAGATGGAAAGAAACCTGACCTCTCCTTCAATAGCAACGCTGATGGATATTCTGGAGGCTCTCGGGACCGATGTCGCAAGCTTTTTTGCTGCTGACGGCGTAAATGAAAAAATCGTCTTTACGCCCGGGGACATGTTCGAGAATGAGGATGACGAGCTGGGAATTAAGATATGCTGGCTTGTCCCGAATGCTCAGAAAAACGAACTCGAACCCATTATGGTCACCATCAACGCGGGAGGAAGTACGGTTCCGGATGATCCGCATGACGGTGAGGAGTTCGGCTATGTGCTTGCCGGGAATATTATTCTCGTAATCGGCAGCGAAAAGCTTAAGCTGAAAAAGGGTGACAGCTTCTGCTTTAAGCCAAACGAATCACACTATATAGTTAACCCTTCAAAACGCGAAGCGAAGCTGATATGGGTCGCAACCCCTCCTTCCTTCTGATGCACAAAATACTTCTGAGAACGCTCTCTGATTCGATATAAGGCAGGTTACTTCTATGGAAAACAAACGCTTGATTGAACTGGTCAATGTTACCAAGGATTACGACGGTGATATTGCGCTTGAAAATATCAACCTATATATCCGTGACGGAGAATTCCTGACGCTCTTAGGTCCGTCAGGGTGCGGCAAGACGACGCTTCTTAGGCTGATCGCAGGCTTTATCATGCCTTCGAGCGGTCAGATAATTATGGACGGTAAGGATCTTACCGCTATTCCGCCGTATAAGCGCAGGGTCAATACGGTTTTTCAGAAGTACGCACTTTTCCCTCATCTGAATGTATACGATAATATCGCATTCGGACTGAATATCAAAAAGCTGCCAAAGGCGGTAATTAAAGAAAAGGTCACAGAAATGCTCGCTATGGTCAATCTCTCGGGCTTTGAAAACCGCTATATTGAGCAGCTTTCCGGCGGACAGCAGCAGCGCGTTGCTATCGCCCGTGCGCTCGTCAACGAGCCGGAAGTCCTGCTTCTTGACGAACCGCTCGGCGCACTCGATCTCAAGCTCAGAAAGGGCATGCAGATTGAGCTAAAGCGCATGCAGCAGAAGCTCGGCATAACCTTTGTCTACGTTACTCACGATCAGGAAGAGGCTCTGACGATGAGCGATACCATAGTTGTAATGAATCACGGCGTCATTCAGCAGATAGGAACGCCTGTCGATGTTTACAACGAACCCAAGAATCAGTTCGTTGCCAAGTTCATCGGAGAGAGCAATATTTTCCCGTCCTCCGTCATGGTTCGTGATTTCCTTGTCAGAATAAACGGAATAGAGTATGAATGTGTTGATAAGGGCTTCGGAAACAATAAAGCGGTCGATGTCGTAATCAGGCCGGAAGATGTTGACTTCATAAGCCCGGATAAAGCAAAGCTGGTCGGCGCAGTTAAGTCCGTACTGTTCATGGGCGTACACTACGAATTCACCGTTGACTGCAGCGGAGTCATGTGGAAGGTACATTCCACCGATTATGTTGAACCAGGCACGGTCGTCGGTATAGAAATCCTGCCGGATGCAATTCATGTAATGAAGGCGCAGAAGGCAGAGGAAGAGGTCGAGCTCACAGAGGAAGAGCTGATGGAACGCGATTTGGTTCGTGAGGATGCGGAGTAGAGATGAAGAGAAAAATACTTGCATATCCATACATATTCGTCTGGCTGCCGATCTTCGTTATCGTTCCGATGTTGTTTATTGCGTATTACGCATTCTTCGATAACGGCCATTTTACTCTTGAATTCGTCAAGAATCTCAGCGATTCCATGTATTGGAGCGTCATAGCTCGTTCCGCTTGGATGGCGGTACTCGCAACGATCATTTGCCTTATCATCGGGTTTCCGGTTGCGTATATGCTTTCCAACATGAAAAAATCCGTGGCAACGATGTTGTCCATCTTCTATATCCTTCCGATGTGGATGAACGCACTGCTTAGGACGTATGCATGGAAGGTGCTTCTTGCGGACGGCGGACTCCTTTCATCGCTGCTCGGCTTATTCGGAATACATGCTAAGCTCCTCTATACGCAGGGCGCGGTACTCTTGGGCACGGTCTATAACTTTCTGCCGTTCATGATAATGCCCATTTATACAACGCTTATGAAACTTGACAGATCGCATCTTGAAGCAGCAAGGGACCTCGGCGCAAACGGCGTTCAGACGTTCTTTAAGGTCGTGCTTCCGCTTTCGGTCCCCGGCGTTATTTCCGGAGTGACGATGGTGCTCGTGCCTTCAATGTCCACGTTTGCTATTTCAAAGCTGCTCGGCGGCTCTAATTACGCTCTGCTCGGCGATCTTATCGAGCAGAAGTTCATGCTGAGCAGTACGGGCTACGGCATGGGCTCGGTACTTTCTCTGATACTGCTAATACTCGTTCTTATCTCGACCGCAATAATGCGCCGCGTTGAAAAGGATAACGGAACGGAAGGGGGTACACTCTGGTGAAGACTCTCGGCAAAGTATTCAAGTGGATATATCTTGTGCTGACGCTGGTTTTCCTCTATGCGCCGATATTCGTTCTGATTGTATTTTCGTTCACCGAATCAAGGACGATGAGCAAATGGAACGGATTCTCGCTCAATGCATATCGTGAGATGTTAAGTGATGCTGCCTTGATGGATGCATTGAAGGTGACACTGATAGTGGCTGTCGTTTCAGCCGTTGCCGCAACATTTATCGGTACTGTGGCTGCCATCGGCATCAACTCCATGAAGAGAAGGCGCAGGATGATCGTTGAGAATATTTCGCAGCTCCCCATGGTCAATCCGGACCTTGTAACCGGTATCAGCCTGATGATGCTGTTCTCATTTATCGGTCTTAGCAGTAAGTTTGGTTATCTAAGGCTTATACTTGCACATACCACATTCAATGTGCCGTATGTCATGTTCTCCGTTCTTCCGAAGCTGCGGCAAAGCTCCAATATGCTCTATGAGGCAGCAATGGATCTCGGCTGCAAGCCGACCAAGGCATTGTGGAAGGTCGTGATACCTGATATTATGCCCGGTATCATCAGCGGATTTATTATGGCATTTACTCTGTCGCTGGATGATTTTGTTATCAGCTGGTTCGTTGCCGACGGCATTCAGAACCTATCAATCTATATTTACGGACTTGCAAAGCGCGGTATTTCGACTAAGATCAACGCATTCTCCGCCCTCATGTTCGTAGTAGTTGTAACTCTTTTGCTCATTGTTAATATCAGAAGCATGCGTGAGGAAAAGTATGCTGCTGCCCAGCGCAAAAAGGTTGCAAAATCAAACTGATTATGATATGATTGGCAATCATTGCCGATAATGAAAGGAAAATAAACAATGAAAAAGATTATTTCTGCCGTATTGATAACCGTTATGCTCATGACCGCGCTCAGTTTTCTGACCGCATGCAGCAGCTACGATAATACGCTCTATGTTCTCAACTGGGGCGACTATATCAAGCCCTCGCTTATAAAGCAGTTCGAAAAGGAAACGGGATATAAGGTCAAGTATACGACTATGACGAGCAATGAGGAAATGATGATTAAGCTCCGCAGTGAAGACTGCATCTATGATCTCTGCTTCCCTTCCGATTATGTTATCGAAAAGCTTATCGAGGAAGATCTTCTTGCCGAAATAAATAAGGATAACATACCGAATCTTTCAAATATCGACCCTAAATTCCTTGAACTGTCCAATCAGTTTGATGAAGGCTGCAAATATTCCGTTCCCTATATGTGGGGCACTGTCGGTATAGTGTACAATACCGAGTTAGTCAAGGAACCCGTTGACAGCTGGGATATTCTTTGGGATGAAAAGTATTCCGGTCAGGTTCTCATGTATGACAGCATGAGGGACAGCATCGGTGTTACTCTCATAAAGCTCGGCTACGATATGAATACCAGAAATCCCGAAGAGGTCGAAGCTGCCGCTCAGGCGCTTATGGCGCAAAAGCCTATCAGAATGGGTTTCTTCGGTGATGATGCGAAGGATACAATGATCTCGGGTCAGGGCGCGCTGGCGGTCGTTTATTCAGGCGATGCAATGCTTTGCTGCGACCCCGATGAGGGAAATCCGAATCTCGCATATGTTGTACCAAAAGAGGGAAGCAATGTTTGGTTCGATAACATGATTATCCCCAAGACCAGTACCAAGAAGGCAATGGCTGAGGAATTCATTAACTTCCTCTGCGATGCAGAAGTCGCAAAGGAGAATACGGAATACATCGGATATTCCACTCCCAATATGGCAGCTCTTGCACTTATGGATGAGAGCTGGACGGAGAATCCTATCTACAATCCGGCTCAGGATGTACTCGATCGCTGCACTATTTTCCATGACCTCGGTGATTTCCTGAGAGTGTTTGAGGAAGCGTGGAATAAGGTTTACTTCGAAAACTAATGCTATTTCCGACAGGAGAGATATTATGATCAGATTATGTGAATTGCACAGTGACCCGGCAAAGTATGTGGGCGAAATAGAGGTCTCGGGTTGGATAAAGACCGCACGAGAGAGCAAGAATGTCGGTTTTATCGAGCTCGGCGACGGTTCCGCTTTCAGAAGCGTTCAGGTCGTTTATGAACACGGCGATATACCTGATGAAGTTTCTAAGCATTTCCTGACCGGCACTGCCATAACCGTTAAAGGCGTGCTGGAGCTTACTCCGGATGCCAAGCAGCCCTTTGAGATTAAGGGAAAAGAGATCACTATCGAGGGCGAATGTCCTTCCGATTATGTGCTCCAAAAGAAGCGCCACAGCATGGAATATCTTCGCACGATTCAGCATCTTCGTCCCCGTACAAACACCTTCCAGGCAGTGTTCCGCGTGCGCAGCGTAGTTGCGCAGGCAATCCATAGATTCTTTGATGAGCGTGGATTCGTTTATGTCCATACTCCGCTGTTCACCGGCAATGACTGCGAAGGCGCAGGCGAGATGTTCAGGGTAACGACCCTTGATATGGAGAATCCGCCAAAAACCAAGGACGGACATATCGACTATTCAAAGGATTTCTTTGCAAAGCCCTGCAGCCTGACCGTCAGCGGTCAGCTTCACGGCGAGGCATTTGCGCTTGCGTTCCGCGATATCTATACATTCGGTCCGACTTTCCGCGCGGAGAACAGCAATACGGCGCGTCACGCCGCTGAATTCTGGATGATCGAGCCGGAAATGGCTTTCTGTGACCTCGACGGATACATGGTTACCGCAGAGGCAATGGTTAAATACATCATAAAGACAGTACTCGAACGATGCCCCGATGAAATGAATTTCTTTAACCAGTATATGGATAAGGGGCTTCTCGAGAGGCTCAACCATGTTCTTAACTCCGAGTTTGTACGGTGCAGCTATACAAAGGCTATTGAGCTCTTGCAAGCCTCCGGTCAGGAATTCCAGTATCCTGTCTATTGGGGCTGCGATCTCCAGACCGAGCATGAACGCTATATCTGCGAGCAGATATACAACAGCCCCGTCTTCCTAACGGACTATCCTGCGGAGATAAAGAGCTTCTATATGCGCCTCAATGACGACGGCAAGACCGTTGCAGCTGCGGACCTTCTTGTACCGGGTGTCGGCGAGATCATCGGCGGAAGTCAGCGCGAGGAGCGTTATGATGTTCTCAGAAAGAAGATCGAGGATCTCGGCATGGATATGAGCTACTATGAGTGGTATCTTGATCTGCGCAAATACGGCGGAGTCAAGCATGCAGGCTTCGGGCTCGGCTTTGAGCGCATACTCATGTACCTGACCGGCGTAAGCAACATCCGCGACGTCATCCCGTTCCCGAGAACTACCGGCAGCATGGAGCTGTAACATAAAAGCATAGCATCCCCGTTGACAGGTTCAGCGGGGGTTTTTAGTATCGCTAAAAACTATGGCATTTAGAGTAATACTATGGTATAATCCGGTTGACAAAAACTTCGGAGGTCAGTATGGTAGACGGATTTTTCAAGGTCGGTACATTTACCCCTCGGATTCATCTTGCAGACCCTAAATACAATGCGGATAGGATCATTGATGCAATAAACACGGCAAATGACAAGGGCGTTAAGCTGCTTGTGTTCCCGGAGCTTGTGATTACGGGATATACCTGCGGCGATCTTTTCCTGCATGAGCTGCTTCTTGATACAGTAAAGACGGAGCTTATCCGTATTGCCGATGAGACCAAAGCATGTGAAATGGTTTCGGTTATCGGTGCGCCGCTTAGGGTTGGGGATAAGCTTTACAATACCGCGGTTGTGATGAATAAGGGCAGGTTCATTTGCATCATACCGAAGCGCAATCTTCCGAATTACGGTGAATTCTATGAGATGCGTCAGTTCTCCGTTCCGAGCGAAACGGAAGAATATTCAATTTTCCTAGATGATTTTGACTGCGTATTTACGACTTGCATCGAGGAAAGCATAATATCATGCAGTGAAATGCCCGATCTCAAATTCGCAGTTGAGATATGCGAGGACCTTTGGGTTGCAAATCCGCCGTCCACTAAGCTCGCCGAAGCCGGAGCGCTTATTATTGCCAACCTATCGGCAGGCGATGAAATCATTGGCAAAGCAGATTACAGAAAGCTGCTCGTTTCCGCTCAGTCCGCTAAAACGGTATCAGCATACATCTATTGCGGAGCAGGCGACGGCGAGTCCACATCCGATATGGTATTTTCGGGTCACAGCTTCATATATGAAAACGGAAAGCTTCTTGCCGAAAAGGAACCCTTTTCTGACAGCGGACTGCTTATTACCGAAATTGACCTCGGCAGGCTTATGTATGACCGCAGAAGGATGAATACCCATGCTAATTCAAGAATATCGAACCTTTCTGCATTTTGCGATATAGGCGAGTTAAAAGAAACGGAATTAACCCGTAAATTCGACAGAAACCCGTTTGTGCCGGAGGATAGGGATGAGCTGCATTCCCGTGCAAAGGATATCCTAATGATACAGGCTCTCGGCCTTAAACGCAGATTAGAGCATATTCATTCAAGATCAGCAGTTATCGGGATTTCCGGCGGACTCGACTCAAGCCTTGCGCTGCTTGTCTGCGCGAAGGCCTGTGACCTTATGGGCGTTGACAGGCATTTTGTTCACGCTGTAACAATGCCATGCTTCGGAACGACGGAGCATACAAAGAATAATGCTGTTGAGCTCTGCGAAGCACTTGGCGTCACACTGCATACCGTTAATATTGCCGACAGCGTGAGGCAGCATTTTGCCGATATCGGCCATGATGAAGAAAACCGCAATGTGACATACGAAAATGCTCAGGCAAGAATGAGAACTCTTGTGCTAATGGATATGGCAAATGCGCTCAACGGTATTGTTGTCGGTACCGGTGACCTCTCGGAGCTTGCGCTCGGATGGGCAACATATAATGGCGACCATATGAGCATGTACGGCGTTAATGCAGGTATACCAAAGACCCTCATCAAGTATGTGGTGAGATACTATGCGGATACCTGCGGAGATGAGCGCATCAGAAATGTCCTCATCAGTATTCTTGATACCCCGATTTCTCCGGAGCTTCTGCCGGCTGATAAGGACGGCAACATAGCTCAGAAGACCGAAGATCTCGTCGGCCCATATGAGCTTCACGATTTCTTCCTATATTATGTGCTCAGGTTCGGTTATGCCCCGAAGAAGCTGTACCGTATTGCGAAGGAAGCATTTCGCGAAAGTGAGTTCGACGAAGCGACCATACTCAAATGGATTAAGAACTTCTATCGCAGATTCTTTACTCAGCAGTTCAAACGCAACTGTCTGCCGGATGGTCCGAAAGTAGGCTCCGTCTGCCTTTCTCCGAGAGGGGATTGGAGGATGCCGAGCGACGCCGTTAGCCGTATCTGGATAGACGAGCTTAATTCTTTGAAATAATCATAAAATACTTGCTCGGAGCTGATGCATGCGCATTGGCTCTTTTTTGCTGCATGTTTTATTTCTAAATACACAAAATAGCTTTGATAATCACAAATTCGGAAGGAAATATGCAATATTACGGGTGAAGATGATAAATGGGAAGAATAGGTAAGCATTCATTTACTCTCGAACGGAGGCCGAGAATAATATCATCGGCAAGCTATGTCGGTGATAAGGAGGGGAAAGGTCCTCTCGGACACTGCTTTGATAAAATCTGCAAGGATGATACACTTGGCCTACCGAGCTGGGAACAGGCTGAGAGCCGCATGTTTGAAAGCAGTGTCAGGGTCGCGCTTGCTAAAATCCACGCTCAAAGCTCCGATCTCAGCTGCTTGATGGGAGGGGATCTTCTCAACCAGATAATATCCGCAGGCTTTGCAGCAAGGGAGATTCGTTCGCCGTTCATCGGGCTTTACGGTGCATGCTCGACTATGAGCGAAGGTATCATGGTCGGAAGCATGCTTGTGGACGGAGGATATATGGACCTGGTCGCATGTGCTGCAAGCAGTCATTTTTCATCGGCAGAACGTCAGTACCGCTATCCGCTTGAGATGGGAGTACAGGCAACGCCGACCTGCCAGCGAACAGTAACAGGTGCAGGCTGCGTATTGATAAAGGACCCGGAGAACCTGAACGGCGAATATCCGTTTAACTCAATAGAGCTCATCGGGGGAACCGTCGGAAGCGTGGAGGATTTCGGGATAACCGATGCGAACAATATGGGAGCTGCAATGGCTCCTGCGGCAGCAGAAACGATCTGTACGCATTTCAGGGATTTTAGCACAAGCCCAGCGAATTATGACAGGATAATCACGGGCGATCTCGGTTCATTCGGCAGCGAAATGCTTTATGAGCTTTGCAGGGGTCAGGGCTACGATATCAAGTCAAAGCATGATGACTGCGGTAAACTCATGTTTAGCGAGGAGCAGAATGTGCATTGCGGAGGCAGCGGCTGCGGATGTGCGGCAACTGTGCTTGCAGGGCATATTCTGCCGAAGATAGAGAGCGGTGAGTACAAAAAGATACTGTTTTTGGCTACGGGCGCAATGCTGAGCCCCGTCAGCAGCTTACAGGGCGAGAGCATACCTGCTATCGCGCATGCATTAGTGATAAAACATGTGGAGGAAATATAATGAGCAGCATTACGGATTACCTGATCGCTTTTGCGGTCGGAGGGGCTATCTGCGTGGTCGGTGAGCTCCTGATGTGCTATACAAGGCTTACTCCGGCAAGAATACTTGTTATTTTTGTGACGGCCGGTGTTGTGCTCACTGCAGTGGGGCTATATAAGCCGCTGGTCGAGATCGCAGGCGCAGGTGCAACGGTTCCGCTAACCGGGTTCGGATATTCGCTCGCAACAGGTGCAATTGAGGGAGCGCAGAATGAAGGCTTGATCGGCGCTATAACAGGCGGTATAAAAGCAACCGCCGCAGGCATTGCCGCAGCGGTGTTCTTCGGGTATTTATTCGCCTTGATATTCACCCCGAAAACCAAGAACTGATGGGTTTACTTGTGATCCTCGAAATGCAGCGCTGCGCCGACGGCGGTGGCAAACACTGCATTTTCGGGGATGATGAAGTTTATAGGATAGATCGATCTGCACATATCGATGATTTCCGGCAGCTTGCGGAGCTGAGTAAGTGCACCTGTCAGAATAACCGTATTAACGCTGAGACCGCGGCAGGCAAATGCAGACATAGTGATAATGGTCTGAAGCACGACATTGATAAGACCGAGAGCCATATCCTTATCGGTAGCATAGTCGCGTATGTTTGCAAAGTTTGCAGCTGTTATATCCATACCGAGAGTCTCTATATCCTGCTTTGAAATGTCACCGACCGTCAGGTCAACATTGCGGAGATCGCCTCCGTCGGCAAGCGAACAGATTGTCTCAAAATCGCTTGAACCGGTAAGCACACGACCAAGCCCCATGAGCATGCCGCCGCCTACGCCGCTGCCGCCGATATGCATGTATTCCTTAGCCTTTGCATGGATGAATGCGGTACCGGTTCCCATGCTCACGACAACAGCCTCTTTGGCGTGCGCAAGTGCGAGCCCGCCTCGGGCGGTAGCGGAGAATTCTTCTATTCTGACAGTCGGAATACCGTAGATATTGCCGTGAATATAGGAAGCACCTACGCCGGTAATGAAAATCTTTTCGACATCATGCAGCGAAAAGCCGTTTGTATCGGTATAATTGCCGAGCGCACCGTAAAGCGAGGTGAGCTGATCGTATGCGCGAACCATCATTGTGGATATTAGGGCACCGTCGGGCTTAAGCCCGACGATCTTTGTCGTTGAACCGCCGATGTCGATTCCAAGAATGATTTTCATAATGGAGCCTTTCGTTAGAAAACAAGGGATTGTATTTTCGATCAATGATTATAACGCATATTGTCCAAAATGTAAAGCACGGCATCGAAGCAACCTGTCTCTATGGTTTATGCGCTGCCGGTGCATCGCACCTCAGCATGAATCCGGTTAATAATTGATTTGTAAGCATATTTATAAAATAGTTCCCGAAGAATGGCTTTGTAACTGTTTACAATCCAAACAAAGTTTGGTATAATATGTTGATTAAATTTGAAGGAGGGTTCCCTTATGGAAATCGAAAACATTAATGAGACCAATGTATGTGTGAACGAGAACGGCAAAATCTCTTTTGCACCTGATGTTATTGCGACCATTGCAAATCTCGCTGCATCCGAAGTCGCTGGGGTTACCGGTCTCGGCGGAGGATTCGCAGATAGCATTTCGGGCATCCTTAATTCTAAGAAGAATTATACTAAAGGCGTTCGCGTTGAAGTCGGCAATGAAGAGGCTGCGATAGACCTTATCATTAACGTCCTTTACGGCTCCAAGATACAGAAAGTCTGTTCCGAAGTTCAGAATGAAGTCAAAAAAGCTGTTGAAACAATGACAGGACTTAGAGTTGTCGAAGTTAATGTTTCTGTGCAGGCTATTACATTTGAAAACCGCGATAACGAAGATAAGGCTGATAAAAAGAAGCGTGAAACCGAACCCCGCGTCAAGTAAGGCGATGGTATTTAGGAGAGATTATGAACAATTCTTCAACTAAAAAGCTGTTTGCATTCATAATTGCGTTTGTCTTCGACATCATTTTTATTCTGCTGTTTGCCGGAGTGCTGAATATTATTCGTCCCGATGCATTGATTAACTGCGTCAACTTCCTTGCTGAAGGTCCGCTGTTTGTTCGTATCCTTATAGCAATCGTCTGCTTGGCGTTTGTCGGGCTGTCTGTTATATTCCTCATAACGGTGTTTAGGGATGAGACCAATGCGGATAAGCATATCCCTCTTGGTTCGAATTCCGATTGCGATAACGGCAATGCTTTTGTCAGCTGTTCCACCGTCAATTCCATTGCAGAGCGATATGCCAAATCAAATGCATTTGTTAAAAAATGCAGATCAATAGTTAAGGAAATAAACTCCGACGGAATCATTATCAACATGACAATGGTCGTGTATGACTCTGCTAATATGACTTTGCTGTGCAGAGCGGTTCACGACGGCGTAATAAGCCAGATAGGTTCCGTAGTCGGCATCGTTGTTAAGGATGTAGTGATTACCATTGAAAGCACTATCCATTTGGACAATACTACAGACACTCAGGACGAAAGGCGCGTGAAGTAATGACCTTTAAGGAAGTTATAGAATTTTGCAAAAAGCATAAATATTGCATTACATATGGCGTGGTCGGGCTGCTTTCTGCTATTCTTATGCTTACTATAGGTTTTTTCAGAACGTTGCTTATTCTGATCCTCTCTGCAATCGGTATAACAGCCGGGTATTTTTTGGACAGGTATGGCCTGAAAACCATCCGAGAAGTAATTAAGTTTACTTTCAAAAGAAAATAGAGGCTTGCGGAAGAGTGAAATTCTGATTTCACTCTCCGTTTTTGTGAGGACATTATTTATACATTAGATATGAAAGGACCTTTGCGCAGCAAAGGAGATGGAAAGGGTTAAGTTGAGCAGAAAAACAGCAAGAGAAGTCGCAATGATGATGACATACGAAAAACTCTTCGGTTGCGATGATACATATAATGATGTGCTTGAAAAATCAGGTATTTCTGATGAACCTTCGGCTGCTGATATCGAATATGCTTCACGCATCGTGAACGGAGTACAGGCTAACTTAGATTTGATTGATGAGAAAATCGAACAGCATTCTGCGGATTGGAAAATATCCAGAATGCCCAAAGTCGATCTCTCGATTCTCAGAAATGCAGCATATGAGATAATCTTTGATAACGACATGGATAATGCGATTACCATAAATGAAGCCGTGGAGTTAGCGAAGATTTATTGTGACACCCGTTCACCTAAATTTATCAACGGAGTTCTTGGAAGCTTGTCGCGAAGCTGAGTCTGTATTCTTCGATGAATGATCTTTTTTTAGGATTTGACACGAGCTGTTATACCAGTTCGGTTTCATGTGTCGATTCTGACAGCATTATTCATGACGGGCGAGTTCTTCTTGATGTTTCGGCAGGAGAAAGGGGGCTGCGTCAGAGTGATGCGGTCTTTCAGCATACAAGGAATCTTAGTAAGCTGGTACCTGATCTGTTTGCAGGAGCTGACGGCAGCAATGCCCGTGCCATAGGCGTCAGCGGCCGCCCAAGCGGAAGACCGGATAGCTATATGCCTGTTTTTCTTTCCGGGAAAACAGTTGCATACTCAATAGGCGCCGCTTTGAATATCCCTGTTTATGAGTTTACTCATCAACAAGGCCATATCCGCGCTGCGCTTGTCGGTAACGATCAGCTTATTGGCAGCAGGTTCATAGCTTTTCACTTAAGCGGAGGAACGAGCGATATGCTGATTGTGGACGAAGAATTCAACATTGACCGCATCGGAGGAACGACCGACATAACTGCCGGACAGCTTGTCGATAGGCTTGGCGTTAAGATGGGGCTAAGGTTCCCGGCAGGGAAGGAACTTGAAAAGCTTGCTATTCACGGCAAACGCAATTCGGATTTGATTCTTCCCTCATGCGTAAGAGGGCTTCAATGCTCATTTTCAGGTGTAGAGACTAAAGCCGCCGGCTATCTGGACAAAGGAGCTGATTGCAGCGACATTGCCCTCAGCGTTTATGACTGTATCGCAAGGACTTTAGCGAAACTGGTGATAAATGCAAAATCTTCATTAGGTATTTCCTCGTTTTTGTTCGCAGGCGGAGTTGCTTCAAGCTCGATTTTGAGGTCAATGCTTTCTGTTAGGCTTTCAAATCAGAAAGTCGACCTTGCATTCTCAGCACCCAAGCTATCAAGCGATAATGCCGTCGGTATTGCATTACTTGCAATGGATCAATATGGTAAATCGAATAGTTTTTGATTCGATTGTCCATTTCGTTATATCATTGCTGCTGTCGGCTGTGCAACCGATATAGCTCAAAATCTGTCGTACAAACAACCGACTGATGTGTAAAGCCGATAAGCATTGTATTATTCATGGCATAGCGCTATAATGGATTTGTCTGCAAAGTTTAAGAAAATATAAGAGGTATTTTGAATGATAAATTTAATTGACGGAAAGGGTATTGCAGCTGAATTGCGTGCAAAATGCGCCGAAAGAGTTTCGAACTTGATTTCGAACGGTATAGTACCTAAACTTGCCGTGATCATTGTCGGTGATGATCCCGCGTCGCATCAGTATGTAAACAGCAGGGCTGCTGACTGCAAAGCGGTTGGTATGGACAGTACTGTTTACGAATTACCGTCCGATACCACGCAATCGGAATTGATATCATTGCTCGATCAAATCAATGCGGATCCAAAGATTCATGGAATTTTGCTGCAGATGCCGCTTCCTATGCACATGAATCCCGATGAGGTCGTTGTTCACATTTCAAGGGATAAAGATGTTGACGGGCTGCATCCTATAAATATCGGCATGCTCGGTTCGGGTAAGCCGTCATTTGCGCCATGTACTCCGAGCAGCATAATGCAGCTGATAAAAAGTACCGGAGTACCTATCAGGGGCAAGAATGCCGTTGTGGTCGGTCGCAGTAATGTCGTAGGGAAACCTGCCGCCATGCTTCTCCTACAGGAGAATGCTACGGTAACGATATGTCACTCAAAAACCGTTGATCTGAAGGAACATACGATGCAGGCTGATATTTTGGTTGCTGCTGTCGGCGTACCGGGGCTTATCACCGGTGATATGATAAAGCCCGGAGCAATCGTGATAGATGCCGGAATAAACAGAGTTGACGGAAAGACCGTGGGCGATGTTGATTTTGAATCCGCAAAGGAAGTAGCCGGAGCAATTACTCCTGTCCCGGGAGGCGTAGGCCCTGTAACAAGAACGATTTTGCTTATGCACACGCTTGATGCTGCCGAGAGAATAAATGCCGGGAATTGATCTGACCCTATCGGTTTCTAAACTGAATGAATATGTGAACAGCTTGCTGTCAAATGATCTCAGGCTCCGCTCGGTTAAGGTCAAAGGCGAAATTTCCGCTTTAAAGCTTCAGCAGGGGTCAGGTCATCTGTACTTTACTTTAAAGGACGAAACGGCTGTAATTCGCTGCATCATGTTTGCAAGCAAAGTGGCTTCACTTAGGTTTGAACCTGCGGACGGCATGAAGGTCATTGTCAGCGGAAAGGTCGAGATCTATTCTCCGAGCGGACAGTATTCTTTCAATGTGACAGGTATGCAGCAAGCAGGTGAAGGTGAGCTCTATCGGCAGTTCGTCGAAACAAGTAATAGACTTAGAGCTTTGGGTTTGTTTGACAGAAAAAGACCGATTCCTTCACTGCCTAAATGCGTAGGCGTAGTTACGAGCGATACGGGCGCCGCACTGCATGATATAACCAGCGTCATTCGAAGAAGGTTTCCCTGCATGGATATAGTGGTTGCTCCTGCAGCCGTGCAAGGGAAAAATGCTCCGTCCGAATTGATACGAGCACTTGAAGCTGTCAATAATGATGCCCGTGCTGACGTAATCATTATTGGCAGAGGCGGCGGAAGCTATGAGGAATTATCATGTTTCAATGATGAGCAGCTGGCGTATGCCGTATTCAACAGCAGAATTCCGGTAATAAGTGCAGTCGGCCACGAGGTTGATTTTACCATCGTTGATTTTGTTTCGGATCTCAGGGCGCCGACTCCTTCTGCCGCAGCTGAGATATGCGTTCCTGTTTACAGTGAACTCACTGAAGCACTGAATACGGTCAGATCGACTTTGAATGGTGCAGCAATGCAGCGTATTGATATGCTGAAGCTTAATTTGATGCTTACCTCAGAAACATCGGCTTTATCCGATCCGTCTTCGATCTTTACCGATCGTATTCGCAGAATAAATGATATGGCAGTCAATATGAAGCATGCTTTGGAGCGTCATTTCGGTGAATTATGCTCGAAACACGAAACGAGAACCGAAAAACTGATGGCTTTGAATCCTAACGCCGTATTGAGCAGGGGATATGCAATTGTAAAATCGGAAAACGGACAATTTTTGCGCAGCATATCGGATGCCGAAGTGAATGATAGAGTTGAGATTATTTTGTCCGACGGCAAACTGAATGCGCGCATCTGCAAATGACTGATTGGAGGAAAGAATTGCGATGGCAGATAATTTGAGCTTTGAACAAGCTTCGCAAAAGCTTGATGAGATAGTAGAGAAGATCAATTCCGGAACCACTTCTCTTGAAGAAATGGTGGGATTATACGAGGAAGGAATCAATTTAGTCAATTATTGCAATGATCTCCTTAACAGTTATCGGAGCAGAATTGACAAGATTGCGGTGAAAAATGATGCAAAAGTTTGAACTTGATTATCTTGAACGAAACAAAAGGTACAGAAATATCGTCAATGCTTCGCTGGAAGAGGCCTTGATCTATCCGGATGCTCCTGAGGAATTGCTTTCCGCAATGAGATACAGTCTTTTGGATGGTGGTAAGCGCATTCGCCCTTGCCTTACGATAGGTGTATGCGATATCATGGGCGGTAACCGCAAAATGGCAATGAAGCTTGCTTGCGGAATTGAAATGATTCATACTTACTCCCTTATTCACGATGACCTTCCTTGCATGGATGATGATGATCTTCGCAGAGGAAAGCCAAGCTGCCATAAGGCATTTGGTGAAGGACAGGCAGTTCTTGCAGGCGACGGTTTGCTGACCTTTGCCTTTCAGTATATGTTAGAAGCAGGTCTGACTTTCAATGATGCAAACTATTATCGCGCGGTTGCAGAAATAGCTAAGCGAGCCGGTATCGGAGGAATGGTTGCCGGTCAGTCAATGGATCTTATCAGTGAAGAACGAGGCATAAAGGACGAGAAGGAGCTCAACTATATTCACAGCCATAAGACTGCCGATATGCTTATTGCAAGCATATTAGCCGGGGCTCTTTGCGGAAATCCAACCGATACTCAGCTTAAATGCCTGGAGGGATACGGCGAGAAGATCGGTATTCTATTCCAGATTACCGACGATATTCTTGATGCCAGCGGTGATTCCATGCTTATGGGTAAGACCGTTCATAAAGATGAAAAGCAGAATAAACTCACCTATGTTACCATGTATGGATTGGATAAAGCAAGGCAGCTCGCCGAATCCATTGCAGCAGAAGCTGACAGACTTATTTTTATGACTTTCGGAGAAAACTGCAAATATCTTCATGATACCGTACAGTATATATTGAGCAGGAGCTTCTGATAATGCGGTATGAAGACACTACTTGGCTGAGGAAGATTTCAGGCCCCGAAGATATAAAAAAACTCAACGAGGATGAGCTCAGTCAGCTTGCCGAAGAGATTCGAGGGTACATTGTTTCCGTAGTTGCTGCTAATGGGGGGCACCTTGCATCGAATTTGGGCATTATTGAGCTGACACTTGCTTTACATCGCTGCTTCGATTTCAGCACGGACAGGCTTGTTTTCGATGTCGGTCACCAGAGCTATGCGCATAAACTTATTACGGGCAGAGCGGCCGATTTTGAGACGCTTCGCCAGAAAAACGGAATCTCCGGATTTCCCAAGACTAATGAAAGCGAATACGATGCATTTAACGTAGGGCATTCGAGCACTTCGATTTCCGCTGCTCTCGGCATGCTTAGGGCATATAGGCTTGCCGGCGATTTTGAAAGGCATGTTGTTGCCGTTATCGGTGACGGTGCTTTATCGGGCGGAATGGCTTATGAAGCTCTCGATGATGCAGGTCAGCAGGAACTTCCGCTAATAGTGATACTGAATGACAACGAAATGTCGATTGGCGGAAGTGTCGGCGGCATGCGCACGCATCTTTCGCATATGCGCACCAGCAAAGGCTATAAAAGCTTCAAAAAACGCTTTTCAGCGAGGCTTAAGCGTATCCCGAAGATCGGTAATTCCTTAAGTGATGCGATTGAGCGCCTAAAGAACCGAATTAAATTCTTCATCCTGCCTAATGTAATGTTTGAGGAATTGGGCTTTACTTATATGGGGCCGATAGACGGTCATAATATTGGAGAGCTTGAAGAATGCTTGGAGCATGCAAAGAACATAAAGGATAAACCGGTTCTGCTGCATGTTGTGACTAAAAAGGGAAAGGGCTATTTGCATGCAGAGAATGATCCGGAGAAATTCCACGGGATCGGCAAGTTTGACGAAAAGACCGGAGAAAGCACAGGAGGACCGAACAACTCAAAAGTGTTTGCTTCAAAGCTGACCGAACTTGCGGAAAAGGACAAGTCTATTGTTGCAATTACTGCTGCTATGTCAACCGGAACGGGCTTGAGTATATTCAGAGACAGGTTTCCGGATAGGTTTTTTGATGTTGGCATTGCAGAACAGCATGGGGTTACAATGGCTGCCGGTATGGCGATGGCAGGGCTAAAACCTGTCTTTGCCGTATATTCGACATTCCTTCAAAGGGGCTATGATCAGCTTATTCATGATGTCTGTTTGCAGAAGCTTCATGTTGTATTCGGAATTGACCGTGCCGGTTTAGTCGGTGCTGACGGAGAAACGCATCAGGGCGTGTATGATATTGCTTACTTTATGACACTGCCCAATGGCATTAAGCTCTTTTCGCCTTCATCAGTGGAAGAGCTTGAGGCAATGCTCGAGTATTCCTTGTCGCTTGATTGTCCTGCGGCAATCAGATACAGCAGGGGATTGCTTCCGCACAGAACCCTTAATTCCAAGGTGCCGCTCGAAAGCTGGGAGCTTATCTCGGACGGCATCAGGCCGACAACCGTTGTTGCTTCAGGAAGAATTCTTGAAAGAATGATAAAGCTGCTTTCAACCGATGAAGAACTTAAAAGTCTTGACATCGGCTTGGTCAATGCAAGGCTCCTATGCCCGATCGATGAAAAGCTTCTTTCAATCCTTGACGGAGCTGAGAAGATTATCACAGTCGAGGACGGGAATGCCGATACCGGATTCGGAGCACAGGTTTCCCGTTTGATGTGTTCACGGAAGAACCCACCGCGAGTACTTAATATCGGAGTCCCGAATATTCCTATCGAGGCTGCAACGATTCCTGAACAGGATGATTTCTGCGGGTTGAGCCCCGAAAAGCTAAAAGCTGCGATAATGCAGTTTTCTGATTCATAATGTCATTTTAGACATACGGAGGTATAAGTTGTCTCAGCGTATTGACAGCGCAATGGTTGAACTTGGATTAGCTCAGAGCCGCGAAAGAGCCAAAGCACTCATTATGGAGGGCGTCGTTCTGCTTGACGGCACTAAGGTCACGAAAGCAAGCGATTCTTTCTCGGACGGTCAGGTTCTCTCTATTAAAGAAAACCCTATTCCGTTTGTCAGCAGGGGAGGCCTTAAGCTCCAAAAAGCTGTTGACAATTACGGCGTGAACCTTGCTGACCGCATTTGTATTGATGTGGGTGCATCCACAGGAGGTTTTACCGACTGTATGCTCATGCACGGCGCAAAAAAGGTTTACGCTGTTGATGTCGGCTATGGCCAGCTTGACTGGAAGCTGAGAAATGACGAACGCGTAATCTGCATGGAACGCCATAATGCGCGAATGATGGAACCCGATTGGTTTGACGAAACCCCTTCATTTGCTTCCGTTGACGTATCTTTTATTTCCATCAAGCTGATCCTTCCGAGGCTGAATATCTGCCTTTCGCAGGATGGGGAAGCTGTGGTTTTGGTTAAACCGCAATTTGAAGCCGGAAGGAACAAGGTCGGAAAGAACGGCGTTGTGCGCGACAAAGCAGTGCATCTTGAGGTTCTGAGCAATGCTGTGTGCTTCAGTATCGAAAACGGTTTCACCGTAAAAGCAGTTGACTTCTCACCAATCACCGGACCAAAGGGTAATATTGAATTCTTGCTGTATCTTGCCCGTGAGGGCGGCATGACGGATTCGGACAGTCTTTCCAGGATTGCACATTCGGTTGTGTCTGCAGCACATGACGCATTGAGTTAGGAGGCAGCATGGAGAACAGACTATATTTTTATGCTAATATGAGCAAATCAGATGCAGGCAGCGTTCTTCGCACAGCTATGAATGCTGCATCGGAAGAAGGCTTTACCTGCGTCAACTTCGATCTGCCGGAAGATCTGTATCTTGCGGCTTCCGAGAAAAAACCTGATTTCATCATTACGATAGGCGGAGACGGTACGATCCTTCGCCTGGTTTCTATTCAGCTCAATGATGAGCGCGCACTTGAGATACCGATTCTTGGCATTAACCTCGGAAAAATAGGCTTTCTCACGGAAATACTTATTGATGATTTCAGAAGTGCTTTGGTTGAATTTAAAAACGGGAATTATTCGGTCGAAACGAAGTCCACACTGCACTGCGTTGTTTCCGATAAGGAAAACTATACATGCCTTAATGATTTTCTGATATTCAAAAACAGCTTCTCTTCTGTGACGCATATGGACGCAAGCATTGACGGCAATTCAATCGGTATCATCCGCAGCGACGGCATCATTATCAGCACGCCTGCCGGTTCAACGGGATATTCCATTTCTGCGGGAGGCCCTGTTGTTGCGCCGAATCTTGATGTTATTCTCGTTACGCCGATATGCTCACATTCCCTAACTTCAAGGCCGATCGTTGCATCGTATGACTCCGAGGTTGTTGTCAAAGTGCTCAGCGAGTGCTTCTTAAGCTCGGACGGCAAGCAGCTGATGACTCTTCCCGAAGGGTCGGAGGTTAGAATAGTAAAGTCCGATAAAAAGGTCGGGTTTATCAGATTCGGAGAAAGAAACATCTTTAAGCTGATGAGGGAAAGACTGGCATAGATGCACATAAAGGGGTTAATATGCTTGAAAGATTAGTAATCAATAATGTCGCGTTGATTTCAAAACTGGACGTTGAGCTGCAAAGCGGATTGAATGTTCTGACCGGTGAGACAGGAGCAGGAAAATCCATCATAATAGACAGCGTAAATCTCGTTCTTGGCGAAAGAGCAAGCCGGGAACTGATTGCGACAGGTCAGCAAAAAGCAAGAGTGGAAGCGGTTTTTTCAATCGAAGGCAAGCAGGAGATAAGAGATACTCTTGCTGAATTCGGTATTGACTGTTATGATGATGAGCTGTTTCTCATGAGAGAGATAACAGCATCGGGTAAGAGCTTATGCCGTATAAACGGTGAAATGGTTCCGCTCAATGTTTTGCATGAAGTTGCCGATTCACTTGTTGATATCCATGGTCAGCATGCACATCAATCCCTTCTTGACCCTAAAAACCATATGTCAATGGTTGATGAATTTGATTCTCAAGAAATACCCCCCCTTCGTGATAAGGTCAACGGAATCGCAAAAGAATATCGTGAAACAGAAAAGCGATTGAATTCAGGATTTGTTTCTGCTTCCGAGCGCGAAAGAAGAATAGAGATCCTTAATTTCCAGATAAACGAGATAGAAAAAGCAAATCTTTCGGAAGACGAAGAAAAGCTGATCTCAGATGAAATATCACTCTTGTCCAATGCTGAAAAAATAAATGATTCTCTTGAGAATGCAGCGGATTTGATAGGAGGAGAACGCAGCTCGCTCAACGGACTTCGCCTCGCTGCTGATTTTATGTCCAAAATTTCCGGTTTATCGCCGGATTATGAGGATATTTACAGCCGCCTCGAAAATCTGTATTATGAATTGGAGGACTGCTCATATGTGCTCCGCGATCTCCGTGCGGATTTTGAGTATTCACCCGAGCGGCTTAATGAACTCGAAATAAGGCTGGATTATATCAATTCGTTGAAGAGAAAGTACGGCGGAAGCATCAAGGAAATCCTTGAATTTAAGGAAAATGCTTGTAAAGAACTTGATGAACTTGTCAGCTCCGATGAAATCAGAATAAAGCTAAGCGATAAACTCAACAGATTGACCGAAGAATACAATAAAGCGGCAAATGAGCTGACCGCTCATAGGGAAAAGGCCGCTTCTGTTCTTTCAGAACGCATAACAAAACAGCTCGCGGATCTCGGTATGAAGCAAGCGGTATTTGCGTATAGCAACAATGTATCAGCCGAACGTGTCAAGAATAACGGTAATGATTCGATAGAGTTCATGTTTTCGGCCAACACAGGTGAACCGTGCAAACCTTTATCAAAGATTGCATCCGGCGGCGAGATGTCAAGGATTATGCTTGCAATAAAGACCGTATGCGCTGATGCGGACAGAATTCCGACGCTGATTTTCGATGAGATAGATACAGGCATAAGCGGCATTACATCTATTAAAGTCGGTGAGAAAATGGCTAAAATCGCAAAGTCGCATCAGGTTGTCTGCATCACTCATCTTCCGCAGATAGCAGCATTCGGCGATTCTCATTTTCTCGTTGAGAAATCAACCGTGGATTCAGAAACACATACTAATCTTCGAATGCTCAGCGATTCTGAACGCAGGATCGAACTTGCCAGGATTATGGGATCAACTAACCCCGATGATTCGGCCGTCAAATATGCCGATGAGATGATAAAATCGGCAGCTGCATACAAAAAACGAGATTAAAATCAGAAGCTTTTTGTAGGGAATACTTGATTGAACGAATGCAGAAGATATCATGAGAATTATTATATCGGAGCATTCGATGAGATTAAAATATAAAAAACCAAATAAACACCGGATTTTTGCAATTGGAGGACTGATTATTTCAGCCCTTATTTGCTTTTTCAATTTTACACCGAGTATGCGAAATGTCAGGTCGCTTCCTTCTGCTATATTCGCTGAAAACATTGACGGACTCAATTTGGCATTGAACGGCATACCAAACTCAATGCGGCAGAGCGTTGCGGCTGCCGGGTCCGATGATGAAACCCTTGCGGAAAAGGAACTGAACATAAAACTATTCGGTTTGATCACATTAAGGTCTATCCCGGTATATGTCGGTGAAAGAAAATGCGTCATTCCGTGTGGGGATGCGATAGGAATATCAATTCATACAAAAGGGCTTCTGGTCGTGGGCAATGGCAGCTTTACGGACGCCGGCGGAAAAAGGCACAGTCCGTCATCGGATGCAGGGATTCGTGCAGGAGATCGCATTATTTCGGTTAATGGGATTGAGGTCAACACTTCCGAGGAGATGCAGCGCGTGATCGACGGCTCAACCGGCGGCGTCGGATTAACTGTTGAACGCAACGGCAAAGTCCTGTCATTCAATATTGTGCCTGTTAATGCTGATGACGGGAGACTTAAGATCGGGGCATGGGTCAGGGACAGTACCATAGGCATTGGGACTTTATCATTTATAGATTCCGCTACGGGTAAGACTGCGGCTCTCGGGCATGCAGTTGTTGATTCGGATACCGGAGAGATAATCACCGTCCTTAACGGCAGCATGTGCCGTGCAAAGCTCATAGGGATAAAAAAGGGGAGAAATGGTGATCCGGGCGAACTTCAGGGCAGTTTTGACGATAAATGCGAATTGATTTCAGACATAACAGGCAACGGCGAGCTTGGTATCTTCGGTACGGTGCGATCTGAATATCTGAACAGCTTGCAGAATAATGCGCTGACAGTCGCATTCCCCAATGAAGTGCGTCTCGGCCCAGCCGTCATTCTGACATCACTCGATAATTCCGGCGTGAAAGAGTATTCGTGCGAGATAATCAAGCTCTATAAGCAATCCTATGCAGAACAGAAAGGAATAATTATACAGATCACCGATGAATCTTTGCTGTCAGCAGCAGGAGGAATTGTTCAGGGAATGTCCGGAAGCCCGATACTTCAGGACGGAATGCTTGTAGGAGTGGTTACACATGTATTTGTTAACGATCCGACAAGGGGCTATGGAGTGTATGCATATTGGATGACCGATGATTGAACCGGATGGTCCGACATATATCGTGTCATTATTTAGCTCGGTCACACAGCATTTTTCCTAAAACTATATGCAAGGACATAAAATTATGGTATAATCAATTCATCTGAAAGAAGGAAGTGCTGCGGATGCTTAAACGAACCGAAACCATTATAATATCTTTGCTCTTAGTTGTCGCTCTGATTTTTTCTGCGTGCGGCAAAGATACCGAACTCACTGCTGAACCAAAGGGGACTGATATTGTTGCTTCGATAGGCGATGAAACCATTACATATTCGCTGTACAAAGCAGCATTTGAATCATACTATCAGTATATGGAGATGCTCGGAAACACAATTTCTTCTGAGCAGGAGCTTAACGAGTATCAGGATATGATACTTGAATATCTGCTGATGGACATGCTTGCGATTTATAATGCCGAGCAGGATGGATTTGTGCTGTCCGAGGAGAAACGCGCAGAAGCAATCGCTCAGGCCGAAACAGAGCTTCAGGATGTTTATGATGCATATATGGAATATGCCGAAAGCGATTATCAAGAGGATCCGTCAAAAACGGTTCAGGAGTATTTTGACGAATACATTTCCGAGCTTTCGGAGTATTATGTCGGAGAAAAACTCGATTTCGCGGGATACTCCGAAAGATATATTGATGAAACGATACGATCCTACGTTATAGAGGCATATAAGGAATTTGTGTGCGTTTCTTTCGACGTTTCTGAAACAGACATAGTGAATTGGTACGCCGAGATCAACGATTCGGACAGGCGCGCATACAGCACAAATCCCGAGCAATTCAAATTCGATCAGGAGTATTTTGAAAAATATTTCGGAACTTCGGATGAAGCCTACCCGGTAACATACGTTCCCGAAGGCTATTCACGGATAATGGATATCGTTGTTTATCCCAGCGGAACGCTAAGCGATGAATATAAGAGCAAGCAGAGCAGAATGAAAGCTATTTACGATGAATTCTCCGAGCTCGCTTTTGAAGATGCGCTCTCGGGAAGCAGCAATAATTCGGAAATGATATCATCACTGATAGAGGAGTACAGGCGGCTCGATCAGGAGTGTCGGGACATGTACGATGATTATATTCGTGATGCAAGGGCAAAGATTGATATGGCTTTTGAGGAGCTTGAAAACGGAGCTGATTTCGCGGATGTTATGATGAGATACAGTGAGAATGATGTTGTCGTTGGCTCCGAAACAGCCGCCGGATGTGCAGCATTTCAAACCAAGGGCCAGATTATCTCGCTTGAATATGAGTGCCAGCTTGACTGGAGCGATACAGTCAAGGAGATATTTTCAATGCTCGCCATTGGTGAGTATTCGAGAGTGTTTACCGATGATGACGGTAGCCTGCACATAATCAAATATGTTTCGGATATTGCACCGGGAGATATTCCCCTTGACGATGTTCGCGAAGCAGTTACTTATTTTGTTAAAGCTGACAGTAATGAAGAGAAATGGGATGAGCTTATGCAGGTTTGGCTTGACGATCCGAATATTGTTCGCAATATGCCTATTGTAAGATATTTGGGTAAAGACATGATTTCCGAGAATTAGGAGGATGATATGAGACTTGATAAGTACTTAAAGGTTTCCAGAATTATTAAACGCAGAACCGTTGCCAATGAGGCATGTTCGATGGGAAGGGTTACGGTAAACGATAAAGTCGCTAAACCTGCGACCGATGTTAATGTCGGCGATATTATCAGCGTCAGAATGGGCGCTAAGCGTTTGACCGCAGAGATCCTGCTCGTTAAGGAAACCGTGCGTAAAGAAGAAGCTGACAGCATGTACAGGATTATTATTGATACTATCAACGATACAAAGGAAGAAGACTGATGTATAACGGCAAATCGGTAAGCGTGATACTGCTCGCCGCAGGGGCATCCACTCGCATGGGAAGCAATAAGATGCTGCTTGATTTCGGAGGACTGTCTCCGATTGACCTATGCGTTAAGGCTTTTATTGACTTTGCCGATGAATTTTTAATCACATATTCTGCGGATACATATTCAAAAGTCGAAGCAGCATGCTCTCACATTCAGGTACCCTTTAAGCTTGTTCAGGGCGGCAATACAAGGCAGGAGTCGGTTTATAATGCGCTCTGCGAATCAAGCTGTGAGATCGTGGCAGTTCATGACTGCGCACGCTGCCTTGTTACAAAGGAAATCATCCGTTCAAGCATTGAATCCGCAATTGAATTCGGATGCGGAATAGCATCAACGCGTGTCACCGATACGATAAGGAATACTGAAACCGGCGATACTGTTGATAGGGACAGCCTGATCGCTGCACAGACTCCGCAAAGCTTCAGAAGGACAGACCTGCTGCGTTCGTATAATTCCGCAAACAAAAGCTTTACTGATGATGCAGCAGTCTATAAGAGTAACGGGGGAGTCCTGTATTACAGTAAAGGCAGCACTGAAAATCTAAAGCTGACAAGACCGGATGACATTGGCTTATTTAAGGCAATTCTTGCTTTGAGGGAGGAATGATTATGTTTCGTATCGGGTTCGGTGAAGACACACACAGGCTCGAGGAGGGCAGGAAACTGATACTCGGTGGTGTCGATATACCTTTTGAACTCGGATTGCTGGGTCATTCCGACGCAGATGTGATCATTCATGCAATAATTGATGCACTGCTCGGAGCAAGCGCCCTTGGGGATATCGGAATGCTGTTTCCGGATACGGACCGGCAATATAAGGACATATCAAGCATGGTGCTTTTGACTCGCTGCGCGGATAAATTGCGCGAGCATGGCTTCAAACCCATCAATATTGATGTTACGCTTATTGCTCAGCGTCCTAAGCTTGCAGCATATAGGGAAGAAATGCGAGCTAATATTGCTTACGCGCTGAACATCGCTCCTGAATTTATCAGCGTTAAGTTTACAACTCCCGAGCATACCGGTCCCGAAGGCAATATGGAATGTATGACGGCAAGAGCCGCTGCGCTTATAGAAAACTGATTTGCGGCAAAAAGCAGCACCTGCATTTCGCGACAAGAAATGCAGGTGCTTAATTCCATTCAGTGTTTATTCCGAGATGATATCTCCATCATCCGGTTCGTTTTCTTTAGCTGAAGTATGCTCATCTTCCTTGTTTTTGGTCTTATATTTCAGATTAACAAAAGGATATGTCTTTATATCGTAAGTGCCGTCCGAAAGAGTTACCTTGACCCTTGTTGTTTCCGAGATTACATTATTTTCAAGAACAATGCCTACTCCGTCGGGTGTTGTGCATTCGGAACCCACTGCCGGCATCTTGCGCTGCATGGTTTCATAACAATCCTGCTCGTATTTTAAGCAGCACATAAGCCTTCCGCATATTCCGGATATTTTCGTTGGACTCAACGATAGATTCTGACACTTTGCCATCTTAATTGAAACAGGAATAAATCCCGACAAAAATGTATTGCAGCATATCGGGCGGCCGCATGCACCGAGACCGCCGCATTTCTTGGCTTCATCGCGGACTCCTATCTGCCTAAGTTCTATCCTCGTACGGAAAATGCCGGCAAGATCCTTTAGCAGATCGCGAAAATCGACCCTGCTGTCAGCCGTAAAATACAGAGTAAGCTTCGTGCCGTTGAAAGCATATTCGGCATCAACAAGTTTCATCGGAAGATTATGCTCTTCTATCATCTTCTGAGCAGTCGCAAATGCCTGCTCTTCCTTCTTAATATAAATATCGCGCTGCTTAATATCTTCGGGTGTTGCAACACGAATAACGGGCTTAAGTGGGGAGACAACCTGCTCATCAACTACCATACGAGGCGTTTCGGCAACATCGCCGAATACGATTCCGCGTGCAGTTTCAACAATAACGCTGTCATCCTTCTCAATCGTCAAATCCAATGGGTCAAAGTAGTAGACCTTTCCGCTGTCTCTGAATTTGACCCCGACCACTCTCTTCATTCAATTATCCTTTCTATCAGTATCCGCTTCGTCAGTTTGAGCGCGGAATAATCTCTGAATTCAGTTTCACAATCAGACTGTCCAACGCAAGCCCGACGTTTGCATTGGTTGCAAGCTTCATCAGCGTTTCAACCAGCAAGTCTATAATAATACCAATTTGCGAAAATGTAAAGCCCTTGATTCGCTTATTGATTTCGAACGAATAATCGGGATTGGACTCTAAATCAAGTCCCGATAAAAGCCTGTTCATGTCATGACAGACTCCGAGCATGAATTCAATGCACGATACGGCATTGTCACGATCTTTCGCGAGGGACTTAGCCCATTTGAAAGGGGACTTGCCGTCAAGAAGCTCAAGCATTGCTGATATTGCATTTTTGCGCAGATCGCGGTAAGCTTCGTCATTATATAACCTGATCGCTCGCTTTTCATCTCCGAAAGCCATTTTTTCGATGCGCGAGGCATCGGCAGAGGAAGCACCGATTGAAGTCAGCTGCTTAATAATATTCTCATGATCGTTGCTTCCGATCCTGACAATATGGCATCGTGAGCGTATTGTAGGAAGAACACGCTGCTCAATGCCGGTCAGCAGGAAATAAGTTCCGTCAGGCGGCTCTTCAAGCATCTTGAGCATAGCATTAACTGCATTATCATTCATAATGTGTACGTTTTTAATGATGACTGCTCTGTTTTTTCCTGCATATGTCTGCTTATACAGTTCGCTTCTGACAGAACGAAGCTCGTCAATCTTAATGCTGCCGTCAAGCTCGAAATAGTCCGGGTGGAGTTTTAGAGGTTCAATGGATCGGTTCCCGAAAAGCAGCAGAGCAGCGGCAGTCTGCGCAAGCTCAAAAGAACGCTCAGTGTCAGGCGAGACCAACAGGTAACCATGAACAGAGTTGCCGAATTCGATAGTATTAAGAAACTTTTCGGAAAGAGAGGCCATATTATTTCCTCACACAAACAGGGATCAAACCATTATCAGTTCCAAAGAGTTTTGCGCCCCTTTGAACGATATCACAGAGGTATGCGGCAGCTTCTTCGGTAATGTATTCTCCGGGAAACAGTGCAGCAATTCCCGGCGGATAAGCCCCGACAGCGGCAGCCGCTATCCGCCCTACGGAAAGCTCCAATGAAACATATTCGGATTGCCCCAATATGGCATCCCGGATGCTGATTGCGGATTCGGAAGGATAATAAGCAGGAGAAGAATACATTTGCTTCTGCTGATCTGCTTCATTCATTTTACTTATCAAACTCAGCGCAGATATGAGCGTTTCGTAATCCTGTTCGGTATCGTTCGGCGTTGTTATCAGTACAACGCATTCACTATCCGCCATCTCAACGTAAATATTATGAGCAGCCAACCGAGCAGCAAGTGAATATCCGTCCGTGCAGGAGGAAGAAATACAAAGCCTTGTAAGATCGTAAGACCCACTTGAATGAATCAGTTTTAGTCCGGGAATAGCGGCTATTCTTTTCCTAAGCTCGGTTATTCTGATGCAGTGATGCTCCCAGTCCGAACAAATGTTTTCACTAAAGCAGTTCTCGACAGAAAGCATCAGAATATATGATGGGCTTGATGACTGAATAAGCGAAACATATTTCTGCATTTCTTTCGGGTCAATATCATTGGATGCTCCAATATTGAGTATCGCAGTCTGCGTGAAGGAAGGAAGCGTTTTGTGGCAACTGACGACCCATGCGTCACTCCGTACAGGTGAACGGGGCAGCTGCTCGGAGAAGGGAAAATGAGCGCCGTGGGCTGAATCGACAAATAGCTTGCATCCATGTGCGTGAACAATATCGGCGATTGCATCAACATCGCAGCATTGACCGTAATAAGTAGGGGAAGTTATGAATACAGCATCAAATGAGGACTCGGACAGCGCGGCTTCGACCGATTCGGGAGTAATTACTGAAAGCTCCGGATCTGGAAAAAGACTGATGACCTCATGCCCTGCAAGGGCAGCTCCCGCCAAAGCGGATTTATGGCAGTCCCTTGCTAAAAGGATTCGCTTTGATTGCCCGATACTTGCAAGCATAGCGATGTTTCCTGTCGTAGAGCCGTTTACAAGCATAATGCTGTGTTTGGCGGAGTATATTCCGGCAAGCTCAGTTTCGAGGAAAGCTATGACACCGCATGGTTCATTCAGATCATCGGTCATAGCAAGCTCGGTTACGTCAAATCTCGCAGCTGAAGAAAGCAGATCATTTTTTATACGCCCTTTGTGCCCGGGCATATGAAATCGGACGGCGTTCGAATCAGA
>SAMEA3663246__coassemble_129_pt1 | contig 30363 bp, 26 predicted proteins | sample SAMEA3663246__metabat2_low_PE_017 | metagenome-assembled genome bin SAMEA3663246 (sample SAMEA3663246) | pig gut metagenome | biome: pig gut; feature: pig-associated habitat; material: faeces | place: China | collected 2013
CAATGCTTGTTATGCTTATTCCGATAAGCGCAGAAGTTAATGTTGACCTTATCAACACAGGCTCACTCGAAATCGACGATGACGGCAGCGACGGCTATTCCGGAGATTATGTTGTCATCTATAATCCCGGTACATCTACGTCCGGTGCAAGCACGGGCAATATGACGGGACTTATCGAAACCCAGGTCGGGGATTCGTCCGTAAAAGGGGAAATTGATTCTGACCCGAGAGGCTACGTCATTGATGTTGACGATATCATTGCCGAAGCGGATAAAGCTCTCGATCTTGCATCCGATGCCATAGGGGAGACCCTTTCCTTTGAGGTCGGCGACACCCACACCTTCAGCCTGTATTCAAGCTATTGTCCCTTGCCCAACTCAAGTGTTCAGTTTGAGGTGCTTGCAAAGGGTGAACACTGCTATATCTGGACTCCGACTTCTACTGCGGATAACGTATATCCGCTTGATGAGATCGATGAAAGCTTCGCTCAGATCTGTGCGGACGAATTCGATTCGAAGTTTGACCTTATGCAGTCGTCCTTCGGCAACCATACCAACGGCAGTCAGGGCGACGGCAGGCTGAATATTCTTTACTATAATATTGATGACGGCTGGACTCCCGGAAACGGCTATGTTGCCGGTTTCTTCTCCGCCTCGGATATTTATTCCAACGGCATGCCGATACTGAATATTGATACATATCCCGGAGTTTATTATGTGACTACCGGCAACGAGGTCATTATTGATATCGAGGATACCTACGGCACCATGGTTCATGAGTATCAGCATCTCATCAATTATTCCGTAGGCGGCTATAATATTGACACATGGCTCAATGAGTGCATGAGCGCAGCAGCCGAGGAGATTTGCTATCCCGGCAGCAGCGTATCATACCGCATTCAGTCGTGGCAGAACTATAAGTTCAGCGTAAATCAGGATTGGCTCAATCCTCCGGCGGAGTATGAGTACCAGCCCTCATGGTCGCTGCACAATGGGTATTCGATGTATGATTGGAGCAATTACCTTGAAATGTCGGACCGGCTTGCACTCTATGCGCAGGTTTCGCTCTATGCACAGTACATCTATTCTCAATACGGCAATTCAACCTTCAGGACTTTGCTTGAAAGCATGGCAGGCGGACGTTCCTTTACGAGTGCATTCGAACAGACAACGGGCCAATCCGCATCCGATTTTACTAAGAATTTCAGGATTGCACTGACTGCCAATGACCCGAATTACGAAGACGGCATCTATGGCTTCAGGCTTCAGGAGGGATATGATCCCGAAGAGTATTACGGAGTTGAGAATATATATAACTGGCTTTCTCCCGTCGTATTCACGGGCAGCAGCTGTTCTGTAAAAGGCGGCGGCGCAATAACGGTTAAGCCCGTAGGCGGAGTCTATTACCCGCCCACCGGTGCTTCTTCTTCGCTCAGGTATTACGGCATTACCCTTGATGCGGAGGAACCCGAACCCGTAGCTCTTACGGGAATAAGCCTGAATCCTGCTATTGCAGAGGTATATGCGGGAGGTTCCGTCAGAATAAGTGCTGTCCGCGAACCTGAGAACGCTAATAATTACGAGCTCACTTGGGAGAGCAGCAATACCTCCGTTGCTACCGTCAGCGGAAGCAAAAAGGCTGCAACCGTCACCGGCGTAAGCGCAGGAACTGCAACTATCAGCGTTACTGCGCATGATCTCTTGAATGATCAGTATTATTACGCTTCCGCAGTTGTGACCGTTAAACCGATGCCGACTCTGAATGAAGCACTGAATATTCAGAATGGCACTCTGGAATTCACCTCCACGGGCGCATATCCATGGAACGTTGTTATCTCGGGCGAACGGGCATATGCAAAGAGCACAAATGAGGAAGTAAGCAGTTCGACTTCCGTGGTTTCGCTCACTGTTAATATGAATGCAGGCGATACGATGAGCTTTGACTGGTTCGTCAGCAGTGAGTCAAATTATGATAAGCTTATCTTTAAGGTGAACGGCAGCGAGCAGGAGTCAATTTCCGGTCAGGTGGATTGGACGACGGTTTCATACACTGCCGCAACAACACGAAGCTATACATTTACTTGGACTTATTCCAAGGACGGCAGCGTAAACAGCAATTCAGACTGCGGCGGACTTGATAACGTTTATGTTCCCGGATATGAGGGTATGCCGTATCAGAAGGGCGACGTGGATATGAACGGCGTAGTCGATTCGATCGACGTTGTGCTGATTATCCGCTTCACTCTCGGGCTTGTGCCGCTTAACCAAACTCAGCAGTACCTTGCAGATATGGATGACAGCGGCGCCGTTGATAATATCGACGCGGTACTGGCACTCCGCTGCGTACTCAATCCCTGACGCAAACAAATACGGGACGGATGAATTCATCCGCCCCGGAAATATTATCATGCATTCAGCACCCGGTTTCCCGGGTGCATTTTGTGTTATTTATCGTCAATGATCTTATTGATTGCCCCGCTTTCGGCGACAACAAGGATATGATCGTTGTGGTTAAAGACATATCCGGGGCCTGCCATTACGACCTTGCCGTCTGGAGACTTAACGGCAACAACGTTGATCCCATAGCGCTTGCGCACATCAATTTCAAGGATGCTCTTGCCGTTCCATTTACTCGGCGCAGATATTTCATACATTGAGCAGTCGCCGGAGATATTAAAATAATCAAAGATGGAATCGCTGCTTGCGGTGATAGCGAGCCTTCTGGACAGATCCTTCTCGGGGAAAATTATTCGGTCAGCTCCGTTCTTTCTAAGGAATTTTGCCTGAACCTCGGTTGAAGCAACGGCAATGACCTTAGGACAGTTAAGCTCCTTCAAAAGGTCAACTATTTGTAAGCTGTCCTGAAAATCCTCCGGAAGGCAAACGATCGCGGCATCGAAGGCTTCGACACCGAAGGTTGCAAGTACATTCCGCTTGGTGCAGTCTCCAATACGGGAAGCGGAGGCATACTCCAATAGGTCGGACATCTTTTCCTCGCTTTCGTCCGCGATAAGGACATCGCAGCCGATCGAGTATAAATCTTTGCACAGAAAATGACCGAATTTTCCTGCACCTATAACTAAAAATGATTTCATTGTTCTATTGCCTTACGAATAAAATCGTCCTTTCTTTAGTCTTATCCTATGGTGATCTTTTCGACCGGAGGCATAACGGGCGGTGGAGCTTTGCGCTCGGCGAGCGCACCGGCAAAGCTCAGACTTCCGACTCTGCCGCAGTACATGAGGAAAATGATTGTTATGCGTGATACTGTTGACAGGCTCCTTGTTATGCCCGTGGACATGCCGACGGTCGCAACGGCGGAGGTGGTTTCAAATATGACGTCGGCGACCGGCAAGCCGTCCGCTGCGCATATGATTACGGAAGAAACAAGCAGCAATGAGAGATTGGTTACGAATACAGCGGTAGCCTTTTCGAGCATATCGGCACCGATGCGCCTTCCGAACATACCGAAGCTGTTGTTCTTTCGGATGTATGAAAATCCGAAGAGCAAAAGGGTAATGAAGGTCGTGGTCTTTATGCCGCCTGCGGTTGAACCGGGACTGCCTCCGATGAACATCAGAACGGTAGTGAGTATCTTTCCGGCAGGGGAGAGCGAGGCAGTGTCAACGGTATTGAATCCTGCTGTCCTTGCGGTTACGGAACCGAATAATGATGCAAGAATCCTTTCACCGATGCCAAAACCCGAATTAGAATAATCCTTTTCGGTGAAAAACAGAATAACGGCACCGCCGAATACAAGGATTGCAGAAATGAAAAGCACTATCTTGCTGTGCAGGCGGTATTTCCGAAGCTTAATTCCGTAGTTCAGTACATCATCCCAAACGAGGAAGCCAAGTCCGCCGATGATGATGAGGCACATGATAACGATATTGACGAGCACATCGCCGACGAAAGGCGTAAGCGAGGAAAACGCTCCGTACGAACCGAAAAGATCAAAGCCTGCATTGCAGAACGCAGATACGGAATGGAAAATCCCATAGAATATGCCTTTAGCAGGCCCAAAGAGCTTGCAGAATCTTATGGATAACAGCGCCGCTCCCGTTCCCTCGATGACAGCGGTAACGGCTATGATGCGCTTCGCCAGCTGAAGTATGCCTCCGATCTCCGGAGTATTGATGCTCTCAGAAAGCACCTGACGCTCCCTAAGCCCCAGTTTTTTCTTAATAAGAATAAAGAAGAAGGTTGCGATCGTCATAAAGCCGAGGCCGCCGATCTGTATCATAACAAGGATGACGCATTGGCCGAATAAAGACCAATTCTGATATGTGTCAACAGTGACGAGCCCCGTGACGCAGGATGCGGATGTTGCTGTGAACAGGCAATCGAGGAAAGGAGTTACCTGCCGGCTTCGTGAAGAAATTGGGAGCGACAGCAGCAGAGCACCGATAATAATTATGAGAAAAAAGCCCAAGGAAATAATCTGAGTCTGGCTCATTCCCTTTTTTCGATGCCTTACCTTATGATCATTTCTCTGAACTGTTTTCATAGCATTCAGTACTGTGCTCTTTCACCGCCGATGAGCTTCGGACGGGTGCGAGCCATAGTTATGTTAGCACAGCCAATGGAGGTGTGCTCATTGTGGACGGGGACGCAGACGGGGCGCATATGCATTCCGATGAATACACCGCCTATGTCGATGCCTGCACGAGCACGCATCTTTATATCTTCAACGACAACGGGGTCGGTGAACTGTGCCATAGCCTGCACGCTCCATGCTCCGCCCGCATGCAGGACGGGACGCACGGAAACCTGAGTAAAATCGTATTTTTCCATGCATTCGCGTTCAACAACAAGTGCGCGGTTAAGATGCTCACAGCATTGACATGCAAGGAACAGTCCTCTTTCACGAACTACCGGAAGCACGGCTTCCATAATCGCTTTTGCAACATCCTCTGTCGAATGTGAACCCATGTGATAGCCCATGACCTTGCTGGTGCTGCAGCCGACCACAATAATATCTGCCGGGTTGAGTTTATAGTACCCTTCGCTGCAATTCAGAAGCAGCTCATCAAGCACTTCTCGGGTCTGATTTTTAATATCTTCAATGGTGAATTCCATAATATCGCTTCCTGTTCTGAATAAATTCGATGGATCTATTATAGTATAGTATCGGCGCAAATTCAAGCGTGAATTAATCAATCGTCAATTTCCTTAAAACCTTCGCCATATGCGGTATCCACAGAGGAAACGATAACGAAGGCCTTTGAATCTGCTTTATATGCAATGCGCTTGATCTTGAATACCTCTGCTTTTGAGCATGCACACATCAGTATCTTCTTTGCGTTGCCGGTATAGGCGCCCACTCCGTTAGCTATGGTAACGCCTCTTTCGATCTCATCTCCGACAGCTTTTGCAATATCGTTTCCTTTTTCGGAAATGACAACAACAAGCTTGCTTGAATTGAAGCCGTACATGAGCTTGTCGATAATAATGCTGTAGATGATAGTCATAATGAAACCGTAGAGCGTTGCGTTGATATTTTTGTAAACGAAAGCACCGAGCACGATGATAATGCCGTCAACAGCCATAGATATATTGCCGATTGTGAGATGGGGATGCTTCTTCCGTATAGCCATAATGACAAAATCAGAGCCGCCGGTTGAGGAATCGCGCATATAGATGAATACGAGCCCGGCGCCTGCAAGAATGCCGCCGAAGATGGCCGCAAGCATGGGATCTCCGGCGTATTTCGGCACAAGAGGCACCAAGTAGTCGGTGATCGGCCATGATATTAGAATGGTTTTAACAGAACGCATGAAAAAACGCCTGCCGAGGGTCTTGTAGGTCAGAAGAATAATCGGGATATTTATCAACACGGTTGCAAGACCGATGGGAAGTACTCCTTTTGTGATGAAGTTCAGCAGAATGGAAATACCCGAAACTCCGCCGGGGGCGAAGTTCGAGGCGGAAGCAAAGGTGACCATACCGATGCCGTACAGAATGCTGCCTAAAATATCGTAAACGATATCGACAAGGAAAGTTTTAACCTGTGTAGCAGTGGGTTTTTTCATAGGTAATCTCCTTTATAAACGGTAAAATCATTTTGTCCGAACAGCAATCATAGCATTGCATTCAGGGCATTACAACCCCTTTTCAAAAATATAATCCTTATGCGAATAATTGACAGAACGGCATATAGCTCCCTTGACAAATACAGTATTCTGCGTAAAATATCCTATAAATACACGGAGGCAGAGAAAGGAAACGCAACATGAATATATTGGTTGCAATGCCTACATACGAAGAACATGAAATAAGACTGAAAAAAGCCTGCCCGGAGGCTGCTTTTACATTCTTGCACGGAAACAGACCGGAAAGAGAACAGCTTGAGAATGCGGAGATTATCATCGGAAACATTCCATCAGGCGACCTTCAATACTGCAGGAACCTCAAATTTCTTCAGCTCAGCATGGCAGGCTCGGATACCTTTGCAGGAAAGGTTCCTGAGAATGTTCTGCTCGCAAATTCGAGCGGTGCATACGGTCTTGCGATAAGCGAGCACATGCTCGGAATGCTGCTCATGCTTACAAAAAAGCTGTATCTGTATCGCGATAATCAAAATGAAGCCGTATGGCATGATGAAGGGAATGTGACAAGCATTTTCGGTTCAAGAGTACTGACGGTAGGTCTCGGCGATATAGGCGGTGAATTCGCCAAACGATGCAAGAGCCTCGGAGCATACAATATAGGCATCAGAAGGACAATGCGATCCTGCCCTGAATTCATGGACGAAATGCACACGCTCGACGAGCTTGATTCGCTGCTTCCGAGTGCTGATGTGGTCGCACTTGCGCTGCCTAACAGCGAAGCAAGCCGGCATCTCATGAATGAAGCAAGGCTGCGCAGCATGAAAAGAGGAGCAATCCTGCTGAATGTCGGCAGAGGTTCTGCTGTTGATACAGATGCACTCGTGAAGGTTTTGAATGAAGGGCTTATTATGGCCGGCATTGACGTAACCGATCCGGAACCGCTGCCCAAGGAGCATCCTCTTTGGCATTGCCCGGGAATAATCATTACTCCGCATATTTCCGGCTATTATCATCTTCGTCATACGCAGGATACGATAATTGAAATTGCCGCCTGCAATATCGAAAACTATATGAACGGAAGACCGATAAGGAATCTCGTGGACCGCATTACCGGATACAGAGCCGTGGAAAACAGATATTGAATACTGCATTTTGCTATTGACAGGCCGCTTTTTTGCGAAGCAATTAAGCATGTTGTAAATAAAGCTAAAATGTGCTATAATAAATAAGATAATAATTCGGAGGACACTATGAAAAGAATCATTTCTGTTATTCTTGCGGTATTGCTGCTGATACCGCTTGCCGCATGCAAAAAGAACGTTGAATCCCCAACGGAACAACCGACGGCTGACCCGACTGTTCAGCCCACAGCCGAAATAACCGAACAGCCAACGGTCGCACCGACCGATGCTCCTGATCTTTCGGAAGCAGATATTGCGTTTAATGAGATAGATTTGGAATTGTTTATCAGCGTTGTAACGTCGGATGGCATGACTTACCATCAGTTCGTTAAGGATCCTGCGTCCTTCGGCATTGATGAAGCGGATGTTGAGAGAGGCTGGGGAGAGCTTTCATATGAGAACTATCTTGAAGGTGCGCAAGAGGATGCCGAACTCAAGGCAAGGCTGCTTGCTTTGGATTATGATAGCCTTTCGGACTATAATAAGCTTGCTTATGATAACCTGATGATGCTGATCGAAGCAGGCGAAGCCGAGGGCGATACATATTATTACAGTGAACCTCTGAAACCCTTAAACGGCGAACACAGCATGATGCCGCTTATGCTGACTCTATATGAGATAAGCGATCGCAGCGATCTCGATAATTTCATTCTGCTTCTTGAGGATTCGGCAAATTATCTTATGAAGATTGAGCAGTTTGAGCGCGAAAAGGCCGATAAAGGTCTGTTCATGACAGAGAATGCTCTTGACCAGGTGCTCAAAACCTGCAGGGATTATGTAAATGCAGGTGAGGATTTCTATCTTATTGAGTTTTGCAATGAGGTTTTGGAGGATGATGCGCTTGGGCTCACGGATGCCGAGAAGCAGGAATACGGAAATAGGTGCAGGTCTTTTATCATAGACACACTTCTTCCGGAGTACGGTCACCTTGCCGATACGCTTGAGTCGCTTCGTGATCAGTGCAATGAAATGGTGGGTGTTTGCGAGAAGGGCGATGCTGCAATCAAATGGTTTTCGGATTCGATAGGCAGCCAGAGTGGATGCTACTATTCGCCTGATGTGATAATGCAGCATTTGGAACAGTTCATCACCGAAAAATACGACCTCATGTATTCCATTCTATATTCGGATTTTAACGGTATTTACTCCGACTACTTCAACGATGTTACCAGCGGGAGCGCTGAGGGCGATGTAGCTTATCTTGAGGGCCTGATTGTTTCGCTTTATCCGGAGCTTCCGAAGCAGCAGATAGAGTATGTGACTGTGCCCGATGCGGTTGCCGATGATTTCAGCCCTGCGGCCTATCTCATCTCGGCATTTGATGATCCGACGCGGAATGTTGTTATGTTCAACCCAAGCTCCGATGATTCGACCCTGCTGTTTACCCTTGCACATGAGTGCTTCCCGGGACATCTCTATCAGACTCAGTATTTCCGTCAGCTGGACGGTCTCAGCTTGACACAGCAGCTTATCGCACCGAGCGGTTATACAGAGGGTTGGGCAGTTTTTACGGAAACTCATATTGCCGGCTATTGCGATAGATACAATGCCGATTGCTGCACCGTAAGGCAGCTTGAAAGCAGCCTGTTCAATATTCTTATTCCTGCTTATGTCAGCCTTAACGTCAATCTTAACGGATGGACTGAGGATGAGGTCGGAGAATATCTTGAGGAATTCGGAGTAAATCAGTCCGGCTATCGCAGTATTCTGTACGAGTATTCCGTTGATATGCCTCTGTATTTCTTTGATTATGCACTCGGCTATATGTGCACAGATATGATTTACAGTCAGGCTGCTCCGTCAAATAATGATGAAAACCTCGCATTCTTCACTGAGTATCTCGGTTACGGTCCATGCGTGTTCAATATTTTGTTTGAAAAGTTTAATATTGATTTCTGATATTTTGCCGAGCCGCAGCTGCGTCTCGGCATTTTGATTTAAGCCAAACATGTGAGGAGCTATGCTAAAGAACATTGATATATATTTTACATATGGGAATCAAGCCGAAAAAGAAGAAACAGAAAGAGCGCTTACAGACTATGCAAAAAGGATCGGCAGACGCATAAATGGGACTTATTCCGACTGCCGAAGGGATATGCCGGTAATGCTTTACTATGTTCTTCAACGAATAAAGAAGGGGTATGTCTCGGCGCTGTTAATCAAAACAGAATTCGATCTCGGGGCAAATGAAGTCATTCGGCGGGATAACATAATCACAATTTCGCACTATAATGTAAAATTGTACAAGCTGATTCGGAAAGATACCATATGCCATTATTATCGAATTCTGTCCGGAATCAAGCGGTATAACAGCATCGGGTCATCCTGGGAGCGAGAATACGGATTGATACCTCGCAGGGAAGGCTACGCGATACAGGCAGGGGTCTGCCCGATAGGTTATGAAAGGGTGAACAGCCTAAAAGTTAAAGTGTCGGAAACCACTGCTCCTATCGTGCGATGCATCTATGATCTTTATCTGCAAGGCTATCAGCCAAAGGACATCACTTCTGAAATCATGAAGAACTACGGGATGGAACTGTCACGGACATCTATTACTTCGATCATCTCCAATCCTCGTTATCGCGGCTTGAGCAGCGGAACATTCGATTCGTTTCCTGCTATCGTCACTAATAGGGTATGGCTGAGAGCAAACGGTATTCTTCACGCCCGTTCACGTTCGGATAAGGAGCATGAATACTACTTGCTGTACTCTTTGACGCTTAGAAGATCAAGGGTGAAAATGCGTCCCGAGCGTTCTTATTTATCATGCAGTAATGTATATGCAGCGGAGCGGAAAGGCGTAAGGATTGAAGCTGACGCAAGCAGGATAGATGCTGAGGTTATGAGAACGGTTGCTGAATTTATTAAAGCGAACGGAAATTCTCTGCGTTCTTCAGTAAAGTCTTATCAGGCTGAGCATGCCGGGAAGATCATGGATGAATACAGATACTATGTTGAAGAAGCGTTTGATACCGGCAGCGCATTCAGCAATCTTGTATTTTCGGATCTCGATGCAGAAAGCTGCTGCGAAGAATTGCCGGATTCGTCCGAGCTGGACATGCTGTGGGTCAGGTTCAATCAATCGCTGAGATACAGGCATAGTGCCGAGATGGATTTACAGCTTTGCTGTATACCCGAAGCGGATGTGGATGACTACTTTGATCGTATGATGCAGTTTGCTTCGCTTGGGCTTCCGGAAAAACGCTATTATGTATACACGCTTGTAAATAACCTGACTGTAAGTGAATTCGCTTTGCATTTTATCTTTATAGACGGCAGCGAAAGGACTGCACATTTTAAGAATGCAATTCTCAAAAAGTATGCTGTTTAGCCATGGCAATACGAAAGGAAATATGCTATAATCAATGAATCAAAAACCGAGAGGCAGCTATGACAAGAATCAGACAGGGAAGATCAGCATACGATACTGCGCTTGACTACTTAACATCAAAGGATCGCACGGTGAGAGAAATAGAGAACAGGCTTGATGAGGGTAATTTTTCGGAAACTGAGATTTCGGATACCGTAGAAAAACTGAAAAAATGCGGTCTTATCGATGATGCAAGATACGCACATAACTTTGTTGAATCGCGCCTTAACACCAAGCCCGTCAGCAAACAAAAGCTGAGGATGCAGCTTGCGGAGCATTTTATTGATGCATCGCTGATAGACGAAGCGCTGCAGGAAGTCAGCGATGAAACGGAATACGGAAATGCTGCTGCGGTTGCCGATAAATACTATCGGCAGTTCTCCAATCTTGACGAGGAAGAGAGGATACGGCGTGTCGGAAAAAGACTGATTTCTCGCGGATATACATATGACTGTATTAAAAAGATACTGGAGGAGCTTCCGGTAAGAAACGAAGACAATGGCTGATTATGCATTTGAAAGAATAAATACGGTTGATTCCACAAATACGGAGCTGAAACGGCGAATAAATGCCTCGTTTGGCATGAAAACGTCTGTTCTGATCGCGGACGAACAGACGGCCGGCAGGGGAAGGCGCGGAAGAGTATGGCTCAATACCGATGGGGCGCTGCTAATGAGCATATGTATTCCGCTTAAAGGCATAAACCCGGACTTGATACCTCTTATCAGCCTGACAGCCGCAATTGCAGCAAATGAAGCAATCGCCGATCTCAGGGCGGATAAACATAAAATGACGCGGAACACCGGCATAAAATGGCCGAATGATATTCTTATTTCCGGTTTCAAGGTCGCCGGGATTTTGTCCGAGGCCGCGAATGACCTCAGCGGCGGAAGCTATGCGGTGGTCGGTATAGGCATCAACGTCAATGCCGCCGGCATACCGGATGGGCTGAATCAGCCTGCTTCATCACTCCGGCTGCTGTACAATAGGGATTTTGACAGGATTTCGCTCGGTCTGAGGATCGCCGATCGCTTGACGGAGCTTGCGGATATGCTTAAGGCCGGGTGTGATAAAACCATTATCAAGCTATATTCGGATAATTGCATCACTCTCGGACGAGCTGTTGAGGTGATACGGAACGACGGCAGCAGATATGAAGCTGAAGCTGTTGAGATTGACAGCATAGGCAGGCTCGTCGTATCGCATGAAGACGGAAACATCGAGGCCATCGACTCGGCAGACGTGTCGATCAGATGGCTGACTGAAGAAAGGCAAGGAAATTGATCACTGTTGCAACAAATGAAACATGTCGGGCAATTGACCGATACCTGATGACGGAGCAGGGAATACCCGGCTGCATACTGATGGATACGGCAGCAAGGGGAGTTGCCGATGCCGTTTTGAATTCTCCGCGCAAAGGAAAAACCGCAGTTTTGATTGGCGGCGGAAATAACGGCGGTGACGGTCTGGCACTAATGAGGATACTGAAGCTCAAAGGAATTGAGTCAATCGGTATCCTGTGCTGTGATCCTGAAAGGCTCAAAGGCGATGCGCTCCTGAATTATCGAATAGCAGCCAATATGCGTCTTTCCATGACTGAGGAGCTTTCCGAGATCAGCAGTGCAGAAATAATTGTCGATGGTCTTTTCGGAACCGGTCTTGACCGAAAGATAGAGGGCAGGGCGTTTGATGCCATTGAGCTTGCAAATGCCTGTTCAGCTTACCGCATAGCGATTGATATTCCTTCCGGCATGAGCGGTGATACGGGCGAGATATTCGGAACTGTTTTCAAAGCTGATGAGACTGTAACAGTCCAGTGCATCAAGCGTGGTCTCATCGTTACCAAATATCGTGAGTGTGTCGGAAAGATAACGGTTTGTCCGATCGGGTGTATGGATGAGGACATAGAGACGGGATTTTCAAAAGAACAACTGATCGATGATGAATTTGTGAGATCGTGTCTTCCCGATAGAAAAATTGTTTCAAACAAGGGTAATTTCGGAAGAACGCTCATTTTTGCGGGCAGTCCGGGGATGAGCGGCGCCGCAGTAATGGCATCAACTGCCGCGCTTCGCGTCGGTTCGGGTCTCGTAAATGCCGTGGTACCGGATTCCATAGCGCAGGCATTTGGCATAAGACCGGAGATTATGGTAAATGCGGATTCCGATTCGGATATTAAGTCTAATATATCTAAAGCTTCGGCAGTCGGTATAGGCTGCGGAAGCGGTAATGACGTAAATATCAAGAAAAAACTGTATGAAGTTTTGATGAGCCGTAAGCCGTGCGTTGTTGATGCCGATGCCATAAACATTATGGATTCTGAGCTGCTTTCACTTCTGCATGAAAATTGCGTTTTAACGCCGCATCCGGGCGAGATGTCAAGGCTCATCCATACCGATATTAAATCCGTGATTGAGCATCCCGTTGAAACCGCTAAAAGCTTTTCTGAAAAGTACGGCGCAGTGCTGCTTCTAAAATCTGCTGCAAGCGTTATTGCGGCACATGATGGACGCATTCGCTATAACATCTCGGGAAATCCCGGATTAGCTAAAGGCGGCAGTGGGGATGTTCTGACAGGTATCATATCGGGTCTGCTTGCTCAGGGACTAACTGCCTTTGATGCTGCAAGCTGCGGAGCTTACTTACTCGGTCAATCGGCTGATACTGCTTTATCGCTTTTGAAAAACCGTGCGCTTATAGCAGGAGATGTGTTAGATTCAATAGCGGAAACCATGAAAACATTGTAATCTTGGAGGTTAAAAAATGAAAGTACTGAAACACGGAAAAATCATACCGATCGTCGGCGATGAATTCACGGGCGATATTGCTTTTGAAGACGGAAAAATCGTTGCACTCGGTGCAAATCTTGAGTACCCCGATGCGGAGTACATAAATGTAGACGGCTGCGTTGTGACCCCGGGCTTTATTGACGCACATTGTCATATAGGCATGTTTGAAGACGGAATGGGTTTTGAAGGCGATGACGGAAATGAGTATTCAAACCCGGTAACTCCGGAGCTTCGTGCGATTGATGCAATCAATCCTTTTGACAGATGCTTTGAAGAAGCCTGCAGGGGCGGAGTGACATCGGTAGTGACCGGTCCCGGCAGTGCCAATGTGATAGGAGGTCAGTTCGTCGCAATGAAGACCGCCGGCAGCAGGGTTGAGGACATGATAATCCGTGAACCTATTGCCATGAAAGCGGCTTTCGGAGAGAACCCCAAGCGTGTATATACGGACAGCAAGACCTTCTATACACGGATGACCGTTGCTTCCACGCTCAGAAAGACCTTGCTCGATACCTTGGAGTATGACAGAAAACTGACTGCTGCAAAGAATAATGCTGAGAAGAAGCCGGATTACGATTTCAAACTTGCTTCCATGCTTCCCATTATCCGCAGGGAGCTCCCGCTGAAGATACATGCGCACCGTGCCGATGATATTCTTACAGCTATTAGAATTGCAAAGGAATTCAATATCAGAATAACACTGGACCATTTTACTGAGGGCTATCTGATTATCGACCGCATCAAGGAGGATCTGAAACAGCTTGATGCAGGAATCATTATCGGACCGCTTCTTTCCGACAGAAGCAAGATAGAGCTGAGAAATCTCAGCATGACAGCGCCGCGCATTCTCTATGAGAACGGCATTAAGTTTGCCATGATGACGGATCATCCCGTTATCCCCGAGCAATATCTTCCCGTATGCGCAGCGCTTGCGGTTCGAGAAGGATTACCTGAGAAGGCTGCGCTTGAGTCCATAACGCTAAATGCTGCCGAAATCGTCGGTATTGCTGATAGAGTTGGCTCGCTTGAAGTAGGTAAGGACGCCGATATTGCAGTGTTCTGCGGCGATCCTCTGGACGCAAGAACCAAATGTGTTATGACCATCGTCAACGGCAAGACAGTACACGATAATTTATAAAACTCGATATGACAATAGCAGAGCAAAAAGCCGAAATACGCAAAAAACTCCGCAGTATGCGGAGAGAACAGGATCGTTATGCCGCTGCCGAAGCTTCCGATTTGATCTGCAAAAGGGTCATGGAATTGGATGAATACAAAAATGCCGGCGTAATTCTTGCATATATGGCGGCAAGAGGAGAGGTTGATGTCGGAGAACTCGTGCGCGATGCTGTTTCGTCAGGGAAAAAGGCTGCATTTCCATTGTGCATCGAAAACGGAGGACTGAAGCTTCTTATTCCGGAATCTCTTGATTCGTTTACCGTAGGGGCATACGGAATTCTTGAGCCGGACCCCGATAAATCCACGGAAATCTCTCCGAAAGAGCTTGACCTTATTATCGTACCCGCTGTTGCTTATACGGAATGCTGCGCAAGACTCGGACAGGGCGGTGGGTATTACGATAGGCTGCTGGCAAAAACCGATGCATGCTCAGTCGGTGTCGGCTTTGATTTTCAGCTTTTACCGTCCCTCCCGACAGAATCTCACGACAGACCTCTTGACTACGTTGTGCTGCCATCAAATGCTTTTAAACGTACAAAATAATATATACATGATGAACGCTGCGCAAACCTTGAAATGACAATATAATAGGTGTTAGAATTAAATGAGCAGACATACATTGTGCTTTTGTAAGCTTTGACAGAAGGAGTTTGAGAAGTTGCGTATTATTTCCGGAAGCCGCAGGGGAAGAAGGTTTGACGCCCCGGACGGAAGAGAAACCCGTCCCACGCTTGACAGGGTGAAGGAAGCAATGTTCGGTATGCTCCAGTTTGATATTGAGGATCGGATCGTTCTCGACCTTTTTGCCGGGAGCGGAAATCTCGGGCTTGAAGCGCTTTCACGCGGCGCAGCATACGCCGTGTTTTGCGATAAGAGCAGGACGGCTGCAAAGCTTGTTGAGAAGAATCTCGATGCACTTGGGTTTTCCGAATGTGCCGAAGTTCATTGCGCTGATTGTTTTTTGCTTCTTGATAGGCTGGCAGCAGGAACGAAAAGGTTTTCACTCGTACTTCTTGATCCGCCGTATGCCGCAGGGTTGACCGAAAAAGTACTTGATAAACTTGTCAGCGGCGGAATGCTGAGTACAGGCTGCATTATTATTTCTGAGCATTCATGGAGCATGCCTCCGGATATTTCACTTTTGAGTGAGCGGACGAAAAGCTCACTGGTTTTCCGCGAACCAAGACGCTACGGCGACGTCGGAGTGACCTATATTTACTACAAAGGAGAGTAAATATGAAAGCAATATTTGCAGGTACATTTGACCCGTTCACATTGGGGCATCTTGACATTGTCAATCGTGCCGCAAAGGTTTTTGATTTCGTCCATATCTCGATTTTGTATAATCCCGGGAAGGATGGCGAATTGTTCACGGTTAGCGAGCGTGAAGACCTTATCCGTGATGCAGTATCCGGAATAGAAAATGTTGACGTCATGAGCTTTGACGGCTTGCTGACGGAGCAGGCAAAGCAGCTCGGCGCAGGCTGTATCATACGGGGAATAAGGAACGGTTCCGATGTCGATTACGAGAGCATGCTTGAACAGGTCAACAATCGTCTCGCTCCGGAGATACAGACGCTCTATATGATTTCCGATCCAAAGCTTGCATACATAAGCTCGAGCTTGGTTCGGCAGCTGATCTCAATAGGGATCGATATTTCGGAGCTGGTCCCGAATGCCGCTCATCAGGCATACAGGAATCATAATATTTTAGCTGAAAGGAAGTAAATCAAAATGCCTAACGACAGAAACAATGACTGCAAACAGATAATCGAGGATTATATTGAGGAGATCTCCGATTATGTTCAGCGACAGAATACTCCTTTCCTCGGGAATAACAGGAGCAGAGTTGTCGATGCTGATAAAATAGATGATCTTTTGAATGATCTAAGGACAAGTCTCCCCGAGAATATTCGCCTCGCGAACAGCATACTGCGTGAGGAAGCAAGGATAAAGGATCTGGCTCATGATGAAGCAGACAGGATCGTAGATGATGCTTCCCGTCTTGCCGATAAGATGGTTGCAGATGCAAGGACAACTGCTGCCAATACCATTGATGATGCAAACAATTATCATGACAGGATAACCTCGGAAGCCGATCAGTATTTCCAGGATCAGCACATTTCCGCGGACGATTATTACGATGCCAGAGTACGCGAGGGCGACGAGTATTCCGAATCAAGGCATGCCGATGCCGACGGATATTACGAAAATAAGGTCGCAATGGCGGAGGAAGACGCAAAGAAGATTATTGCCGATGCCAATGCCGAGGCTGAGAGGCTGATAAGCGAGAGCGAAATCACCAGACAGGCAAACGAACGAGCGGAGAACCTTCGCCGTTCTACGATAATCAGATCCAATAAGGTTTATAATAATGCAAGGCAGCTTGCAGATGATGTGCTTGAAGAGCTCATGAATTCACTTGTTAAGTATTATAACCTCGCGGATGATGAGAGATCAAATATCGGTATTAGAGAAGAAAAACGAGACGAAGAGCAATCTTCAGAGCCTGTTGAATCGGAGCAGCCCGAGGAAGAGTATGTTCAGGAAGAACAGGAGCAGGATGAGTTTGACGATTCCGACGATAGGAACAATCACAAGGGCAGATTTTCAAAGTTCAGCGAATTCTTTAGAGGCATGCGTCAGCAGGATGACGAGGAAGAGGATTACTGATATTGTATGCGTTGAAGAGCAGAACTCCGATTCTGCTCTTTTTGCATGTATGTAATCCGATTCAATACATGCGGTTACCGCTATGCTCGCGTTTTCCCTGTAAAAAGTATCGCAATTATTGTTGCTGCAGCCGATGTCAGCGCAGCGCAGGCAGCTATTTCACCGATCGCTATTGCGTTTCGAGTCAATAACACGGAATCAAGCCCGTTAATGACCGCATTTGCTCCGCTGTGGAATAACGGAAACAGCACAAAGCAAACGAGCGCCGAAATAAGCCCCTGGACGAGCTTTGTAAATAGATACGGCAGAATCTGAGTTTTAGCCACGCTCATAGCCTGAACGGCGATACAGATACCGCCGAACGAGAGCATGAAGCTTATCAAAGCACAGCTGCTTCTGAGGTCCGTGCCTGAAGCAGCGGCCCTTGATATACCGTTAGTCATTTCCAATAAACCGCAGAGCATGGTTTTGAGCTTTGGGCTAATAATGGCTGAAATATACTGTCCGTCAAGCATACCGGTAATTACACTGAAAAAGACGATCGCACCTCCGATTTTCATTACAACCGCAACAGCATTTTCGATAGCTGCCGGCAAAACCTCGGAGAGCCTGCAGCCATCAATAGCTTTGGAATACTGGCAGGAACAGTTTTTCTTATTGAATAATGTAAAGAGGAGTACAAGTATACTTGCAGTTCCGTAATGTGAAACAAGGAAAAGAAGAGCAAGCTTTGCTCTTCCGAGCATACTCCCTGCAACGGTTCCGATAATGAAAACAGGATTTGAGAGATTACAGAGCGCAGACAGGATGCTGCGCTTATTTTTGGAAAGCTTCGGCGTGCTTCCTCCAAAGCCTGCTTCTACAAGAAATGAACCCGTCGGCGAACCGGCGGCTGCTGATAATAGGAAAATCTTTGCCGTATTTCCAAGCATACTATTTGAATTCACTTCGAATATGCCGAGCAGTTTCATCGCTTGGACACATACGGTAAACGGGAACAGGGCGGGGAAGACATTTGTAATAAAAAGCTCAAAACCCCTTGCCGCACCTATCATCGACTGCGAGCTGAAGCACAGAAGTATAATGCACAATATTATCACTATTACAGTAAAAACATGCCTCATGACAAAAACTATGTCATGGGGCAGATATTTATGAAGGCAGCATTACAGAACGATCAGCGGTGCTGAAAACGGATCGCTCGCACTTATGTCCCCGGGATCAGCGAGCGTATGAATACGCGATGCGAGCGAAGAATGCTCGAAAACGAGCCTTGCATTTTCGGATAAGCTGTCTAAATCCGAATGCCTTGTGATTATGGGAAGATTTGCCGACGTTCCGAGCGCGGAGAGCAGCCCTGAATCCTTGCGTACTCCGAGAACACGTATATAAAGAGCGTCGGAAGAGTTCAGCGCCATATCCTGAAGCTCCGCAGTTGTACCGAGAAGTGCATTTATCAGTATTCTTTTTATCCTTGCCATCGTGTATCGCTTCGATTTGATACCGAAAATCAAATCCTGATAGTTTTTTGCTTCACATGCAGAGCGGAAGATAGTATTTTCGAGCCCTTCAGATACTTCCGCAAGCTGAGCAATGCCCGATGGCCCAAGCCTGCGAAGTGAATAGAATATTGCAGAGGTCAGGTGTTCGGAGGCAGCAGGGAACCGACCCGATGCAATAGACTGTGCAATATCGCTTGAAACATCCTCGGGCAGCGAAGAAGAACAGATACCCGATGATACCGAAAAGGAAGCCCGTATGGCCGCTGCTGACGCGAACGGAGTGTTCGGTGAATTGTCATTATATCCCGAGCCAACCCGCTTTACGGTATAAGAATTCAATTCGGGATTTATCCTTTTGATTGCTCTTAGATACTCAATGCCAAGCAGATTATTCGGGGAAGCTAAAAGGCTTTCCGAACCTTGAGAGGCAGCGGCAAGGCTCATTGCTGCGGAATACGGTTTCCCCTCAGCAAGATGAGACCTCAAAATATCGGTATCCGGTACGGCTTCGGAAGCATGCTTCAGCATCGCAATGTCACCGCATTCGCTCCCGAAGCAGATGCCGGAAACAAGCCCGGTCGCATTAAGAAGCTTAATGCCGCTGAAAGCGAAACGCTCTGCACAGGATACAGAAAGTACATCGGGGAGCTCAATAACCATGTCGGCACCGTTTCGGATTGCCCATCGTGCTCTCGTATATTTATCAACGCATGCCGGTTCGCCCCTTTGAACGAAGCTTGCGCTCATGCAGACAACTGCAAAGTCGGCTCCGGAAATCCGTTTGGCTTCCGCAATGTGATATGCATGTCCGTTATGGAAGGGATTGTATTCGGCAATTATTCCTATGCAGTTCAAGATAAAACTCCATTTTATATTTTAATCCGTGCTACAAAAGCAGGCACAATTATGTTATAATACAAAAGGATTCATTCGTCAATGTTTTTTGACGTCAAATGCTATTACAACTGCTTCTGCAGCGAATTTGAAAGGATAGGAAAAATGAAAGTTCTCGTAATCAATGCCGGAAGTTCTTCCCTTAAGTATCAGCTGATCGATGTTGATACAAAGGATGTTATCGCAAAGGGTCTCGTAGACCGTATCGGCATCAGCGACTCAAACGTTATTTATAAGCCTGCTATGGGCAAGACCGGCTTTGCTGTCGTTCGCGATGTTAAGGATCATACCGAAGCTATCCGCCTCGTTATTGATGCAATGCTCGATCCCGTAAACGGCGTTATCAAGAGCATGGATGAGATCGATGCAGTCGGTCACCGCGTTGTACACGGCGGCGAAAAGTTCACAGCCCCCGTCCTTATCAATGATGCCGTAATGGAGACCATCGAGACACTCACCGATCTTGCACCGCTCCATAATCCTGCAAACATGATGGGTATCCGTGCCTGCCGCGAGATCATGCCAAACGCTCCCATGGTTGCAGTATTCGATACCGCATTCCATCAGACCATGCCTGCGGAAGCCTATATCTACGCGCTGCCCTATGAAGCATATACCGATAACATGGTTCGCCGCTACGGCTTCCACGGGACTTCGCATAACTACGTTTCCAAGGTCGCTGTCGAAATGCTCGGCAAGCCTGCTGAGGAGACCAAGATTGTCACCTGCCATCTCGGCAACGGTTCTTCCATCGCTGCTGTAAAGGGCGGCAAGTGCATTGATACCAGCATGGGCCTGACTCCCCTTGAAGGCGTTCCAATGGGTACGCGCTGTGGAGACATAGATCCTGCGATCGTCCTCTATCTGATGAAGAAGCTCAATCTCAATGTCAATGAGATGGATGCTTATTTAAACAAAAAGAGCGGTGTGCTCGGCATCAGCGGCGTATCAAGCGACATGCGTGATATTGAGGCTGCCGCAAAGCAGGGGAACGAGCGTGCAGAGCTTGCTCTTGCGACCCTTGCATACAAGGTCAAGAAGTACATCGGCGCATATGTTGCCGCAATGGACGGCGTTGACGCCATCGTATTCACCGCAGGTGTGGGCGAGAATGCAGCCAACATCCGCGAACGCATCATTAGCGGTCTTGGCTATCTCGGCGTTGTTCCCGATTATGAGCTCAACAGCAATTGCCCCAGGGGTCAAAATGTTGAGATCAGCAAGCCGGAGAGCAGCGTAAAGGTCTTTGTCATCCCCACTGATGAAGAAATGATGATCGCCACCCAGACCGCTGAGCTTGTAAAGGCATAATTTATTCATTATATTTTCAAAAAACACGGTTTAGCTGTTGACAAGACAACCCGATGCATATAAAATATGAAAGGTTGTATTGTACAACTTTGGATAGGAGCATTGTGTGGAACTGAATGTTGCTGCAGAGTTAAAGCTTGCGGGGAGACCTTCAAGCAGGCATTTTGAGGAGAATATGCAGCCGATTGATTTCGGCGGACATAAGCTTGTATTCACTATGCCGGTGTCAGTTGACCTGACCTATGTTTTTGATGGGGAAGGATTCAGCGTGGCAGGCGTGCTCAGCTCAAGGCTCATGATGAACTGCACAAAGTGTAATGAGGAATTCGAACAGGATTTCAGTGTTGATTTTTCGGAAAGGTTCATTAAGACCTCTGAAAATGAAGCGGAAGAGCTTGAATGCTATCCCTTCAATGGTGAAACATTGGATCTGAATAAGATGGTGTTTGATCTTATCATCCTCAATGCTCCGTTATACGGCTTATGCAAGCCGGACTGCAAGGGGCTTTGCCCCGTTTGCGGCTGTAATTTGAATACAATGCAGTGTTCGTGTTCAAAATCGGTGAAGAATGCCAACTTCTCCTCCTTGGAAGAACTCGCGCAACTGCTCAATGATGAAGAGGAGGTGTAGAAAATGGCAGTACCTAAGAGAAAAACATCGAAAGCAAGGCGTGACAAGCGTAGGGCTAACTGGAAGCTGACCGTCCCCGCTATCGTTGAATGCCCTCAGTGCCACGAGAAGAAGCTGGCTCACAGGGTTTGCAGGCATTGCGGTTACTATGATGGCGAGCAGGTCATCAAGATGGACGAAGAAGAGAATAAGTAATCCGTCTGTCAGCAATTTGAGTTATTATTAGGGTATGCCTTATGTATACCCTAATTTGTGTTATCTAAAATAATTATGCGTAATCACTGAAATACTCCGCAGGATTTTTCTTCTGCGGAGTATTTTCAAAATATCACATCAATGCTTCCGCAAAAGCCTCGGCATCAAATGGCTGGAGATCATCAATTCCTTCGCCGACCCCGACAAACCGCACGGGAAGCCCGAGCTCATCCTTGACTGCGACCGCAACGCCTCCCTTGGCGGTTCCGTCGAGTTTAGTCAGAATGATACCGGTTAACCCTGCGCTTGCTCCGAAGACCTGAGCCTGAGCAATGGCATTCTGACCGGTAGTTGCATCGAGAACGAGCAATACTTCCACAGGCACTCCGGGAAGATCGCGATCGATTATTCTGCGCATCTTTGAAAGCTCGTTCATAAGGTTGACCTTGTTATGAAGCCTTCCTGCGGTGTCGCAGATAAGAACATTGCATTTCTTAGCCTTGAATGAAGCGATTGCATCATAAACTACCGCTGCCGGATCGGCACCTTCATTATGCTTCACAATGGGGACACCTGCCCGTTCAGCCCAAATAGTCAGCTGTTCGGCAGCAGCTGCGCGGAAAGTGTCGGCAGCCGCAAGCATAACGGATTTGCCTTCGGACTTATACATTGCTGCAAGCTTGCCGATGGAAGTCGTCTTTCCGACGCCGTTGACACCAACGACCATTATCACAGCCTGATCGGTATCGGGCAGGAAATCAGTATCGGGCTGCATTCTGTCCGCCAAAAGACGAACCAAAACACGCTTCGCCTCCGATCTGGTATGGATTTTGTTCTCTTTTAGCTCGTTACGCAATGAATCCAATACTTTCTGAGTCGTTGCCATACCCATATCCGAGATGATCATCGCTTCTTCGAGATCATCATAGAATTCAGAATTGATCTTCTCGTCAGTCTCAACAAACAGACTTCCGAAAAGCGTATCACGGGTCTTTTTAAGGCCGTCCTTTAATTTTGAAAAAAGCCCTTTCTTCTTTTCAGGTGATTTATCCATTGATTGTCTCCTTATTACTTTGTAAACTTAGCAGATACGAGCGAGGAAACGCCTCTTTCCTCCATTGATACGCCGTAAAGCGTATTGCATACCGCCATTGCACCTTTTCTGTGCGTGATTATTATGAACTGCGTTCCCGTAGAGTATTTCTTGAGGTATTCGGCAAAATTATCAACGTTTGCTTCATCGAGCGAAGTGTCTATCTCGTCAAGAATACAGAATGCCGCAGGCTTCAGCTTGAGAATGGCAAACAGCAGAGCTATTGCGGTCAATGCCTGCTCGCCGCCGGAAAGCAGGGAGAGAAGCTGTAATTTCTTTCCCGGAGGCTGCGCAATGATGTCAATATTGCAGTTAAGCACATCGTTAGTATCGGAAAGCACAAGCTCGGCTCGACCGCCGCCGAACAGTTCAAGGAAGGTGGAACTGAAATTCTTTTGTATCAATGCAAACTGTTCCTTAAACTCCTTTTCCATCGTTGCAGTGAGCTTCGAAATGAGCTCATTCAGATCAGCCTCCGCCTGTTTCAGGTCACTGCACTGCGCCGATAGCTCATTATAGCGAGTGCTAACATCGCGATAGTCTTCAATAGCGGCGGTATTGACCGTTCCGAGAGCTTTAATACTCTTTTTCAGTTCATCCGCACGAATATGTGACGGAGTGATCTGAATATCGTGACGGAAGGGGAGTGCATTTTCGTATGTGAGCTCATATTCGCTCCAGAGACGGTCGGTGGCTGCCTGCATATCGATCTGGGCACGGTTCAGGTTAAGCTCGAAACGATGCTTGCGGTCGCGCATTTCAACGAGCTGCTGAGTAATATGCTCACGCGATGCTCTCTTTTCATCAAGAGCCTTGAGCCGCTCCGCACGTTCGCTTTCAAGATGCTTCAGCTCTTCATTCAGCTTTTCAAATCTATCCCTATCCGAATTCAATTCATAAACAAGAGAATTCCTTTCGGTTTCAATCTCGGAAATTGCTGAAAATGCACTGCTGCAAGCTCTTTCACATGACTGCACGGAAGAATTAAGCTCGGAAATCTCCTTTTCAAGACGCTTTGCATCAGCTTCCGATGCACTGAGCTCTTTTTCGGATGCCGTCAGCCGGACACGGACATCGGTAAGAGCATTATTTGCTTTTTGCAGCTCGCCTCGAAGCAGCGAGATCTCCTGCTGCACGGAACGAATATCATCATTTGTAACGGCATTGCCGTCGGAAAGACCCGTTGCATCGGCAAGTGCTTTTTCGCGTTCCGCTTCAATATCGGCTAACGAATCACGAATCTTTTCGGCTTCATCATCAAGCTTTGCGATTAGATCTATGTTCTTCTGAACATATTTATTGACGATATCCGCTTTTTCTTTGAATGACGCGACTTTCACTTCCAGCGCTCTGAGGGAATCGACCGCCTGCGAAACATCTGTATTCGCTTTTTCAAGCTCGTCATTAAGTCCGAAAATCTTAGCAGAAATATCGGTGATACTGCTTTCGGTTTGCTTTATCGTGCGGTTCAGCTCTTCGATCTCGCGCTCACGCCCGAGAAGACTGAATTCACGCTTCTGTATGCTTCCGCCGGTCATACTGCCGCCGGGATTCAGAATATCGCCCTTAAGAGTGGCAATACGGAAAGACGAGTGAGCGCGCTTATTGATTGCGATACCGACATCAATATCACGAACTATTACGACACGGCCCAGCAGGTTTTCAATAACGCTGCGGTAGGCAGGGGAGTAACTGATGAGATCCGATGCAACCCCATAGCAGCCGTCCATGTTGATAAACGAACGCTCCTCGCTCGTAAGCAAACGTGGCTTCATTGCGTTTACGGGAAGAAGGGTAGCTCTGCCGTAATCGTTTTTTCTGAGATATTCGATTATGAATTTCGCATCCTGCTCATTTGGGACAACAATATTTTGAAGAGCAGTGCCGAGTGCCATTTCAACAGCATCCACATATTCCGGCGGAACGGAAATGAGCTCCGCTACGACTCCGTGTATGCAGGATTTGAGCCGTGTATTGCGCTCGGCATCGTTAAGCAGCCTGCGGACGCTTGAATAATACCCCTCATGAGCTCGCTTCATTTCGGTCAGTACTTTGATGCGCGAGCGCATGGAGTTGACGGAATCTTCGCTCTCTCTTTGCTTACGGGATAAAGAGAAAATCTGCTCGTTTACGGCGTTCACTCTGTCAGTGGCTTTAGTCAGTGCATCGTTGCAAAGCACTTTCTCTGATGCGACGGAATCAAGGGCAGCATTTGCTTCATTCAGTTCAGTACTCAGCTTTTGACCCTCCGATTCATATTCGCTTCGCTCCGAAATGATTGCGGAAAGCCTGTCCGACAGCGAAGACCGCATGGCATCGAATCGGGAAATCCTGCTTTTGGTATCCGCAATGCGGTTCATCGCGTCCATCATGGCCTGCTTGCGGTTCTCAAGCAAGGCCTCTTTTTCGGTTATCTTATCTTCGATTTCGCGCAGCTTGGCTTCCGCAGCGGAGAACTCCTTATTCAGCAGCGCATAATTCCTGTTTTCTTTTTCGCATGCATCTTTACAGCATCGAAGCATTTCTTCGGCAACATTGATCTTAGCTCGGTATTCTTCGGATTGTGCATTCAGCCGCTGTATCTCGGCTTCAAGCGCACGTTTTTTCTCAAGCAGCAGATTCTCGCGTCCGGCAGCCGATTCAACATCTGAGGACATGGATACAAGTTTTTGCGAAACCTCACTTATCGTGACGGAAAGCCCGCGTTCGCGTTCCTCTTCCTCATTGCAAGCCGCAGCGATCAACGATTCTTCGATGACAGTATTATCTATAGCAGACGCTAATGCATCGGCGGACTCGGTCAGCTGTGCAGCTTTTTCCGCCGCCCGGTCGTACTGATACAGAAGCAGGTTGATCTCAAGATCACGCAGCTCCTCACGGTATTTGAAATATTCGGTTGCTTTTTCGCTGTCCAGCCTAAGCGGTTCAAGCCGTGATTCAAGCTCGGAAATTATATCGTCAAGGCGAATTAGATTTTTCTTTGTGTTATCGAGCTTGCGCTCGGCTTCTTCCTTGCGCGCACGGTATTTCATGACTCCGGCGGCTTCCTCGAATACGTCCCTTCTGTCACCGGATCTATCGGAAAGAATCTCACCGACGCGTCCCTGACCTATTATGGAATAACCGTCCTTGCCGATTCCCGTATCGCGGAAAAGCTCATGTATGTCCTTCAATCGGCAGGGAGTTTTGTTGATGAAGTATTCGCTTTCGCCGGAACGATAGGCATGACGGGAAACAACGACTTCGGAGAAGGGGGAAGCAAGGGTACCGTCGGAATTATCAAAATACATCGAGACCTGACAATATGACATAGCCTTACGCTTTTCGGTACCGCCGAAGATGAAGTCCTCAACCTTTTTGCCTCGGAGCGCTCTCGCGCTCTGCTCACCGAGAACGAAACGAAATGCATCTGCAATATTGCTTTTACCGCAGCCGTTAGGCCCGAGAATACCGGTAATACCGGGCTCAAATATGAGCTCGGTACGCTTGGCAAATGATTTAAATCCGTTTATTTCAAGCTTAGTTAACTGCATTTATAACCTTATGTGGGTTGGCTGAGCAGCTCAAGAGTTGCTTTTGCTGCGTTCTGACCTGCTTCCTGCTTTGTTCTGCCGTCGCCGAAACCATAGACGGTATCGCCTATGCTGACCTGCATGGTGAATACACGCATATGGTCGGGACCGGAAATACCAATAACGGTATATGCAAGCTCGCCGAGATGATTTCTCTGCACGTATTCCTGCAGCAAGGTCTTATAGTCCTTGACACTTACGCTCTTGATAGCATCTTCGATGCTTGTCTTTACGAAGCTCAGGATGAATCTTTTAGCAGGCGCAAAGCCTCCGTCGAGATATATGGCTCCGATAACCGCTTCAAGCGCATCGGAGAGGATGGACGGCTTATCGCGTCCGCCGGTATTCTCCTCACCATGGCTCAAAAGCAAATAATCACCGAGCTTCAGCTGCTCTGCGACCTGATAAAGAGCGGGCTCATATACTGCCCTTGATCTCGTGCGGGTCATTAAGCCTTCATTCATCTTGGGATAATTAAGATACAGGTATTCGCTTACGCAAAGCTCAAGTACAGCATCACCCAGAAACTCCATGCGCTCATTATGCTTACGCGCTTTGTTCTCGCCATTTACATAGGAAGAATGGGTAAGCGCAGTGTTAAGAGTGTCAATATCAGTGAAGCTGTAGCTGAGCTTTGCGGAGAATTCATTAAGTTGTTCAATGCGTTCCTTCTGAAGCATTATTTCCTCCGCAATCATTACGAGATAAGCCATACCTCATCAATGCACTTTGACGAGGTATGGACAAAAAAACTATTTACTTTGCAGCTTCGATGTAGCTGATAATATCACCAATGGTCTTGATCTTGGGAAGATCTTCATCGGGTATCTCAATTCCGTAGTTTTCTTCGAGACCCATTACGAGTTCCACGATGTCAAGTGAATCGGCTTTCAGGTCCTCAATAAGCCTTGAATCGATCTTGATACTGTCAACAGGAATGTTGAGCTGAGCAGCAATGCTCTCGCGAATTTCATTAAGCATAATTCTTTCTCCTTTAAAGTTTTGCTGATAGTCATTTTACTCTAAAACGAGCACGAAGTCAAACCTCAATTCGTTTCTTACGTCCGATTATTGCTCGTTTTCCGTCTTATTGTGCACATAACGCTCTATCTCGCCGGTAATGTTGCCGAGAACAAGCTTTCTTGCCTGATTGATTGCGGATGCAATGGCCGTAGAATCGCTGCTGCCATGTGCCTTGATAATTCCTCCGTTGATGCCGAGCAGAGGTGCTCCGCCGTGTTCTTTATAGTCCATTCTGCTCTTCAGCGTCTTAAAAGCAGACTTGCTCATTGCTGCGCCGAGCTTGGATATTGTCGAACTCATAAGCTCGGATTTGAGCATCTTAAGAAGCGCCGATACAGTGCCTTCCATTGATTTCAGTATGGCATTGCCGACAAAACCGTCACAAACCACAACATCATAGTCGCCGGTCATGACATCTCGGAACTCACAATTCCCGACAAAATTCAGCCCCTTTTCGTCTTTGAGAAGGGCATATGCCGCTTTGGTGAGCTCATTTCCCTTGCCTTCTTCGGTTCCGTTGCTGACGATAGCAACGCGAGGGGATTCAATGCCAAGCACTGCTTTAAAGTATGCGGTTCCCATGTGAGCAAACTGGACAAGGTATTCGGGCTTACAATCGGCATTGGCGCCGCAGTCGATCAGCATGACAGGATCCTTGAGCGTGGGAATGAGCGGAGCAAGCGCCGGGCGAAGAACTCCGGGAATTCTTTTAACGATCAGCGTAGCGCCTGCAAGCACGGCACCGGAGCTTCCTGCGGATATAAAGCAGTCGGCTTCATTGTCGGCTACAAGCCTGAGCGCTTTAACAAGGGAACTCTCTTTTTTGCGCTTAATGGCGACTGTGGGCTGATCTTCACATGTGATTATGTCGGGAGCGTGTACGATTTCGATGCGAGCTCGATGCTTTGTGTAATCAGAACCGTGTTTTTCAAGCTCACCTTTTATTGTGGCTTCGTCACCGGTCAATATGACATCAAAATCGGAATAATGCTCCATTGCCAGTAATACACCTTCAATTATTGCTTCCGGAGCGTGGTCTCCGCCGAAAGCATCTATAGCAAATCTCATGCTTACCTCCGCTTTTACTGACAGCTGATTCCGCAGCATAAAAAGATCATGAGAAGAATAGCAGCTGAAATAGAGTATGCACTATTATAAGTTATTCTGTTCGAGATTTCAACTTTTTTGTATAAAGCTGCCGCAGGGGCTCTTGCTGCTGCCGACAAGAGTTGTATATTTTTACTTTTCTGTTGCTGTTTCTTGATTTGTGTACTATAATGCAAATTATGGAATTACTATAACCTTATGGAGGTAATTATGATTCAGTTTGATGTAATTCGTGCTCATGACCCCGAACTTTGCGGCTATATGGAAGAGGAGCTTGCCCGCCAGCGCAGCCACCTCGAGCTTATTGCTTCGGAGAACTTTGTGAGTGAGACTGTTATGGCAGCTATGGGCAGCCACCTTACAAACAAGTATGCAGAAGGTTATCCCGGAAAGCGCTACTACGGCGGATGCGAATGCGTTGATAAGGTTGAGAACCTCGCTCGTGAACGCGTTAAGAAGCTCTTCGGTGCAGAGCATGCAAATGTTCAGCCTCATTCCGGCGCACAGGCAAACCTGTCCGTATACTTTGCGCTGCTCAACCCCGGTGATACAATTCTCGGCATGAACCTCAGCCACGGCGGTCATCTTACCCACGGCAGCCCCGTCAATATGAGCGGTAAGTATTTCAATGTCGTTCCTTACGGCGTAAGCGAGAAGGATGAGCAGATAGATTATGATGAGTTCCGCCGCATTGCAAATGAATGCAAGCCTAAGCTCATAGTTGCCGGTGCAAGCGCATATCCCAGAGCTATTCGCTTCGATATCATCGCTGATATCGCACATGAAGTCGGCGCTATCTTCATGGTAGATATGGCTCATATCGCCGGCCTTGTTGCAGCCGGTCTTCATATGAACCCCGTAGAATACGCAGATGTCGTAACCAGCACCACTCATAAGACCCTTCGCGGCCCCCGCGGCGGCCTCATCCTCTGCAAGGAAGAATATGCCAAGGCTATCGACAAGGGTATTTTCCCGGGTACTCAGGGCGGTCCTCTCATGCATACCATCGCTGCAAAGGCAGCCTGCTTCAATGAAGCGCTTCAGCCCGAGTTCAAAGAGTATCAGACCCAGGTCGTCAAGAATGCTAAGGTTCTTGCTGCTGAGCTGCAGAATGCAGGCCTTAGGATCGTCTCCGGCGGCACCGACAATCACCTTATGCTCGTGGACCTGACCGCAAGCGGCAGGACGGGCAAGGAGGTTGAGGCTCTGCTTGATCAGGCCAATATTACCGTTAATAAGAATACCATTCCTTTTGAGACTCGCAGCCCCTTCGTCACCAGCGGCATCCGCATCGGTACTCCCGCACTGACCACTCGCGGCTTCAAAGAGGACGACATGAAGGTAATTGCAGGTCTTATCGCAAAGATCGTCTTCAACGGCGAAGATGCGGTCGAAGAGGTCAAGGCAGAGGTTGCTAAGCTCACCGAAAAGTATCCCCTTTATCCCGAAGACTGATCGAATTCTATCCATACCGAAAGGCACGGCTGATGTCGTGCCTTTTTTGTATTCTCGAGATGGAATGTGATGCAATCACGGATATGCTTCTTAATCAGTTTGCAGGCTTTTGTACGCCGTTCACATCAATAATCGTGGGGCCATCGAGCAAAAGCTCTCCTATGGTTACAAATTCATATCCCTGCCCGAGGGCTGTTTCAATTAAAGTCGGAAGGTACTGCTCAATTTTGAATCCGTTATTATGCGAGAGAATGATCGAACCGGATTTTAGCTTGGGCAGTACAGAATTCAGGATAGTTTCTGCACTTCTCTCTTCGCGCCAGTCAACCGTGTCGATAT
>SAMEA3663246__coassemble_144_pt1 | contig 28086 bp, 20 predicted proteins | sample SAMEA3663246__metabat2_low_PE_017 | metagenome-assembled genome bin SAMEA3663246 (sample SAMEA3663246) | pig gut metagenome | biome: pig gut; feature: pig-associated habitat; material: faeces | place: China | collected 2013
CTACCTCCAAAATCCGATAGCTCTAATCATTCATCATCTGAATGATGTTCTCCCCTGACAACATATTTACAGTTGACCCTATCCGGGCATGCGGTATAGAAGCCTCTCGGTCCCATCTTTCGCACCATTAAGCGTCCGCACTTGGGGCATTTTTCATTGGTCGGGAGATCCCACGAAACATAATCACATTCGGGATAGCGTTCGCATCCGTAAAATGTCTTCTTCTTGCTGTGCCGCTTTACGATGTCGGCGCCGCATTTCGGACATTTGACTCCAATCTTTTCAAGAACGGTCTTGGTATTTCGGCACTCTGGGAAATTGGGGCATGCTAAAAACTTCCCGAACCTACCGACCTTATAAACCATCATGGCACCGCATTTATCACATGGAATATCGGATACTTCATCTTTAATGACGACTTTTTCGGTTTGCTCAAACGCTTTATTAAGCTCGGGTTCAAACGAAGAATAAAAATCCTTGACGACCGTCTGCCAACGGATATTGCCGTCTTCGACCGAGTCAAGTTTAGCTTCCATATCGGCAGTAAACTTAACATCAACTATATCGCTGAAATTATCTTCCATCAGCTTCGTTACAACAAAACCAAGCTCGGTAGGTACGAGCTGCTTCTTCTCTCTCAAAACATATCCCCTATCAATAATTGTTGAGATTGTCGGAGAGTATGTGCTCGGTCTGCCGATGCCGAGCTCCTCAAGCGTCTTAACAAGCGAAGCCTCGGTATACCTTGCAGGAGGTTCGGTAAAATTCTGTTTTGGCTCTATCTTTTCAAAACTCGGTCTATCACCGACGTTGAGCTTTGGAAGATTTGTATTCTTCTTTTCGCCGTCATCATCGTCAGCAGCAACTGCATAGACAACAGTAAAGCCATCGAAAAGCTTATGATTTCCGCTTGCGCGATAAGTGCATACCTCGTCGGCAACGGTATCAATCGTAACCGCAGTATTCTCAAAAACAGCTTCGCTCATCTGGCTTGCGAGGAAACGCTCATAGATAAGTTTATAAAGCTTGTATTGCCCTGCATCAAGATATGGCTTTACCATTTCGGGAGTCAAAGTGATGTCGGTAGGGCGTATGGCTTCATGAGCATCCTGGGCATTATTTCGTCCCTTAAAAACGTTCGGTTTCTCAGGGACGTATTCATTACCGTATTTCTCTGAGATATAGCTGAGAGCGGCTTTCTGAGCTTCATCGGAAATTCTGACAGAGTCGGTACGCATATAAGTTATCAGACCTATGCTTCCCCTCTTCATTACTTCAACGCCTTCGTACAGCTGCTGAGCGCAGAGCATTGTCCGTTTGCTGGGCATGCCGGCACGGTTGGCAGCATCCTGAAGCATACTGCTCGTAGTATAGGGAGCAGGAGCATGGCGGGTGCGTTTTGTAACCTTAACATCGCGTACTATATATTCCTTACCCTCGCTCAACTGAACGATCCTATTTGCTTCGTCTTCACATGTAATCTCGAGCTTTTTACCGTTCAGTGCTGCGAACTTCGCCTCGAAATGCTTCTTTGAATGCCCAAGCTTAACAGTTATAGTCCAATACTCTTTAGGTACAAAATCAAGTATCTCACGTTCACGGTCGCAGAGGAGCTTTGTGGTAACGGACTGAACTCGGCCTGCGGAAAGTCCTTTCCTGACCTTAGCCCACAGCCAAGGGCTGAGCTTATAACCGACAAGCCTGTCAAGCACTCGCCTTGCCTGCTGAGAATCTACCAATGCTCTGTCAATAGCGCGCGGCTGCTTGATGGACTTTTGGATAACGCCCTTTGTGATTTCATTGAAAACAACCCTGCACGGAGTGTTTTCATCAATATTCAGCATATGCGCAAGATGCCATGAAATAGCCTCGCCCTCTCTATCAGGGTCGGTTGCGAGGTAAACATGGTTGGCGATCTTGGCTTCCTTGCGTATCTTATCTATCACATCGCCCCTGCCGCGGAGAGTGATGTATTTGGGCTCAAAATCTTTTTCTATATCAACACCTAATTGGCTCTTGGGCAGATCTCTGACATGACCGTTCGATGCAAGGACTTTATACTTTGAGCCAAGGTATTTTTCAATTGTTTTTGCTTTGGATGGTGATTCAACAATAACAAGGGTATCAGCCATGTTAAATCCATACGCTGCTGCAATGCAGCAGTGCTCCTTTCGTGTTGTAAGCTATATTCTGCGTCCGTATCATGAGATTAACCAACAGATACGGAAAACAGAGAAATCAGCCGAAGCAGTACTTTCGTTTGAAAAATAAAAAAATCATGAAGTAGTTTCAATACTGCTTCTTCAGTTAATTCTATAATTTAAACCTATAATGCCTATTCTGTCAAGCTTTAATTTGAAATTAGGTCATTTTGCACGGTCAAAGCTTCGATTTTGCTGTATAAACGCGCCCGGGAAGCTGCGTGATAAGTCCCATTAACTCCATTTCCGTCAGATACGAATTCAATTCCGCCGCAGTAATACCGGTTGTTTCGCATAGAGTATCGAACGGCCTTTCCCCCTTCTGCAGGGCAAGATATAGCTTCTTCGCGGACGGAGACAGATTCTTAAACGCATTATCCTCTGATGCCGCACGGTTGTTCTTCTCATACGAAATATCCGTTATTCCGAAGTATTCAAGAATATCATCCGTACCGTAAACGGCCTGAGCCGCACCGTTTTTAAGCATCTGATTTGTACCCTGACTCATCCTATCGGTTATTCTGCCGGGAAGCGCAAATACCATTCTCCCCTGTTCCATAGCTGCGTTTGCGGTTATCATCGTGCCGCTTCTCAAGCCTGCCTCAACTACGAGCAGCCCTTGACTCAAGCCGCTTATGATTCGGTTTCTCATCGGATATGAGCCCTTGAAAGCGCGCGAATGCGGCAAAAGTTCGCTCAATACAAGCCCACGTTCGAGGATTTTATTCATTGTCCTTGCCGTTGAATCATTCTTATCTACGCACACGCCCTGACCTAATACCGCAACGGTCGGAAGCGGATTCCCGTCAGCCTTCAGTGCGCCGACCGAAGCCATGGCATCGCACCCATACGCAAGACCTGATACTATCGTAAATCCGTTTCTTGCCAGTGTCTCGCCAAACAGTGCCGACATGCTTTCGCCGTAATCTGTACAGTTACGGGAACCGATTATCGCGAACGGCAAGCTCATATTATTTATATCTCCGCAGCCTCTTGAATAAAGAACGAGCGGCGGATCATAGATACATTTCAGAAGCTCGGGATAATCATCGCTTGCAAAGGTCAGCGCTCGCACGCAATTTGATTCCAAGCCCGAAATGAAATCATCGATTTGCTGCATTGGAGCAAGCAGCCGGAGCTTTTCCCGTTTTTCGAGAGAAATCCTGTTTGGAAATATCTCGGTTCCTTTTCTTACTGCTTCATACAGCTCAACAATGCCGCCATTTGCGTCAACAAGCGCATGGGCAGATACAGCACTGCATTCAAACACATTGCTCAGCCAGATATAGAGCTTTTCTTCAAAAGAATAGTTCATTCCGCACCCCAATACTTGCTGTCTACCGAGCGATACTGCAGAGCTTCTGCAATTGCGGCACGCGTGATTCTTTCATCTCCCGCAAGGTCTGAAATCGTCCTCGCAACTTTCAGAATTCTGTTATACGCTCTTGCAGAAAGATTCAGTCTCGTAAATGAAAGCTTAACGAGCTGTTCGGCATCGTCTTCAAGGATGCAGTGCTTCTTAACAAGCTTAGAACTAAGCTGAGAATTCATAATGATTCCGTCGTCAATATATCTCCTATTCTGTATCTCTCTCGCCCTTGTCACCCTTTCTCGTACAGCTGCCGAACTCTCGCCGAGCTGTTTGGAAGTAATATCATCATAATCAACATCGGTCATCTCGACATGAATATCTATCCTGTCGAGTACGGGGCCGCTTATTCTGCCAAGGTATCTTTCAATCTGGTATTTTGTGCATTTGCACGGTTTGGTTCTCGAACCGAAATTGCCGCACGGACATGGATTCATAGCGGCAACAAGCATGAAATTTGCCGGATAATCGGCTTTAGCCGCAGTTCTCGAAATCGTTATCACACCGTCCTCCATAGGCTGGCGCAGCGCTTCAAGTACCATTTTGGGAAATTCTGCAAACTCATCGAGGAACAGAACTCCGTAATGCGCTAAGCTTATTTCGCCCGGAAGAGCCCTTGCTCCGCCGCCGACGAGTGAAGGAATTGATGCGGAATGATGCGGCGAACGGAACGGCCTTTCTGTCACAATATTATTTTTCCCTCTCATAATACCGGCAACGGAATGTATTTTTGTGATTTCAAGGGCTTCTTCGTGTGTGAGCGGCGGAAGAATCGACGGAATGCTTCTTGCGAGCATTGTCTTGCCCGATCCCGGAGTGCCAATAAATAGGATATTATGCCCGCCTGCCGCCGCAACTTCCGCAGCCCTTTTTGCGGATTGCTGACCCTTTATCAGAGCAAAATCAGCGTCATACTCAACCTGCTCCGCTCTCCATACGGTAAGCGGTTGTGGGTCAATATGCTTATCTCCCCTCAGAAACATTGCCGCTTCGGCAAGAGAAGAAACCGGGATCGCTGTTACTCCGTCGATATACATGGCTTCTGCGGCATTCTCTTTGGGAAGCAAAACCTTTGTGTATCCTCGAGCTTTTGCGTCAATTATCATCGGAAGCACGCCGTTAACGCCTCTGACGGAACCGTCAAGCGCAAGCTCACCGATTATTACCCAATCCTCTACCGACCAATTCTTGATTTCACCGCATGCGCAAAGAATACCGACAGCAATGGGAAGATCGTAGATTGAGCCTTCCTTTCTTATATCGGCAGGAGCCAGATTAGCGATTATTCTGGTTTCGGGAAAATTGAAGCCGGAATTTATAATTGCCGAACGAACTCTTTCACGCGATTCCTTAACCGCATTATCCGGTAAGCCTACTGTTTCGAATTTCGTCATACCGTATCCTATATCGACTTCAACCGTCACAGGAAACCCGGTGAGCCCGGTCAAACCGTAGCTCATTATCCTTGAAAGCATGCTCCGCACCTCCTCAAAACAGCAGTTATGCCGGGAAAGCTCTCTCTCCCGGCATTCCATATCAATCAGTTTTCTGTATCTTTGCGGTTGAACACGATAAGCTTATTTCCAATAAAGTTTATGATGATACATATAACAGCAGAAACAAGCATGCAGAACCTCTCGCCGTTGATAACTTTTACAATAAGATTTGGTAGCCCCAGCGACTCCCACCAACCTATGAAGCCCCATTTATCCTTCATGAAATACATAAGTGCTGTTGAAACAGCGAGAACGACAAGGTTGACTCCGATAAAACTGATAATCTCTCGCGCATCCTTTTTGCGTTCTTCCTTGAAGGTCCATCGGGTATTAAGCAGGTAACTGTTCAGTATTCCGCAGCAATATCCGACTATCTTTGCAAGATAATAAATGCTGAACAGAGCATTAAGCCCCATGCTTACTATAAGATCGATAAGAGTATTGCTGATACCCACAAGCCCAAACTTAATAAACTGAAGAATACTTTTTCGTCCTTCGCTTTCGGGTTTCTTTGCTGTTGACTTATTCGTCTCAACATTTAGATTATCCATAATACCGCTCCTTTAGATCAAAACCATATTCCGAGGAAAGTCCATGTCGGCAGCCACTGAAGGAATCTGATATATGCCTTTGAAACATGGAGACCGCTGATCACCGGGTAGAAGAGACAGAACAGCACAACTGCAAGTATGAGCCATACCCATTTGATGTACTTTACCCAAGGCTTTGGATTGGGGGTGCCGGGGGTTTTAGAGTTAAGCATTGCTTTATTCACCTCAAAGTAGCAATACTTATCCTCATAATGCTTCAGGACATACACGCTTGCAAGAATGATAAACGGCACTGTTGCGAAGTAATGGTATACAAATACGCACCTTGACACGAGCATCCACGGAAGCATTGCTGATGCTATGCTCATCAGAATCATGAACGCATCAGTGTTAAACTTGATTTTACCAAGCAGAAGCATTATTACAAAGGTCAGAGTGCCGACAAAGCACACCCACCAAACGGCAGGATTTCCGAAAGTTGAAATCGTTCCTGCCCTTGTGGTGTCCGCATCCTCGCTTGAACAGAACCATACGGGTCTGTTGGACAGCGGCCATTCATACCATGCAGACTGATATGAATGAGTTGCGGTAAGCTTGCTGTGATAATTGTACATGTCCTTCTGGTTTTTAATTACACCGTTCATGTATGCGCTTACCTTATCACCGAGCGACAGATCCTCTTCGGTTGCATATTCATCAGCTGCAATCTCATTCTTATTGCGAAGTTCGATCGTCTTTGCATCAACAGCTTGCTGCTTCCACTGGCCGTTCCAATACGGACGGTACGAAACGACGTAAATCGAAACGGGGATCACAATAAAGAACAGAACGCACCACAGGCAGGTGAACAGGAAACGCTTAGGGTAGTTCATCGCGTTCTTATATGCAGGTTCTTCAAGCGAATCTTTACTCTTGTTTTTTTGCTTCAGAATGTTCTTTGACTTGACCCACATTGTTATCATTTTTGCAAAGAACATGACCGCAAGCGCTGCGCCCGTATAAACACATATCCATTTGCTTGAACAGCCCAGTCCAAAGAACAGCCCGGAAAGGCCAAGCGGAATCAGCGTTGATTTCAGATCATCGCCAAGATCCATCTTGATGAACTTATACATATAGTAGATCATGCAGAGATTAAAGAATACGCCGTAGGTATCAATCGTGGCAATCCTTGTCTGCGTGAAATGCATAAAATCAAATGCAAGAAGTCCGGCGGCGAGAAGGGCAAGCTCGGATCTTTTGAACAAGCGTTTGCCGAAAGCGTACATGACGGGTATCATTGCAATACCGAATATTGCGCCCATACACCTCCAGCCAAACGGGTTCATTCCGAAAATGCTTATACCGATTGCAATGATCTGCTTTCCGAGAGGCGGATGTGTCCATTCGTATATGGACATGCTGTTAAGTCCCTCATATGCAGTTCTTGCATGATACAGTTCATCAAAATACATGCCCGTCATCGCGGTGCGATACTGAGAAGCGGTATCCTGCTCATCAATCAGAGCATTCCCTGCTTCATTTTCTGTATGAACGGGTATAGTATTTCCGTCAGCATCAAAGAACGCAAGTTCATTAAGAACAACGCTTCCCTTTGTGACGCTCAGCGTAACGGTCTGTATTTTTTCTGTACCAAACGGATATTTGCTTGAATCATTAGCATCAGCGCCGTTTGCCTTTGATCCCGAGATCCTGCTCCAACGATACATCGTACCGTATTCCTGGCTGAAGCTAATTGTTTTGCCCGTATCGGATGTCAATGTATACGTTGCTTTATTGGCAATTCCGCCGTTCTGAGAGACCCTGTAAATTTCGGCAGCTTCGTCTAAGCTGATAACAACAGTACTATCGGTGTCGCCCTTCCATGCGTTTTCAGGCCCCTTTAGGCTTCCGAGATTGGTAAGCGCAACTACTGCGTATACAGCAGTCAGTACAACAACAAATATCCAATCCTTGCGGGTATAATGAAGCTTAGTATCGGTTTTACCCGGAAGATCGGGTTTGGTACTTAAAAACAGCTTATCCGATTGTGCAAGGGTCGGAGGATAGGGTTTTCTCCTGTGCTTATCATAATTTGTTTCATATTCAAGCAGGAAAACTATGGCAATCGGCACAAGAATGTAAACGAAGCACATAATGACTACCATTTTGCTTCTTGCTGCAGCTTCTTTTGTATTTGCAGAAGTGTTAGAAGAACCGTTTCCGTTTTGCGCATTCTCGGTATAAAGGAGGATAGCATCGCTGTTCGATGAAACCTGCTCAACCGTAAGGCCGCTGAACCAAGCAGTTCCGGTAGCTTCGGCGCCGAATCCTCCGAGCCGCAAACCTACCTGAACGGTTTTCTGATCTTTGCCGGTCTTTCCGATGACTTCAAGCTTCGTCCAATCATGTGTACCAATAATGCCGTCGCTGTGGGTAGTAGAATCCTCAAAGCCAATGTTTGCACCGAGAGCCCCGACAACATCGGAGGTTTTGACATAGCAGGTGAACTTATACGTCTTATTGGGCTTAACAGTAATAGTCTGCATGAGCCTTGAATCATCGCTGCCTGAGTTGGTAAGCTTTACAACGTTTCCGTATGTCGGATCGGTTTCCATAGTGAAATAGCTCACCGGTTTAGGGAAATCGGTATCATGATCCAAATAATAAGAATAGAACTCCCATCCCACAGGTAATCCGCTGGATGAATTTATTTCATCCAGATTGCCGTTTTTTACTATATCTTCGACATTTCCTCCGCAGCTGCACGCAAATGACATGCATATAAGCAGAACAAATATCAATAAATAAGCTAATCTCTTTTTCACTTTACTTTGCTCCTTTTTCCTGTTCACCTGAAGATACTGCGTTAGACAATACCAGGTCTTCGGAATTCTTTCTGAATATATCTCCGATGGTTCTTCCCCGAATCATAATATCCACACATACATATGTAAATATTACAAACATCACAACATTTATTATAGATACCCACTTTATCAGTTTCAGATCCCAGTACGCTGTGTTTGTGCCTATATACTCACAATAATAGAACGAAGCCATGCAGTTCATAAATATCGGTATAGAGTACAGAGCCGCAATCATGAGAAGCCTCCGATCGGAATAAATGACGTATGCTAAGATCAGCAAAAGTATTGTCGGAATTATGTACCTCTCATGCATATAGTGACCAATCGTAAACAGTGCGGAGAACAGATATGCAATTGAAAGCATCAATGCACCCCGATGCTTTTTTCTTCCAAAGATATAAAGGACAACGGTAATGGCAAACGAGATGACCATGCCGATAGTGCCAAGAGTTCCGTATGTAATGCTTCCGAATGCGATCTTATCAAGCGAAGCCCAGTTAGCGCCTATCATACCGTACAGATTATAGGCATTTATAGAAACGTATTTATATGAAGTCGCAGTTCCGAGATACTTATCAAGAATGATTTGATAGAATGGATACTCGGCAGTATGATACGGTAATGCCGAAACAACGATCAGCATGACCGCAGACAGTACAGCGATGGCGGTTTTTATGATGCGCTTTTTGACATCATCGTTTGATTTAATATTTGCTGTACTAAAGAAATTCGGGTCAAATATGTACATAAAATAAGCAATCGCAAGAATAGGGCCTGCCATCAAAGCCTGAGGTTTCAATACTATTGAAAGCCCATATACCGTTCCTGCCCATATCGGCTTATTTGTCATCAAAAGGATAATGCTCAATGCAAGCAGAACGGTAAAGATCTGATCGACCTGACCGTAGCCTGCGGAGTTATACATGATTACAGGATTAAAAGCGACAAGAGCCATTAGAACAAGCGAAGGCTCAAAGCGAAGTTTTTTTCTTGCAAGATGATAAACGAGATATGCCGAGGCAAGATCTGCAATAAACGAAGGCAGCTTAACAAGGAAAACATAGACAGAATCATAGGCTCCGGAAGCATTTTTTACTGTATGTCCGAAGATATTTGCTATTTTACCCATAGCTGCAAGCACGGTAATGTATCCCGGCGGATAATCCGAGAAGCTGCCGCCGCTGTAAAAATTATTAAGTCCTTTGGTCGCAGCACGATTAGCCCAAGCGGTAAAGCAATTGATGTCGGTCTTGTTGCCGACTATCCAGTTTGACAATACAACGCGAAGAGCAAAAGCCGCTAAAAGAACAGCAGCAACCAAATAGAAATTATCCTTGTCCTTAACAAGATTAACAGGTTTTAGCAATGCTTTCTTTTGGGATTTTGAAGCGATAGAAAGATATGCATACTCTAAGGGGAAGCGTGAATAGAATACTACCGCTGAAAAATATGCCAAAAATGAAAATACCGCAGCACTGATAATCCCGGATGTAGGAAACGGATTTGTCATGTTCCCGATATACTCTCCTTTGGTTCATTTTCGTAAAGCAAGCGCCTGCTTTACACGCTTAGTTAATTCTACCATAAATTCACTTAAAATGAAATACAAATTTCCATTCATTCTATATATTATGTCCATTCCCTATGTGCTGAAAAAAAGCTTGATATCCACGTTGAATTAAGCTATAATTGATAATGAGGCTTTGTGTAAACAATTTCTTCCGTTCCGGAATACGCGCAAAACCATTATCCGGCAATATTCGTTTAATATAATGAGATAGAAAGAAAGGCACCCGATCATCGGGTATAGGATGCAAAATTGAAAAGAAGTTCTGTATTTAAGAAGTTTATAGCTGTACTGACGTCAATAGTTGTTGTGTTTTCTGTACTGTCTGTCAGCATCAACAGCGCGTATATGGAGAGTTTCGCCGCAGATTCCGGGCAGGATATAAAATCCGAGCCCATCGTTACGTCCGTGCCCGATCCCGAGCTGCCGGCGGGCAGTCTCTTCATTTCTTCTTCCCCCGAAAGTCTTGCAGGCGAAGGGAATGTTGTTGTATCAATTGTTGTAAACAACCTGAACGAGCCTGTGTCCGTTACTCCCTCACATGATCCTTCCACATCACCGGAGCCCGGCGATGAGATGTCGCCCACCCCTTCGCATGATGCAGGCCGTGAGATCAATGCGTCCGAACATAAGGCAGGCTCCGACCCAAAGATAACTCCGCAGCCCGGAACAACCACTCCCGGGCCTGTTACTCCGTCTCCCGGTCCGACGATTGTACCAACCGATACTCCCGCGCCTACTGAATGGCCTTCAATCGAACCAACCCCTGAGGGAACCCCATATGTGCCTCCTACCGGCATAATGGATTATATTGATGTGACCGTTTCCAACAGTTACCATGCAGATTTCGGTTCGCCCGTTCATTTGCCTGCAGGAGGATCTATAACACTTACCGCTGAGCTGCATGTTAAGGAAAAAATGATCGGTGTTCCTCTTACGTTTACCGTATCATGGAAGCAGTATTTTAACGGCGAATGGCGAAGTGTTTCACACGATCTGACCCTTCTTATCACCCGTGCTAATACTGCCTATATGTCCGTCAGCAGAGTTATGGACAAGGCAAGTGCCGTCACCGGTGAAGAGGTCGTGTTTACATATACCCTTGTCAACACCGGTTCAATCAAGCTGAATAATATAAGGCTCATTGATAAAGCCATTACCGGAAGCGATCCGATGGTCGCACCGTTTTCGCTTGCATCAGGGGAAAGCTTTGTATTTGTCTACACATATACAATGGGTAAGGGCTCTGTAGTATCCGAACCCGTAGCATACTTCACTCCCGAGGGAAGTACCGAGGAGCTGCGCGTATCCGCTTCAAAGCGCACTCTCGGAATTCTACATGCTCAGTTATCCAAGGAAGTGCTTGTCGGCGCATCGACTCCTGAGGGTGTGAAATACACGCTGTACCTTACAAATAACGGAAACTGCATGTTGAACAACCTTGTTGTTACCGATGACCTTGGAAATCGGCTCACCGGAGCATTTAATCTTGCGATAGGCGAAACCAAAATAATCGAATACAACGCTCCGAACCCGGATAAGCTCCGATATGTCGTCTTTTATATAACAGGTGAAAACGAAGGAGTCGTTTTCAGGGATAACACCGTAAGCTATCCCCTGCTGCCCTACGTTGATCCGTCAACTCTCGGAATTGATTTCAGAGTTGCGATAGAGCAGCAGCTTACTGCGAGCAATTATGTCGTATTACGTTTCTATATCAGGAACTACGGAAGCATAAGCTATGAGACCGTCACTATTGTTGAGCCTAATCTGGATATAACGGTTTGGGATTATCAGCATTTAAGTCCGTCCACCGGTGAAAACGATTTCTATTCTGTGCCCTGTACGCTTTATACCGGAGGCGAACGCGAGCTTTTGTTCCAGCTAACGGCAACCGATATTTCCGGGAACTCGCTTCGCTATGACATCACGCTCAATGCTTTTTACGGAGAAGATATCGTTCCGGGAAATGAGACGCCGCAGCCTGCTGACCCCAATGTTGTTGAGGATCCGCAGCTCGGAGAAAAATTGGAATCCTTGATTACCGATTATTCACCTAACGGCGAGCGTCTTAAGAGTGTCCGTTCGGTCTTCACCACGATCATCATCATCTCTTCCATAGCTATCGTTGGTCTGATAATTGCCGAGGTCGTTATCCGCGTTGCCATAAGTAAGCAGAATAAGAAGAATAGCGGTAATAAACCCGTTGAAGTTAAATCCGACAAATAAAAATTTTCGAACGCTTATACAGGAATCGATGCGTATGCATTCTATGCATCCGCATCGATTTTTAAAAGGAGGAACCAAATTATGGAGTTGTGGCAATACTTTTCTTTGCTCGCTGTTGTTCTTATCAGCTGCATATGCTGTATTATCCTTATAGTTAAGCAAACGGATCGGAATAATACATCGGCAGCGGTCGATGAGATTTCAAGGAAGCTCGTTGAGCTTGAGTTTCGTCTGAATGAGGATTCCGAGCAGAACGCTGCAAATCTAAATCGCAGCATTGCCGAGCTTCGCACCGCGCTGAACGAAAGCATGGCCGTGCGTTTTGATTCTCTCGGAAAACAGTTGACGGATAGACAGTCAGCACTCGAAAGCGGACTTTCCGTTAGGCTGGAAGCCCAGAATAAATCCGTAACCGACGGGCTTGACGGTATTCGTAAGAGCTTTGAAGGATCATCCCGTCAAAGCGAGGAGAGGTTCAAATCCTTTGAATTAAGCAGCATTGAGCAGCTGAAGCTTATCACCGCTTCTCTTGAAAGCAATCTCAAGCAGATGAGAGAGAGCAACGATAAGAAATTGGATGAGATCCGCGGAGTCGTTGACGAAAAGCTTCAGCGTACATTGAATGAAAGGTTCAACGAAAACTTTAAGCTCATCAGCGAAAGGCTTACCGAAGTCTACAAAGGGCTCGGTGAAATGCAGAGCCTTGCTGCCGGTGTCGGTGATCTCAAGCGCGTTCTATCGAACGTAAAAACAAGGGGAAATCTCGGCGAACTTCAGCTCGGGGCAATTTTGGAAGAGATACTTGCGCCCGAGCAGTATGAACGCAATTTTGACGCTAAGAAGAACAGTGGAAATGAGCGTGTCGAATTCGCGATTAAAATGCCTTCCGATGATAACGAGTCGCTTTACCTGCCCATTGACAGTAAATTCCCTGCCGACACCTATGAAGCACTCGTTACAGCGTATGATTCAGGCGATCCCGACTTGGTTGCCGCTGCAAAGAAGACGCTTTCGGATACTCTTCGGACTTGTGCAAAGAGTATCCGCGATAAGTACATCAATCCACCGCGCACAACCGATTTTGCGATAATGTTCCTGCCTGCCGAGGGACTCTATGCCGAAGCGGTTCGGCTTGGGCTTATCGAAAAGCTGCAGCATGATTATAAGATCAATATTGCCGGGCCTTCGACAATGGCCGTTCTTCTCAACAGTCTGCGCCTCGGTTTCCAGACACTGGCTATTCAGAAGCGAAGCGGAGATATCTGGAAAATACTTACAGAAATCAGGAAGGAATTCGAAACATTCGGCGAGGTTCTTGAAAAAACACAAAAGAGCCTGAATACTGCCAATACCGAGCTTGAAAAGATGATCGGGGTTCGGACTCGTCAGATCATCAAGACGCTTAACAAAGCATCTTCCCTTAATCCCGATAATCAATCCGACAAGAAGCTTATGATCGACCTTGAATAGAAGCTTATGTTTGATAGAACGGATTGAGCTCCGCCGCAGGATACGGCTTTACGGCAAGCGAAGGAATGCTGCTTGCATAATCGAAATTGGGATTATAGTATTTATCGCCTTCTATCAGCGTTTGCCTGAAGCTGTCGTAGCAGCGTTCAAGGTTCTCTTTGCTTGCTGCACCATATGACGGAGTATTTCCATACATGATTGCCTCTGCATACGGGGTGAAGTAGTTCATATACCCCTTTCGCATCAGTCTGATGCAGAATTCCGTATCCCAGCCGACCATGCTTAAGGTTTCATCAAACATGCCTGCACTCATAAAAATGTCTCCGCGTATTGCCATAAAGGCTCCCGATACTGCGGAGACATTTCTCTGCAGACCCGTAAAACTGAGCTTTAATATGTCGGCAGTATCATCCGGTTCGCCCCGATACGGACATCCTGTCCAGCCGTTTATACCGATCACTTCACCGACTGAAATTATCCTGCCGTCCGGGCCTATAAGCTTACCGCCGACTGCTCCCGATAATCTCATCATCGCAAGATTCTTCATCTCATCAATGAATCTCGGTGTTGTTACCTCACAGCTTCCGTTGACAAAAATCAGAAGTTCGTTTATAGCCTTTTTTGCACAATGATTGATGATCTGCGGCAATGACAGTTTGCTGCCAATGCTGATCAACGATGCAGTCCCTGTCTTCTTCAAGGCATCCAAGTATCGTCTTAATTCTGCATCTTCCCTCCTGTCGTCTGCAATATAAATACGATACCCGTTAGAGTAATCTGAGCCCAGTTCAATTGATTCGACACATCTTTTCAGATTGTCAAAGCTATCAATATTGGGAATAATAATGCTTGCCTGCGGTTCTTTTCCGATGTCAACATTGATCTTTAGAGTTCCTGTATTCTTCCCTGTCGAGCATGATATTGCAGTCTTTTTACCTGATACAGTGCTCTCCATAACATCCGCTGCATGTGCATTATCCGTCCATTCATTCCCATTTCGTGAAGAAAGCAATATCCGTGCTATATGCTGTGTTTTCCTTGCTTTTCTCAGTGCTCTGACCGCGTACTGCCATCTGTCCAAAGGAGTTCCGCCGACAAAGCCTCCGATCGCTTCAAAGACTCTTTTTGATATTATCAGAGGACTGCCTATCGAATTATGCGTAAGGACCGTTACATTTCCATATTCCGGTTTAAATATCGGTTGGCAGCGATTTCCGTTATCGTCAAGTGCGTCTTCATCGGCAAATACAGCTTCAAAGTCCTGATTTCTTATTGCGGATTGCATCATTAAATACAGCGCTTCTGACGAAAGTATATCTCCCGGACGTAATTGCAGTATGTATGCTCCGCGCATATGCGCGCTTGCCTGCCTCCAAAGGTCTTTTTCGGTTCCCGAAGAAATAACCACCCTGAGATTTGCGGTATCGTTAAACCTTTTAAGCTGTTTTTCTTCCAGTCCGAGCATAATGCATGCTTCCCAGTTTGTATAAGTCTGCGCCATCAAAGAGATCAATGTTGCATCAAGGCTTGCACCGCTGCATTCCTTTGCAACGATCGCTATTGATATGAGCGGAGACGGTTCGGCAGCATTTTCTCTTTGCTCCTCAAGCTGTTCATGCGTAGGCGCATTATTTGCGAGGTATTCCTCATAATTATCAAACTTTGGCTGTTTTCCTTCGCGTTTCGGCAGTTCGTCAAATAAAGCTGCCGCCATATCCGCTGCAACCGTCACTCTGTTAAAAAAGCTGTTCGTTTCTTTTCTTTCATTCTTTCTTTCCATACAGTTATTTTTTACCTTGCGCCCGAAATTATCCTGCGAAAAAACTTGAAATATATTGCATGTTATGGTATTCTGTTTTTGCAGGTTTTAATCAAGCAATAGTGAAAGGATACACATACTATGTGTGATTACAATTATGATGTTGTTGTCCTGGGCGCAGGCCCGGGCGGTTATGAATGTGCAATAAGATGCGCTCAATACGGCAAGCGTGTTGCATTGGTTGAAGCTCGTGAAGTCGGCGGGACCTGTCTTAACAGGGGCTGTATCCCCACAAAAGCTCTGCTCCACGGCGCTGAGGTATATGAGTGCGCGAAGAATTCCGCTGCCTGCGGTGTTATCACCGGCGAGGTTTCTTTTGATTTTGCAAAGATGGCAGAATACAAAGATACCATCGTATCCAAGCTCCGCAGCGGAATCGCAGGGCTCGAAAAGGCCCACGGCGTTACCCTTATTGAAGGTTTCGGTACTGTTGTTGACGCGCATACTCTTGATGTAAACGGCGCAAGCATTTCCTTTGATAAGCTCATTCTCGCAACAGGAAGCTCCCCTGCCCGTCCTCCCATTCCCGGTATAGACGGCAAAAACGTGGTAACTTCCGATGATATTCTTACCATGACCGAGCTGCCGGAAAGCTTCGTCATCATCGGAGGCGGCGTCATAGGCATCGAATTTGCAACTCTGTTTGCAAGTCTCGGCAGACCCGTTACCGTTATCGAAATGATGCCCAGTATACTTCCCGGTGTCGATGCCGATATAGTTCGCCTGCTTTCGAGGGTTCTCAAGAAAAAGAAGGTCAGCGTCATCAATAATGCAAAGGTCACTTCTATCGACGGCGGAGATAATGTAACCGTTCATTATGAGCTCAACGGTCAGGAAAAGACTGCTGAGGGCGCTTGCTGTGTTGTTTCCGTTGGCAGGCGTGCAATGACTGCCGGTATCGGTCTTGAAAATGTCGGTATTGAAATGAACCGTGCATTTGTGAATATTGACGAGCATTGCAGGACTAATGTGGAAAATATCTATGCTATCGGTGATATAACCGGTAAAATTCAGCTTGCACATGTCGCAACCGCTCAAGGTTTTACTGCGGCGGCTAACGCATGCGGTCACGAAGAAACAATCGGTTATGATATCGTTCCCTCCTGCATCTACACAAGCCCCGAGATCGCTTTTGTCGGACTTAGTGAGGATAAATGCAAAGCTCAAGGTATTGAATATCGGGTTGGTTCTTTCAATGTCGCAGGCAACGGCCGTGCTATGATCATGGGCGATGCACTCGGAACTGCAAAGCTCATTGCAGATCCTAACGGCAAGCTCCTCGGCGCGCAGCTCATGGGGCCTCGTGTTACCGATATGATTGCTGAGATAGCCGCTGTCCTTAAGATGGGCGGAAGCATATCCGATATCTCCGAGACCATTCATCCCCATCCCACTGTCAGCGAAGTTATTGCTGAAGCGGCGCACGATTTTGATGGCCTCTGCTGCAATGCTTTGCCTAAGCGCAAATAAACGGAGTACATATGTTACTTGATGAAGCAATAAATAAGCTTGAAGCATGTAATCAGAAACAGCTTCTAAGATTCTATAACGAGCTTGATCCCGAAAAGCAAAACATGCTTTTATCCCAGATCGAAGCAACCGACTTTTCCGTTGTCAGAACCGATAAAGATTCGGGCGCGCGCGGAGCCATCACTCCGATCGACGTTACCGGAATAAGCGAGATCAATTTAAGGCGAGATGAATTCATGTCCGTAGGTCTTAGCGAGATCCGTTCAGGGCATGTTGCCGCTGTGCTGCTTGCCGGCGGAATGGGAACGCGTCTCGGTTCCGATGCGCCCAAAGGCATGTATAATGTCGGAATAACCCGTGATCTCTACATCTTTGAATGCCTCATAAACAACATAAAAGATGTAACCAAGGCATCCGGAAACAGCATCCACCTTTTCGTTATGACCAGCGATAGGAATAACGATGCCACGATTGGTTTCTTTAAGGAGAAGAATTATTTCGGATACGACCCGGATTACGTTCACTTCTTTATTCAGGATATGGCGCCTGCTTCCGATTATAACGGCAAGGTGTATCTTGAGGAAAAGTGGAAGATATCCACCTCTCCCAACGGTAACGGCGGATGGTATTCCTCCATGGCAAAAGGAGGTATGCTCGACATAGTTAAGGATAACGGTATCGAGTGGCTTAACGTATTCTCCGTTGATAATGTGCTTCAGCGCATTGCAGATCCTGTTTTTGTAGGTGCAACTAAGCTTTCGGGCTGTTCCGTCGGAGCAAAGGTCATAAGGAAGGCGTCGCCCGATGAACGAGTTGGCGTTATCTGCCTTGAGGACGGACGCCCATCCATAGTTGAATACTACGAGCTTACCGATGAGATGCGAGAAGCTAAATTCCCGAACGGTGATCCGGCATACAACTTCGGCGTCACTCTCAATTACCTTTTCCGTGTTGAGGAGCTGAATGCTATCATCGGCAAATCTCTGCCGCTTCACATTGTTGAAAAGAAAATACCTCATATTGATGAGCACGGGGAGCATATCGAACCTGATAAGCCCAACGGGTATAAGTTTGAAACCCTTATTCTTGATATGATCCATATGCTCAACGGCTGCCTTGTGTTTGAGGTCGACAGAAAACACGAATTCGCTCCGATCAAGAATCGTACCGGTGTTGATTCCGTTGAAAGCGCAAGGGAGCTGCTGAAGCTCAACGGCGTGATATTATAGTATCTTGGTAGTCACTGTTTTTCTGTTCTGAGAGTTGGAATTCACTCAGAATATGTTAAAATGATTTAGTACAAAATAGAAATTAAACGAAGACCCGAGAGATCGGGTGTCGAGAAAGGAATAACACAAATGGAATACACGCAGGAAGTTAAAAATATGTGCTGTGTATGCAAGGGCGCAAAGCATGAGCCCGCACCCATACCCGAAGAAGGCAAATGGGTAAATGCCAAGCAGATCACCGATATCAGCGGTTTCACCCACGGTGTCGGCTGGTGCGCACCTCAGCAGGGAGCTTGCAAGCTCACCCTTAACATTAAGGACGGTATCATAGAGGAAGCTCTTGTTGAGACCATAGGCTGCAGCGGTATGACTCATTCCGCAGCAATGGCTGCCGAGATCCTTCCCGGCAAGACCATACTTGAGGCTCTCAATACCGACCTCGTTTGCGACGCTATCAATACTGCAATGAGGGAGCTCTTCCTTCAGATCGTCTATGGAAGAAGCCAGAGCGCTTTCTCCGATAACGGTCTTGCAGTCGGTGCAGGGCTTGAGGATCTCGGTAAAGGTCTTTGCAGTATGGTTGGTACCACCTACTCCACCAAGGAGAAGGGTGCAAGGTATCTTAATCTTACTGAAGGCTATATTACCAAGCTCGCTCTTGATGACAACAATGAGATAATCGGTTATGAATTCGTAAAGCTCGGTCAGATGATGGAAGCAATCGGCAAGGGCATGTCGCCCAACGATGCTTACGCTAAGTTTACAGGGCATTACGGAAGATTCGATGAAGCCGCAAAGTACATCGATCCGAGGCATGAGTGAGGTAAATACTATGGTACATTTTGAAGGTTACGAAAGAAGAATCGATAAGATCACCGCTGAACTCAATAAGTACGGCATCAAGGATCTTGAAGAAGCAAAGGCAATAGTTGACGGTATCGGCGTCAATGTTGATGCTATCGTCCGTGGGATTCAGCCCATCTGCTTTGATAATGCGGTTTGGGCATACACTGTCGGCGCAGCTATCGCCGTTAAGCTGAATGTTAAGTCAGCAGCAGAAGCTGCCGAAGCACTCGGGCTCGGGCTCCAGTCCTTCTGTATTCCCGGTTCCGTTGCTGACCAGAGAAAAGTCGGTCTCGGTCACGGCAATCTGGGTGCTAAGCTCCTTCGTGAAGAAACCGAATGCTTCGCTTTCCTTGCCGGTCACGAAAGCTTTGCTGCAGCCGAAGGTGCTATCGGCATTGCCAAGAAGGCTAACAAGGTCAGAACAAAGCCCCTTCGCGTTATCCTCAACGGTCTCGGCAAGGATGCGGCATACATCATATCGCGTATTAACGGCTTCACTTACGTTGAGACCAAGTACAATGAATACACCGATGAGCTCGACATCGTCTATGAGAAAGCTTTCTCCGATGGTGAGAAGAGCAAGGTTCGCTGCTACGGCGCCGACGATGTCAACGAGGGCGTTGCAATCATGAGATTTGAGAAGGTTGATGTTTCCATAACCGGCAACTCCACCAACCCCACCAGATTCCAGCATCCCGTTGCAGGAACGTACAAGAAATGGTGCGTCGAAAACGGCAAGCAGTATTTCTCCGTTGCTTCCGGCGGCGGTACCGGAAGAACTCTGCATCCCGACAACATGGCTGCAGGCCCTGCAAGCTACGGCCTTACAGACACGATGGGCAGAATGCATTCCGATGCCCAGTTCGCAGGCAGCAGCTCCGTACCCGCCCATGTGGAAATGATGGGACTTATCGGTATGGGCAACAACCCGATGGTCGGCGCAACCGTCGCTGTCGCGGTCGAAGTATCCGAAGCACTGAAAAAATAAAAATCTGCATCGAAAAAGTCACCTGCGAGGGTGACTTTTTCATTTCACAGATACTTTCTTATTTCACAGGAAAGCTCCTCTTCCAAAGCTATCAGCCGTTTTGCAATATCCTTTGAAGTTTCGCTCGCAGCCTCATATTTATTGAGATACCTGCTTAATGATTTGATTCCCATATTGCAGCCGTCGGTTATCAGCTCTGCGATCGTTGCATCGTCATCATGGATTGCCATTTTAATTCCGGTTTTCATTTTTGACATTGCCTTTGCTGCCGCAGGAGGTTCCTTGCCCTCATCCTTAAATCGATTTAGCTCCTGCACTATCTCATTTTTCAGCTTTTCGTGCTTTGCCATGCACTCGTTGAGCATTCCTCTGAATGTGTCATCGTTGACTCTATCAAGCACATCGTCAATAGCCGATATGCCCATTTGAATGCCTGAATCACATTCCCTCAATAATCTTATCGTATCTTGTTCTATCATAGCGATTCTCCTTTAGTTCTTTGTTCTTTAATTATTTTTACAAATATCTAAGATATAATTCTTTTTCATTCGAATAAGTTGATGATTATATTTGCAAATACTGCTATATGTGGTATAATTAGGCTGTATTGTTCTGTAACGTAAGTTGCGGATATGTATTTATTATTTTTAACCTTTAGGAGGCTAACAATGGAAAACGTAAAGGTAGCTCTTTGGGGCTTTGGCGCAATGGGTTCCGGCATTGCAAAGGTTCTTCTTCGCAAAAAGGGTGTTGACATCGTCGGTGTTTGTGATATTCATCCTGCACGCGTCGGCAAGTCCATCTTTGATATTCTGGGTGTTGAGCGCGGCGACCGTGCCGATGTTCTCGTAAACCCAAATATCGAAGAGGTCGTTCATGACGGGAACTGTGATATCTGTGTTCTTGCAACCGACTCATTCACAAAAAAGGCATTTCCGAAGATTAAATACATCGTTGAGCAGAATGTCAATGTAATATCCACTGCTGAGGAAATGAGCTTCCCGGCCGCTCAGGAGCCCGAGCTTGCCGAAGAAATGGATAAGATTGCAAAAGAGCATGGCGTTTCCATTCTCGGAACAGGCATCAACCCCGGTCTCATGATGGATCTTCTCGCTATCTGTCTCAGCGGCTGCATGACTGATGTCGAAAAAGTCACCTGCCGTCGTGTGAACAGTCTCTCCCCCTTCGGTCCTGCGGTTATGGAAGAGCAGGGCGTGGGTCTCACCGTTGATGCGTTTAATAAAGGTGTTGCAGACGGCACCCTCGCAGGTCATGTCGGTTTTGCTGAGTCCGTCGGCATGATCTCCAAGGCTCTCGGCTGGAATGTGGAAAAGTTCGAGCAGCAGATGTCCCCCATCGTTACCTCTGTTGACAGGAAATCCCCTTACGGTTTCGCAAAAGCAGGCGATGTTGCCGGCGTCAGCATGACCGGTCAGGGATATGTCGATGGAAAGGTAAAGATTGATATGATCCATCCTCAGCAGATCGAGCCTGAAATGGAAGGCACTCATACCGGTGACTACATCGTTCTTGAAGGCACTCCCGAGGTCAACATGAGCATACGCCCCGAGGTTGACGGTGGTATCGGCACCATTGCAATGGTAGTCAATATGATTCCCCATGTCATTAACGCCCGTCCCGGTCTTAAGACCATGCTCGACCTCCCCGTTCCCCGTGCGATCATGGGCGATTTCAGGGACTATATCGAAAAGTAACCATTTATATCGTAGGGCTGCAGCGCATGCAGCCTTACGATGATTTAATATTCAAATCAAAAGGCAGGTATTTATTATGGCAAAGAAAGGCGATTGGGTTCAGATCCACAACATCGTGCTGAAACCCGAAGAGCGCTCAAGCGCATTGCCTGAGGATACAAAAAAGCATCCGCTGGAGATGTGGGTGAAGGGTTATTTGCAGGCTGACGCCAAAATCGGTGACGAGGTCGAGGTCATCACCCGTACCGGTCGCCATGCGGTCGGCACACTTGTAAACGAAGCTCCTTATTACGAGCATAACTTCGGTTACCTCATTCCCGAGGTCCTCAAGATTGGCGATATGGTTCGCGAGATTACCTTCGGAGGTGACAAGTGATGGATAACAGCTATGCGGCAATTATGGCCAGGAAGAACGAAATAATTCGTAATTCCGTAGGCATGGAATATTCTTCTTTCGAGTATGACGGCATCGGGTTCGATTATGAAGCGATGATGGCGTCAACCGGATATACCCTTCCGGAGCTTCAGCGCGTACAGGCAATGTTCAGCGTTGGCAATACTCCTCTCATTGAGCTCAGAAACCTTACAGCATTGGCACGCAAATGTGCTCCCAAGGGTAAGGGCGCAAGGATATTCATCAAGGATGAATCAACGAACCCCAGCGGAAGCTTTAAGGCAAGGCGTTCCTGCACGAGCGTATATCAGGCAAAGAAGCTCGGCTATAAGGGCGTTATTGCTGCCACCAGCGGAAACTACGGCGCAGCGGTTGCCTGCCATGCCGCAATGGCAGGTCTTAAATGCATCGTCGTTCAGGAGTGCTATGACAGCCGAGGCGTCGGTCAGCCCGAGATTATTGAAAAGGCTCGTAAATGCGAAGCCCTCGGTGCAGAGGTCGTTCAGCTCACCGTAGGCCCCGAGCTTTTCTCCACCGTTCTTCGCCTTCTTGAAGAGACCGGCTACTTCAATGCTTCTCTGTACACTCCATTCGGCATTGCCGGTGTCGAAACTCTCGGTTACGAGATAGCACAGCAGTTCCGCGCAAAGTTCAACCGTGATCCCGATGCTGTTGTCTGCACCAACGCAGGCGGCGGCAACCTTACCGGTACCGCTCGCGGACTTCGCAAGGCTAACTGCAATGCAAAGGTCATCGGCGCAAGCGTTAACCTTTCCGGTCTTCACATGGCAAGCGATGAGCAGTTCAACAAGAAGAGCTTTACCACGGGTCATACCGGATTCGGCATTCCTTTCTGCGTAAATCCCGACCGTTCCGATGTCCCGAGAAGTGCCGCGCGTCCTCTCCGTTACATGGATAGATATGTTACCGTCACCCAGGGCAGCGTATTCTTCATCACCGAAGCGCTTGCTTCCCTTGAGGGCCTTGAAAAGGGTCCTGCCGGCAACACTGCACTCGCGGCGGCATTCCGTATTGCTCAGGAGATGGATGAAGATCAGATGATCGTTGTTCAGGAGACCGAGTACACGGGCGCAGGCAAGCATATCAATCCCCAGCTTTCTTTCGCTCGTTCCAACGGTATTGATATTCACTTCGGCGATCCCAAGGACGAAATCCCCGGCAAGTCCATCATACTTCCTGCTCATCCCTCGCTCATCAATGTAACCGATTGTGATCTCGACCATGTCCGCCGTTCCAACATCAAAAATGCTGTCGGCACTCATAAGGATGAGCTTACCGATCAGGATATTCAGTACCTCATTGCAGAAACCAACTCCAACGAAGAGTTCGTCCGCAATGTGATTGCAAGCCTGTGATTTATAGGTCTTTTACTTCAAAAACCTGCAGTAATTCGGTCAATGACCAAACTAATACATCTTTCGAAGAAAGGAATACCTTAAATGAAAAGAAACGATGATTTCGCCGAGCGTCACGAGCATCTCGCTTCCCTCACCGATGAGCAGCTTGAAGCAAGATTCTGGGAACTCGCAAATAAACTCGTAGACCCCCTTCTTGAAATGGGTTACGAGTACACTTCCCCCGCTGTCGAGCGTTCCGTACTGCTGCGTATGGGATTCTCCTCCATCGAAGCTAAAGCTATCGTTGATGGCTGTATTGAGCATGAGCTCATGTCACACGGTACCGGAAATGTCATCTATCGTCTTGCAAAATCCAAGAATATGGAAATCCGCGAGGCCGGTCTTGCTCTTATCGAGGGCGGACTCTGGCAGGATGCCGAAAATCTGTTCAAGGGAGGCAACAACTGATGAGCGATTATAGACTTACACCCGATAAACCCATTGACGTAGCCGAAATTCTCAAGGATCTCAAGGATTACCGTCCCCGCCGCCGTGGCTGGGTATGGCGTAAACCCGTTGAGAATCTGCACATGGGTCCGTTTGAATACCATGACTGCACAGAACCCCTTGAGCGCAGTGTTCCCCTTCCTCCTGCTCATTATTTCGGAGATATTGATCCTCAGCCTGCTCCCGTAATTACCACGGAAATCGCTTCCGGCAGATTTGAAGACGATATCCGCCGTATGCGCATGGCAGCGTACCATGGTGCAGACCATATCATGGTCATCCGCACCGCCGGTCAGAGCCACTTTGACGGGCTTATCGAAGGTACTCCTCAGGGTATGGGCGGTGTTCCCATCACCAGAAAGCAGGTTCGTGCTCAGCGCAAAGCTCTTGACATGATCGAAGATGAAGTCGGAAGGCCCATCAATTATCACAGCTATGTTTCCGGCGTTGCAGGTCCCGATATTGCTGTTATGTTCGCAGAAGAGGGCGTCAACGGCGTACACCAGGATCCGCAGTACAACGTAATCTACCGCAATATCAACATGATCCGTTCCTTTGTTGATGCCTGTGAGAGCAAGAAGCTCATCGCATGGGCAGGAATGGCCCAGATAGACGGTGCACACAACGCTAATGCAACCGCCCGCGAAGCATGGAAGGTCATGCCCGAACTCATGGTTCAGCATGCGATCAATGCTATCTTCTCGGCACGCGTCGGTATTCCCAAGAAGAATATCTGCCTGTCCACCGTTCCCCCGACTGCAACCCCTGCTCCCTGTGTTTACATGGATCTCCCCTACGCTGTTGCACTTCGTGATCTTTTCCACGAATACCGCATGCGTGCGCAGATGAACACTAAGTATATCGAGTCCAGCACCCGTGAAGCAACCGTGACCCATGTTCTCAACATGTTAATCTCCAAGCTCACCAGTGCTGATATTCAGAGCACCATTACTCCCGATGAGGGCAGGAACGTGCCGTGGCATATCTATAATATCGAAGCCTGCGATACCGCAAAGCAGACCCTTGTCGGTCTGGACGGCCTTATGGAAATGGTCGAGCTCAAAAAGGACGGCTATCTCCGTGACAAGGCCCGTGAGCTCAAGGAACGTGCCGTTCTCTTTATGGAAGAGATGCTTGAACTCGGCGGTTATTTCAATGCCGTTGAGGAAGGTTTCTTTGTTGACAGCGGTATCTACCCTGAACGCAACGGGGACGGCATTGCAAGGAAGATCGACGGCGGCATCGGCGCAGGCACCATCTTCAAGCGCGATAAGGATTATATGGCTCCCGTCACTGCACACTACGGCTATAATAACGTCGCTCAGTACGGTGAAGAATATGTCGATAACCCCTCCGCTCTTATCGACGGATGCACCCTTGAATGTCCTGAAAAGATCGTTTATATCGACGAGCTCGACGAAACCGACAATGTTAACGTCCGTATGGAGGAGGTTAAGGACTTCGTACCCGGCGGCAAAAAGATCCGTCCTGAAATGGAATGGCTCGCAGACGGTACCGTCATGCTGACTATGTTCTTCCCCGCTCCCAAGCCCATTGCAGAAGCGGCAGCGCTTGAATGCGCAGCTCGCATGAACCTAACCGAATGTGAAGTCATAAGCCGCGAGATCATGTCTCCCCAGGACGGCACCCGTATCGAAGTTAAGGGTAAAGTTCCCTTTGCGATTGATGTTGATTCCCTCGTCATCCCCAAGGAACCCGATGTGCTCTCCGATGATGTTATCCGCGCAGATATCGAGCGTCGCCCGATGAAGATCGTTGCTGCGACCGTCGGTGAGGATGAGCATTCCGTCGGTCTTCGTGAGATCATTGATATTAAGCATGGCGGAATTGAAAAGTATGGTATGGAGGTTCATTATCTCGGTACATCCTGTCCGCCCGAAAAGCTTGTAAACGCTGCTGTTGAGCTTAATGCAGATGTTATCATGGCTTCCACTATCATAAGCCATGACGATATTCACTATAAGAATATCGCAAAGATCGACTCCATCGCCCGTGAAATGGGTATCCGCGACAAGATTATCTTCATTGCAGGCGGTACTCAGGTCACTCCCGAGCTTGCAAGAAAGGCCGGTGCGGATGAGGGCTTCGGGCGCGGCACCCATGGCGTTCATAATGCTACCTTCCTCATCAAGCGCAGATGGGAGATGGAGAAGGCTGAACGCGAAAAGAACAACAAGGACAACAACTGATTGCTTCACTATGGGGACGGTTGAGGCTGTCCCCTTCATTTTAATGGTTTTGCTATGTATATTGATATTCTGGTTGCTGAGATCGGCTCAACTACAACGCTCGTAAATGCTTTTGACGGCATAAATACTTCCGCCCCCCGTTTTATAGGTCAGGGACAGGCACCGACTTCGGTACTTGAAGGCGATGTTCGTGTTGGGCTTAATGCTGCGGTTTCCGATTTAGCGCGGAATTTAGCCGTGGGTGGTATTGAATACGGTCAGATGTTTGCAACCTCAAGCGCTGCCGGCGGACTTCGCATGTGCGTTCACGGGCTTGTCTATGATATGACGGTAAAAGCCGCTCAGGCTGCCGCACTCGGTGCCGGCGCAATAATCAAGCTTGCTACCGCAGGAAAGCTCAGCGAATACGATATTGATGATGTCAAGGCTCTTCATCCGAATCTTATCCTGCTTGCAGGCGGTACGGACTACGGAGAAAGGGAAACTGCCGTTTACAATGCAAGGGCAATTGCCTCATCAGGGTTAAAGGAGCCCGTTATCTATGCCGGCAATATACAGAATCGCCGCATCATCGAGGAGATCTTTTCTGAAGCCGGAATTCCGCTTTATATAACAGAGAATGTTTATCCGAAATTGGATCTCCTTAATATTGAGCCGGCGAGAAAGATAATTCACGATGTATTTGAGCAGCATATCGTTAAGGCTGCAGGTATGGAGCATATCCGTGATATGGTCACCGGAAATATCATCCCCACTCCCGGAGCGGTTATGGAAGCAGCTCAGCTTCTTTATAACGATATCGGCGATCTTGCCGTTATCGACATCGGCGGAGCAACTACCGATGTTCACTCCGTGACCGAAGGCTCGGATGAGATTTCAGTACTGATGACCACTCCCGAGCCTTTTGCGAAACGAACCGTTGAAGGTGACTTAGGGCTGTATGTAAACGCAAGAAACCTCGTTGATATGATTGGCATTGATGAGCTTAATAAAGAGCTTGGTCTCAATGTTGAAGAAGTCATGAGCTGCTATAAGCCGATCCCGGAAACCGAGTCTCAATTTAAATTAACCGAAAGGTTATGTCTTGAGGCAGGTTTGACTGCGGTTGAACGGCATGCAGGAGCTTTGCGCTATATCTATACTCCCCGCGGCAGGCAGACTATTGCCGAAGGAAAGGATCTCACAAAGCTGAAGTATCTTATCGGTACCGGCGGAGCTCTCACACGGCTTCCTCACCGCAAAGAGATCATGCGTAAGATTGCGGATTGCAACACAAACAGTATGATGCTCTACCCTCGTCCTGAAAAGCTGGAATTATTGTATGATAATGACTACATCATGGCTTCTCTCGGAGTGTTGAGCAAGGTATATCCCGAATCCGCATTGTCGCTTCTGAAGCAAAGCCTCGGGCTTGAAATGAAATAATAAAGGAGAATATATGTATCCGAAGCTGATTATCAATCTGAATAAGCTGAAAGAGAATCTCGATTGGCTTACTTCCTCATGCCACCTCAAAGGTATTTCCGTTGCCATCGTGACGAAGGTCTTTTGCGCCGATGAAAGAATTTGCGCATTGATAGATGCAAGCAGCGCGGATCTCTTTGCAGATTCCAGATTACAGAATCTCAAAGTCATTAACACTTGCAAATCCAAACAGCTTCTCCGCATACCTATGCAAAGCGAGATTGACGATGTCGTGCGAACGGCCGACATCAGTATGCAGAGCTCTCCTGATACTATCAGGATGTCGGGCGAATCGGCGACAAGGCAGAATAAGCGCCATAAGATCATTCTTATGATTGACCTTGGGGATCTCCG
>SAMEA3663246__coassemble_160_pt1 | contig 25240 bp, 22 predicted proteins | sample SAMEA3663246__metabat2_low_PE_017 | metagenome-assembled genome bin SAMEA3663246 (sample SAMEA3663246) | pig gut metagenome | biome: pig gut; feature: pig-associated habitat; material: faeces | place: China | collected 2013
TAAACGCTTCCTATACCCTCGGCCTTTACGACAATGCGGATGAATCCATCCCCATTTCCGTAATCGTCGGTGTGCTTCCATCGGTAACGGTCAACCTTGAGATACTTCCCACCCTCGAATATAAGGTGGAAGCCAATATCGTGGGGGAGAATAATCTGAAAACTATCTACGAGATATGCGATGTTACCGTTGCTCCGTCCACCATCACCCTTGTGGGCGAAGCGGAGCTGCTTTCCCAGATTGACGAAAACAAGCTTTCACTGGATGTTATCGACGTTACCGGCATAGACGGCGAATGCGTCATAACACGCAGCGTTCAGCTAAACGGGATTCCCAACGATGTTTTCATCCTCGGAGGCGATACAAAATTCACCGTTTCCATCGAGATACGCGAAAAGATTATCGAGAAGAGCTTTGAAAACGTCCCCGTCAATATTCTCAACGAGGATTTGCAGCATTACCAGTACAGCTATATGCCGAGCAACGACTCCAATATCCCCACCTGCACCGTCACCATAAAGGGCAAGGCGAGCCTTGTCAATTCGATAACCTATGATGACCTCAGGCCGGTATTCAGCGTCAGCGGTCTTTCGGTGGGTCTGCACGAAAACCTGATCCCCAAGCTCAGCCTCATAAGCTCCTATAACCTTGAGATCAATGTTACTCCCATCAGCTGCCGTATCACGGAGCCTTCCCCCAAGCCCAAGCCCCCCTTGAGCAGCAACTGAAATACGGAATAAGAAAGGAATGCTATGCACCTTACAGCAACCAACCTGAGCCTGCCGTTCAATGCAAGCGAAAGTGCGCTTTCGCTCCTGCTCGCAGGCGAGCTGAGGCTCAGTCCATCAGATATAACCAATCTTCGCATTGTCCGCCGCTCGCTCGATGCAAGGGACAAAGGAGATATCCGATTTGTCTATAACGTTGTCTTTGACATAACCACCGAAAAGGCAAGGCGTGTGGCTGCGCTCGAGCTGAAGAACGTCGGAAGGCTCCCCGAGTATTCCCCCGAGCAGGTGAAGATAGGCGATAAGCCGCAGGATGCTCCCGTAGTCGTCATCGGCTTCGGTCCCGGAGGCATATTCGCCTCATATGAGCTTGCAAGGCGAGGCTATAAGGTCATCGTGCTCGAACGCGGCAGCGCAATTACCGAAAGGAAAAAGGACGTTGATACCTTCTTCGGTACTGGCAAGCTCAATACCTCGAGCAATATCATGTTCGGCGAGGGCGGCGCCGGCACCTTCTCCGACGGCAAGCTGACCACTCGCATCAAGGATGCGCGCGCGGACGATGTGATAAAGACACTCGTCGAATTCGGAGCCGATCCTTCCATTGCGGTGGACGCAAAGCCCCATATCGGCACCGATGTGCTCTCAAAGGTCATCCTCAATATCCGCCGCAGGCTGGAAGAGATGGGCGTTGATATCCGCTTCGGTTCCTGCGTGACCGATTTTTCCTCAGATGACGGGCGCATTGCTTCCGTTACCGTCAATGATTCCGAGATAATACCCTGCTGCGCGGCAGTGCTTGCTGTCGGTCAGGCGGCAAGGGATACCTACCGCATGCTGCTCGCAAAGGGCATTGAGATAGTGCAGAAGCCCTTCGCAGTCGGCGTCCGCATCGAGCATCCGCAGGAATTCATAGACAGATCGCAGTTCGGCGCGTATGCAGGGCATCCCCGTCTCGGCGCAGCGGAATACCGCCTGACCGGCAAGACAGGCGACCGCGGCGTTTACACCTTCTGCATGTGTCCCGGCGGCGTTGTCGTCGCTTCGTCCTCTGCGGAGAACGAGGTCGTGACCAACGGCATGAGCTACCATGCCCGCAATGGCAGGAATGCCAACTCCGCCATCATCGTTCAGGTAAATCCGAGCGACTTCGGCCCGAATCCGCTTGCAGGCGTCATATTCCAGGAGAAGATCGAGCGCGCGGCTTTCACCCTCGGCGGAGGGGATTACTGTGCGCCCGCCATGATGGTCGGAGATTTCCTCAAGGGGCGCAAGCCCACAGGCTTCGGCGATGTCGAGCCGAGCTACCGTCCCGGCGTTCGGCCTGCGGATATCCGCCGCTGCTTCCCAAAGACCATCGGCAAGGGCATAGAGGACGGCATCAATGCCTTTGCGCGCAGAATCAAGGGCTTTGACATGTACGATGCGGTGCTGACTGCGGTGGAGAGCCGTTCGAGCGCACCCATACGCATTTCGAGAACCGAGAGCGGCGAAGCTACCCGTATGAAGGGGCTTTATCCCGTGGGCGAGGGCGCAGGCTACGCAGGCGGAATCGTAAGCGCGGCAGTTGACGGCATGAAGGCTGCCGAGCATATCATCGGGACATACAGGCCCGAATAGGAAGAGAAGTACAGAGAAGCATGAAAAAATACCACGTTATAATAGGGCATTTCGGCTCGGGCAAGAGCGAATTTTCCCTTAACATTGCATTCAATGAGGCTGCGAAGGGCAAAAAAATCACCCTCGTTGACCTCGATATCGTCAATCCCTATTTCCGTACCGCCGAAAGGCATGAGGAGATAGAAAAGGCAGGAATACGTCTTCTGATGCCCTCGTTCGTCACCTCGGGCGTTGAGATACCTGCGCTGCCTGCGGAAATCTATTCCGCATTCAACGATGATTCCGATCTCGTTATCTTCGATGTCGGCGGCGATGCCGCAGGCGCCGTTGCGCTCGGGCAGTACTATCGGTTCTTCAGCAGAATCGAAAAGGAGAATTTGGAGGTCACCTATGTCTTTAACGCAAGAAGACCTCTTTCGCTCGACCTCGAAAGCAACCTTGATATAATTCAAAGCATCGAGATTGCTTCACGCATCGGGATAGACAATATCATAAACAACACGAATCTCTCGCAGGAGACCACCGTCCGCGACCTTATCGACGGTTACGAGCTTGCAAAGCAGATTTCGGATAAAACAAAGCTGCCCGTGCGCAATACCATCAGCACCGAAAAAATACTCGATGAATTCAAGGCGTATGCGGAAACAAACGGGCTTGATAAGGCCTATATCGGCGAATACTACCCGATTGTGCGCTACATGCACCGCGATTGGGACCGCTATACCACGGAGGGACTGTAATGCAGCTTAAGCCGTCCGAGCTTAACATACCGCGTGAAAATGCCGTCGCCTTTACCGGCCACCGGCCCGATAGGCTTGCATGGAGGTATAACGAACGCGATCCTCGCTGCCGAGCGCTGAAGAAGAGGCTTCAAAGCGAGATAATCCGCGCATACTCCGAGGGCAAGCGGTATTTTCTCAGCGGAATGGCGGACGGTATTGACGCCTATGCCGCCGAAATCGTGATGGCATTGAAGAAGGAATACCCCGATATCAGGCTTGTATGCTGCTATCCCTATTACTATCCTTCGCGCAAAACCAACTGTTTCGCATCGGTTGCCGATTACTCCGTGACGGTCTGCCCCGATTACATTCACGGCTGCATGAGCATGCGCAATCTTTATATGGTAAACCATTCAAGCGAGCTTATCGCCTGCTTTGACGGGAGCAGCGGCGGCGGCACCGCTTTCACCATAAAAACTGCAAGGGAGCGCGGACTCCGCGTGACCGTTATACCCGTCTGACCTTACATAATATCGTTCTGCAACGGAAAGGAAAGCCTTAGTATCAAGGGCTTTGAGTTAATATGCCTGCACTGGCTGTCAAAAACCTGACAAAATCATATGTGACCCGTGTCCTGTTCTCGGATATCAGCTTCGAAGTCGATACAAATGAGCATATCGGCTTTGTCGGCGTGAACGGCTGCGGCAAGTCCACACTATTTCACATACTCCTCGGCGAGGAAAGCTATGATTCCGGAGAGCTATATTTCGGCTCCGAAACGAGGATCGGAAGCATCTCCCAGGCGGTATCCGATTCGGATTCATCCCTGTATGATTATGTGCTGGAGGTCTTTTCGGAGCTTGCGGGCATAGAAAAACAGCTTGACGAAATAAATCACGAGCTGTCGGCTTGCTCCGATCCCGAACGCAGCAAAAGGCTTATCGAGCGTCAGTACAGGCTCACGAGCCGTTATGACGACCTCGGAGGCTCCACCTACCGCGCGCGCACGCGTTCTACGCTGCTCGGGCTCGGATTTCCGGAGGAGGAGCTGAACAGGAGCGTCAATACCTTCAGCGGAGGGCAGCGCAACAAGGCGCAGCTTGCAAGGCTGCTGCTTTCTGACTCCAATCTGCTTCTGCTTGATGAGCCTACAAACCATCTTGATATCAAGGCGATTGAATGGCTTGAAAGCTTTCTCGTCAACTATCGCGGCGCTTTCATCGTTATATCACATGACAGATACTTTTTGGATAAGGTCACGAATAAGACCATAGAATTGAAGGATAAGCGCCTTTTCATTTCAAAGGGAAATTATTCGAGGCATATCGAGCTTCGCAGCACCGCGCGTGAGCTGGAGGTACGGCATTACCTGCGTACTCAGCGCGAAATAAAGCGTATCGAGGGCATTATTGAGCAGCAGAAGCGGTGGAATCAGGAAAGAAATTACGTTACCGCTGCATCAAAGCAGAAGCAGGTGGACAGGTTAAAAGCGACGCTCGTCGTCCCGGAGCGCGATTCCGCATCCATTCATTTCACCTTCACCGCCAAGGAGGTCGGCGGCAACGATGTTCTGGTTGCAAAAAAGCTCGGAAAAACCTTCAAAGGCTCCAACGGTTCACCCGACAAGGAGGTATTCCACGATGTCAGTATGCTCATCAAAAAGGGTGAAAAGGTCTTCCTTCTGGGTGATAACGGCTGCGGAAAGACTACTTTATTGAACATCCTCTCCGGCAGGATGCGCCCGACATCGGGGAGCTATTATCTCGGTTCGCATGTGGAGCCGGCGTATTACGAGCAGAATATGACCTCGCTTGACCCGAATAATACCGTGCTCAACGAGGTTTGGGATAAATACTACACCACCATTTCGAGGAAGGATATATGCAACGCCCTTGCTGCATTCCTCTTCCGCGGCGACGATATCAATAAGCCCATCGGTCAGCTCTCCGGCGGCGAAATGGCGAGGGTGCAGCTTCTGAAGCTGATGCTCACAAAGAGCAATCTTCTGCTTATGGATGAGCCGACCAACCATCTCGATATAGATTCGCGCGAAGCGCTTGAGGCTGCGCTCGAAGAGTATAACGGAACTATGCTCATCGTGACCCATGACCGTTTTCTCGTTGACCGGCTTGCGGACAGGATTCTATACATGACCGAGGACGGCCTAACGGAGTACATCGGAGGCTATACCGATTACCTTGAGGCCGTCAGCGAAAGGAAGCAGGCTAAGGGACCCGAAAGGAAGCCCGAATCCGAGAATGCCGCAAGCTACCGCGAGAAAAAAGCGAACAAGAGCGCGCTGAACCGCGCAAAGGGCGAGCTTATGCGCTGTGAGGCTGCCATCACGGCAGCGGAAAAGGAGCTTGACGGCATCAACCGTGAGCTGAGCCTTCCCGGCGTTGCGACCGATTATAAAAAATCTGCCGAGCTTTCCAAAAAAAGCGATGAGCTGAGGGCAAAGCTCGATAAGCTCTATGATGCTCTTGTCGAAGCCGAGGAAAGGGTGCAGGAAGCGGAGAATCTGCAATAAAATTCGAATTATGCTGTGAGAATGACATTCATCACGGTTTGCATTATCTTATTAAGAAGAAAGAAAGGAATATAAACAATTTGGCAAAGAAAGACACTCCGAAGCTGAGAATTATCCCTCTGGGCGGTCTCGGAGAAATCGGAAAAAATATGACCGTAATCGAATACGGCAATGACATAATAGCAGTTGACTGCGGGCTTGCGTTCCCCGATGAGGATATGCTGGGCATAGACATGGTAATACCGGATATGTCCTATCTCGAGCTCAACGAGGATAAGCTCCGCGCATTCATAATCACCCACGGGCATGAGGATCATATCGGAGCAATCCCCTATGCCCTTCAGAAATTCCATACGCCCGTTTACGGCACAAAATTCACCCTTGCGCTCATCGACCACAAGCTGCATGAGCACCGTATCGACGATGCGGACCTTCGGTGCATTGAGGCAGGCGACACCATCGAAATAGGCTGCTTCAGGATCGAATTCATAAAGGTCAGCCATTCTATCGCAGGCGCCGTTGCGCTCGCTATCACGACTCCTGTCGGTATCCTTGTGCATACGGGCGACTTCAAGGTGGACTATACCCCCATAGACAATGAGCCCATTGATATCAACAGCTTTGCGCGCTACGGCAGCAAGGGCGTGCTGGCGCTTATGATGGACAGCACCAATGCGGAGTCCGCAGGCGTTACACCGTCCGAGACGGAGCTCGGAAAGACCTTTGAAAAGGTATTCAATGAAGCGAAGGGCAGGATAATCGTCGCATCGTTTGCTTCAAACGTTTACAGGATACAGCAGGTCTGCGATATCGCGATCGCGCATGACAGGGTTATCTGCTTCCAGGGGCGCTCGATGGTCGTTATCGCCAAAATAGCCAAGGATCTCGGCTATCTACATATCCCCGAGGACAGGATAGTACCCCTTGAAAAGCTCAAAAACTACGAGCCCGAGCGCGTCTGCGTACTGACGACCGGCAGCCAGGGCGAATCCATGAGCGGACTTTTCCGCATGGCGAATGCTAACCACAAGCTCATCATAGGCAAGGGCGATACCGTCGTTATCTCCGCTTCCGCAATACCCGGCAACGAAAAGAGCGTCGGAAGGGTCATAAATCAGCTCTTCCAGCGCGGAGCGGACGTCGTCTATGACAGGCTTGCGGATGTGCATGTTTCCGGCCACGCAAGGCGCGAGGAGCTGAAGCTGATGTTCCGCCTGCTCAAGCCCAGATACTTCATACCCGTTCACGGCGAAGCAAGGCATCTGCATCACCATGCGCACCTTGCCGAGGAAATGGGCATAAAGCCCAACAACATCTTTATCATGGATACGGGAAATGTCCTTGAAATCACAAAACGCTCCGCTAAGCTGAACGGAAGCGTTGCTTCGGGCGCAATACTCGTGGATGGCTCCGGCGTCGGCGATATAGGCTCCACCGTGCTCCGCGAAAGAAAGCTCCTCTCTCAGGACGGACTTTTTGCCATCGTCATACCCGTTCAGCGTCAGACGGGCGAGCTGTTGGGCGTCCCCGAGCTCGTTACAAAGGGCTTCATCTATATGAAGGATTCGGATCAGCTCATTTCCGAAGCGAAGCAATTTGCCTTCGACCTTGCATTCAAGCTCAATCAGAAGAATAAGAATGATTGGAACAGCTTCAGAAACGGCATGAAGAACGGCATGAAGAATTTCCTCCTGAGCAAAACCGGCAGAGTCCCCATAATCCTTCCCATCATTTTGGAGGTCGATTGCTGATGGATAACGATATTCTGCGCCTGACTGAGGAGCTTGCCGAAAAGCTCAGGCAAAGCCCCGAATATCTTCGTTACATTTCCTGTAAGGAGCGCGCATACGCCGATGAAACGACGCGCATGCTCCTTACGGATTATGCTAAGCTCCAGTATAAGCTCCAGGCTGCGTCCCTCTCGGGGAACATGAGCGAGGAGGAGCTTACAAAGCTTCAGAAGCTCGGAGAGCTTTTGCAGCTCAACTCCGACGCAAGCGAATACCTTTTTGCGCAGTATGCGCTCAACAACCTCGTAAGCGAGGTGTATTCGAAGCTCGGACAGGCCGTGGGCATCGATCTTTCGATGTTTGAGGCATAAAAACAAACGAAAGGAGAGATGAGCTATGAGTGAAAATAAAAACACGGATACCTCTTCCCTTCACAATACTATCGTGAAGCTTGACGATGACGCTTCCTCCCGCAACGGCAGAAAGCGCGATGCCTATGACCGTTGGCAGAAGAAGGAAGAACGCAGAGCCACGCGCAGCGAAAGGCTCGACAAATTCTTTAAGGTCTACAAATTCATCCGTCCCTTCATCGTTGCGGCGGCATGCATTCTTATTGCATTTTTCCTTGTTTCCGCCATAGTGAAGAAGGTCATGCGCGATTACTTCCTGCCCGTTGACCCCAACGACCCATCGCCCATCGTGGTCGAAATCCCATCGGGAAGCGGTGCTTCCACCATCGCCAAGATTCTATACGAGGCATGCGGCGAGGGCGAAAAGGGGCTTATCTCGCATAAGGCGGTATTCAAGATCTATGTTGACTTCATCGGCAAGGCGAACCGTTTGCAGTCCGGCACATATGTGCTTTCAAAGAACATGAGCATACCCGAGATAGTTGACGTCATCTGCAAGGGCAATCCGCCGCGCGAGACGCTTACCTTCAGCATATCCGAAGGCCTTACAATCGAGGCAATCGCGGATAGGCTTGTATCCCAGGGCGTTATCGAAACGCCGGATGAATTCCTCTCGCTCTGCGTGACGGGTGAGGAATTCGTCAAGAACCATCCCTTCATCTCCGAGATACCCGAGGACCCGACCGGTGAACGCAGGTATGCGCTGGAGGGCTTCCTATTCCCTGCCACCTATGAGATTTATGCCGATGCGGACGTCAAAACCGTCATAGGCAAGATGCTCACGAAATATGAGCAGGTCTTCGGCGTCATCTATACAGCAAGAGCGGAGGAATTGGGGCTCAGCTTCTACGAGGTCATTACCCTTGCCTCCATAGTCGAAAAGGAAGCAAAGCCCATAGATTTTGCCGATGTTTCGGCAGTATTCCACAACCGTCTCGAACGCAATATGGGCCTTGGCTCCGATGCAACGCTCCGCTACATCCTCGATACCGATACTTCAACGGGGCTTACTCAGGAGCAGCTCAATACCCCTTCGGGCTACAACACGCACCTGAACACGGGCATACCCATCGGCCCGATATGTAATCCCGGCGATGCTGCCATCAATGCGGTTCTGTATCCGTCCGAGGAAGGAATTGCGGAGAATTATCTATATTTCTGCCTCATGGACCCGACTACCGGAAAGCTTGTCTTTGCAAGGACGCTTGAGGAGCATAACGCCAATATCGCACAATACAGCCCACTTTGGTAATAAAATGTTTAACGGATTCTCACCCGAAGCCTTCCGTTTCCTATTCGAGATAGGCTTCAACAACAATACCGAATGGTTTGAAAGGAACCGTGAAAGGTACAAGCAATTTGTACTTGAGCCAATGAAGCAGCTTGCAGCCGAGCTCATGCCGGCAGCACTTGCCGTTGACCCAAATTTCAACAGGAGCCTCAACGCGACCGTATCCCGTATCCGCCGCGATACAAGATTCACCAAGGATAAATCGCCGTACCGCAACCATGTCTGGATCGGCTACCGCTACCCTAAGACCCGTATCAGCGAGGGCTGCGCGCTCTGGTTCGAAATAACCCCCGAAGGGTACGATTACGGTGCGGGCTTCTATTCCGCAGACTCATCCCTGATGGAGCGTTACCGCAAAAAGCTGCTCTCCGACCCGGCAGGCTTTCTTGAGCTTGCTCATGCGCTCGAAAGCGAGGGCTTCATCTACGCCGCCGATGCATACAAAAAGCAGCATTTCCCCGATGCGCCGAAGGAACTGCGGAGCTATATCAACGTTCGCAGCTTTGCATGGGAAAAGAGCTTCGGCGGAGTAAGGGAGCTTATCGAGCCGAGCAATATCGAAGCAAGGCTCAAGCATGAATTTGAGCTGCTTAAACCCATGTATACCTATATCAACAGCATCTCAAAGACCGAGGAGGGTGAAGAGAATGAAGAATAAGCCCGAGCTGCTTGCGCCGGCAGGCAATATGGAAAGGCTCAAAACGGCAGTCCACTTCGGTGCCGATGCCGTTTATATCGGGACTACCGCATTTTCGCTCCGGAACCTTGCGGATAATTTCACCCTTGATGAGGTTGCCGAGGCAGTCAAATACTGCCATGAACGCAATGTCAGGGTCTATGTCACTGTCAACGCATTCATGCGTGATGAGGATCTGACGAATCTTCCCGAAACGATAGCCGCACTTGATAAGGCAGGGGTTGATGCGCTCATCATCAACGACCCCTCCGTCATACGCATTGCAAGGCGCGTTGCTCCTTCCCTTTCCCTGCATCTGAGCACCCAAGCCAACACCCTCAACAGCGAGGCTGCGCTTTTCTGGCACGAGCAGGGCATCGAGCGCATCGTGCTTGCACGCGAGCTTACGCTCGGCGAGATAAAGGAAATGCGTAAAAAGCTCCCCGAAACTCTGGAGCTTGAAGCCTTCGTACACGGCGCAATGTGCGTGAGCTATTCGGGAAGATGCCTTCTCAGCAACTACATCGCAGGCCGTGACAGCAACAAGGGCGAATGCGTACAGCCCTGCCGCTGGTCGTATGAGGTACGCGAGCGCGGCTCAAGCGGAGAATATTTCACCCTCGTATCGGAGCGTAACGGCAGCTTCATACTCAATTCGCGCGATATGTGCATGATTGATCATCTTGACGAAATCGCGGATGCAGGCATCGTCAGCCTGAAAATCGAGGGCAGAATGAAGTCGATACTCTATGTTGCCACCGTCGTCAATGCCTACCGCATGGCGCTTGACGGCTGCGATATGGACGCCGTCCGCAATGAGCTGAACCAAGTCAGCCACAGGCCCTATACCACCGGCTTCATGCTCGGCGAATACGGTAAGGATACATTCGGCGCCGAGATGATGGCGCCCGATTCCGGCGGCTACGTCCAGGACTTCCAGATCTCCGCAGTCGTCCTCGATTATGATGCGGAAAAGGGTATTGCTCACATCGAGCAGCGCAACCGTTTCTTTGTCGGGGACGAGCTTCTGATACTCTCCCCTAAGGATGTCGGAAGAAGCTTCACCGTTACGAGCATCGTAAACGATGAGGGCGAAAGCATGGACTCCGCGCCGCATCCCTGCGAAAGCCTGTATATTGGCTGCTCCGAGGTCGTCAAGGCCGGAGATATTCTGCGTAAACGCAGCTGAAAAGGTAAGGCTGTCAAAATATCCCGTTTTTGCTGTTGCCCAATCGGAGCTTAAATGCTATAATGAGCGGTGTTCGTAAAAAACAAAGCATAGGTTAAGGAAATTTTGCTTTCCTTTCCGCTTTTAATCAAAATAATTCTGCATAAACTAACTAAATCAAACCCGGAGGATCTAATAATGGCAAAGCTTTCAGTCAAAGATGTTCCCGTACAGGGCAAGCGCGTACTTGTCAGGGTCGATTTTAACGTACCCCTTGACGAAAACCAGGTTATCACCGACGAGAGCCGTATCGTGGGCGCACTGCCGACGATAAAGTATCTCCTTGAGAACGATGCAAAGATCATTCTCTGCTCGCATCTCGGCAGGCCCAAGGGAAAATTCGTACCCGAAATGAGCCTTGCTCCCGTTGCAAAGAGGCTCCGTGAGCTGCTGCCCGAGACCAATATCATCTTCGCAAACGACGTTATCGGCGAGGATGCCAGGAAAAAGGCTTCCGAGCTCAAGGAGGGCGAAATCCTGCTTCTTGAAAACCTCCGCTTCCATGCCGAGGAGGAGAAGAACGATCCCGAATTCGCAAAGGCTCTCGCTTCCTTTGCCGACCTCTATGTTTCCGATGCCTTCGGCACCGTTCACCGCGCACATGCTTCCACCGAGGGCGTTGCCCATTACCTGCCGGCAGTCTGCGGCTTCCTCATCGAGAAGGAGCTCAGCTTCATGGGTAAGGCGCTTGCGGACCCCGACCGTCCCTTCGTTGCGCTGCTCGGCGGCAAGAAGGTCGGCGATAAGATAGGAGTTATCCGCAATCTTCTCGATAAATGCGATACTCTCCTCATCGGCGGCGGTATGAGCTACACCTTCTACAAGGCAATGGGCTGCAATATCGGTACTTCCGTACTCGATGAAGCAAGCATAGATCTTGCTTCCTCCCTGCTCGAAGAAGCAAAGGCCAAGGGCGTTGAGCTGATGCTGCCCGTGGACTGCGTTATCGGCAAGGATTTCTGCAATGATACCGAGATTAGGACCGTCGCATACGATGCCATTCCCGATGGTTATATGGGTATGGATATAGGCCCTGCGACCATAGAGAAGTACGCTTCAATCATCCGCGAAGCAGGTACGGTCGTATGGAACGGACCCTTCGGCGTATTTGAATTCGATAATTTCGCACACGGCACGGAGGCTATCGCGCGCGCATGCGCCGACTGCAAGGGCATTACCATCATCGGCGGCGGCGATTCGGCATCCGCTATCAATAAATTCGGTCTCAGCGACAAGATGGATCATATCTCCACCGGCGGCGGCGCGAGCCTCGAATTCCTCGAAGGCAAGACCCTTCCCGGCGTTGCATGCCTAATGGATAAGCCCGTAAGGCGTAAGCTTATCGCAGGCAACTGGAAAATGAATATGAACCGTGACGAAGCTAAGGAGCTTATCTCCGAGCTCATTCCCCTCGTGACCGATGCGGACTGCGATATAGTCATCTGTCCCCCGTTCGTGGATCTCTGCTGCGCCGCAAAGAAGCTTCAGGGAACCAATATCCATCTCGGCTCCCAGAATATCCACTGGGCGGCAAAGGGCGCTTTCACCGGTGAGATCAGCGCCGATATGCTCAAGAACATCGGCGTCGAATACGCTATCATCGGCCACAGCGAGCGCAGGCAGTACTTCGGCGAGACCGACGAAACCGTCAATATGCGCGTCAAGGCTGCGCTCGAAAACGGCATTCTCCCGATCGTTTGCGTCGGCGAGACCCTGGATCAGCGCGAAGCAGGCATTACCGATACCTTCCTCGCTTCCCAGGTTCGTGCGCTCTATCAGGGCATTGAAAAGGAAGCCGCTGAGCGCATAGTTATCGCATACGAGCCCATTTGGGCGATCGGCACGGGCAAGACCGCCACCGACGAGGAAGCAAACCGCACTATCGGCGCAATCCGCAAGGTCATATCCGAGCTCTACGGCTTCGAGTTTGCCCGGCATACCCGTATTCTCTACGGCGGCAGCATGAATGCCAAGAATGCCGCAGGGCTTAAATCCATGCCCGAGATCGACGGCGGTCTTATCGGCGGCGCAAGCCTCAAGGCCGAGGACTTTGCGAAGGTCATCAAAGCATAAATTCCGTACCCTCAGCACACATGCGTGCGAATACCCACATTACCTAACGAGAAGATTAAACTAAGTGAACAAGCTTACTGCACTGATAATCCTTGACGGCTTCGGATACCGCAAGGAAAGAAAAGGAAATTCCATAGCCATACAGGGAGCGCCGAATATCCACTCCCTTATGGCGCTTTATCCCGATACCCTCATAAGCGCATCCGGCGTAGACGTCGGGCTTCCGGAGGGACAGATGGGCAATTCCGAGGTCGGGCACCTCAACATAGGCGCCGGCAGGATCGTCTATCAGGATCTTTTGCGCATCACCACCGCTGTCCGTGACAACAGCATAGCATCAAACTCCGCTATTCTCGGAGCTATCGAGAACTGCAAAGAGCATGATTCCGCTCTGCATTTTTACGGTCTCCTATCCGACGGCGGCGTACACAGCCATATCGAGCATCTCTTTGCGCTGCTGAGGCTTGCTAAGGCCAACAAGCTCAAAAAGGTCTATATCCACTGCTTCATGGACGGCAGGGACACTCCGCCCAAGAGCGGAAGCCGTTATCTTGCAAGGCTTCAGGCGACGCTTGACAGCATTGAGTGCGGCAAAATAGCGACCGTTATCGGGCGATACTATGCTATGGACAGGGATAACCACTATGACCGCATCGAAAAGGCCTATAATGCAATGGTATTCGGTGAGGGCAACAGGTTTTCATCCGCCGATGAAGCCATCCATGCTTCTTACGATGCCGGCTTGACCGATGAATTCATGCTCCCTTCCGTTATCACAAACCCCGACGGCAGTCCTGTGGCGACCATAAAGGAGAATGACAGCATCCTTTTCTTCAATTTCCGTCCCGACCGCGCAAGGGAGATCACTCATTGCTTCATAGATGAGGTATTTGATAAGTTTGAGCGCAAAAACGGTTATTTCCCCGTGCATTACGTTTGCTTCACTCAATATGACGCTGCCTTTAACGACAGGGTGGATATTGCATTCCGTTCGGAGACCCCTAAGAATACCCTTGCGGAGCACCTTTCCCGTCTCGGTAAAACGCAATTCCACATCGCCGAAACGGAGAAGTATGCCCACGTCACCTTCTTCTTCAACGGCGGCGTTGAAAAGCCGTACCCCGGAGAGAAGCGCGAGCTGATACCCTCCCCTGCCGTACCCACCTACGACCTCAAGCCCGAGATGAGCGCATACGAGGTCACGGAAAGGGCCTGCGAGGTCATAGATTCCGGCAGGTTCGATTTCATGGTGCTCAATTTTGCGAACCCCGATATGGTGGGTCATACAGGGAACCTTGAAGCCGCAGTCAAGGCGGTCGAAGCCGTGGATATTTGCGTAAAGAAGGTCGTCGATCATATTCTCGCGCACGGCGGCGAATGCCTTATCACTGCCGATCACGGGAACTGCGAGCGCATGATCTCCGAAAACGGCGCACCGTTCACCGCGCATACGAGCAATCCCGTGCCGCTTATCTTCGTTTCAAACGATATACGCAACCGCAGATTCTACGGCGGCGGCAGGCTCTGCGATATTGCACCGACCATCCTCAATATGATGGGGCTGCCCGTTCCGAAGGAGATGACGGGGCGCAATCTGCTGGTGAGCGACCTCAGGATGTAGGAATAAATATGTTAAAAATAATCAAGTAAACACAAACGACCGACCCGATAGCGGGACGGTCGTTTCGCTTTATGTATGTTCATTTGTCAGAAGCCGAATATGAGCGCAACGAGGCGGAAGCCCCAGTTGGCAGCAACGCCGGCTACGAGACCGCCGACGGTGTGGCTTGCGATTGCTTTGCCCGAAAGATCGGAACGGCCGAGGGCTGCCATCATGGAAACATGGGTGCTGAGATAACCGCTCCAGCACATGCACATTGCTGTAAAGACCGCAACATCGTGTGCATCGGCTGCGCCGGTCGCGAGCATTTCCGGAATGAGGCCGATTGCTGCGCCTGCGGAACCGAGGGCGGTAATCGGTACTGCGATAGCTTCGCCGGAAGCAAAGCCGAACAGCGGCTTCAGTATGAACTGTATCTTATTCGCAAGATAGGGAATGAGCCCGATGCCCTCATAGGCTGCGCCGACATAGCCCGATTCGGAGCTGCCGAAGGTCAGCATCATGACGATGGTGCAGATTATGAGCACGCCCGGAATGATGCTTATGCCTATCTTGACGCCGCTGCTGCCGCCTGCCATGAGGCAGTCCATAATGCGCATGCCGAGCTTTTTCTTATTTTCGGCAGCATCCTTTTCCCTCTCGCCGATGACTTCCGAGGGGATGAGATCGCATTCCGCTTCGGTGCCGAAAATCTTTTTTGTTTTCATGAGCATCAGTCTTGTGCTTACAATACTTCCGATGACTGCGCCGAAAAGACCCACGAGCACTGCTGCGCCGAGATTGCCGTAGCCCTGACCGGCATAGCCGAGAATGGAGGTGCAGACGATGAGGCCCATGCCGAAGGAGGTACCGAGGTTGGTAAGAGCGTAAATCTGATACTTTTTGAAATGCTTGCGGAAGCCCTTATCATCTGCAAGCGAGAGGATTGCAGGGTTATCTGAAAGGAAGGTCGTCAAAACTCCGAGCGCTGCGGCTCCGGGAAGGCCGTAAATGGGCTTCATAAGCGGAGAAAGGATCTTATTGATAAGGTCGATAACTCCGAATTCCGAAAGCAGAGCGGATATTGCCCCCATCAGCACGGCTATTGCCATTATGTAAAGCACCGTGTCGATAAGGAGCTGATAAGCTGTCTTCATCATGGTGCTGAGCATATTGGAAAGCCCCATGGGTACTGAAAACAATACGAAAAATCCGACGAATACTACGAGGAATATGACTGCCGATAACCATTTCGGCAGGGGCTTGCGGTGCGCCTTCGCTTTAGCTGCTTTTACTTCGGTCTTCATTGCCGTTCCTTCCGATTCTCAAGTCAAAATATGAGCATATTCGTTTTCACTCACCGCTATATGGTACAACAAAAGCTGTTGCAAAAAAAGCGAATATTTGTTATTATAAACATGCAGAAAATTTATGGATGGCACGGGGTGTTCCTTATGAATATCAACAGCTACAGGGTGTTCCTCGAAGCGGTCAGGCTCGGGAATCTGACCGCAGCGGCGGAGAGCTTCGGCTATACGCAGTCGGGCGTCAGCCATATCGTATCGCAGCTTGAGGAGGAATTCGGCTTTCCGCTGCTGTTTCGCGGAAAAAACGGGGTCAAGCTCACCAAGGACGGGGAAAACATCGCTTTGCTTATGCGTGAGGTCGTAAACCGTGATGACAGGCTCCATCAGGTTGCGGCGGAGATAACGGGTCTGCAATCCGGCACTGTGAGGATTGGCGCTATCGAGAGCGTTGCGATGCATAAGCTGCCCGCGCTCATCAAGGAATTCACGGCGCTGCACCCGAATATCCGTTTTGAAACCACGGTCGGGGACTATGAGATTGTCGAAAACCTGCTCGTATCGGAGGTCATCGACTGCGGATTTATCAGCAGTACCATAACAAAAAAGCTGCATTTCACTCCGCTTATGCAGGATGAGCTCGTTGCCCTGCTCCCCTATTCGCATCCGCTTTCCAATGAAAAGTCGCTTACGCTTGAAACCATTTCAAAGCTTGATTTCATCGTCCCCGGGGAGGGCACGAATTACGATATAGGGCGCATCTTCAAGCAGGCAGGCATAAAGCTGAACGTCCGCATGGCGGTCAACTACGATTACGTCGCTATCGCAATGGTGAATTGCGGGCTCGGCGTCACGATAATGCCGAACCTCATCCTATCCGGTATCAGCGACTGCGGCCGCGCAATACCGCTGTCGCCGCGCTGCTTCCGAACCATAGGCTTTGCAACTAACGGCACTTCTCCCGTTTCCCCTGCCTGCCGCGCATTTCTGAAATTCGTGCGTGAAAGAATAGGTGAGGAGCTTCCCCCGGAATAAATGTATATTTTCATTCGATATTCAAGCATTTTTTCAGTGAAAATATAATTAAATTTCGGTTGAATTATCCCGAAGCGGGGTATATAATAAGAATAAGTTATTCGGCTTGAAGGCTGAAATAAAAACACCGTCAAGGAGGATCTTATTATGCCACTTGTTACCAGTACCGAAATGTTCAGGAAAGCTTACGAGGGCGGTTATGCCATCGGCGCTTTCAACGTCAACAACATGGAGATCATCCAGGGCATCACCGAAGCTGCCAAGGAAGAGAACGCTCCCCTTATCCTGCAGGTCAGCGCAGGCGCAAGGAAGTATGCAAACCATACCTATCTTATGAAGCTCATCGAAGCCGCAATCATCGAAACCAATCTCCCCATCTGCGTACATCTTGACCACGGCGATACATTTGAGCTCTGCAAGAGCTGCATTGACGGCGGCTTCACCTCCGTTATGATCGACGGCAGCCATCATTCATTCGAGGATAATATCGCGCTGACCCGTCAGGTCGTCGAATATGCTCACGACCACGGGGTTGTAGTCGAGGGCGAGCTCGGCAGGCTCGAAGGCGTTGAAGATGACGTCAAGGTTTCCGCTGAGGATGCAAGCTATACCAATCCCTCCCAGGTGCAGGAATTCGTCGAGCGCACCGGTGTGGACAGCCTCGCAATCGCCATCGGCACCAGCCACGGCGCATACAAATTCAAGCCCGGCACCAAGCCCCAGCTCCGCTTCGACATCCTTGAAGAGGTCGAGCGCCGCCTTCCCGGCTTCCCCATCGTGCTCCACGGCGCAAGCTCCGTAATCCCCGAATTCGTGCAGATGGTCAATACCTACGGCGGCAATATGCCCGATGCTATCGGCGTTCCCGAGGATATGCTCCGCAAGGCTGCTTCCATGGCGGTCTGCAAAATCAATATCGACAGCGACCTTCGCCTTGCAATGACCGGCACCATCCGCAAGTACATGGCAGAGCATCCTGCCGATTTCGATCCCCGTCAGTACCTCAAGCCTGCGCGCGCTGCCATCAAGGAAATGGTACGCCATAAGCTTATTGACGTTCTCGGCTGCAACGGCAAAGCATAATTGAGTTTTTCTGCGAGGCTGCTTTATTTGGCAGCCCCGCATTAAAAAGAGGGTACCGCCGAATCAGAGGAATCAGGGAGCTTATCTCCCGTCAACTGCACTTTTTCCCAAAAAAAGAGAGAAAAGCGAAGCGATTTGCTTTCGGCACAAATACTGCTCCTCTTTTCTCTCTTCTTTAATTATCACTAAATCGAAAGGAAAGCCTATGAGCGAAGCAAATCTCGGATCAATAGTTCTCTATGATGAGGACGAAAACGAAATCGAATTCGACATTATGGACAAGTTTGGCCTTGACGGCGAAACCTATTATGTCCTCCTGCCCATCGACTATGACGCTGAGGATGTCGAATTCGTGATCCTGCGCGAAATGTCCGCCGACGGCGAGATCGCACTCGTCGGCATTGAGGATGCCGAGACCCTTGACAGGGTATTCGATGAATACAAGAAAAGACAGGATATCGACTGATTCTGTAATTAAACGGTAAAAACACCGTCGAAAGGAACTACCAATGACTATAATGAGCAAACGCAACCTCAGCATGATGACCGACCTCTATCAGCTTACGATGATGTACGGTTATTATCGCAAGGGCATGACCGATAACCTTGCCGTTTTCGATCTCTTCTTCCGCAACACCAAGCCCAATTCCTCCTATGCCGTTATGGCAGGCACGGAATCCCTCATCGAATACATCAACGATCTTCACTTCGGCGAAGAGGATATCGAGTACCTCCGTTCACTAAAGCTTTTCGATGAAGGCTTCCTCGATCTGCTCAGAAATCTTCACTTCACGGGCGAAATCTACGCCATGGAGGAGGGCACCATCGTCTACCCCTATGAGCCGCTTGTGCGCGTTATCGCTCCCATCGTAGAGGCTCAGCTCATCGAAACCGCAATACTTAACCTTGTAAACCACCAGACCCTTATCGCAACCAAGGCCAACAGGGTCTGCTACGCCGCGCACGGCGAGCTCGTCATGGAATTCGGGCTCCGCCGCGCTCAGGGACCGGATGCCGGCATCTACGGAGCGCGCGCTGCAATGATAGGCGGCTGCTTCGGTACGAGCAATGTCCTCACGGGGCAGCTCTTCAATGTCCCCGTATCCGGCACCCATGCGCACAGCTGGGTCATGAGTTTCCCGACCGAGCTTGACGCCTTCCGCGCCTATGCGGAGATCTTCCCCACGAGCTGCATGCTGCTCGTCGATACCTATGATACCCTCAAAAGCGGCGTGCCTAATGCCATAACCGTATTCCGCGAGCTGCGCGAAAAGGGCTATGAGGGCACGGGCATCCGCCTCGATTCCGGCGACCTTGCATATCTCTCAAAGCGCGCAAGGGAAATGCTCGATGATGCAGGCTTCCCCAATATCAAGATCTGCGCCTCGGGCGACCTTGACGAGACCATCATCAACAGTCTTCACATGCAGGGCGCACGCATCGACTCATGGGGCGTCGGCACCAAGCTCATCACCTCGGACGACCAGCCGGCACTCGGCGGCGTATATAAGATGTCCGCAGAAATCGTGAACGGAGAGGTAATTCCGAAAATCAAGATTTCCGAAAACGCTTTCAAGATAACAAACCCCGGCATCAAGACCGTTTACAGGCTTTATGATAAGGATCATATGGCGGTTGCCGATCTCATCGCCCTGCGTGACGAGGTCTTTGACCCCACTAAGCCGCTCACCATCTTCCATCCGGTACAGACCTATAAGCGCATGACGCTCACCGACTATACCATGCGCGAGCTGCTCGTGCCCATCTTTAAGGACGGCAAGCAGGTCTACACCTCTCCCGATATGGCGGAAATCAGGCGTTATGCCAAATCCGAGATGGATTCGCTCTGGGAGGAGGATAAGCGTCTTCTCAATCCGAATATCTACAAGGTTGACCTATCGGACGGGCTCTATGAGCTCAAGAACAGGCTAATCCGCGAGCACAGGGAGATTGCAAAGCATGAATAAAAAAAGGGCTCTGACAATATTCATTGCCTTGGCTCTTTCTGCTGCGTTCATCGGGTGCAGCGATACTTCGCCGCACCTCGATCCTGCTGTTACCGCGCCTGCGATCCTTTCGCCCGTTCCGTTCACCCCCGTTCCCGAGCCGACGGCATCGCCCGAGCCGGCGACTCCCGGACCTGACGATATTCCCGTTACGGCTGACCCGAACGGCAATATCTATGACGCTCTCGGCAACGTGATAACGGATGCACAGCATTACAGGCAGTATCTCGGTTTTTCCGATATCCGCATTTACGAATACGGCGGAGACACATTCATGGACTTAACCGTGACCAACAGCTATCCCGAGAGGCTTATCTGCGCGCTCCGTGCGGAATTTTATGATGAAGAAGGCAATATCCTTGCCGTATCGAGCATACAGGGGCCGGATGGCTCGTTTCTTCTGACGCTGCCGAGCGGCAGTACTCCGCTGTATTCCACCATTCTCACCGATGCCGTGCTCACCGATAAGATCGTCGTCATCATCTTTGATGATAATACCCAGGTCGCACCCGTGGAGTAACAGTTCCTTAAAAGCAAAGGGGTGTATCAAAGCGAATCGTTCTGATACACCCCCGTTTTTTCCGCCGCTATTCGGTTTTATAAATCATTTCAAAATCCTCAAATACTACCGGCATATCCGGAGAAAAGGCATAGCCGCTCTCCTTTGCGTCATGAGTAAAGAACCTTTCATGGTTCCTCTGCCAGCTTTCGAGGCATTCATCCTCACCTTCACGGCTGCAAATATCAAACGTCATATCCTTATACGGTATTATCGTTACCTCTTTTGTCATAATGACGCAGCGCGGATTGCCTGCCCAATCGGTTACGATGCTGAGATCCCCCTCCTTGGGAATCGGTTCGCCGTCAAGCTCATAAGCAGGCAGGCTGCTTGAAGTCGCTCTCTTTTTGCCCGAAAGCACGAGTTCAAGAAGAGCATTTGCCGATTCTTCGGTAATATCGAAGCTGAATACTCCGATCGGCTGCGTTTCCGGGCTTCTTCCCGTCGCGCGCAGGAATTCCTGCCAGAATGATTCAACCTTATCAGTCATCTACGTTCTCCTTCCGCTTTCGGTTGGGCTTCAGTATGCTTCCGATAATCTTTACCTGCATATGCGCAGGAAGAATATTGAGCAGCCGCAAGCCCAAATTGCGGTTGATATTATAGATGTATTTCGGATGCTTCGCATTCAGTGCCTTTACAAGCAGATCCGCAATATCATCGGGGCTTATGGTCTTATTTTCTACGTTATTTACAATATTTCTGAACCTTTCGGCATTATAGCTGTATAGCTTCGTGCTCGCGCAGAGCCTGTCGAGCGCCGCGGTGGAATCGCCGAGGAGCCCCGTTTTTACAGCCCCGGGACGGATGACGATGACGCTGTGGCCGAGAAGGCTCAGCTCCTGGCGCAGCGAAAAGGCGTATTTTTCAACGGCTGTCTTGGTAAAGCCGTACAGACCCGTAAACGGCAGCGGATCGAGCGGAGCAAGCTCGCTCGAAACCATAACGATGCGTGCTTTCGGTGCGAGCAGGGGGAAGAAGGCTTTATTGACGCGGAATACGCCGAAGAGGTTGACCTGAAAAATGCGGAAAAAGTTATCTTCGGGGATTTCGATAAGCGAATTCATATCGTAGATGCCTGAAAAATGCGCAATCGCATTGAGCTTCGCTCCCTTTTCTTTCATCGTCTCAAAGGCTTCGTGAAGGCCTTCGCCCGTAGCTAAATCGGCACGGAAATAGGTCACGCCCGGTATCGGGCATTCGGCTTTGATGTCGATGCCGTAGACACAGCAGCCTTCCCCTATCAGCTTCTCCGCAGCGGCTCTGCCCATGCCGCCGCAAACGCCTGTCAATAATATTGTCTTCATATTTGCTCCTAATTTGAACGCCCAGAAGGAAAACCTTTTGAGCGTTGATATTTCTTATGTATTCTTCCTCAGATCGTGCTTCTGCTTTATCTTCGCCTCGGTGCCGAGCTCGCCGGGGATATAGTACTCCTTACCCTTGCAGGACGGAGGCATGTACTCCTGCTCCACGACATGGCCGGGATAGTCATGGGGATATTTATACCCGACGCCGTGACCGAGCTTCGCCGCACCCTTATACGAGGTATCGCGGAGGTGGATTGGTACGGGTTCATCCACGGTACGCTCCGCATCCGCAAAGGCATTATCGACCGCCATGACTACGGAATTGGATTTCGGGCTTTCGCAGACAAAGATTATCGCCTGGGCGATACTGAGCCTTGCTTCGGGCATGCCGATGAGCTCAAGGGACTGTGCGGCGGCGACCGCCTGCTGCATCGCTGCCGGATTCGCAAGCCCGACATCCTCGGAGGCATGGGCGATTATCCTCCGGCAGATGATTCTCGGATCGAGCCCTGCATAGATGAGACGGGCAAACCACGCGAGCGCCGCATTGCTGTCACCGCCTCTCAGGGATTTGCAGAATGCGGAGAGCATATCGTACATCTGCTGCTCATCGCATTTGATGACCTTCTGCTGGATGGACTCCTCAGCGATCTCCTTGGTGATATGTACCCTTCCCTCGGCCGGCTTTGTCGTCCTGACGGCGAGTTCGAGCGCATTGAGCGCGGCGCGGATATCGCCGTTTGCAATCCTTGCGATATGCCGCATGGCTTCTTCATCGACGACGGGATCATACATGCCGAGGCCCTTTTCCCTATCCGCAAGAGCACGGTTCATTGCAATGATAACATCGCTTTCGCTAAGAGGATAGAACTGGAAAAGCCTGCAGCGGGACACGATTGCGCCCGTCATGCTTATCATGGGATTTTCGGTGGTGGAGCCGATGAATTTTACCGTTCCGCTTTCGAGCGCGGGAAGTATGGAATCGGACTGGGTTTTGCTCCAGCGGTGACATTCATCGAGCAGCAAAAAGGTTTCCCTGCCGTAGAGCTTTCGGTTCCTATCGGCTTCCGCTATGACCTCTCGTACCTCCTTAACGCCCGAGGTAACGGCATTGAGCTTGACGAAAAGGGAACCGGTGGTATTTGCGATAATGCTTGCAAGCGTTGTTTTGCCGCAGCCGGGAGGCCCCCAGAAGATGATGCTTTGGACGGTATCGGTCTCGATAGCGCGCCTAAGCAAACGCCCCCTTCCGACGATATGCTCCTGCCCGATGAATTCATCGAGCGAGGTGGGGCGCATGCGGTCGGCAAGGGGCGAATTATTTATTGATGAAGCTGTGAAAAGATCTTCCATTACGCGGATCAGACGTCAAGGCCTTCAAAGCTCATATTGAGCAGCCTTTCGGGAAGATGTCCGAACATATAGCTCATGGGCTGACGCTCATGGATGGTGCGGACGGCTTCTGCGAAGAGAGGAGCGGCGGAGACGATCTTGATCTTGGTGGAGCCACCGAGCACGTCGGAATTATCGACGGTATCGGTAGTGACAAGCTGCTTTATGGGGCTTGCTTCGATGCGCTCGACGGCATCGCTCTTCAGGATTGCATGGGAAAGGAATGCGTAGACTTCCTTTGCGCCCTTATCCATAAGGCCGTAAGCTGCCTTGCAGAGGGTATTTCCGCTGAGGGTGAAATCATCGACTATCATACAGGTCTTGCCCTTGACATCGCCGATTATCTCGAGCGCATTGGGATTTTCGTCATGACCGAGGCGTACCTTATCGCCGATAGCCACGTTGCAGCCGATCATATTTGCATATGCCCTTGCGCGCTTTGCAGAGCCGGCATCGGGGGATACGACGACGAGGTTATCATTAACTATGCCCATGCGCCTTGCATATTCGCAGAGGAGAGAGCTTGCATAGAGGTGATCGACGGGCTTGGTGAAGAAGCCCTGTACCTGAGCGGCATGAAGATCCATCGTCAGCACACGGTCGCAGCCGCAAAGCTCGATGCAGTCCGCACAGACCCTTGCACGGATGGATACTCGCGGTTCATCCTTCTTATCGGCCTTTGCATAGCCGAAATACGGGATGATCGCAGTGATGGAGTTGGCGCTTGCACGGCGGAACGCATCCACCCAGAAGATCAGCTCCATAAATGAATCGTTGGGATTCTTACCGATGGTCTGAACGATGTAAACATCCTTATCACGGATGGATTCATCTGCACGGACATAGGTGCTGCCCTCGGTGAAGATATGCGTGTAAGACTTGCCGGGTTCGGTCTCAAGATATTTGCACATCTTATCGACAAATACTTTGCTTGCGGAACCTGCAAAGATTTTGATCTGACCGTCACTTGGGTTACTCATTGGTTGACTAAGCTCCCTTCACGAGTTTTCTTGCAATTAAATTATAGCAGACAAAATCACGCTGTCAATCGCATTGAAAAGAAAATAAAGTATATCTCGAAGTTTTACCGGAATTATACCGTTATTTCGTCATTCTGCTGTCGGAAGCAGGTTCAGCGCATCATCGACCGAGTCGATATTTGTATAAGCCTGAGGCACTCCGCCGACGATTATCGTTTCAAACAGTATTTCGGTATGGACAACCTCAACGCATTCGCTTTGGCCTGCGAGGATGAACACCACCTCCGTCCTCAGCGTCAGGTACACGCTGTACTTCGTCTGGTTCACTCCCGCGGAGGTGAAGGACGAGCGCATGGACTGCGTTACGCTTCCCGTCGGGCTGAAGCCGACCCGTACCCTTGAGCCTATGCCGGTGAGGACGGCGCTTCCCGTCACGCTTCCGAGCGGTATTTCAACTCCGAGCTCTCCGACGGAAGCGAGCTTTGCCTGCGCATTTACGGCTATCTCGGCAGCGCGTGAATTGAGCTTTGAAGCATCGACCCTCAGGAAGGAATTTCCGGATGAATCGGTTTCGAGTACGGCTATATCGCCCGTATCCCCGGTCTCGCACTCGATGACGGCAAGGTTCACCGCATCATTTGCACTCTTTAGCACGGTCTCTGCGGTCAGCGCGCGGAGGGGCTTTATAAAGGCACGGTCGATAATGATGAAAAGGAGCAGAATTACAGCGAATACCGCCGCAAAGGTCAAAAGCAGCTTCCTGCCTTTCGCTCCGCCCTTTTTCTTTATCTTAATCTCCATATTCTCACCTTCCTTTCCTGTATCAGTATTCGAAAAACGGATGAACGGTGCCGTATTCTTTTTCATACAATAGGTAAAACTCGGTGAAAAATCCCCGTCCGCCTTGAAAAAACACGAAAAATCACGGCTCCGTATTGGCGAAGCGCGGAAAATATGCTATAA
>SAMEA3663246__coassemble_163_pt1 | contig 24830 bp, 25 predicted proteins | sample SAMEA3663246__metabat2_low_PE_017 | metagenome-assembled genome bin SAMEA3663246 (sample SAMEA3663246) | pig gut metagenome | biome: pig gut; feature: pig-associated habitat; material: faeces | place: China | collected 2013
AACGATTGATCCGTATTTGATAGAAATTAAGACCGATTCATTTCGGTCTTTTTCTTTTGCCGATTCATATTATGCTCACCATTTGAAGCTCAGCATTATGGTTTTTATCATTACCGATGCCTTATTTCCTCCGCTTATCATCCTGTATCCGACATCCGCCAGCTCCATAACGAGCTTGGATAGGTCGCTTATTGAGTATTTCAGAGCTGCTTTGCATGCTTTTTCGTTTGCAAATCTGCTGCCCTCCATTTTCGATGCGGCGCTCGCAGGGCTGAGGCGACCGCCTTCCATCAGCCTTTTACCCTCAAGCATGAGTTTAAACCTTGATTCAAGGAAGGATGCTATGCCGAGAGCTTCGTTTTCATCTTCAAGAAGGATGCTTAGAAGCGCCATACCGTCCCGGACTTTGCCGCTTGTGAAGCAATCAAGCATTTCGAATATTCTTACCTCAACATTGCTTACGGTGCATTTTGAGATTATTTCCGGGGTAATTACTCCTCCCGGGCCGACCATATCGCATGCCTTTTGAAGCTCATTGCTGACTTTCGTCATATCGGTGCCGACAAGTCCTACGAAGGTTCTTGCCGTGCTGCGGTCAAGAGCAGCCTGATTTTTAACGGCAGTCTTCATGCACCATTTTATCACATCGCCTTCCGACAGCTCCGAAAACAGCACTTCCCTGTCCGTTGATTTAAAATACTTTAGGAGCTTGCTCTTTTCCTGCATGACGCCCTTAATATCTATGATAAGTACGGTGAATTCCGGTATCCGAGAGAAGTATTCGATAAGATTATCGGGATCCGCTGCCGAAGAGATGCCATGGCAGATAACGAGTTTTTTATCAGCAAACAGCGGAAGGGTCTCGGAGGTATTGATGATGTCATCCTCGCCGGGTTCGGTCAGTATGGTAATATTGAAATCGCTCGTTTCCTCCGGAACGATCTTCTTTGCGCTTGACAATGCGGAATTCTTGACGAATTCCTCATCTCCGTGAAAAAGATACGCGCCGGAAAGGGTGCCGGATTCGATTTTTGAAAAGAAATCAGTATACGTCATTTGCTCTCGCTCCGGTTTTTGCATTGGCTTTTCATATTATACTCGGAACCGCCGATAAAGTAAACAGCAGCGCCGCAGCAAAGCAGTATTCAGCCTTCTTATGAGCAGGACGCATCACATAATCCGAGATTAAGAACATGATTACGAGCACTGCCACGCATGCAAGCGCCATGGGCGTTTTGACGTTCACGACCGCATTCGGCATATTCGATACTGCATTAAGAAAACCATCCGTCACAAATAGTATCCCTCGCGGAACATATGCAAGCACTGCAGCGACCCCCGGCAGCAATGCTCCGATGCCGATAAGGATGAATGCCAGCGTAAGCACTATTGAAAACAGCGGTATCGCCACAATATTTGCAAGAAGGGTGTAGGTCGAAAGCTGCCCGAAATAATGCATTTGCAGCATGACAGTTGCGATTGAAGCCGCAAGCGTTGTGCTGATGCCGAGCTTCAGAGGAAAGTACAGTTTCGCAAGAATCCTGTTTATCGGCGGTGACAGAAGGATTATTCCGAGGCTTGCTGCAAACGAGAGCTGAAAGCTCGTTGACCAAAGCTGATAGGGATTGAACAGCAGTATCAGTATCGCTGCAAGGGAGATCGCCGAAAGAGGGTCGCTTCGCTTTTCAAGGCAGGATGAAGCAAGTACGATAAATGTCATGACCGCAGCACGCAGAATGCCTGCTGTCTGCACGGCAAAGACGCAGTAAGCCCCCATGAACAGACCAATCAGCGCAAGACGAAGCAGCTTATGCCTTTTCGGCACAAAGCTTCCGGCAAAGGAGACGATGACCGACATATGGAGCCCCGAAATCGCAAGGATATGGCTCACCCCGGCCTCTCTGTAAAGCTGTTCGCGCTCGTCCGTAACAGTTTCGAGTTTTCCCATCAGCATACGGCTTATCGTCCTGCTGTCCTCGCCGAACACCCTATCCGAGATATTGAGGAAGCCGCGGCGCAGAGAAGCTAAGGCTTGGTAAAGCGGAAGAGTATTCGTCATAAGCTTTTCCGCTTTGGCTGCGGTCAGCTTTAGCCCGATCCCCTGCGAATAGCAGTACTTCTGCTCATCGAAGCCGGAACTGTTATCCTTGCTTGCGTTCCATCCGGCGAACTCCGCTTTCGCGTATATGCCGTCGCCTATTTCAGGGACATAGCTGACCGATTTTACAACGAGCCTGACCTTATTACCGTACTCATTGTTATTCAGCCTGACATCGGTGAGCGTCAGCATTATTCTTCCGCTGTTAGCTTCGGTATCGACCTCCGTCACCTTCCCCGTAAGATAATAGCTTCCGATTTCAGCAGGCTTTGGCGTCATAAGAATTGTCAGAGCTATGCCGGCAGCGGCGGCGAAAAGGAACAGCGTTGAACGGGGCGACCTAAGCATGAACAGAGTAAACCCTGCGCCGATTATGAGCACAGCGCCAATAATAATGCTGCCGCGCTCGGGCAAAGCTCCGCACGCGGCAATACCTAATATGAACCCGATCGCGATTTCAAAGATCGGTCTGTAATTTATAAGTCTATTCGGATTTTCCTGTCTCGGGAGCTCCGCCATTATCAGGCGTTGGTGACTGCCATTGCCTCGATCTCAACAAGTGCGCCTGCCGGCAGAGCGGCGACTTCAACGCAGCTCCTTGCGGGATACGGAGCAGGGATAACCATGCCATAGAGCTTATTGACCTTTGCAAAATCCGCCATGTTCTTAACAAAAACGGTGGTCTTTACGATATTCTCCATGCATGAATTGGCTGCCTCAAGCACCGCCTTGAGATTTGCAAGAGCCTGTACGGTCTGAGCTTCGACACCTTCGGCAAGGGTTCCGGTCTCGGGATTGAGCCCGATCTGACCCGAAGTGAATACCATTCTTCCGACCTTTACGCAATGGCTGTAGGGGCCGATGGCTGCAGGTGCATTTTCTGCGTTTACTGTCTGTTTCATATTATTTCCTCCGTATTTTCCTTGTAAAATCAAAACCTTTCGGTTTTGCATTAACCCTGTTTATTCTCTTCCGACTTTTTGAGAGTTGAAGCTATATCCTCATTCCAGAGGATAAGAGCATTTTCCCCGGTATCGGAATAATACCGCCTGCGAGTGCCTGCATAGCGGAAGCCGAGCGCATTATATACGCGCTGCGCGCGGTGGTTATGCTCGCGTACCTCCAGCGTCATGCAGTTTGCGCCGCGGTTCAGCGCTTCGCGCATTAGATAGAGTATCATATCGGTTGCTGCGCCTCGGCAGCGGTAGTCCTCTGTCACGGCAATATTTGTCATATGCGCTTCCCCGGGCACGACCCACATACCGGCATAACCGATGACCTTTTCATCACATTCGGCTGCGGTATAATAGGCAAAGTCGTTCTCTGTCAGCTCCCGAACCAGCGATTCCATGCTCCATGGCTGCGTAAAGCAGCTGCATTCAATGGAATATACCTCGTTAAGATCGGAAAGCGTCATCTCACGGCAGATAATCTCACTCATAAGCTCCTCTTAATTGACATTCGCAGCGCTGCAGGCCGTCAGTGCATAAACCCTTACTGCGCCTTGTTTTTTCAAAGTCCTTGCGCACTCGCTGAGCGTTGCTCCGGTGGTGTACACATCATCTATCAGAAGAAATCCTCTCCCCTTTACATCAGGAGAAGCGGAAAAAGCGTCTTTGAGGTTCTTCGACCTCTCATCGGTATTCATCAATGCCTGTTTCGGAGTATCCCTCTTCCTTGAAAGGAATTCCCTGCTTGATTTAAGTCCGTAGCGAGCCGCAACGGCGGATGCCAGCACCTCGCTCTGATTGTACCCTCTGCTGCGTTCACGCTTCGGGTGGAGCGGAACCGATATTACATAATCAAAAGCCCATTCCGCAGGTATCTGCATGAAGGGGATGAACATCTCCTTTTTATACAGCTGACCGTCATACTTAAAGGATTTTATGGCATTTGCGGCTGCACCGCGGTACAGAAGCCCCGAAGCGTGACCGTCCACATATTCTATCAAACCGATATTCGGCGCGAGCTCCAGCTCCTTTTCGCATTCACTGCATATGCCGTACTCGTTTACGACTGCTTCCCTATCGCAGCAATGGCAGACGAGATGCCTCGGGAAAAGAAAATCCGATGCTTTCTTCAACAAGGCTGTAATGCCTTTATCCTGTTCCTTCGGTATGGGAACGAGGTAATCCCCCGGACTGGGTCTGAGCTTTCCTTTGACTTCTTCCATATCAGCTTATCTCCGTCCCGAGCTCCGTCAAAAAATGAAGAAGCCCCGAATACCTGCGTTTCTCTCTCGTATTCCCGACCATTCTTTCTATGCAGCCGGACGAGCCGATTATGAAGAGATTGGATCTTGCGCGCGTGACCGCAGTATAGAGGATATTTCTTGTCATAAGCATCATCGGGCCGTTCATCAGAACGAGCACAACGCATGGGAATTCGCTGCCCTGGCTTTTGTGGATGGAGATACAGTATGCAAGCTCGATCTCCTCAAGCTGCGGAAAATTATAATCCGCACTGCGCTCATCGTCAAAAAGAACGGTTACATATTTCGAGATATTGTCGATATGCATTATCGTGCCTATATCGCCGTTAAAAATCCCTTCGCCCTCTTCATCGGGCTTGCCGTAGACCTTGCGTGTCCAAATTATATCATAATCATTCTTATTCTGCATGACCCTGTCGCCCTCGCGGAACAGGGTATCGCCGAAGCGGCATTCCGCTTTATCATCATCGGCAGGATTCAGCATATCCTGAAGCCGGCTGTTCAGATTGTAGACGCCGAGCTTGTCATTCTTCATCGGAGCGAGTACCTGTATATCACCGCCGTGACCCTGACATGTATAGTCATAACAGAGATCGAGCACCGAGCGGAGCGCGATATCCGTGCTGCCGCATTCATAGAATCTGAAATCGGACTCGGTCGGAGTAAGTATCGGCATTTCTCCGTGGTTGATGAGATGGGCATTGGTTATAATCATGCTTCTGCCTGCCTGACGATAGATCCTGTCAAGCTTGATAACGGGCACGGTCTCCGAATGCACTATATCGCGGAGCACATTCCCCGGTCCGACCGATGGAAGCTGATCGACATCACCGACCATGACGAGCCTTGTCCCTTCCGGTATCGCGCGAAGGAGCGCATTGAACAGCGTAACATCCACCATGGACATCTCATCAACTATTATCACGTCCGCATCGAGAGGGTAATCACTGTTGCGGTTGAATTCATTATTGGAAAAGCTGTATTCAAGCAGCCTGTGGAGGGTCTTTGCTTCCCTGCCCGTTGCATCGGTCATGCGCTTTGCAGCTCTGCCCGTGGGTGCGGCAAGGGAGATTTCGAGCCCCATTGCTTCCATAATATTTATTATGAAGCTGAGTATCGTGGTTTTGCCGGTGCCGGGGCCGCCGGTCACGACGATGACGCCGTCGGTACAGCTCCTCTTTACCGCTTCGGATTGGAGCGGCGCGAGCCTGAGCTTGAGCTTTGCTTCGAGCTTTTCGATTGCATCATCTATATTGAATAAAGGCAGTACTCCGACCGAACGGATAAGGCCTATGAGCTTAACCGCACATTCGGATTCGTACATGTACATATACGGCAAATAGATATGGGGTGCTTCGTCGAGCTGAATTTCCCTGACCTCGGAAGTAAGGATCATTTTTTCAAGCACCGCCTCAACGCTGTCCCTTTCGATTCCCAATACATTCATCGAAGCGACACCGAGAAGCGTATCACGGGGCAAGCAGGTATTGCCCTCCTGCCTTGCAAGCGAGAGGGTGTATTTTATCCCGGCTTTTATCCTGAAATCCGATTCGGGCTCATACCCTGCCTCGCGCGCAATGCTGTCAGCAGTCCTGAAGCCGATGTTATCGACATCGTCAATGAGCTTATACGGGTTCTCACGAACCTTTTTAACGCAGTCCGAACCATAAAGCTTATACAGCTTCATCGCCATAGTAACCGAAAGCCCCAGCTCCTGCATGCCGATAACGATATCCTGCAAATAGTACTTCTCGATATAGGAATCGTGTATCATCTTGGCTTTTTTCTTGCCGATACCGTTTATAAGAGTCAGCTTATCCATATCGTCACGGATAATATCGAAGGTCTCATCCCCGAATTTATCCACTATCTGCCTTGCCAGAGTTTCACCGACGCCCTTTATGAAGCCGCTTGAAAGATAAGCAATAAGGGCTTTACGCTCCTTTGGAAGTATGTTTTTATAGTTGTCAACCCGAAGCTGCTTGCCGTACATCGGGTGCTCGACCCATTTGCCGACGAGCTGTACCTGCTCGGCAGCATTCACAGATGGCATTATTCCGACGGCAGCGAAGTTATTCCCGTCATCATCGGTACAGTTAATGACCGTCCAGCCGTTGCTGTCGTTTCTGAAACGGATTTCCCTGACTGTCGCGATAATTTCCATCAATGCCCCAAAATAACGAAATTGTGCGTATGCATCCTGCATACCTTATAAATTATACCATATCGGGCGGATAATAGCAAACTGTGATTTATCCAATTGCAAAGCATCCGAAACTATGCTAAAATACGGATAATAAAGTACAGTATTCATGGGGGTAATACAATGGGAAAGATCAAACTCCTTTCAAACATAATCAATTTTTCAACTAACCAGGTCGAGGGCTACTGCGTTGTCAAGGCGGTACAGCTCAAGGTCAACGTAAAAGGTGCGGAATACCTCGATTTCACCCTTTCCGATGCGGAGGGCGAGATTAACGCCAAGCTCTGGGATTATCAGAGCACTGCCCACGGCAGCTACAATGCCGGCGATGTGATAAAGATACGCGCAACGGTCAATATGTACCGTGATGCCGAGCAGCTCAAAATCGACCGCATCCGCCACGTCAATCCATCGGATGATGTGGATATGAGTCAGCTTGTCGCAAGCTCCCCCTTTGACGGTGAAAAGCTCTATCAGGAAATGTATGACCTCGTCGGAGGATTCAAAAACGAGGAGCTTTCAAGGCTGACCCGTTACCTGATGCGTGAGCACCGTGATAAGCTCGTCAACTTCCCCGGTGCGCTCAGAATGCACCACGCGATGCGCGGAGGGCTTATGTATCATACACATACGATGCTGAGCGTCGCAAAGAAGATAGTCGAGGTATATTCGCAGTTTTACCCCGAGCTCTGCGCCGAGCTTGTCTATTCCGGGGTTATTCTTCACGACATTGCAAAGACCCTCGAATACGACATCGGCGATACGGGCCTTGCGACCGCATACAGCACCGAAGGGCAGCTTCTCGGGCATATTTCGATGGGCATGGCGATGATAGAGCAGGCATCGGCGGAACTCAGTATCTCCCGTGAAACGACCAATCTGCTTTCGCATATTCTGCTCTCCCACCACGGCGTGCCTGAATTCGGTTCTCCTAAGCTTCCGCTATTCCCGGAAGCCGAGATAGTTTCGACCGTCGATACGCTTGATGCTAAACTCTTTGAGATGTACGATGCGCTCGGCTCCACCGAGATAGGAAAATTCTCCGACCGTGTATGGGGGCTTGACAACCGTCAGCTTTACAGGCACGGCTACGGGCTGAAAACGGATACCGAGGACTGAGAAAATCTTGGTTTCCTCTGCCGGGCGAATGATGGATTTTATTCCGAATATATTGGAATTTGCCCGGTTTTTTGCTTGACAAAAATCCATGATTTCTGTTATACTCTAATATGTAGATAGAGGCGCAGAAGCTGAGGTAATCACGGCGAATAGAGGGCGATCCCCTGCCGATGGTGAATGTGGTTTCTGCCGAAAGCATGAATTATTGATCGCGGTTTTCATGCTTGGGCGCAGGGTTCAGCACGCTGCGACTGTCATCCGTTTTGAGATGAAGCGCTATTCGAACAAATCCTTTCAGTTTGTTTGAATAGCGTTTTTGTATCTATAAGCATCAAGTACATCTTTTTCAGGAGGAAATTAAAAAATGGAAGAAAAGATCACATCCACGATAAGGCTTCGCATGAGCTCTCAAGATGCGCATTACGGCGGAAATCTCGTTGACGGCGCACATATGCTCGCTCTTTTCGGCGATGTTGCTACCGAGCTTCTCATCAAGTGCGACGGTGACGAGGGCCTGTTCAAGGCATACGATATGGTCGAATTCATCGCTCCCGTCTACGCAGGCGACTACATTGAAGCTTATGGCGAGATAACCAAGATCGGCAACACCTCCCGCAGGATGAGTTTTGAGGCTCGCAAGGTCATCGTCCCCCGTCCCGAGATCAGCGATTCCGCATGCGATTTCCTCGCTGAACCCATCGTTGTCTGCCGTGCGACAGGTACCTGCGTCGTTCCCAAGGATAAGCAGCGCAAGTAAAATATCCGAGCCAAGGAGTTTAATATGGAAAAGCTAATCATTACCGCGTGCATCTGCGGTGCCGAAGTCACCAAAGAGAATAACCCCGCAGTCCCCTATACCGTAGAGGAGATTGCAAACGAAGCCTACGCCGCATATAAGGCCGGAGCAAGCATCATCCATCTTCACGTCCGCTATGATGACGGCACTCCCACCCAGGATAAGGCAAGGTTCAAAGAGTGCATGGATGCAATCTATGCAAAATGCCCCGATATCATAATCCAGCCCTCCACCGGCGGCGCTGTGGGCATGTCCAATGACGAAAGGCTTCAGCCCATCGAGCTCATGCCCGAAATGGCAACCCTTGACTGCGGAACCTGCAATTTCGGCGGTGATGACATCTTCGTCAATACCGAAAATACCATCAAGTATTTCGGCGAACGCATGATTGAAAGGAATATCAAGCCCGAAGTCGAGGTCTTTGATAAGGGCATGATCGATATGGCCATCCGCCTTAATAAGAAGGGCTACATCAAGAGCCCCATGCATTTCGATTTCGTTATGGGCGTCAACGGCGGCATAAGCGGCACTCCCCGTGATCTCGTCTTCATGGCAGGGAGCATCCCTCAGGGCTCGACCTTCACCGTTGCGGGCGTAGGCAGAACCGAATTCCCCATGATCACCCTCGGCATCCTCCTCGGCGGTCATGTCCGTGTCGGCTTTGAAGACAATGTATACCTTGAAAAGGGCGTACTCGCAAAGAGCAATGCAGAGCTTGTTGAAAAGGCTGTACGCATAGCAAAGGAACTCGGCCGCGAGATCGCGACCCCGGCGGAAGCAAGAGAAATCCTCGGTCTTGCGCCCAAAGCGTAAACAATTTTATACACAAAATAATTTAATATATTTAAATCATCAGGAGGTTTAATTTATGGAACAGCTTAAAGGAAACAAATACGGTACTCACAGGGTCATCGAGCCCAAGGGCGTACTCACTCAGGCAGCATGGAAGATCGACAACGATATGACCAAGCGTTACTCCAACGAGATCATCTGCGACGTCATCTCCCTCAACATTGACTCCGCATCCTTCACCCAGATCTCTGAGGTCTGCGGCGGTGATGAGAAGAAGATCGGCGAAATGATCATGAGCATCGTCGCCGAGCGCGGCAAGCAGCAGAACCCCGTTACCGGCTCCGGCGGTATGTTCATCGGTAAGGTCGCTTACATCGGCGATGATCTCAAGGATCGTGACCTCAAGGTCGGCGACAAGATTGCTTCCCTCGTTTCCCTCTCCCTCACTCCGCTTAAGATCGAGAAAATCCTCGCAGTCCACAAGGAAATCGACCGTGTTGACATCGTCGGTCAGGCTGTTCTTTTCGAAAGCGGCATCTATGCAAAGCTGCCCGATGACATGAGCGAACCCCTCGCACTCGCAGCTCTCGATGTTGCAGGCGCACCTGCACAGGCTCGCAAGCTCCCCAAGGAGGGCGACAGCGTTCTTATTCTCGGTGCAAACGGCAAGAGCGGCGTTCTCTGCGGCTATGAAGCAATGAAGAAGGTCGGCCCGAAGGGCAACGTCGTTGGCGTCGTCCGCAATCCTGCTCAGGTTCACGACCTCATGGAGCTCGGCGTATACCACAAGGTCATCGTTGCCGATGCTACCAAGCCCATTGATGTTCTTGAGGCTTCTCTTGCTGCAAACGACGGCAAGGAATATGACATCTCCATCTGCTGCGTCAATATCGAAAGCTGCGAGATGAGCGCAATTCTCCCCGTTCGCGATGACGGTCTCGTCTACTTCTTCTCCATGGCTACCAGCTTCACCAAGGCTGCTCTCGGCGCAGAGGGCATCGGTAAGGATGTCACCATGATCGTCGGCAACGGCTATACAAAGGACCACGCAGAGATCACTCTCAACGTTCTCCGCGAGAACGCAAAGCTCCGCAAGCTCTTCGACGAGAAGTATTGCTAATGAATCTTTCACAGGGGCGAGGCTCTCGCCCCTTGTGCATATATTGACATCAGAAAACTCCAGCAACACCAATCGAAAGGAATAAACCATGAATAAAAGCAGACAGTATGGCCTTTTCACAGATGTTCCCGATGAGCTTTGGAACGATTGGCATTGGCAGGTCCAAAACCGCATTGAGACCCTTGAGGATCTCAAAAAATACATCAAGCTCACTCCCGAGGAGGAGGAAGGCGTAGCACGCTGCCTCGGCACGCTCCGCATGGCGATCACCCCCTATTACCTCTCCCTCATCAACCCGGACGATCCCTATGATCCCATCCGCCGTCAGTGCATCCCCTCCGCGGCAGAGCTCTATCAGGCTCCCGAGGATCAGCTCGATCCGCTGCATGAGGATACCGATTCCCCCGTCCCGGGTCTTACTCACCGTTATCCCGACAGGGTTCTGTTCCTCATAACCGACCAGTGCTCCATGTATTGCCGCCACTGCACGCGCAGGAGATTTGCAGGCCAGCATGACTGTGCGGTGCCCATGAAGCAGATAAACGGCTGCATCGAATATATCCGCAATCACCCCGAAGTACGCGATGTCCTGCTTTCCGGCGGCGACGCTCTCATGCAGAATGACAACGTCCTTGAATATATCATCAGCGAGCTCCGCAAGATCCCCCATGTTGAGATAGTCCGCATCGGTTCCCGTACCCCCGTCGTCATGCCGCAGAGGATCACTCCCGAGCTCTGCGCAATGCTCAAGAAATATCATCCCATTTGGCTGAATACCCATTTCAACCATCCCAATGAGATCACCGAGGAAAGCAAGCGTGCCTGCGAGATGCTCGCAGACGCAGGTATCCCCCTCGGCAACCAGAGCGTACTCCTTGCAGGCGTCAATGACTGCGTACATGTCATGAAAAAGCTGGTGCAGGGGCTCGTTCAGATCCGTGTACGTCCCTATTACATCTATGTGTGCGACCTTTCCATGGGTCTCTCCCATTTCCGTACCCCCGTCAGCAAGGGTATTGAGATAATCGAGGGTCTGCGCGGCCACACCAGCGGCTACTGCATCCCCACCTTCGTTGTGGATGCTCCCGGCGGCGGCGGCAAGACTCCCGTAATGCCCAACTACGTCATCAGCCAGACCCCGAGAAAGACCATTCTCCGAAACTTCGAAGGCGTTATCACGACCTACACGGAGCCCGAGCACTATGTTGACGAATGCCACTGCGAGGAATGCCGCAAGGCGCGTGAAGAGCAGAAGAATTTCATCGGCGTTGCAGGTCTTGAGCAGGGCAGGCTCGACGGCAAAATCTCCCTTGAACCCAACGACCTCGAAAGGCTCAAGAGGGGTCATCACGAATAATCGGCTTTTGAATCGGATGTATTAATAATTTGGGTTATCCGAAGCGCGTATCGGATTCTATCCGCTCCTGATTTGACTGAATTTCATTATTTGTTATTCACGATTTCGTATTCGGAGCATATATCGAATCCGGCATAATACATCCGTTTCGTTTTTCCAATAAACTACAAAGGTAAAGCTCTATATGGAATCAAAACTTAACCTTAATACCGCCCTTGTGGACAAGGCAAGGCAGTCGGCAAAGCATATTGCCCAGGATACTCAGGATTTTATCGACCTTCACACTACGGTAACGGTTGAGCGTGCTGTCTGCCGTCTGCTCGGAATTGACGGCGTGAACGAGCTCGAAGTTCCCCTTCCCAATGTGGTCGTCGATCACCTTGTTGAAAAAGGGCTTCTCAGCGGCGGTGCTGCCTATTATATCGGCAACGCAATGGCTGAAACCGGCATGACCCCCCAGCAGATTGCTGATGCTATTGATGCCGGCACTCTTGATCTCTCCGCGGTCAGCTCTCATTCAATAGAAGAGATCCGTGAGAATATCATGGCAGTTGCGAACAGGACTGTTGAGCATATCCGCAATAACGTCGCAAAGCGCAGCAGCTATCTCAATGAATTCGGCGACAAGACCGATCCTTATCTCTATGTCATAGTCGCAACCGGCAATATCTATGAGGATATCACCCAGGCAAAGGCAGCAGCCAAGCAGGGCGCGGACATCATCGCAGTTATCCGCACCACGGGGCAGAGCCTTCTTGACTACGTTCCCTACGGCGCAACGACCGAGGGCTTCGGCGGCACCTATGCTACTCAGGAGAATTTCCGCCTGATGCGTGCCGCTCTTGACGAAGTCGGCGAACAGGAGCATCGTTATATCCGCCTCTGCAACTACTGCTCCGGTCTCTGCATGCCCGAGATCGCCGCAATGGGAGCGCTTGAGAGGCTCGATGTCATGCTCAACGATGCGCTATACGGCATTCTCTTCCGCGATATCAATATGCAGCGCACGCTGATCGATCAGTATTTCAGCAGGGTCATCAACAGCTTTGCGGGTGTCATCATCAATACGGGTGAGGATAACTATCTCACCACCGCTGATGCCGTTGAAGAAGCTCACACCGTGCTTGCTTCGCAGTTCCTCAATGAGCAGTTTGCGCTGAAGGCAGGGCTTCCCGAGGAACAGATGGGTCTCGGACATGCCTTTGAAATCTCTCCCGATGTTGAAAACGGTTTCCTTTACGAGCTCGCACAGGCTCAGATGGCAAGGGAGATCTTCCCCAAGGCTCCCCTCAAGTACATGCCGCCGACCAAATTCATGACCGGCGATATCTTCCGCGGCAACGTTCAGGATGCGCTTTTCAATATGGTAACCATCCTCACGGGACAGAGGCTGCACCTGCTCGGCATGATGACGGAAGCCATTCATACTCCGTTCATGAGCGACCGTGCAGTTTCCATTGAGAATGCTCAGTACATCTTCCGCACCATGCATGATCTCGGCAGCGAGATAACCTTTAAGGAAGGCGGCATCATTCAGAACCGAGCAAACGAGGTTCTCAAAAAGGCTGCCGATCTGCTCGGCGAGATAGAGGAAATGGGATTGTTCACGACTCTTGAGAAGGGCGTATTTGCCGATATCAAGCGTCCGCGTGACGGCGGCAAGGGCCTCAGCGGCGTTGTTCTCAAGGATGAATGCTATTTCAATCCCTTTATTGAACTCATGAAAGGCGGTGCTAACTAATGAGCGGCGGACTTTATAACACCCACAAAGCGGATTTTGATACGACACTCGATCTCACCCATCTCAGATCCTACGGCGACACCATGAATGACGGCAAGGTGCAGTTCAGTTTCACCCTTCCCGTCAAGAATGATGACAAGGGCATGGAGGCTGCAAGGCAGTTAGTGCGCAAGATGGGCGTTGAAGAACCCAATGTCGCTATCGCAAAATCACTCGATAAGGAATTCACCTTCTATGTCGTATACGGTTCCGTAATTCACAGCGTTGATTATGAGAATATCCATGTTCAAGCGGTCGAAGAGGAGACCATGAGCATGGAGGATACCGATGAATACATCCGCGAGCATTTCGGCAGAAAGCTAATCATGATCGGTGCTTCCACCGGAACTGACGCACATACCGTCGGTATAGATGCCATCATGAACCGCAAGGGCTTTGCCGGCCACTACGGGCTTGAACGCTATGAGATGATCGAAGCAATCAACATGGGCGCGCAGGTGCCGAACGAGGAATTCCTCAAAAAGGCGCTTGAAGTTAATGCGGACGTACTTCTCATCTCCCAGACCGTTACCCAGAAGGATATCCACATACAGAACCTGACCGAATTCATTGAGCTGCTTGAAGCCGAAGGCCTTCGCGACAGATTTATCGTCTGCTGCGGCGGTCCGCGCATCACGCACGAGCTTGCAAAGGAGCTCGGTTACGATGCGGGCTTCGGTTCCGGCAAATATGCTGACGATGTTGCCACCTTCGCCGTGACCGAAATGGTCAAGCGCGGAATGAAATAATCTATAGGAATTATTCAGACTGCCGTTGTTGTTGCAGCGGCAGTTTTATTTGGAATTATGTTTACTGTAAGAAAAATCAGAGAAGGCGAAAGAGAGAAGCTGATTTCTTCGGGCTTCAGCCTTCCTGAAAAAGCAGCCGATGAAAACATCCTTGTCGGAATATTTGATGATGAGATTATCGGTTTTGCCTGCCATGACTATTCCGATGGGCAGATCTATGATAATATCGTGGTAAACGTTTTTGTCTCAGAGGGATACAGGCGTAAGGGTTACGGGACGGAGCTGTTTTATTCCGTATGCAGGCTGATTGATACCCGAAAATACGATATTTTGAGCGACAAGGTTTTTGACGACGGTTCCGGAAGCCCCGGGATGGGTTTTGCCGCTTCTCTTAATGCAGAGGACTGGCAGGCTCTCTATCTCATGGAATACACAGGCGAACCGTACCGAAATATTGATGAAAGTCATATAATTCCCTACCGTGACGAATTTTTTGACGAGCTGGACAGGATAAAATACGAAGCCTGGCAGCCCCTCGGCGCCGATTACGGCTTTAAGCTCCATGTCGGCAGCGAGGAAACGCGTAGGGAATGGAACGATGACAAAGCCAATGCATTCGTCTATATGCTTGACGGTAAGCCCGTTGCGCTCGCTTCCTGCGGCACCGACTCACATATGCACGGGCTGTTCGTTTCGCCTAAGTGCTCGGGACGAGGCATAGGTAAGCTGCTTGTACAGTACTGCACCAACGAAGTTTTTCGGCGAGGCTATAAAAAAGCCACTCTCTCGGTTTTAAGCCGTAATCCTGCGATGCGCATTTATGAAAAGCTGGGCTTCCGAATCTGCGGCACGGAGCATTATTACAGGGTCAAAGCCGGAAATATCGTTTGCGGCATTGAAAACAACGGGAAATAATGATATAATGTGTCCATTCAAGACAAGATAAATTGAGAGGAATCCTTTTCATATGAAATTAGGCGTTATCGGGCTTCCGAATGTCGGTAAAAGCACCCTTTTTAATGCGATCACCAAGGCAGGCGCACAGGCTGCGAACTACCCCTTCTGCACGATCGAGCCGAATGTCGGCATCGTAAATGTTCCCGACAATAGGCTTAATGTGCTCAATGAGATGTATCATCCAAAGAGCCTTGTCCCTGCAACGATCAAATTTGTCGATATAGCGGGTCTTGTTCGCGGCGCGTACCGCGGCGAGGGTCTCGGGAATAAATTCCTTGCTCATATCCGCGAGGTTGATGCTATCGTCCACGTCGTCCGCTGCTTTGAGGATGATAATATCGTGCATGTGGATGGTTCGGTCGATCCCGTCCGCGATATGGAAACGATAAATATTGAGCTTATTTTTGCCGATATCGACACCGTTGACCGCCGCATCGACCGCGCAAGGAAGAATTCAAAGAGCGGTGAGAAGAAGTATCTTGCCGAGATTGCATTTCTTGAGCGTATAAAGCAGCATCTCGAGGATGGCAAGCCCGTCCGCAGCATGGAGATGACCGAGGATGAGAAGCTTTCAGCGGAGGAGCTTTTCCTTCTGACCACAAAGCCCGTCATCTATGTTGCCAACATCTCCGAGGACGAGATTGGAAACGAACCTCCGACCGTCGCAAAGCTCTATGAGCAGGCTGCAAAGGAGGGTGCCGGTGCGCTCACCATTTGCGCAAAGGTCGAGGAGGAGCTTTCCGAGCTACCGGAAGACGAAAAGAACGCATTCATCGAAGAGCTTGGCATCGGGCAAAGCGGCCTTGATAAGCTCGTTCAGGAAAGCTATTCCCTGCTTGGGCTCATCAGCTTCCTGACCGCAGGCACCGATGAAGTCCGTGCATGGACTATCACAAAAGGTACAAAGGCTCCCGGTGCTGCCGGCAAGATCCATACGGATTTTGAGCGCGGTTTCATTCGCGCCGAAGTCGTACCCTATGATACTCTCATCGAGCAGGGCAGCATGAATGCCTGCAGGGAAAAGGGACTCGTACGTTCTGAAGGAAAGGAATATGTTGTTCAGGACGGCGATATCATCGTCTTCAGGTTCAACGTATAAAACCGGGATATGAGCATCATTGCATATCATAATTCGAGAATACTAAGCTGCCGCCGTCCGCAGGGTGCATTGCGCTGCCTTGAAGAGGCGGCAGTTTCCATACTTCTCCGAGGTCCGAAGGCGGAAAAGGCCCGTGTTCTTCTTCGCCTTTGGCGCAGCGGACGTGAGGAAATGATTTCCGGCTCGCGCTATGTTTCGACGGAAGGAGTAACATTTACATTCAGTTTTTCTGCGCCTGAAAAGCCGCAGCTTATGTGGTATTATTTCATCATTGATACGGATGAAGGCAGGCTGTATTACGGTGCGCGTTCAGGTGAGGGAAAGCTTCAGAGAACTCCGCCCGAGGATTATCAGATAACCTGCTATGACGGAAGCTTCGAGACCCCCGAGTGGTTCCGTTCGTCCATCGTGTATCAGATCTTCCCCGACCGTTTCCGAAAGGGTTCTCCCGATAGGGACGGAAATACCTCAGCCGAAAGAAGCAAATACCATACCGATATGGGAAGAACCGTTTCCTTCCATGATAATTGGGATGAGCAGCCGAAATACAAGGCGGAGCAGGATGAAGAATACTATACTCCCAATGATTATTTCGGCGGAGACCTTCGCGGAATAACCGAAGCGCTCCCCTATCTTGCTTCGCTCCATGTCGGAACCATCTATCTTAACCCCATTTTTGAGGCTGTGAGCAACCACAGATATAACACTTCGGATTATCTGTCCATTGACCCGATACTCGGCACGGACTATGATTTTTGGTGCTTAACGGAAGAGGCAAAGAAATACGGCATCCGTATCATGCTTGACGGAGTATTTTCGCATACCGGCGATGATAGCCTGTATTTCAATAAATACGGCCGTTACAAGGCTTTGGGGGCATATCAGAGCAAGGCATCGCCATATTATGAATGGTACGATTTCCGCTCATTCCCGGATGATTACCGCTGCTGGTGGAATTTTACCACGCTTCCCGAGGTCAATGAGCTGACGCCGAGCTATGTTGAATTCATTAAGACCGTTCTCCGCAAATGGACTTCTCTCGGTGCAGGCGCATGGAGGCTCGATGTTGCGGATGAGCTGCCGGATGATTTTATTAAGATAATCCGTAAAGAGCTCAAGGCCATCTCCCCCGATATACTGCTTTTGGGCGAGGTCTGGGAGGATGCATCGAACAAGACCTGGGAAAAGGGTCTTAGAGAATATGTCTACGGCCACGAGCTTGATTCCGTGATGAATTATCCCTTCGGCGATGCGGTTTGCGATTTTCTGACATACAGATGTGACGCCTTCATGCTTCAGGATATGCTCGCCTCGCAGCAGGAGCGCTATCCCGAACCCTTCTATCGAGCATGCATGAATCTGTTTGATTCCCACGATGCCATCCGTGTGCTTTCGGTGCTCTCCGGCGCTCCTCAAAAGGGTACGCTGAACCGCGAAGAGCAGGCAGAGTTCGTACTTTCGGATGAAGCGCTCGCTCTCGGCAAAAAGCGGCTGCGCCTTGCTTCCTCTCTCGCCTATTCCATGCCCCAGCCGCCCTGTCTCTACTACGGGGACGAAGCAGGAGTTACCGGGCTTTCCGATCCCTTCAACAGAAGCACCTACCCATGGGGGCATGAGGATAAAGAGCTGCTTGCTCATTACCGCAGGCTCGGCGAGATACGGACCGAAAACAGAGTGCTTACGGATGGAGGAGCATGCTTCCTTGCGGTAAATGCCGATGTGATTGCTGTCTATCGCAGCAGCTGCGGCAGCAGTTCGCTCACGGTCGTCAATCGCTCCGAAAGCGATATTAGCATTGCGATTCGCGAAACCGATTTTCGTGAGGGCAAGCTCGCACCCGACGTCAGGTTCGCACAAGCCTATACCGATGCGCTGACCGGTGAACGGTATTGCTCGTCCGGAGGTACGCTGAGATTCATTCTTTCTTCCCTTTCGGCAATTATTCTGATAAAATAAACGGAGGTTGCGATGAAAAATAGTTACGGTTTTGACAGGCTCTCAAGGGATATGCTGTTTTTTGCGGTCATCCTTGATATCTTTGCTCTGCTGTTCTTCGGGCAGGTGGCCGGGCTGATACTTTGTTCCGCTTCCGCGATCATTGCAGCCTGCACGCTGTTCAGGATTCTGTCCACAAATGTGAATAAGAGGACGAGCGAGCTGAGAGGCTACGAAATCATCCTCGGAAGCATCAAAAGCTTCTTTCAAAAGCTGTTTAACCGCAGCAAGAACGATGCCAAAAAGCATGCTGCGTATAAGTATTTCCGCTGCCCGAACTGCAAGCAGAAGCTCCGCGCTCCGCGCGGCAAGGGAAAAATCCGCGTAACCTGCAGCAGCTGCGGAACCCAGTTTCAAAAGCGTACCTAAAAGGAGGAAAAAAACATGCTTGAATTCAAATTCGATACTCAGCTTCTCATAGAAGGTCATGACCTTGACGAGGATGCAATCAATGACTATATCACTTCCCACCTAAAGGGTGACTGCCTTCTTGCGGTTGGTGATGATGAGCTCATTAAGGTGCATTTCCATACCAACGAGCCTTGGCAGCTGCTCGAATACTGTTCTTCTCTCGGTGATATTTATGATATTGTCGTGGAGAATATGGAGCGTCAGGAAAACGGACTTCAGGGCTGAAGCAGGCCGGATTCGGACTTACATATTTACACAACCTATGAACGAAAACGGAGCCTAAAGCGATTTGCTTTAGAGCTCCGTTCATTTTCTTCGTATGCTGTCCGCCTGAAATCAGAATTTCTTATCGCTTGCGGTATCGCAATACGCGCAGCGATAGGTATGCTTTTCAGGGTTTGAGAGCACGAAGATAGCATCGAGCTGGCTCTCCGCCATGGTGATGCAGCGAGGATTGTTGCAATGGATGATATTGATGAGCTTTTCCGGAAGCTCAAGATGCTTTTTCTCGATGCATACGCCGTCTCTAATGATATTAACAGTGATATTTGGGTCTATATAGCCCAGCACGTTCAGGTCAACCTCCATGGGAGAGTCTATCTTAATTATATCCTTCTTCCCCATTCGTCCGCTGCGAACATTCTTGATTATCGCGACCGAGCAGTCAAGCTCATCGAGATGCAGGTATTTATAAATCTCCATGCTCTTTCCTGCCTGTATATGGTCCAAAACAACGCCGTTATGAATGCTGTCGATATTCATTTCATTTCTCCCTGTATTTTACTTTACTTCAATGCCCAAAAGCTTTAGTATGAGCGCCATGCGGATGAATTTGCCGTTTTTGACCTGCCTCCAATAGGCAGCGCGTGGATCCTTATCCACGGCAACCGAAATCTCGTTTACCCTCGGCAAGGGATGCAGAATAATGAGGTCCTCTTTGGCTTTTTCAAGCTTCTCGGGCGTCAGGATGTAGCTATCCTTGAGCCTGAGGTAATCCTCCTCATTGAAAAAGCGTTCGCGCTGAACGCGAGTCATGTAAAGGATATCGAGATCCGGAATGACGCTTTCAAGATCTGTCGTCTGAGTGTACGGAATATTGCGTTTTTTCAGTGCCTCTTCCTTAACATAGCGCGGAAGCTTCAGCTCCGTCGGCGAGATGAGCACATAGTTGATGTTCTCATATCTGCTGAGCGCGTTAATAAGGGAATGCACCGTCCTTCCGAACTTGAGGTCGCCGCAGAAACCGATGGTGAAGTTATTAAGCCTGCCCTTTTCGCGGTGGATGGTCAGCAGATCGGTTAGCGTCTGGGTCGGATGATTATGACCGCCGTCACCGGCATTTATGATTGGAACCTCAGCAACCTGTGCTGCCGCAAACGGAGCACCCTCCTTGGGGTGACGCATTGCGATGATATCCGCATAACAGCTGACGGTGTGGATTGTGTCGCCGACTGTTTCCCCCTTCGCGGTGGAGCTGGAGCTTGCGGATGAAAACCCCAGTACGCTTCCGCCGAGGCCGAGCATTGCGGATTCAAAGCTCAGCCTTGTGCGTGTGGACGGCTCGAAGAAAAGCGTTGCAAGCTGCTTGTGCGCACATGCATCTTGGTACTTTTCGGGATTATCAATGATATCCTCGGCAACGCGGATGAGTTCATCAAGCTCTTCTACCGTAAGATCGGTAATGTCTAAAAGATTTCGTGGCATATTTTATCTCCGTTCAGCCGATCCAGCTTTCATCGCCGGGGTCGGCAATAAATTTTTTCAATCTTGCAATATCCATGGGTTTGATCCTGCCTTCTTCGGCAGCGACTTCGCATACGGTTTCAAAATCGGATAGGCTGTAATTTGTGACATTTGCTTCCGAAAGCCTGTCAACACCCTTTTTCAGTCCGTATGTGAAGATGGAAACGATTCCGAGCACTTCAGCACCTGCTTCACGCAGTGCGGACACCGTTTCGATGCTGCTTCCTGCCGTCGAAATAAGATCCTCAACGACCACGACCCTTTGACCGGGTTCAAGCTTACCCTCTATACGGTTCTGCCTGCCGTGATCCTTGCTGCCCGAGCGCACATACCCCATCGGGAGTCCCATGATATGCCCGACAATCGCCGCATGAGCAATGCCGGCAGTACTCGTACCCATCAGTACTTCGACATCGGGGTACTTTTCACGGATAAGCTCTGCAAGTCCGTTTTCGACATGATCGCGCACCTCGGGCGCCGTGAGCGTCAGCCTGTTATCGCAGTAAACAGGGCTCTTAATTCCGCTCGCCCAGATAAAGGGTTCATCGGGACGAAGGAATACCGCGCCTATTGATAAGAGGTCATGCGCAATGGTTTTTTTGATGTCCACTTTGTTTTTCTCCTTACTATGTGATTTTCAGCCTAAGAAATCATGCATTGCACGGCGGTATGCGCCGACAGGGTCGGAGGCCTTTGTTATCGGCCTTCCCATTACGATATAGTCGCAGCCTGCCTTTCCTGCATCTGCCGGGGTCATAATGCGCTTCTGATCCCCTGCATCGGAATCGGCAAAACGAATACCGGGCGTCACCGTTATGAAATCATTTCCGCATTCCTCTTTGATGCTTGCTGCTTCAAGCGGCGAGCATACAACGCCATCAAGTCCGCAGGATGCGGCATTCTGCGCATAGCGCATTACCGTCCGATTCATAGAGGCTTCTATCAGAAGTTCATCATGCAGCATCCTTTCATCAGTTGATGTGAGCTGCGTTACCGCAATCAGCAGCGGCCTTGTTCCATCCGGACGCGTCAGTCCTTCGAGGGCAGCTTTCATCATTTCGCTTCCCCCCGAGGCGTGCAGATTCACCATATCTATATCAAGCCCCGAAAGCACCGCCATGGTTCGCTTGACCGTGTTGGGTATGTCATGGAGCTTCAAATCAAGAAATATCCTATGCCCACGGGCTTTTATCTCACGAACCATATCGGGCCCCGATGCATAGAAAAGCTCCATTCCTATCTTCACAAACGGCTTTTTTTCTTCCGAAAAAAGATCGAGGAATTCAAGCGTCTGCTCCCTGTTCGGGAAATCCAACGCAATAATTGCATCTCTTTCAGTATTTTTCATTCTTTCTTCCTTTCTCAGTGCGCTTTGCCGATTATATCTTTGATATCACTGATTCCGTATTTTGCGCATACAGCAGGAAGCTCCGCAATTATGTCCCTGCATGCATATGGGTTCTTTAGGTTAGCCGCTCCGACTTCCACAGCAGCCGCACCTGCGAGCATCATCTCCACGGCATCCTCTGCGCTTGTGACGCCTCCGCAGCCGATTATCGGCAGCTTCACTTTTTCAAAAACATCGTAAACCATGCGAAGCGCGACAGGAAATACCGCAGGACCGGACAATCCGCCGGTGCGATTCGCAAGCACGGGCCTTCTTGTGCGAAGATCAATGCGCATTCCGAGCAGCGTATTTATAAGGCATATGCCGTCGGCTCCTGCCTCCGCACAGGCAAGTGCGATCTCCGCAATATCCGAAACATTCGGCGTGAGCTTCATGAATACGGGCTTTTTCGTTACGGCTTTGACCGCTCTCGTGACTTCCGCAGCGGCAGAAGGATCGCAGCCGAAATTCTTTCCTCCTGCATGAACATTCGGGCAGGAAATATTGATTTCAAGTATTTTGACCTGTTCTATATCATTGAGCTTAGCACAGTTTTCGGCATACTCCTCAACTGAAAATCCGCCGATATTGGCAATGATCGGGCCGTCAAACAGCTTTGCAATATTCGGAACTTCATCACGGATGACAGCATAGATTCCCGGATTCTGAAGCCCTACTGCATTGAGCATGCCCGAAGGAGTTTCGGCAATGCGTGGCAGCGGATTCCCTATACGAGCTTCCCTCGTGGTTCCCTTCCATGAAAAGCTGCCGAGTATATTCAGGTCATATAGTTCCGCAAATTCTCGGCCGTAGCCGAATGTTCCGGAAGCAGGTATTATCGGATTTTTGAGCTCGACTCCTGAAAGCTGAACGCTTAAATCTACCATACGATCTCCTCCTTAAAGAGAATCGGCCCATCCTTGCAGATGCGTTTACAGCCGTCCGCAGTCCTGACCGTACAGCCCATGCATGCGCCGAAGCCGCAGCCCATACGCGCTTCAAAGCTGAACTGTCCGCCCTCCACGCACGGTAAAGAATGTATGGCTTTGAGCATCGGAAGCGGACCGCAGGCAAATACATAGCAGCTTTTATCGGTATCAAACAAGCTCGTCACAAAGCCCTTGCTGCCAAGGCTTCCGTCTTCCGTTGCTATACGCACCTCACAGCCGAGCTTCCCGAATTCATCCGCATAGAATGAATCGGCGGCGCTTCGGAAGCCAAGAGCTATCCGAGGAAATATCCCGTTCTGTGTTAGCCTCCTCGCAAGGCCGTACAGCGGTGCAATGCCGATACCTCCGCCTGCAAGGATTGTATTATCGGCTGCCTTTGAAATATCGAAACCGTTTCCGAGGCCTGTTAGCATATCAAATTCCGTACCGATTGGGCTGTTTACAAGCTCATTCGTACCGATTCCGACCTCTTTTACAAGCAGCAGGAGCCTTCCCTTGCCCCAATCTGCGACTGAGATAGGCCTTCTGAGGAATTTGCCCGGAAGCTCAATTTCAACGAACCGGCCGGGCGACACTATTCCGCTCGTATCGCCGCAAAATGAAAGCGCGAATACATCCGCAGCAAGTTTCTCTGTTTTTTCTAAAGTAAACAATGATTTTTTCATAACAGCCCCTCAGCACAATACACTATCCTGCCGCCGCAGACGGTAAGCAATATTTCCGCGCTCACACTCTGCCCGTCGAACGGCGTGGCATGTCCCTTTGATATAAAGCGGCCTGCATCTATGACATGCGGCGAATCAAGACTTATTACGGTCAGGTTTGCCTCATTTCCGGCTTCGATCTCGGAAGATTTTAAGCCGAAGAGCCTTCGCGGATTATCCGTCATTGCACTCAAAACCGTTTCAAGCGGTACAATACCAGGTTTCACAAGCCCTTCATACAGCACGGGGAATGCACATTCAAGGCCGACTATGCCATTAAGGCTGCCTGCAAGGCCTCCGGATTTTTCTTCTGCCGAATGCGGCGCATGATCCGTTGCAATCACCTCTATTGTGCCATCGTTAAGCCCTGCTATGAGAGCCTCCCGATCCTCAGCCGACCTTATCGGCGGATTCATGCGGAAGCTGCCGCTGTCACGAAGATCCGCATCCGTCAGCAGCAGGTAATGCGGCGCCGTTTCGCAGGAAACGGGCAGGCCTTCCTGCTTCGCCCTTCGGATGAGCTCCACGCTTTCCTTTGTCGAAACATGGCAAACATGGTATCTGCACCCCGTTTCGCGCACGAGCTCAAGATCGCGCTCGACCTGTTTCCATTCGCTTTCGGAGGGATTGCCGATAAGCCCGTATGCCTTGGCAAAGCCGCCGTCATGAACGCTCCATCCCTTTTTCAGTAAGCTTTCGTCCTCGCAGTGCGCTGAAATCGGCTTATCAAGTTTTTTAGCCGTCAGCATGGCCTCAATCATCAGCTCACGGCTTTGCACTCCCCTGCCGTCATCGGAAAAGCCGCAGACATATGGAGCCATAGCTGCCATATCAGAAAGCCTTTCGCCCCTCTCTCCGCAGCTTATTGCTCCATAGGGATGAACCCGAACATCAGCCGTCCTTTCGATTATATCAAGCTGTACGCGGAGCGAACTGAGGCTATCCGGCACTGGGGAAAGATTCGGCATGGCGCAGACATCGGTATAGCCGCCCGCAGCGGCTGCGGCCGTACCGCTTGCTATGCTTTCCTTATAAAAAAATCCCGGTTCTCGAAGATGAACATGAACATCAACGAAACCCGGAACAATTATGCAATTTGAAATATTGATGACCCTATGGGGCAATCTGCCGTCAAAAGCGGAAAAGGGGACAATCAAGCCATCGCCGATACAGATATCGGCTTTTGCGAGCTTTCCTCTGTTGAATACCGTTCCGCCGGTAAGCACAAAACGCATGCTTCCCTCCTGATTTATGCTTCTGGTTCTGAATAATAGCAGAAAACTCCCGGCTTGTCAACGAAATCTCCATATAGAATGGTTTGCATATTATAGCCGCAAAGAACGGACGAGCGGAAAGAA
>SAMEA3663246__coassemble_167_pt1 | contig 24491 bp, 26 predicted proteins | sample SAMEA3663246__metabat2_low_PE_017 | metagenome-assembled genome bin SAMEA3663246 (sample SAMEA3663246) | pig gut metagenome | biome: pig gut; feature: pig-associated habitat; material: faeces | place: China | collected 2013
CCGGTTTTTGAGCGAAAAGTGCCTCCGGGGAAAAGTGCGGCGTTCATAAGACAGTTAACAGTTACAGTAGTTTGCGCTACTTTGTCTGTTCTTGTAATTTTTCCTGTTACGTGATAATATGGAGCCAAACAAACCTACAAATCAGAATGTGTGAGGTGTCAAATTGAGTATAGTAGATACATTTGATTGTTATGGAGAAGAAATTATCAGTGCCAAGAGTAATGTTCGAATGATAGAGAACTTTCCTGCAATCGTGCTTGTTGTTTTCTCAGCAAAGCTATGCAAACTGTTTCTAAATAAATATGATGATGCAATAAAGATAGGAGCGTTGTTTGCAGGTGGTCAGGAACTCCCTATATATCTCTTTGAATATCGTGGCATTAAAATAGGGTTCTTTAATACTATCTTGGGTGGTGCTGGCTCTGCGGCACTTTTGGAGGAACTTATTGCACTCGGAGCAGAGAAATTGCTCTATTTTGGTTCCTGCGGTACTTTACATAGAGAAATTGTAGAAGGTCGTTTGTTAGTACCGACTGCAGCGTATAGAGATGAGGGAGTAAGTTACCACTATGCAGAGGCATCCGACTATTTGGAAATCGAAACTGCACCAGAGTTGATGCAGATATTGGATGAAATGCATATCTCGTACAATACAACAAAGACATGGACAACAGATGCTTTTTATAGAGAGACTAGCCGAAATCTTGAAAAACGGAAAGCAGAGGGCTGTGGCGTTGTCGAGATGGAATGTGCATCAATTATGGCAGTTGGACAATTTCGTAACAAAAAGGTCTATCAGTTTTTATATGCTGCAGATTGCTTGTCGGATTCTAACTGGGATAAACGTATTTTAGGAAATATGCCTACAGATTTGAGGGAAAGGATTCTTATGGTTGCCATAGAAGTAGCAACCAGACTGTAAGAACAAATTACAAAATTGATTTTCGTTGCAATGACCTCGACAACTTCCAGTTTGTCGAGCAGATATAAGGGCGCACTTCTATACGGGTCAAGCCCCGTATGTGCGCTCGGTGAGACTGAACACCCCGGACACCTGAATGTCCGGGGCGTTTTGCGTCACTATGCTCCGAGCAAGGGTTCATACCCTTGCACCGCTAAAGCGGCTATCCTATTAAAGCAAAAGGCGTGACCACTTTCGTCACGCCTTTTGCACATTTTACTGTATTATGAACAATACACAAACCGGGGGCACTTTGTGCGCTGCTGCTTTATTTCAGCTCTTCGAGCAATTCGAGGGCAAAGGAATTATCCACAAGCCTTGCAAAATCAACTCTTGCCGCTAATTCCCCGTTGATCTCCATAATATCCTGAAGCCTTGTAAACGCATCCTCCGTCATCACCGGAGTTGTCATCCAAGAATCGGTTTCCCGGTAACTCTTCGCAACTATCTCCAGAGTCGTCTGATCTGCATCGGGGAAGAACGGAGCCATTGCAATTGCGATCTCCGTATCGGTGGCGTTCTGTACCCAAGCCTGGGCTTTGATTATTGCCCTCAGGAAGGATTTAACAAGCTCGGGATCGTTTTTTATCGTGTCTGGCATTACCATGAAGGTCGTGTAAGGTACTTCGCCGGATTCGAGCCCGATATTTGCAACAACATATCCGCTGCCGTTATTCTCAAACAGCGTCGCTGTGGGTTCGAACAGTGTAACATAATCACCGGTTCCGCCCTCAAAGGCCCCTCCCATCAGATTGAACTGAATATTATTGATGACTTCGACATCCACGCCGGGATTGAGACCGTTTTGCATCAGTACATACATCAGCGTCATATACGGCATGCCGCCGACCCTGCCTCCGATAACGGATTTTCCGCGCAGATCCTCCCAAGAGAAATTATCCGTATCCTCTCTTGCGACAAGGAAAGAACCGTCGCGCTTTGTGAGCTGACCGATGATAACCGGATGCTCACTTGCTCCTTCGTTGATGACATACACGCCGGTTTCGGGTCCCATAAGCGCGAACTCAGCGTCGCCTGCAATCAATGCGGTCATACTCTTGTCACTTCCGCCTCCGGTAACAATCTCAAGCTCGATCCCCTCGGCTTCAAAGAAGCCGAGACTTACAGCGGCATAGAGCGGTGCATAGAAAACGGAGCGGGTGACCTCGTTTAACACCACGCGTCGGAGCTTGGTTTCATTGTTTTTGCAGCCTGAAAGCGGAATGACGAACAATAAAACCGCAAGGAATATTGCCAGTATTCTCTTCATAGATAACCTCCTTTTTGTTCTATTCAAATAACTATGCAGCAGCGTGTTTTTTTGCTACAAAAAAAGCCGTCTGTTTGACGGCAGGGGGAGAAACCTTTTGTGTCAACGCTTTAGACCGCATATCGGACAGAAGTTCTGATAATCCTCAAGCTCGCTTCCGCAGCCTTTGCATTGCTTGCTTTGTTCGGGTTCGACAGTGACCGCGCATAGCTTTGCGCCGCAGTGAGGGCAGAAATTTGCTTCGCAGGTAACATTGGAGCCGCATTCGCAGCAGGTGAAGCATTCGCATTCGGAGGTGTGCTTCTCGGTTTTTGAGCTGCTCTTTTTTGAACAGCGCAGCTCTTCTATTTTGTCGTAAGCCGTTTTTATCTTCTCACACAATGATGAGATGGTACTTTCAGGGGATAGGCTTTCTCCGCAGTAGCTTTTCCACATAGCTTCGCCGAGTTCTTCTTTATACTCGACGATATCTCGTTCAATACTGTTGATCTTGAGCCCGATCTTCGCATTGTCGGCGAAGCCCTTTGCTTTATTCCCGACAGAATCAAAAATAGTCATTTTATGCTCCTTTCAAAAAAATGCGCAGACAAGCTGCGCATCAAATCTGCATGGGGGCTGCCCATGGCTTCTCTATTCATATTTTATTACACTTATGACATTAATATACGCCGAGAACCTTACAAAAACCACTGACAACGGGCTCCAGTAAAGGAATCTTGAAGCGCTTGCCGCCGAGTGCAACCAATCCGCTGATTATCGAGACCAAGCAGAGGATTGCGCGAATTACCCAGTCAACCACACGGAAGAATCCGATGCTTCCGAGTATTGCGCAGAACAGCAGCCATGATACGAATGATGCAGCCCAGAGAATAAATATCTGAACCATGCATTCCCTTACCAGTGTGTTTGAATCAAAGAAGAAGAGAAGAATGACAAGAACCAACATAATAGGCAGGAACCAGGCCCATAATGAGTTCAGTATGCCTGAAACAGCATTCAGAAAGAAGAAAACAGCGGCAAGCACGCCGGCACTGACGCCGTTCAGCAAATGTGAATTCTTGTTGCTCATAATTAACCTCCGAAAGTTTTTATCGAATATTGTTCAGACCTTCGATATTGTAATTATATTTTATTCTAAAATGAATTGCAAGTGCATATCATGTTATTTTTGTTAAATTTTGGGAGATTTGCCATAATTCAGACATAATATATACATACAATTTCATGTTTTAATGCCGCGCCCGTTGTGGTATAATAATTTATCTTTTAGACTCATATCGGCTGAAGCTGATAGAAACCTCTTTGGATGGTACCGAATTTGAGCAAGAATAAGAACACTATCATAAGGACCCTTATCACCATTGCTTTAGCCGCACTGGTCTGTTTGCTCATCTATATTTCTCTGAAAAGCGTGCTTCCGGGATTTATCGAAGTGCTCGTTAACGGCGATAACCAAGAGCTGCAGCTTTACCTTGAGAGCTATGAGACATTTACGGCGTACCTGATCGCATTTTTACTGCAATTTATTCAAATAATCACAATCTTTCTTCCGAGCGTGCCGATTCAGCTTGCAGTCGGATTCATGTTCGGAACGTGGAAGGGCTTTTTGATCTGTTATCTCGGCTATGTGAGCGCAAATGCCGTGGTATTCCTTTCCGGGAGATTGCTGTCGGGAAGCCTTGATAAAGTGCTTCCGTCGTCAAGCAGCACAAAGAATACAAAGAAAGCAAATAAACTCATAAATTCCAAGTACCCTGCTTTCATGGTTTTCATTGCTTCGATCCTTCCGATAATTCCGAACGGCTTGATACCGCATGCAGCGTCTAAGACGAAAACAAAATTTGCTTCCTTCATGCTTGCTGTCGGCATCGGCTGTATTCCGACCGTGTTCACGCTTTGCGCAATAGGGGATCAGCTTAACAGCTATGATTTCCTGACGGCGGCTTTATTATGCCTGCCGCTGTTTGCGCTCGCAGCAATACTGTTTTGGCAGCAAAAGAATATTATAAGGCTTTATGAAAAGCTTCGCGATAAGCTGATTAAGAAAACTTCGCCTGATGAACATGCCGCCGATAACGAAACGGAAAAAAGAGAAAACGACTGATACAGAATGAAAATGCCTCCGCTGATGCAATATCGGCGGAGGCTGTTTATCTTATAATTATCGCATGAGACGGACATTCTCGGTCTGAATCCATTGCAGCTTTGAAGTGCGTGGCGCCATGAGCCGCGAAGCAAAGCGCTCGCCGTAGCGGCTTGATATGGTCTCGGATCTTAGCTGCTGCTTATCGGCAGGCTCGCCTCGATTTCCCATATCTGCAATGGCAAGATTGCTCGCAATGACAGTGGCCTTATTCTGATCCTGACGGCGGCAGAGTATTGAGAGCAGAGTTTCTATTGTAATATTGTTAATCATCGGTTCGGTGCCGAGATCGTCAATGATGAGAAGATCGGGCAGAATGAAATCGGGCTTTTCGCTTTCATCGGCTCTTAGTGTCTGCATAGTAATATCAATGAGCCGTCCGGCACTTATTTTCAACACGGAATAACCTCTTGTTAAGAGCCTGCACCCGATGCAGTTGATAAGATAGGTCTTGCCGACACCGGTCATGCCGTAATAAACAAGATCACGTTTTTCATTATCGGGGAAATTGTCCGCATATGCGATGGCAGCATCACGGATACGAGCCATGGCGCTGCGGTTTGCAGGAGACCGCTGCAGGCTGAGATCGAAATTTTCAAAGCTTGCATTTGGGTCAATGCCTGAATCCTCGAATACCGTGTCGATAGCGAGCTGATATACGCAGCGGCAGAGCTCTCCGCCGATACGGCCGGTATCCCGGCATTCGCTGCAGACGTATTGAGGCTCAAGATAATCCGCAGGATAACCGTTCGCCTCTAAAAGCTGAGTGCGCTCCGCTTCATGGGAGGCAATAAGGCTGCTTGCAGCATAAAGAATACCGTCTTGCTCCTCACCGCTGAGAATTCTTTTGCCGAAATCAAATGCAAGAGAACGGCTGTCACGGTCGAGCGATGCAATAACGGGTATTTTTGTATAGATTTCTTCACGGCGCCGAGCTTCGAGCTGCTTCATTCTGCGATGCCTCGAAGCCATCTCATCACTCAGCACACGGCTGAAAACTGCGGACTTAATCTTCATATACATCCTCCCCGAAGTCGATTCCAAGCTTCTTTAATTCATCCATGGAATAGCTGCGCTGGTCGTATTTAAGCGCCTTGTTGACGGCCTTTTTTGCGGTACTCTTCCCGGTCGTTTCGGAATGATAATTCATTCTGCCGATATAATCCTTAGCTGCGGAAACGCCGGATATCCCTTCGGAATGCCATTTGCCGAGGAGCTTTTTTGTTTCGGCAAACGGGTGCACGCTTGCCGAGGCAACCTCAGCAGCATAGAACATGAGCTCAGGTGACATTTTCCAGTCCTTATACCATATTTCGACCTGCTGGCGCTGAGCACTGCCCGGATTGCGGTTTGAAAGCCCGGCAATCACATATATGCGTCGGGTAATCTCGGCAATAACATCCTGCTCATGGGAAATCTCAATCATCTTTTCTGCGGAAACAGTACCGCTTTCATGGTAATTAGAAAGAACAGCATCAAGATATTTGAAGGTAGGGCGGTCGCTCCCCACAACTTCTTTGCAGGCATATTCTATGCTCTCGTCGGTGAAGCCCCATTCGTTTATCCATTTGGAATACATCTCGAGCTCGTCCTCCGTGGGTCTGCGTGAAAGCCTCCATCTCTTGAGTATTGCGGCAGCACCGGTCATGGCGTCGGCTTCGATACGGAAGCATTCGCTTACATCTTCCAAACTCAGGAATCTTTCTGCGGCAAGGCGTTTGGCTACGGCATCCATATAGTTGATATTGACCCTTGAACCCTTGATTTCAACACAATGACGAACTATCTCAACAGCCGCATCGGGTTCAAATTTGAATATGTCTATCCAATCAAAGATCTTCTGCAGCTCGGCTCCGGACAGGTTCCTTGTACCGAGAACGGTCTGCAGCTTACCGACAAGCTCGGCATACCTTCCACGGACCGATGGAACCGATGCCGGTTTATTGACACAGAGATATTGAATGATGATATTTCCGCTGTCAATGATTCTGACAAGTCCCTCTTTCTCAAGATAGCGGAATGCATCAAGGATCTGTTCGGGACTGAGCCCGAGTGCTGTTTCCATATCTGCCGCATCGCTGCCGGGATCGGAATTAAGCATAAGCCCATACAGATACACCTTGACCGCATTATCGGGTGCGGACGGCATATGATCGGTAATAAATGCATTACTGACAACAGTACTGCCAAAAAGGTCATGCTCTTTTGTAACGGAAAATACTGACATAGGCTTGCTCCGATTTTTGATGAAATGATTGTAGCAGAGAAAAAAAGACTTGTCAATTGAAACGGGGAGTATGAAAAAGAGGCATGCAGCTATGCACGCCTCAAAAACAGTTGCAGATTATTCCTTATGGCAGCCGCAATCGCAGGTATGCTCCTCGCAGTCGCAGTCATCATCGCAGCAGCATTCGTCATCCATATCCTCAAGCCTTGCCTGAACGATCTCAATGAGAGCATCCATATCCTCATCGGCAGGGGAGACGAATTCTTCGGTATCCTCTTCCTCGTTGACGACTATCTGCATGATATAAATGCTGGTCTCGCAGTCGCATTCCTCGTCCTCATCGCATTCGCAGTTGTCGTTAGGATCGATGAGCACGGCATATTCCTTGCCGTTATAGTCAAAATAGTCGATGACATCGAGATCAAAATCGTTGCCGTCATCATCGGTGAATGTGACGAAATCTCTTTCTTCGCAATCGCACATGGTATTATTTCTCCTTTATTTATTCGGAATTAGTTTTCCGAATAGCATTGTACATTATCCCGGATAAAAATGCAATAGCGGAATTTGTAATTTTATAAGAAACGGGAAACTAAGATTATATTCGAAATCACTATTGAAAAATATGTTGAATCGTATTATATTAGTCATATCAGATAAACACAACGGAGGAAAATAACATGTGGTCTGAGTTTAAAAAGTTTGCATTTCGCGGAAATGTCGTGGACATGGCAGTCGGTGTCATGATCGGCGGTGCTTTTAACAGCATTGTAAGCTCACTTGTAAATGATGTTTTCATGCCCCTTTTCGGCTTGATTCTTAATACTGCAACGCTCAATGCTAAGTATATCATCCTCAAGGGCCGTGACCTTGTTGAAGCAGGCATGACCGCCGCAGAAGCAACCGCAGCAGGCGCATCCGTACTGACTTACGGAGCATTTGTATCGGCAGTTCTGAATTTCTTAATAATGGTCGTTATCGTGTTCTTCATCGTGAAGCTCTTAAATAAGCTTAAGACCATCGGCCATAAGCCTGCCGAAGAAGAACCGGCACCCGAGCCCAGGCTCTGCCCCTATTGCAAGAGCGTTATTGCGGATGATGCGACCCGCTGCCCCCACTGCACCAGTCAGCTGGAGTGATTATCTGCTTATTGCATCCGAAAACTGAAAATCACAAGGAGATTTTATGGGAATTTACGAAGGCTGGCAAGCCATGATGCAGGACACCGAAAGTCCTGAGTTCAGAACATTCTGGAACAATTATATTTCAACTGAAAAGGCAGCATATATTAAGATCCTTTCCGATACAAGCGTTAAGTACAGCGGTAAGGCTTCCGAATTGGCTTCTGTTTTTAATATGAGCGAGACCATATTTGCAGGCTTTCTCGACGGTATCAACACGAGCCTTGTTACATCTATTGATGTCGAAAGCGTAGAGCCTGATACCGAGATTGTACTCGATATAGATTTTGAAAAGCTGTATTTCAATATGCACGAGGCAAAAGCCGATTGGCTCTATAATCTCAAGGAATGGGATTCGGTTCTCTCCGAAGAAAAGAGAAAAGCTATCGTTAAGGAATTCCGCCTTTCCAAGCAGTTTATCAATAATTCTCCGAAGGTCGGTCCCAACGATCCCTGTCCGTGCGGAAGCGGCAAAAAATACAAGAAGTGCTGCGGCCGTCTTGCAGACTGACAAAGCAGAAAGCAACACTCATCCGATGCTGAATGAGTGTTGTTTTTTATTTGAGCTTTATCTCATCTTGCCCACTGCGTAAACCGCGGCATGATTGCGATACCTGCTTTCATACGCAAGGACTCTTCGGACCTCGGTATTATTAAGGTAGTACACGCGATAGCTGCGATAGACGCTTCCGGTGACGGGCGGACTTATCAGCTTGGTTTCTCCGTAGGGAAGGGAATAATCGTCCACGAATTCTGCTTCACCCGGCGGTATGCTTTCGACGAATTCGCTTATCACTTCGATGTAGTCAAAGCTCTTTGGGAATTCATCCCCGTAGATCTCACAATGAAGACCGTTTCCGCTTATCCACATAAATATATAGATATTGCTTTCGGTGTTGTTTCGGATTACAAGGTCGATTAAGCCGCCGCTTATCGCAGCATCCAATCCGGCAGGCACATATGATACGGGTTTTGAATGATTGCTGCGGTATGGTATGGACAGGTCGGCTCTTAGCGCTGCGTTGTAAAGTGTAGTGCTGACCTGACATATGCCGCCTCCGTACTGCTCGACCGATTCAAGGCCTCCGTTGGTGTATGCTTCTGCAAGCTTCCACCCGTTTTCTTCATTCCTTTCACCGAGAGCCCTATCAAATGACAGCTCTTCGCCCGGTGCGAGCATGAGCCCGTTCAGAAGGGATGCAGCTTTGGCAAGATTGAAAGATCTGTTGATGTTTTGAGCATTGAATTCAGTCGCAAAGCTTCCGCGGAGTACAGGTATGCTTATCTCCGTGTCGCAGGCTTTGATCTCAATGAGCGGCAGATCTATTCTTTCGGCCCCGGAGAGTATAAGATGTCTGGTTTCTTCGGTATCAAGCTCGATGCCGCTTTTTCCGTTGATTATTCGGAAACGGGCACTGTCCGCTTTATCCGTATTGACCTTCAGCCTTTGCTGCTTCGGCGCGGTATTGATTTGCTCTGAGAGACTGTCGAGTATCGCCTGCAGCCTTTCGTCGTCGGCGATACGGAGCTTGAGCTCATAAGCTCCGCCTTTACGGAATGCCTGCTCAAGTATTGCGTCAAGGTCGGTTCCGACGGTAATGTCATTCGCGTTTATGGCAAAGCTCTCCGTTCCGTTTGTCATACGGCACGAATACGATGCCGTGAGCTCTTTCACAGTACTGCTGAGCTTTGCGGAGGCCTCATCAAGCTCGAGCCCGGAAATATCAATGCCGTTCACGCTTGTTCCTTCGGGAAATGTCTTTACCGGTATAGCCGTAACGACCGGGGAGGGGCTTTCGCTCGGCGCTGGTTCTGGGGTCGGCGTAATAATGTTTTTACCTTCCGGATCTTTACCGCAGGCTGTAATGCTCACAAGCATCGACAGGATCCACACTGTGATTATAATAACTTTCAGATTTTTTGCTTTCATATGGGTTAGCCTGTTCAGTTTTAATCGAAAATATGATAGAATAAACGTATGAAAAGAGAACTTTTTATCGAAAAAAAATATATGCTCGATGCGCTTAGTGAAGCGAAAAAAGCGTATCGGCAGGATGAAGTACCGGTCGGCGCAGTCGTGGTTTGTGATGGCGAGATCATTGCAAGGGCGCATAACCTGGTTGAAGCAAATACCGATCCGTCGGCACACGCAGAGCTTTTGGCTTTGAGAGCTGCTTCCGATAAGCTCGGGACAAAATGGCTCGATAACTGCGCCCTGTATGTAACTTTGGAACCCTGCGCAATGTGCATGGGGGCGATAATAAATTACAGAATCGGCGCGCTTGCATTCGGAGCATATGATAGGGAAGCAGGCTGCTGCATATCAAAGGCAGAGCTCCCGAGACTTATGAACGGCGCCCTGCCATATGTCGGCGGCATTATGGAGGAAGAATGCAAAAGCCTCTTATCGGAGTTTTTTGCGGCAAAACGCCGGGTATGACGGAAGCGGTTCTTTATCGTTGTACTTTTTCCGGTTTTATGATAAAATCTTTCAGAAATAAGCACGGAGGTAACTCTCTTGAGGACAATACTTGCAAGGGTCTGCATCTTTATCGTTGCAGCTGCTTTTATTCTGCTTTGCCTTATTCCATTCTGCCATATTCCGCCGGTTATACCGATCGTTCTCTTTGTGATAGCGATCATTCTGTTTTTCGTTGTAAAGCGTATGCCGGCTGATGATGAAAAGAAAAACATGGAAAGAGCAGGCGAACACAATATCGAAGCTGCTTTTTTTGATAATGACGAAGCAGCCACGAATGATATTCCGAATATCAAGACGGGAAGAAAAGATAAATAAAGCATTATGAAGAAAGAAAAAAAGAAACGATCAAATCTGAGGCGTTTTATCAGCTATTATAAGCCCCATATAGGCCTGTTTGCGCTGGACATGTGCTGTGCATTGTTCATTTCGGCGGTTGACATCGTCTATCCTCTTATATCAAGAACCATACTTAACGACTATCTTGCTTCCGAACCTCCGATGTTCAGGCAGTTCTTTATGCTGATAGGCGTAATGTTTATGCTCTATATATTGAGGACAGTTGCGTCTTACATCGTCACCTTCTACGGTCATAAGCTCGGCGTTTCGATGGAGGCGGATATGAGGCGTGACGCTTTTGCACATCTTCAGAAGATGGGCTTCAGCTTCTATGATAAATCTCGCACAGGTAAACTCATGGCACGCTGCACAACGGATCTTTTTGACGTAACGGAGCTTGCCCATCACGGTCCCGAGGATGTCTTTATTTCGGTAATGACTTTTATCGGCGCGTTCACAGCTATGCTCTTTATTGAGTGGAGGCTTGCAATAGTTCTGATTGCTTTTGTTCCTCTGATGATGGCTTTCGTTATGATGCTGCGCAAGCATATGAATACTACATCAAAGAAGGTCAAAGAGAGCACTGCAATAATCAATTCTGATATTGAATCCTCGATAAGCGGAGCAAGGGTTGCCAAAGCCTTTACCAATGAAGACTACGAGATAAATAAATTCGAAAACGGCAATAAGACCTATGTTAAGGCAAAGACCGGGTATTACAGAACGATGGGTCAGTTCAATTCGGGCATGGAGTTTTTCACTTCCATACTCAACCTCATCGTACTTGCCGTGAGCGGCTATCTTATTATGATAAATAAGATGGATGTCACAACGCTCGTTGTCTTCCTCATGTATGTGTCTTCATTCATCACTCCCATCCGTAAGCTTTCGGCATTTGCAGAGCAGTATACCATGGGTATGGCAGGATTCTCACGTTTTACCGAACTGCTCGAAACCGAGCCCGAGATAGTCGATGCGGAGAATGCCGTCGAGCTTCACGATGTTAAGGGCGATATTGTGTACAGCAAGGTATGCTTCAGGTACGGAGAAAACCTTGCCAATGTGCTTTCCGATATTGATCTTCATATCGGGGCAGGCAAAAACGTTGCCCTTGTCGGGCCGTCGGGCGGAGGAAAAACGACCCTTTGCCACCTTCTTCCGAGGTTTTATGATATTACATCGGGGGAGATAACCATTGACGGAATAAACATCAAGAATGTAACCCTTGAATCCCTCAGGAGAAATATCGGAATCGTGCAGCAGGATGTTTTCCTTTTTGCTGCATCCGTAAAAGAGAATATCCGTTACGGCAGGATAGATGCGACGGATGATGAGATAGTAAGAGCCGCAATAGCTGCGGAGATACATGACGACATAATGAATATGCCGGATGGTTATGATACCATCGTCGGCGAACGCGGCATAACGCTGTCCGGCGGACAGAAGCAGCGCGTATCCATTGCAAGAATATTCCTTAAAAATCCGCCTATACTCATCCTCGATGAGGCAACCAGCGCTCTCGACTCCGCGACCGAGGCGAGGATCACCGCAGCATTTGAACGCCTCAGCAAGGGCAGAACGACCCTTACGATTGCGCATAGGCTCTCGACCGTCCGCAATGCCGACCAAATTGTAGTTATTGACGAACACGGCATTATTGAGTCCGGCACGCATGATGAGCTCATGCAGCTTGGCGGAGAGTACAAAAAACTGAATGATGCACAGAATAAAATCTATGCTTAACAGTAATCTGTTCAACGGAGGATATTATGAATTACACAATTGAAACACTTAAAAAGCTTATGGCGATTGACAGCCCCAGCGGCTTCACAAAGAAAGCCGCAGAGTTCACTATGGACGAGCTGCGCACTCTCGGTTATTCGCCCGAGATGACGAAAAAGGGCTGTGTGCTCTGCTGTCTCGGCGGCGAGGGAGAACCTGTTGTGTTCTCCGCACACCTTGATACTCTCGGCTGCATGGTCGCCAAGATCAAGGCCAACGGCAGGCTGAAGCTTACCCGTATCGGCGGAATGAATCCCAATAACGCCGAGTGCGAAAATGCAAGGGTTTATACCCGTGAAGGCAAAGTTTATGAGGGCTGTTTCCAGATGAACGATCCCTCCGTCCATGTGAACGGCGATTACAGCACGCAGAAGCGTGATTACGACGGCATGGAGCTGGTGCTCGATGAAAAGGTATTCTCAAAGGAAGATACCGAAAAGCTCGGCATCGCCATCGGGGATTATGTTTGCTTCGATCCGAGAACAAGGGTGACGGAGTCCGGCTATATCAAGAGCAGATTCCTCGATGATAAGCTCAGCGTAGCAATCCTTCTCGGAATAGCAAAACAGATAAAGGAAGAAGAACTGAAGCTCACAAGGAAGACCTATATCTACATCACCGTATTTGAGGAGGTCGGTCACGGCTGTTCAAGCGGAATTCCCGAGGACGCCTGCGAGATAATCAGCGTTGATATGGGCTGCGTAGGTCTGGACCTCGAATGCAAGGAGCACCAGGTATCCATATGCGTTAAGGATTCCCATGGCCCGTATAACTATGAGCTGACCGATCGCCTTGTCAAGCTTGCAAAGGCGCATAGCCTTGACTATGCTCTCGATGTCTATCCCTTCTATGGTTCGGATGCCGACGCAGCTCTTGATGCCGGGTATGATCTGCGCCATGGCCTTATCGGTGCAGGCGTCTATGCTTCACACGGCTACGAGCGTTCGCATATTGACGGCGTTCGCAACACACATGAGCTTATAAAGGCATATATTACAGAGTAAGCAAGTGCTCTGCTTTGTAAGAGCGGCATAAGAACAGAGCGGCTCTGCAAAAAACTTATTATTAAAAGTAATAATAAGCGAAATGTGGCAGAATTGTTAACAACTTTTGCGGCCGGTGTTTGAGCTTTGACACCGTTTGTGCATGAGTGTAGAATCATGGTTGGATTTGGCCGAAAGGAGTTCGATATATGAGCAAGGTTTCCTATTACAAACGAAATTCACTTCCTTTGGAGATGCATAAGGTTTGCATCGTGCAGAAGACTTCGATCCTTCCCGTTGAGGAGAGGGTCAAGGCTATCCGCCGTGCAGGCTTCAATTCATATCGCATGAATTCGGATGATTGTTATCTTGATATGCTCACCGACAGCGGCGTCAACGCGATGACGAATGAACAGCTCGGCGCGATGATGATAGGTGATGACGCATATGCCGGGAGCACCACATATAGGCGCTTGGCCGCGAAGATGAAGGAGATCTTTAATAAGGACTATTTCCTTCCGGTTCACCAGGGAAGAGCCTGCGAGCATATGCTTGCGCTTGCTTACGTCAAACCCGGTTCGCTTGTTCCGATGAATTTCCAGTTCGGTACTTCCATCGGCAAGATCAAGCTCTGCGGAGGCGACTATGTCATCTGCTTGCAGGATGAGGGCCTGACAAGGCAGAGCGGTAATCCGTTCAAAGGTGATTTTGACCTTGCAAAGCTTGAAGATGTGCTTAAATCGGAGCGTGACAAAATAGCGTTTGTCCGCATCGAGGCAGGCACGAACCTTATCGGCGGTCAACCGATTGCTCTTGATAATATGCTTGCCGCTGCCGAGCTCTGTAGGAAATACGGCGTTCGCTCAGTGCTCGATGCAAGCCTTCTTCAGGATAACCTTTATTTCATCAAGACCCGTGAAGAAGCATATAAGGATATGAGCATCAGGGAGATCACAAGGATACTTTCCGATGCGATGGACATCATCTACTTTTCAGCCAGAAAGCTCGGCTTCGGCCGCGGCGGTGCTATCATACTTAATGATGAGGAGCAGTTTGAGCACATCAAGACCTTTGTTTCGAGCTTCGAGGGCTATCCGACCTTCGGAGGTATGAGCGTTAAGGAGATGGAAGCAATTCGCGTCGGCCTTGACGATACGATGGATATGGACGTTATCTCGCAGGGCCCCGATTTCATTGAATACCTCTGCAATGAGCTTGAGGATGCCGGGATTCCCGTAGTAACTCCTCCGGGCGGTCTCGGCTGCCATCTTGATGCAAGGAAATTCATTCCTCATATTGAATGGAAGCATCATCCCGCAGGCGCACTTCAGGCTGCTGTTTATATCGCTTCCGGCGCAAGAGGCATGGAGCGAGGCAGCATTGATGAACCCTGGGAGGATGAAGAGGTCGAGCCTTACGGCGCAATGGAGCTTGTCAGGCTCGCAGTCCCGAGAAGGGTCTATACGATCTCGCAGATGAATTATCTTATCGACAGGATCTGCTGGCTCTATGATAACAGGGACCTTATAGGCGGGCTGGAATTTGAGACGGAAGGGCCGCATCAGTTCTATGCTCCGCTCAATGCGATAGGGGATTGGCCTGAGAAACTTGCCGCAAAATTCCGCGAGGATTTCGGCGAATCGCTCTAATATTGCTGATAAATAACGAAACAGGCTGCTGCGATGATTTTTCATCACAGCAGCCTGCTGATTTTTTTCTTATTTCAGCTTAACGACTTTCAGCCTGAGCGCATTGGCAAGCACGGTCACGGAGCTGAGGCTCATGGCGAGCGCTGCTATCATCGGGCTGAGAAGCGGACCGCCGAAAGCATGAAGGAGACCTGCGGCGATGGGGATACCGAGGGTATTATAGGCAAAGGCCCAGAATAGGTTTTGCTTTATGATGCGCAGCGTTGCCTTTGAAAGCATTATCGCGTTGCTGATTCCTGTGAGTTCACCGTGGGCAAGCACGATGTCGGCGCTTGCCATTGCAACATCGGTGCCGGTACCTATTGCTATGCCGACGTCAGCGGAAGCCAATGCGGCGGCATCGTTTATACCGTCTCCGACCATTGCAACATGCTTTCCGCTGCTGCGCAGGAAGCTGATAAACCCGTTCTTGTCCTCCGGCAGACATGAGCTTTTGATATTATTGATACCGACTTTATCGGCAACGCTCTTCGCTGTGCGCTCGTTATCTCCCGTTACCAGCCAGGTGTCGATACCGTGGCTGCGCAGACTTTCGATAGCAGCTTCGGAATCGGGCTTTACCGCATCGGCAACTCCGATTATGCCGAGATATTTCCCGTCCTCAGCAAGCATAAGCGGAGTGGAACCCGACATGGTCAATGCTTCAAACGCCTTTTCATCAAAAGCGATTCCGTTTTCTTTCATCAATCTGTCATTGCCGACGAGCAGCTCCTTGCCGTTCGATATAGCTCTGCCGCCACGTCCGGCAAGTGCGGTATAGCTATCGGGATTACGGTATTCGATACCGTTCTTCCCGGCATAGCTCGTTACCGCGGCGGCAAGTGGGTGCTCGCTGCCGGCTTCGGCACAGGCAAAAAGGCTTATAAACAAACCCTTATCAATTCCGTTTGGTTTTATATCCACAACCTCCGGCTTTCCGCATGTAATCGTACCGGTTTTATCGAGAATTACGGTATCAACTTCACATGTATGCTCAAGCGCTTCACCGTTTTTGATAAAAATACCCATCGAAGCACCCCTTCCCATACCGACCATGATTGCTGTTGGAGTTGCGAGCCCCAAAGCACACGGGCATGCGATTACAAGAACGGATACCAGAATCTTTATTGCAACGCCGAAGGATTCTCCTGCTATCAGCCAGATGACAGCCGAAATGATGGCTATCGCTGCAACAACGGGGACGAATATGCCGCTGATCTTATCCGCAAGCCTTGCAATGGGAGCTTTACTGCCCTGAGCCTGCTCAACCATTCGTATCATGCCGGCAAGCACCGTGTCGTCGCCGACCTTATCGGAAACATAAATGAAGCTGCCGCTTGTATTGACACTGCCGCCTATGACCTTATCGCCGACATTCTTATCGACGGGAATGCTTTCGCCGCTCAGCATTGATTCATCAATACTGCTTGTTCCTTCCGTAATTATCCCGTCAACAGGTATCCTTTCTCCGGGAAATACGCGGATCCTTTCACCGACAACAAGTTCGTCCGCGTTGACGATATGCTCTGTGCCGTCCTTGTAGATGACTCTTGCGGTGTCGGGCGTAAGACCGATAAGCGCAGAGACCGCATCTCCGGTTTTTGCTTTGGCGCGCTGTTCGAGGTACTTGCCGAGCATGACTAAGGTGATGATGACGCCGGCGGATTCAAAATACAGACCCTCATGCATAAGCTCATGATGACCTTCAAATATCAGCACGGTGGAATAAACCGAATATCCGATGGATGCTATCGTCCCCAGTGCGATAAGTGAGTCCATATTCGGATGAAGCGCAAAAATAGCCTTCAATCCGCGCACATAGAAACCACGTCCGGCGTATATAACCGGGATGAGGAGCAGTATTTGAGTAATGGCAAAGGCTTTGGGCTCTGCAATGAATTTGGGGATGGGCAGACCGATCATATGCCCCATAGATACATAGAATAGGGGAATGGTAAAGACCAGGGCGATGATAAGATTGATTTTCCTTTGCCGCATATCCTTTTTGCGGCGCTCGGCATCTATAGCCGATTGCTTCTTTATGGACTGAATATCGGAGATTGTGAACCCGGCCTTTTCGACAGCGGCAAAAATCTCGGCTCTGAGGTCTCTTTCACTTCGGACAGTCAGCCTTTCGGTCGAAAGGTTGACGCTTGCAGCTTCTACGCCCGGGATTTTGCTCACGACACGTTCCACGGAAGCCGAGCATGCTGCACAGCTCATGCCGCCGATAGAGTACTCTTTTATCATAACACACCTACTTATATATCAATTTTTTCTTCATAATTTTACAGCAAACAGACGAATAGAGCAAGTATAAGTTTATTATTCCGAAGCAAAAAGAGAATATGAATTTGAACGGAGAAATGAGCATATCCTTTTGCATGAAAGCTAATCGAAAGAAGCAACAGGAAAATAATCCGGCAGCCGGCAGAGCAAGGATTCCGGCAATCAGAGAACTGGATGAACCGGTGGTGCGCATGTGGGGAAAAACTCAGCTGGAGGTCGAAAATCATTTGGGCGTACTTGAATTTACGCAGGAAAGGATCAGGCTGTACACCTCCATAGGCATCATAAAAATCGAGGGAAGGAACCTCAATATTGCTCTTTTTGACAGCGAAACGGCTGTATGCAGCGGAGAAATATGCAGCATTTTGTATGAAATCTCAGGAAAAGGCTAATGAATTACATGAAACAGTGGAAATTTGTCACCGGATATGTTAAAATAATACTGGATGGATATAGACCTGAAAGAGCAATCAATGCCATGATCGCCGAAGACATCACCGCACATGATATTGTAAGGGTGAAAAGGGGCGAATTCACGGCATATGTCAAAAGCAAAAGCCTGAAAAGGCTATCCGAGATCGCCGGTGAATGTGATTGCCGATTAACGGTGATTAAGGAATACGGCTTTCCTGTATTTCTTCGATTGGCAGTATCAAAGCTTCCCCTGCTGGTAACTTTAGCGTTAGGATTTGCTGCGCTATTCGCTCTATCGAAAAGGCTTCTGTTTATCAGGATAGAAGGCTGTGATGCTGTCAATGAAAACGCCGTTGCAGGTGTAATTGCGGATTTCGGGGTGACTCCGGGTATACTTATGAACAGCTTTGATGCGCAGCCAATCAAGGATGCGCTTATCGAACTGGACGAGCGTATCGGATTCGTGGATTTAAGGCGGCACGGCGTTGTGCTTTCCGCAGTGATTCATGAGGTGGATTCCATTGCTCCTGATGATGAGCCGGAGCTTCCGTCAAGCATATTCGCAGATAAAGATTGTGTTATCATCGGAATAATTGCTGAGGACGGAAATGCTGCCGTGATTCCCGGCCAGGCAGTAAAGAAGGGAGAATTGCTGATATCCGGAAACATCACTCCGGAGGGTCAGGAGGATCCGGTTCTGGTACACGCTAAGGGGGAGATAATTGCCGAAGTCGTGTACAGGTTTTCCGTAACCGTTCAGCCGGAATCCGAAAGGCTTGTGCGCAGCGGAGAATGGGCGGAGATATCAAGGCTGTCGGTTTTCGGCTATGATATTACCGCTCCCCCGGGTTTTGATAACTATGAAACCGAATTCGGCACGTCACGGACATTATCCGCCTGCGGAATACCTGTTGAGCTTTCCGTCCTGAGAGCATACGAGCTTATCATGGGAAAAGCAAGATTAACTCCGGGAGAAATGCAGGAATCCGCAGCAGCATGTCTTGACGAAATGCTGAGACAAGGTATACCTAAAGATGCAAGAATAACATCGAAGCAAACGGAGTATTCTCTCAATGAAGACGGAACGCTCACTGCCGTCATGAGGATCCAAACGATTGAAAAGGTCGGATGCACCAAAGTCATCCGATAGCATTATACTGAAAGGGTCGAACAGCGACTTATTATGGAAGAAGTTAAAAAAACGGTTGAGATAAGGTCGATGGATGAGCAGATAAGACTGTTCGGTGTATTCGACGAGAACCTAAAGGTGATTGAAGCGGAGACAGGAACGAGCATACGCAGCGATGCTGAAAATATACTGATCTCGGGCGAAGAAGAAAACACGGCGATTGCGCAGAATGTGATTGAAAAGCTGCTGATGCTCATCCGCAAGGATGAGAAGATAGACCGAGGAAGGATTCGTTATGCTATCGACCTCGCGCGAGAGGGCAACTCGGAGCTTATTTTGGAGCTTGCGGACGATGTTATCGCATTTACCAACCGCGGCAAACAGATCAAATGCAAGACGGTCGGTCAGAAGCGTTATATCAATGCGCTGAAGCATAAGACGGTTGTATTCGGCGTAGGCCCTGCGGGAACGGGAAAGACCTATCTTGCAGTCGCCATGGCGGTATTGGCATTTAAGAACAAGGAAGTTTCAAGGATAATTCTGACCCGTCCTGCCGTGGAAGCAGGGGAGAAGCTTGGGTTCCTGCCGGGCGACCTTCAGAATAAGGTCGATCCGTACCTGCGTCCGCTCTATGATGCACTCTATGATTTCCTCGGTGCCGAGAACTTCCGCATGCTTTCCGAAAGGGGCGCAATAGAGGTTGCTCCGCTTGCTTATATGCGAGGCAGGACGCTTAACGATGCATATATCATCCTCGATGAAGCACAGAACTGCACTATTGAGCAGATGAAGATGTTTTTGACACGCTTCGGAGAGGGCTCACGCGTCGTCGTGACGGGTGATATTACTCAGATCGATCTTCCCATCGACAAAAAGAGCGGGCTTATACATGCCATTCAGGTGCTGAGCGATGTCGAAGGCATCGAAATAGTAAGACTGACTGCACGCGATGTGGTCAGGCATGAGATGGTGCAGCGCATAGTGCAGGCATATGAAAGAGCAAGCGAGCGCGCTGCCGAAAGAAAGAACAGACCGCAGGCTGACGAAAACTAAGCGAAACAGCATAGAAAAAGCATTTGATACGGAGGATAAAATGGGCTTTCTAAAAAAACGACCTTCTCTCAAAGCAAAAGAAGTACAAGCTCACGAAACCCATAAGGAAAAGAAGCGGATAAGCAAGCCGGACAGCAGAAGGCTTTGGGTTACGATTGCTATGCTTGCAATCTCCGCAGCTGTGATTTTCCTGTCAATGTATGTTAAAATCGGTGTGCAGGGCAACATGTCCGATGCTACTGCGGCTTCTTCGGTCACTGCTGCAACGGTGATGGCATGTATCGGAACTGCCGTAGTTTCAATGCTCGGCTTGGGATTATACCTTGTGTTTAACGAGAGCAGGGTATTCAAAAGCACAAAAAACATGCTGATAATACTGACTCTTATTCTGCTTACAACGATTCTGAACGTGCTTTTATCCCTTATCTCGGGAGGCTATTTCTCTGCAATGCTTATAGCAGTGATACTAACCGCTATGCTTGTAAAAACAGGCATTGGGTATCCCGTTGCCGCCGTATGCGCTCTTATCGCAGGAATGATGGCATTCCCAAATGAAGAAAACTGGATACCGCTTGTCCTTGCGTTTGCGGAATTGCTTGGCGGCTATGCTGCGCTGTTTTCGCTCAAGCAGAAATTCGGGCGCATGGCTCCGATAATTTCCGGAATAATCGGCGGTTCGGTTTCTGCGATCGCTTTTATGTTTGTACAAGCCATTATACTGAACGGCTTTGAGAATTTCACGAAGCCTTTGATATGGATGTTAAGCAGCGGTGTGCTCTGTGGTATCGTTGCAACCGGGCTTACGCCAATACTCGAAATAACATTTGATGTCGCGACGGATGCGAGGCTCAGCGAGCTGATGAATAATAATAACCCTCTGATTAAACGCCTCATGATAGAAGCTCCCGGAACATATCATCATTCGATGCTTGTAGCTGCGCTTGCGGAATCGGCTGCCGAGCAGGTGCATGCGAATTCACTACTTTGCAAAGCGGCAGGCTATTATCACGATGTCGGGAAGCTCAGAAGCCCAATGCATTTCAGCGAAAACCAAAGGGATTTCAATATTCATGACACTCTGGACCCCACCGAGAGTGCCGAACGTATTATTGCACACCGCAAGGACAGCGTGACACTGCTGACCAAATACAAGCTCCCGAGCGATGTAATAAAGCTTGCAGGAGAACACCACGGAAATTCCACGGTAGCATTTTTCTATAATAAGGCACTGCGTCAGGCTGCAAACCCTGCCGACGTCAATGAGGCGGATTTCAGATACAAGGCATCCCGTCCTTCATCAAAAGAAGCAGGCATACTTATGCTTGCCGACTGCTGCGAAGCAGCTGTTCGCTCAATCAAAGACCCGAATGCGGAGAGTATAGAAGCAAAGGTCCATGAGGTTGTGGGCAATATCTGGCTGAAAAGGGATGGCCAGCTAAGCGAATGTCCCCTTACTGCGAAGGATGTCAGCATAATTGAAAAAAGCTTTATCAGCACCTTAACAGCTCAGTATCATGAACGCGTTGAGTACCCTTCCTTGGAGGAAATAGAGGATGCAAAGAAATAATCATGTATGTATCAGCTATGTTGATATTGATGAGAAAAAATCAATCACCGAAGCTGTCGAAAAAGCCGTGCTTGCTGCACTCACCCATGAGAATGCGCTTGATAGATTTGTTTCCGTTGAATTAACAAATGACAGCGTTATTCATGAGTACAACAGAGAATATCGCTCTGTTGACCGACCGACCGACGTACTTAGTTTCCCTGCTGACGAAGGGGGCGAGCTCCTCTCGATTCCGGACGGTTTTTTGGGAGATATTATGATATCCATACCGAGAGCAGAGGAACAGGGAAAGGAACTCGGGCATTCGACCGAGAGAGAAATAGTTTTCCTTACTGTACATGGATTGCTCCATCTGTTGGGTTATGACCATATGACGGAGGAGGATGAGAGTATAATGCTTCCCGTTCAGCGCAGCATAGTGAGTGAGATTGCAGAATAAGCTTTTTTATCGGAGGCGAAGATTATGAAGGAAAATGAAATCAAAGCATTAGTCGATGAAGCATTTCTCGCCCGTGAAAGGGCATATGTACCGTACTCGCATTTTCGCGTGGGTGCGGCTCTTTTGACAAAACAGGGCAGGGTCTATCACGGCTGCAATATCGAAAATGCATCGTATACGCCGACAAATTGCGCTGAGCGCACCGCTGTGTTTAAGGCTGTTTATGAGGGCGAAAGGGAATTCGCCGCAATCGCGATAGTCAGCGACAGCAAGAATCCGACAGCTCCGTGCGGAGTTTGCAGACAGGTGCTTGCCGAGTTCTGCGAAGCGGATATGCCGGTGATATGCGCAAATCGTGATGGAGAATACGAGATTATGACGCTTTCGGCTTTGATTCCGATGGTATTTACCAAGAAGGATATGGAAGAATAATGGGATATAAATCAGGCTTTGTTACAATAATCGGTTCACCCAACGTAGGTAAATCCACATTGATGAATCTGATGGTCGGGCAAAAGGTCAGTATCGTTTCCGACAGGGCGCAGACTACCCGAAATAAGATAATGGGCGTTGTATCGAGAAAGGATTATCAGATAATCTTTATTGATACTCCGGGAGTTACGGCACCGAAGAACCGTCTCGGAGAATATATGCTCAAGGTCGCATACGATGCGGTAAATGAGGTCGAGGCCGTGCTCCTGATGTTTGATGCATCGAAGGGTATCCGCGAAAAGGACGAGCTTCTGATGTCGCAGCTAAAGGAGAAGATTAAGAATACTCCCGTCATTGCTGCCATAAACAAGACCGATCTTGTAAGCCTCGGAGATATTGATGAAATTCAGGAAAGGCTTGAAAAGGAATTCTGGATAAAGCAGATAATTCCCATCAGCGCCGAGACCGGGCGAAATGTCGATAAGCTTGAGAAGCTGATTTTAGGCTATCTTGTCGAGGGGCCGCAGTATTTCCCGGATGATATGGTGACAGATCAGCCGATGTGGTCCATCTGTTCCGAAATGATAAGGGAGAATGCATTGAAGCTGCTCAGGGAGGAAATACCGCACGGCATAGGAGTCGGGATAGATAAGATTCAGCTCCGTGAGGATGGCATTCATGATGTATTCGCAACCATCTACTGTGAACGCGAGACCCACAAGGGAATAATCATCGGCAGAAACGGCAGCATGCTCAAGCGTATAGGCTCGGAATCGAGGCATGATATTGAATGGCTGTTCGGTACAAAGGTTAATCTGCAGCTTTGGGTAAAGGTCAGGCCGGATTGGCGCAACAGCGCCGCTGCGCTCAGGGAGTTTGGCTTCGATCCGAATTTCTGAGCCTTTCGCTTTCGGCTTTCCTATATTGCAGATAGTCTTTTATGTCTCCGCTCCGAGCAAAACGATCCCAGAGCTTCTTGCTGTTTTCGGTATCGGGCATAGAATTGACCTCCGAATTGTTTTAAGAATAGTATTCCGAGATTTCAGCAGATTAAGGCATAGGAAATACTGGCATGGCATTTGAAACCGTTAGCGGCATAGTGTTAAGGTACACTGATTATAAGGAAAGTGACCGTATCCTGAATGTACTCACCCGGGAACGCGGTTTAGTCGCCTTGACCGCACATGGCTGCCGAAAGAAGAACAGCCCCGTTGCTGCGGCCTGCGAGCTTTGCTGCTATTCGGAATTTGTTATTTACTCGCGCTGCGGAGTGGATAACATATCAAATGCAACCGTTATTGAGAGCTTTTATCCGATCAGAGAGGATTACGATAAGTTCGAATCTGCGAATCAAGTGCTCTATATGACGAAGCTGCTTGCCTATATCAGGCAGCCGTGGGATGATGCTTTCAATCTCTGCTATCACACGCTGAGCTTCCTTGCATATACTGATAATAATCCTATAGATCTTGAGCTGTGCTTTGCAGTAAAGTTCCTGAAGCTTGCAGGGTATGAACCGACTCTTCTTAACTGCGTACTCTGCGGCAGGGATCTGAGAAAGGAAAAGGAAATACGGTTTTCAAAGGTCAACGGCGGAGCTATGTGTTCCTATTGCGGTACGGGCAGCAGAATTGTTGAGCCGCTGACGCTTGAAGCGATGCTCAGAATGCAAAAGCTGCCTTTGCGTGATATGAACAAGGTACGCCTTCCCGAACGAACTCGGAGGGAGCTTGATACTATCATTTATGAGTATGCCGAATACAATCTTGAACAGGTGGTCAAAATAAGGGGCAGATGACCGTTAAATTTGCATTTTTGCCATACTGAATATATGAAATCCGGTATTCGGCACTGCCCATCGGGCAAATATATTTCATCTTATGGCAAAAAAGGGGTTGCAATTGGCATAACATAGCGTTATAATACACATCGTTCCAAGGAACAAAACAAATATTCCTCCTTAGCTCAGTCGGTAGAGCATGCGGCTGTTAACCGCAGTGTCGTTGGTTCGAGTCCAACAGGGGGAGCCATGAAAAAGCACTTCATCGAAGTGCTTTTTTCAGTTATATCCGCCTTTTGTGAGTTAAATAAAGCTTCAGGCTGTGCACTCATTTT
>SAMEA3663246__coassemble_178_pt1 | contig 23462 bp, 20 predicted proteins | sample SAMEA3663246__metabat2_low_PE_017 | metagenome-assembled genome bin SAMEA3663246 (sample SAMEA3663246) | pig gut metagenome | biome: pig gut; feature: pig-associated habitat; material: faeces | place: China | collected 2013
GCCTCGTGTCTGCGGGTTCATGTGCAGGCATGCCCTGCTGTTTAGTAGATGCGGCGAAGGGACGCTGCTGCTCTGCGGTCTGGAATCGCGCTGCAGGCCTCTCAGGCTCGCTCGGTGCGGTATAAACGGGTTCGGGCGGATTGTCGAGCAGCTCTGCGGGCCAGTCAAAACCGGTTGCAATGACGGTGACACGAACCTCATCATCGAGATTCTCATCAAGACCCATGGAGAAGATGACATCGCCTTCATCGGAGATAGCCTCCTGAATGAGGGAACCGGCTTCTTCGATTTCGTTCATGCTGAGAGAAGTACCGCCGACGATGTTGAGAAGAACACCCTTTGCACCGTTGATGGAGGTTTCAAGAAGGGGACTGTTGATAGCCTGCTTGGCAGCTTCGATGCAGCGCTTGTCCCCGGTAGAAGTACCGATACCCATATGAGCCATACCCTTGCCTGCGATGATGGTACGAACATCGGCAAAGTCGCTGTTAATCATGTCGGGCTGAGTGATAATATCGCAGATACCCTGGACGCCCTGACGGAGGACATCATCAGCGACCATGAATGCTTCACGCACGGGCTTGTTGCCGACGATGGAGAGCAGCTTCTGATTGGGGATGATAATGAGCGTGTCAACGACATCACGGAGTGCGCGAACACCCTTTATTGCGCTCGCCATGCGGTTTTTGCCTTCGAAATTGAAGGGCTTGGTGACGACTGCAACGGTGAGAATACCGAGTTCCTTTGCAATCTCGGCAACGATGGGAGCTGCGCCGGTACCGGTACCGCCGCCCATGCCGGCAGTTATGAACAGAAGATCCGCACCGCGTATAGCTTCGGTCAGCGCATCGCGGCTTTCCTCAGCGGCTGCGCGGCCGACTTCGGGCTTAGCGCCCGCACCGAGGCGGCCGGTCGCCTTTTCACCGATCTGCACCTTGACGCTTGCCATGGACCTTGCAAGAGCCTGAGCGTCGGTATTTACGGAAACAAACTCGACTCCCTTCAGACCGTATTCTATCATGCGGTTTACGGCATTGCCGCCTGCTCCGCCGATACCTACGACCTTGATCTGGGCGATGTTCCCGGTTTCATTGTCAATTTGAAATTCGAATGCCATTATCATATCCTCCTACGGTTTAGTAACCATGATCTTATTATTGGGTTTCGCGGCTCGTATACCTCCGCCGTATTCATTCAGCATGAATTCGGCAAGCGCTAAAGCTGTGATCCTGCCGGCAACATTGCCTCTTTCGCCGCCGCAGCCCACATCAAGGTGGGCAGCGTAATCATATATCGGCCTGCCGATGCAATCCGAAATGTATTCGGTGCCTCCGGGTATTGAGGAGATCCCTCCTCCTATCATATAAACGGGTGCGTTGATAGCCGATGCAGGCAGCAGCTCGAAAATATTCTCGAGCAGGTATCTGCCAAGCTCGTCCAATCTTGCGGTAATAATATCGGAAAGCAGTGACCGCTTTACGCGGACATAGCCCTCATACGGGATAAAGAGCTTTTCGTAACCGTCCTCTTTCTTGTCCGTAAGGCTGAAACGACGCTTCAGCGCTTCGCCCGCATCGGTCGGGAGCCTGAGAACAAGGGAAATATCGTTTGAAATATAGTTGCCGCCCATACCTATGGCTGAAGAATCTATTACGGCATCACCGAGGACATGCATTACATCGCAGTGATTGCCGCCGCAGTCTATGATGACGGCATCGGATGCGCGCAGCTCACCGGGTATGACGTAGCTTGAACAGACGACGGATGAAGCTATGAACGGATCCGCAGTGAGATGAAGCTCGCAGAGTACTTCACGAACGAGCTTTGTAAACGCAGTATCCGCATAGATATGGGATACCTTTGCTTCAAGGGATGATACGCGGATGCCGACAGGGTCGCTGACAGCCTTATTGCCGTTCACAACAAAATCAAAGGGCGTACTGTGCATGAGCTCAAAGCCCTCGGGCGGCTCCTTTGGGGCGGAGAGCATGATTATACGGTCTATGTCCGCTTCGACGACCTTTGCACCTCCGAAGCCGGAGCGAAGCATGGCGCTTGATACTACCGCCTTTGTAAACGGAACGGGCACTCCGACGCAGACCGAGCGAATCTTAAGCCCGGATTCCTCTTCGCAAAGCTCAACTGCGGAAGCGATTGCGGAGGCAAGCTCCTTTTTGGATGGAAGCATGCCCAAACGGTATCCGCGATAGGGACATATGCCCATACCGCGAACGGACAAAGCTCCCTTGGGAGCCGATGTCACAGCTGCTGCGATCACCTTGCTGCTGCCGATATCCAATACTGCACTGAATTTCATCCGCATTTCCTATTCTCGGCCGAGCCGCAGTTCACGGCTGTAAACCGATAAAAAACTTACATTTACACACATATAATTATAACATAAATACAAGGATTAAAGCAATAGCTGTACCGGCATTTCGGAGAAAATCCCGGGAACGGTCAGCAGGAACAGCGAAGAACTAAGCTTCGACAAATAGGAACAAAATCCGAGGCTTTAATCTCCGTTTTGAACCCTATTCGGAGTAAAATCGACGACTGTCGAGCCGGTGAAGACGTTGATTATGCCGCCAAGGGGATAATCGGGAAGAAAAAGCTGATAGGCTTTAGCCGCCGTTTCGACATTATCGGCAGATTCCGCCGTATTTCCGAGATTGATAGTAAAAAGCTCTCCTATTTCGAGCTTAACACAGGTAATATTGCTGAGATCTATGGCGGTTACATCAAAGGCAATGCTGCTCTTATTGATTTCCTGCATCAATTTGACTGCGGCCACTTCGGTTCCGCTCATGCTGTCGGAATCAATATAGGAACCCACACCATAGCTCTTTGCCGATAGTCCCTTGATGAGGATAAGGTTCTCGCATGTTTCAACGCCCGTCGCAAGCACTAAGCCGTCCGCGGTTATGAGAGAATAGGTGCCGTTAGCCGCTGCAATGGCCGCACGGGCATCGCAGTCCACGACCTCAATAATGACGGTATTAGGGTAATCCCTTTTCACCGAAAGAAGCCGCACATTTCCTATTCGGTCAAGCTTCTCCTTTACGGATGCTTCGGTATAGCGGAATATAAGGTCGCCGTTCTGAATTCCGCTCATGGAAAGCAGCTGCCTTTCGGAATAATTGATGCTGCCGGTGATTGTCACTGCCTTTACATGAAAAAGATTGTACAGCGCTATCAGGCCATAGATGGCTCCGGCGATGCAGGCGAAGATCATAAGAAGCTTCAGAATATCGGCAATACGCCTGAGCCTTCCGCGCAGCTCCTTGCTCATGCCCCTGGCATCAATACTTTTTGAATGTAGATCATCCTTACGCTTTTTTGCCTTTTCCTCTTCTATGACTACCTCTTCATAGTAGTCATTGGGGGATTTGCGGCGCCTCGCATGCGCGCGCGCTTCCACGGTATCCAAGGGGGGCTCAGGCTCATCATTGGGACGAGGCTCTTCGGCTGCGGAAAATTCTATGGCTTCATCGGGCTTAGCGGCTTTTCTGCTGCGGCGAATACGCTCGCTGCCAACGGCGAGCTCATCATCCGCGCCCCTTTTCATGTTGCTTTTTCTTTCGTCTGCCATAGCAATTATACCCTATCCGCCTTGTTCTTTTCGGTATACCTCGATACATTCAGCACTATGCCGATGGAAGCAAGAAATGCCGCAAGGGAGGTGCCGCCGGAGCTGATGAACGGCAGTGTCTGGCCGGTCGCAGGCATCATTCCGGAAACGACTGCGACGTTGATGATGACCTGAACTGCGAGTATGCTCGTCATGCCGGCTGCGAGCAGTGAACCGAACCTGTCGCTGCAGCGCCTTGCAATCCTGTACCCGCGGTGGATTACGAAGAAATAGCATGCAAGGAGCAGCAAAACAGCAACGAAACCAAGCTCCTCCGCAATGATGGGGAGGATGTAGTCGCTTTCGCGATAGGGGAGGAACAGCAGCTTCTGTCTGCTCGCATCGAGCCCCTGCCCGAAAAGACCGCCGTTTGCAAAGGCATAGAGCGACTGAACGATCTGATAGGTCTCGTCACCCGAATATTTGAGGATCTCCTCCCAGGATTTCCATGCCATCGTTATTCTCTCAAGCTGATAACCGCCCTTGAGGAAGACATATGTAAGTCCGCCGCCGAGCCCGAGAAGGAAGCACACGGCAAGCTGCTTTGGGTTGCAGCCGCCGAGGAATACCATTACGATGAATACTATCGCAATGATGATGACCATGGAAAGGTTGGGCTGGAGCAGTATCAGTACACAGGGCAGCAGAGTAAGGATACCGGGGACAAGCAGGCCGCTGACGAAATTTTTCATGTAGGTTCGGTTCCTTGCCATGTAATTGGCAAGCACAATAACCAAAACGAACTTTGTGAATTCGGAGGGCTGAATGGTTATGGGGCCTATTGCAATCCATCTCTGCGCACCCTGTGCGGTTCTTCCGAATGCAAGAACGATAACAAGCAGAATGATGAGCGCAATATAGATAATGTAATTTACGATACGCTTGGAATACAGCGTGTACGGCACATAGGATAGCCCTATCATAATGCCGATACCGGCAAGCATGTATACGAGCTGACGGCGGACGTAGTAAAGGCCGTCGCCCTTATAGGACTGAGCGTAGTAATAGCTTGCGGAAAACAGCATCAGCAGTCCGAAAGCGCAGAGGAGAACAACGGCAATCAGCAAAGGATAGTCAAGACCATGCCGCTTGACATCGGGGAGGGAAACGGGGTCGGTTCTCCGTCCGAAAATATCACGGCGCAGCCGCCTTGACCGCATTTCTTTGTTGCTGACGATGTTATCCTTCATTCCAACCTCAAAATATAATTATTCTTCGAGCGAATTAACGATCTGCTTAAAGATCCTTCCGCGTTCCTCATAATCGGTGAACATGCCCCAGCTTGCGCATGCAGGCGAGAGCAGCACTGCGTCGCCGCTTTCCGCAATGTCGAGAGCATCGAGTATCATCTCTTCAAGACCGCCCATGCAGGCATGGATGGCGGTATACCCCTCATCCGCGGCAGCCTTCATGATTGCTTCGGTGTTCGAACCATTGACGATACAGGCTTTGACCCTTCCGTTGAAGCAGCGGAATACAGGGCGATAGTCGCTTTGCTTATCGTAATTGCCTACGCCGAGCAGTAAAATGGTGGGCTGCTTCATGGCCTCGACAGCCTTGATGGTCGATTCGGGATTGGTTCCCTTGGAATCGTTATAGAAGGTGACGCCGTGGTAGCAGCGTGTGTATTCAATCCTGTGCTCAACTCCCTTGAATGAGCGAAGCACGCTCGATACTATGTCGGCAGGTACGCCCATTGCAAGGCTCAGGCATACGGCACAGAGTGCGTTTTCAAGGTTGTGAGCGCCGATAATGCCGAGTTCGTCGGCAGGGATAAGCTCCGTTTCCTTTCCTTCCATGCGGAAAATGATTTTGCCGTTGCGGACAAATGCGCCTTCCTCGACCTCCTTTTTACGGGAGAAGAAGAGCTTTCGAGCTCTTGTCTTTGCGTTTGCCACAATGGGGTCATCCGCATTAAGCGCGGCGAAATCCTCTTCGGTCTGATTCTCGAACATACGCATTTTTGCGGCGATATATGCTTCCATGCTGCCGAAACGGTTGATATGGTCTTCGGTTATGTTGAGAAGACCGGCAGCATTGCAGCGGAAATCAACAATGCTTTCAAGCTGAAGCGAGGCAGTTTCCGCAACGACGGTATCGCCTGCTTTAGTGTCGAGCGCATGTGCGGTTATGGGGACTCCGATGTTCCCGAGAACATACGCATTGCCCGTACCGATACGCTTGTGGTATTCGGTGAAAATCTCACCGGTCAGGGTTGTAGTGGTGGTTTTGCCGTTCGTTCCGCCGATGCATACGAATCTTGCTCCGCGGTTTGAATAACGGTAGCCAAGTTCAATTTCACCGATGACCTCAATTCCGCGTGCGATGGCTTCCTTGACGAATGGACGGAATATCGGAATGACGGGGGAGATAACCATGAGATCAATGCCGTCAAGCAGTGCCTCGGGAGCAACGCCCAGGCGGTTGACGTATTTTATCTTTTTAAGGGACTCACTAAGCCCGGGAATATCGGATTTAAGGTCGTTAATGATGACGTTATAGCCCTTTTTGTAGAGAAGTATCGCAGAAGCGACTCCGCTTTTGGCCATGCCCACGACGAGCGCGGTCTTTTTCATTTTTTACGAACCTTCCTTTCTTATTTATGCTTTGCCGATCGATCACATGCTTATAAATAACCGAAATCGTCCGGAACGATGAAGGTTCTTGAGAAGGGTGCCGATTGCTCCCTCTCAAAATCCTTCATCCGATCGGTTCCACTTTGCTCCGTCAAGTGCCAACAAAAACCGAAACAAAGCATTGTTCCTGACGATTGTATCAGTGCTTTTCGCACCGTAAATCCCGTTAGCGGGACTGATACCGAATTTAAATATAGAGCGCCAGCGCGGCAAGGCAGGTGATAGCGGTAACTATCATATAGCCCGTGACTATCTTGGTTTCCGGATAACCCAAAAGCTCGAAATGGTGGTGCAGCGGAGCCATCTTAAAGATACGCTTGCCATGGCGGAGCTTGTATGAGCCCACCTGGAGCACGTCGCTGACTGCGCTTGCAACAATGCAGATACCCATCAGCAGGAACAGGAACGGGGAACGCGAATAGATGACCATTGCGCTCATCGCTCCGCCGAGAGCCATGGAGCCGGTGTCGCCCATGAAGACCTTGGCAGGGTAGCTGTTGCTGCGAAGAAAACCGAGGCAGCCGCCGGCGACTGCGAAGGAAAAGATTGCCATGCTGAGCATGCCGTCGCTCTGCGCGACGAATACGGGGCTTCCTGCAAGGCTCTTGTTGAGAACGAGTGCGAAATACAGGAAGAGAATGCCCATTGCAATGGAATAAACGAGCGTTACGCCTCCCAAAAGACCGTCAAGACCGTCGGTTAGGTTTGCGCTGTTGACTATTGCTATGACGACGAACATGATGAAGGGGATGTAACCCCAGCCCATATTTATCTCTCCGAAGATAGGATCATATAGAACGGGGCCGATGAATTCGCTTCTGTATGCATAATAGGCAACGACGAAAGAGAGCAGGAGCTGCGCAATTATCTTCTGGTAAGCGCGGAGCCCGAGGTTCCTTTTGCACTTCACCTTGATGAAATCATCAAGGAAACCGACAAGCCCGAATCCGAGCATCATGAGTATTGCAGGAACGGAAAAGCTGAGCGCAATATCATAGACGCTGAATATCATAGCCGCAGCGGTTATTCCGATAACGAACATCAGTCCGCCCATGGTGGGAGTGCCTTCCTTGGCGGAATGAGCGTGAGGCCCCTCAACACGCTCGACTTGTCCAAACTTCAGACGGCGGAGCATGGGTATGAAAAGAGGAGCAAGCAGCATAACTATCGCAGCGGAGGCGATAAAAGCAAATATCATCTTCTGCATAGAATTAACCTTCCTTACGCATCTCGGCGAGCAACTCGCTGACAATCAGCTTTTCGTCAAACGGATGCTTAATTCCGTTGATCTCCTGATAGGTTTCGTGTCCCTTGCCTGCAAGGACGATGACATCACCCTTCTTTGCGATGTGAAGAGCACGGTCTATCGCATCTCTGCGGTTTTCGATGACCTCGTAGGGGCAGTCTGTCTGGTTGACGCCTTCAAGAACCATATCAATTATTTCCATGGGATTCTCGGTACGGGGGTTATCGGAGGTCACGATGCAGTAATCCGCACCGCTTCCGGCGATACGGCCCATGATGGGGCGCTTTGTTTTATCCTTATCGCCGCCGCAGCCGAATACGGCAATTACCCTGCCCCTGGCAAATTCATGGACGGCGGCAAGAATATTGAATAGTCCGTCGGGAGTATGAGCAAAATCGAGAATTACGGAGAAATCGAAGCCTTCGGTGTTCAGGGCTTCCATTCTTCCCGATACTCCGCGGACGCTCGAAAGGCCGCCAAGGATGTCTTTCATGTCAACGCCCAATTTCAGCGCGATAGCTGCCGCAAGCATGGAGTTATAGACATTGAACAGCCCTGGGATGTTGACGACGACGTGATCGACCATGCCGTCATGGGATAAATCGTATTCGATTCCCTTGGGGTGCGCTTCGATATTGCTTGCATGTATATCCGAGTCGTTATTTATTCCGTAGGTCATGCTGCCGATGCCGAGCCCGTCAATGAGGGGAGCGCTGCTCTTGTCATCAGCATTTACGACTGCGAATTTGGAATTCTCGAACATCTTACGCTTTGCACGCAGATAATTCTCCATCGTTTTATGATAGTCGAGATGATCCTGAGTGAGGTTTGTGAATCCGCCGACCGTGTATTCGATGCCGTGCGCACGGTTCTGATCGAGCGCCTGGGAGCTAACCTCCATCACGATAACATCGACGCCTGCATCGCGCATTATGCGGAATATGCGCATAAGCTCAACGCTTTCGGGAGTGGTATGCGTGGTGGGGATGACGGCATTGCCAACGAGATTTCGGATGGTTCCGATGAGCCCGACCCTGTGGCCGGCACGCTCAAAGATGCTTTTGAGCATATAGGTTGTGGTGGTCTTGCCGTTGGTACCGGTCACACCGATAATTGTTATGCCCTTTGCAGGCTGTTCGTACAGCTCGGCAGCCATCTCCGCCATTGCGATACGGGTATTTGGCACGATGACCTGGGGAACATCGAAAGGAAGTTCGCGCTCAACGAGCAGCGCAGCGGCTCCGTTCTTAACTGCGGATTCCGCAAATTTATGCCCGTCAAGAAATGTGCCGTTGACGCATACGAAGAGGTTGCCGGGGACGACCCTGCGCGAATCGTATTCGATGCGATTTATATCGACGTCGCCGCCGATGAGCTTTGATTCGGTTTTCTTTGCAAGCTTGCTTAAAAGCATGGTATCAAATTCCCTTCAAAATTTATGCTTTTGCATCAATAAATCTATTCCTCGGGTTTTATCCCGAAATAAAGCGTAACGCTTGAACCGTATTCAACCATGGTCCCTGCGTATATGCTCTGCCCGAGCACAACGCCGTGGGGGTCTTCGGGACTGCAAACCATGTTCAGCCCAAGTGCAGTGAGAGCATTGTATGCCTGAACGGCGGTCATATCCATGAGATCGGGCATCTCGACCATGAGGGGTGCGATTACGGGTTCGTTGTCTATATTAACATCGTCGCTGCCCGTATAGAGGAGAACGGAAGAACCCTTAACGACGGTTTCTCCGGCGGCGGGAAGCTGGAGGGTGACCTCATCGGCGCATTCATAGAACCCGATAAGCCCGACCTTCGCAAGCTCCTTGTTCGCTTCCTCCGTCGTAAGACCGAGCACATTGGGAACGGTCACGGTTTCGGATAGATGCGAGGGCTGAATGCCGGAATAGGGCAGGATCTCCGAAAGTACTCTGCGTACAAACGGAGCGGCAACGGTGCTCCCGAAGATTGAACCGACATGGGGTTCATCAACGAGAATGAGGCAGAGGTACTGCGGATCATCCGCGGGTGCGAAACCGATGAAGGAACAGATATAGCTTCCGGCGGAAACCCTGCCGTATTCATCGTATTTCTGCGCAGTGCCGGTTTTGCCGCCGACGTAATAACCCTCTATCTTTGCATTCCTGCCGGTGCCGTTATCGACAACGCTTTGGAGTATCTGCCTGACCGTTGCGGAGGTTTCACCGGAAATCACCTGACGGACGGGGCTTGGATCCGCCTGCTCGATTACGGTACCATCCGAGGAAACCACCTGCTCGACGATGTAAGGGGAGTAGAGGTAGCCGCCGTTCACTGCAGCAGATACCGCTGCCGCGAGCTGAACGGGAGTAACGGCAACGCTCTGCCCGAAACCGATACGAGCAAGGTCGTTTTCCGTGACGTATTTTTCATTCGTCACGATGCCGGAGGATTCACCGTCGAAAATATCGCCGGTCTTCTGACCGAGACCGAATGCATAGAGATAATCGTAAAATTCGCTGACGCCCATGCGCAGCGCAAGCTGCATGAAGCAGCAGTTGCAGGAATTTTCGGTAGCCTTTGTAAGATCCTGACTTCCGTGGCCTGCATGCTTCCAGCATTTAATTCGCTCGCCGTTCACAATATAGCCGCCGTTGCAGAAGAAAGTGGAATTGAGATCGGCGTTTCCGGAGTCGATAGCCGCTGCCAGAGTCAGTATCTTGAAGGTGGAGCCCGGCTCGTAGACGTCCGTAACGAGCCTGTTGCGTGAAAGCTCCGCAAGCTGTTCAAGATCGTTCCTCGGCGGATCGTTGGGGTCGTAGTCGGGTTTGGTGGAGATTGCCTTTATCGCGCCGGTATTCACATCAAGTATGATCCCCTGCGCGCTTGAAGCGTTATTCACGGACAGTGCTTCTTCGAGAGCGTTTTCAAGATAGCTCTGGAAGACCTGATCGACTGTCAGCACGATCTTAGCACCGTCAATGGGGTCCTCATACTGGGTGTAGCCGTAGGCGAGGGGGTTGCCGCTGCTGTCGGTCTCGCTGATAAGCTTACCGTCGCTGCCGGTGAGATATTTATCGTATTTGAGCTCAAGACCGCTCTGCCCGACATTGTCCCTTGTGGTGAAGCCAATGACCTGTGAAAGCAATGTGCCGTAGGGGTAGTAGCGCTTGCTGTCGTTGGCAATGCCGACGCCGCTGAGCTTCAGCGAACGCACGTTGGAAACGGTTTTCGAGTCAACCTGACGCTTGATAACGAATTCGCTTCGGGTCTTATTGGTCGCGCATTTGTAAACATAGTCAAAATCGAGGTCGAGAGCATCCGAAAGCTCCCTTGCAACGCGCTCCTCGCTGCCGGAGGTTATGTTCTTGGGCCAGAGCAGGATCTTATAGACCGCACCGGTAGTTGCAAGCACTTTGCCGTTGCAGTCCACGATCTGGCCGCGGTTTGCGGTGATGGTGGATGTGCGCGTCCATTGCTGTACGGCGACCTCGAGCCGCTCGGGGCCGAGCACGACCATTATGCAGAAAATGTCGATTATGACGATTATAAATGCCAAAAGAAGCGCGGTCTCCAAGAACGCAATTCGTTTGCCGTAACGCGTTTTCTTTTTCTTCGGAGTCCGTTCTTCTTTTGTATTAACGTTCTTATTCTGTCCCATAATCGCTGCCCCTTGCCTGAATGCGGTTCGAAGGAGGAACGAACCGTCAAAATTTAGAAGTTTACGGGTGTATGGGTGTTGACTGTGCGCTCCTTGTCATGCCTTTTTCATTCGCTGCACTGCTTGCTTCGGTGCTGCTTACGGATGAAAAGTAATCCTGGCTTGCTATGCTGATGCTCTCGTTTATGCTCTCTATCTGCTCGTTGATATCCTTCAATTCGCTCTGAGTACGGGCGACACCCAAGGCGCCCACGAGGGTGACAGCAATAGCGGCAACTGCCGTAAATACGAATGCAATGACGGCAAGCTTGGTTATCGCATGTGTCTTGCGGAAATAATCGAAGAGACCATGCCATTCCGCACCGGGTCTGCGTTTCTTCTCGACCTGCGGCTTGACGCGTTCCTTCTCCTGCACCTTCGGCTCAAGCACCCTTGCAGAGGTTCCCTGAACAGCGATGCGAGTGGAGTTATAGGCTTCGGTCCTTCTCTGATAATAACTATTTCGGTCGGATGCCGCCGAAGAGGAGGAAGCTCTCGAATAGGTTCCGCTCGTGGCGGATGCTCCCCTGTACGCGCCCTGATATGAGCCTGAGCGCGCGCTCACAGGAGTGATTGTGCGTCCGGTTTGCCGGGTATCTGTTTCCGTAGTCCGCTCATTGTACATTGTATTACTCTCCTCTTTCGGTTATGAGTTTTCTCGCAGCTCTCAGCTCGGCGCTGCGCGAACGGGGGTTGTTTTCAAGTTCAATATCGCTTGCCGTGATGGGCTTGCCGGTTAGCAGCTCCACGCTCGGCTTCCTGCCGCAGATGCACACGGGTGCGCTCTTGGGACAGGTGCAGGGATTTGCAAGCGTTCTGAAGGTCGTCTTTACGATACGGGCTTCAAGGGAGTGGAATGAGATGATTGCTATAACCCCACCGGGGTTAAGAAACTCCACCGCATCCCGTATTGCCTTTTCAAGCCCTGCAAGCTCTCCGTTGACCTCAATACGGATTGCTTGGAAGGTGCGCCTTGCCGGGTGGGGGCCGTCGCGCCTTGTCGCTGCCGGAATGGCTCTTTTGATGATGGCGGCAAGCTCCGTCGTAGTCTCTATCGGATGCTTGTCCCTTTCGGATACGATTGCATTTGCAATCCTGCTCGCAAAACGCTCCTCACCGTAATCACGGATGATCTCGTACAGCTGCTTGGATGAATACCCGTTGACGACATCGTACGCGCTGAATGCCTGAGTCTTGTCCATCCTCATATCGAGCCTTGCATCGGTGCCGTAGGAGAAACCGCGTTCGCCGTCGTCAAGCTGATGCGAGCTAACTCCCAAATCGAGGAGTATCCCGTCCGCGCCCGTTACACCGTAAGCGGCGAGCAGGGAACGCATATCGAAAAAATTTCCTTTGACAGCGGTGAAATTCGGATACTTTGAAAGCCTTCTGCCTGCTTCGAGAAGGGCGTCATCGTCACGGTCGATACCGTAGAGCCGCCCGTATTCCGGAAGCCTTTCGAGAATGCCCTCGCTGTGACCGCCGCCGCCGAGAGTACCGTCCACGAAGATTCCGCCGCGTTCGGGGGAGAGAAGCTTCATCACTTCATCGAACATTATCGGCACATGATAGCAATCAATCATCTGTCAGCTCCGTTCGGTGAGCATTGCGTTAAGCAGCTCAAAGTCGTTCATCAGGCTGTCATGGCTGTAGCTTGCATCGGCTGTATCAAGCATATCGGGATTCCAGATTTCTATATGGTCTCCGGCGCCCGTCATGATTATCTCCGACTTCAGGCAAGCATGCTCTATCAGCCTCTTGGGAATAAGGATTCGCCCCTGCTTATCCGCAGAGACCTCTTCACTGTTGCGGAAGATGACGCGCTTCAGTGATTCAAACCTCTTTTCGGATGGAGGCAGTGCATTTATCATCGAAATGAGCTTATTGAAATTATCGACCGTGGTCAGCTCAAGGTATCTTCCGCTTGCAGACCTGCCGAAGCCGGCATGCAGAATCATCGTTTCATTCAGCTGACTTCGCCATTTCGTGGGTACGAATATACGCCCCTTGGAGTCAACGGAATTCGTCGATTCGCCGATAAAACGAGGGATATTTGTATTTTCTTCGCTCATTCCGTGCCTCCTTTCCGATAGCATAAGACCTGATTTTACGATACGCAAAAGAACATGATTCTTCACGCGATTAAATTATATCGTATCGAATGGAGGTTGTCAACACTGAAACTGCACTTTCGCACCACTTTTCCCCACATTTTAAAAAATTTTTTTGCTTGAATCCTTCGGCATTTTCTGATAAAATCAGGCGTGAACTCAAAATGTGATACTTTCTTTATGAAAAGGAGATAGGATATGCGTTTGATACTTGCAAGCGGTTCGCAGCGAAGGCGGGAACTTTTGAAGATGTGTGGATATGATTATGAAACGATAGTGAGCAATGCGGATGAGCATACGGACGAGAAAGATCCCGAAAAGCTCGTGCGGATACTTTCCGAAAGAAAGGCTGAGGAGGTATATAACAGGCTTATTTCCGAGGGCGAAGCGGCTTCAAATCTTGCGGTACTCGGTTCCGATACGGTCGTCAGCTTCAAAGACGAGATAATCGGTAAGCCCCGTGACTGCGAGGATGCGGAGAGGATACTGACCCTTCTTTCCGGCAAAACGCATACAGTCCATACAGGCGTTGCTCTTGCAACCGAAAGGGGCGTGCGAACCGAATGCAGTACTACAAGGGTAACATTCTCGGAGCTTACAAAGGATGAGATCCGCGCATACATCGCTTCCGGTGAACCGCTTGATAAGGCCGGTGCCTACGGCATACAGGGGCCGTTCGGGATGTTTGTTGAAAGGGTGGAGGGCAATTATTTCACCGTCATCGGCATGCCGCTTCCGATAATGTACCGTATGCTCCGCGATGAGGGAATACTTCCCACCATGCGAAGGCAGGGCTGAACAACGGATTCAACAATACCTCCGTTTCTGAATAGTATACATCAGAAACGGAGGATTTTTTATGCTGAATTGTTCATTCGGAAGACCGGTGGCATATGCCAGGCTCAACGGGAGCGAAGAATACCGCGGCCTTATCGGAGATGTGTATTTCTACCCGGACAGGGGAGGCTGTATTGTTTCCGTGCGCATGAACGGGCTGCCGAGCGGCAGCACGGAATGCGGCAAATGCAGATTCTTTGCCTTCCATATCCATGAGGGCGGAGCCTGCACGGGCGAGGGCTTTCAGGATGCCGGTATGCACTATGACCCGGGCAGCTGCTCGCATCCGAACCATGCGGGGGATCTTCCGCCGCTGCTCGGTTGTAACGGAAGGGCTTTTATGGCTGTTCTGACCGAGAGGTTCACACCGTGGGATGTAATAGGCAAGACCGTTATAGTGCATGAAGGCGTTGATGATTTTACTTCCCAGCCGGCGGGCAACGCAGGCAAACGCATTGCATGCGGAGTGATTAGCCCGATGTAATGTGAAAAAGCGGTGTATCGGGGAAAGCAATCCCGATACACTGCTTTTTGATTTGCATTTCGAAATATATCAGCGAAACGAGACCGCCGAAAATCGAGATTGGAGGAGAGAAAGCGGCCGAGGAAGGCTCCGTTTCTCTATCGGAACAATCCGATGACATCGAATACCGTCACGACCGCCATAAGCATCAGAAGCAGAATCAGACCGATAGCGTTTACGATATTCTCGACCTTACGGTTGAGGGGTTTACCCTTAATAGCTTCTATAATGAGGAAAAGCAGCCTTCCGCCGTCAAGCGCAGGGAAGGGGATGAGATTGAAAATACCGAGACTCAGCGAGAGAATTATCGCAACATAGACAAGGTTCACGAGACCCTCTCTTGCAACATCGGTCATGATAGCGACGGCGCCGACGATGCCGGATACATCGCCCTGATGGATACCGTTCGTGAACATATTACCGATTGCTTCCGCGGTGAGCTTTATGATGTCCCCAATATAGCGGAATGAACCGGTAAAGGCTTCGCCGACATTGTAATGGGTGTAGTCGATTATCGTACCGCCTATGGTGATGCCGACGATATTCCTGCCTTCGGAAGCATTGTATGCATCGGTAATTGTAATCTCCATAAGCTGACCGCTTCTGTCAACGGTGAAGACCATGCTGCTGCCGGCTTCCCCGATGAGCCTGCTGAGCGCGGATATCGAATCCTCGTTATCGGCGGCAAGGGTGCTTGTGTCATCGACCTTTAATACGACATCGCCGACCTGAAGCCCGGCATTGGCGGCAGGACCGTTTTCGGTCAGCTGCATGATGGTGGGGAATATGTCGCCGGTCGCTTCATCGGTTGAATATACGGGCACGCGCACGCAGAGCATAAGAATGAATGCCATGATAATCGCAAGCAGCACGTTTGTGACGGGGCCTGCAAGTATCACGAGAAAACGCTTCCAGACGGGGTTTGCGTTGAACCTTCCGGGGTCGTTTTCCGCTTCCTCATCCTCGCCGTCAAATTGGCAGGAGCCTCCGAACGGCAGCGCGCGCAGGGCGTACTCCGTTTCACCTTTTTTGAATTTGAAGACTGCGGGGCCGAAGCCTATCGAGAAACCGAGTATGCGGAAGCCGAGCAGCTTTCCGACGGTGAAATGGCCGAGCTCATGGAAAAATATCAGAAATGTCAGAACCAAAAGGGAAAGCAGAATATAGACAAAAGTCATTATCCATTCCTCCTTGAAGATGTATTTTCGCAGAATTCCCTTGCAAGCCTACGGGCATCGGAATCAATGGAGTAAACCTTATCGGCGGAATCGACCCGGGCTATGCACGGAATTTTATTCATTACATGCCGAACGCATGCGGAAATATCGGTGAAACCGAGCTTTTTGTTTATAAAGAATTCGACTGCTACCTCGTTTGCGGCATTATATGCTATCGGCAGCGTTTCGCCGTCACGGAAAGCGGCATAGGCAAGCGGAATCGCAGGGAATTTTTCGCAGTCAGGCTCAAAAAAGCTCAGGGTGCAGAGCTTAGAAAGCTCGAGCTTTCTAAGCTGCGAGGTCTGCCGCTCGGGATAGGTGAGCGCATACTGGATGGCAAGGCGCATATCGGGCTCGGCAAGCTGGGCAAGCACCGAACCATCGCGGTATTCGACCATAGAATGTACGATGGACTGCGGATGCACAAGTATCTTAATGTCATCGGGACCGAAGCCGAAGAGCCAGCCTGCCTCCATAAGCTCAAGCCCCTTATTGAACAGGCTCGATGAATCTATCGTTATTTTGCCGCCCATGCTCCATGTCGGGTGGTGAAGCGCCATCTCGGGGGTTACCTTTTGAAGCTGCTCCCGAGAAAACTCGCGGAACATGCCGCCCGATGCCGTTAGTATGAGCGATTTGACGTCCTCGCGCCTGCCTGCTTCGAGGCATTGGAATATAGCGCTCTGCTCGCTGTCAACGGGCAGTATCCTGCCTCCGAAACGATTGAGAGCGTCGTCAACTACATGATGAGCGCAGACGATGCTTTCCTTATTCGCAAGCGCAACGGTCTTTCCGGCATTGAGCGCGGAGAGCAGCGGAGCAAGCCCTGCAAAGCCGCTCACGCCGTTGACCACGGTGTCAATCTCCGGAAGTGCGGCGAGCGCATTTATTTCTTCACCGCTGACGACAGTTACCTCGGGGAAACGCTCCCTGATAGCCTTTGCGGAATCGGGTGAATACATGCCCACATATTCGGGATGAAAGCATTCTATCTGCTTAGAAACCGCGTCGGCATTGCTGTTAGCGGCAATGACCCTGACGGAGAATTCCTCTTTATGAAACTCCGCGACCGACAACGCCTGACGGCCGATCGAACCCGTTGACCCGAAAATCGCAAGGCTTTTCATAAGCATTTACCCTTTTATCAGAATACAAACAGGCTGAAGAACAGGAAAACGAGCGGAGCAGCGGTAAGCTCGCTGTCAATCCTATCCATAACTCCTCCGTGACCGGGGAAGATGGTGCCGAAATCCTTGACGCCTGCCCAGCGCTTGAAGGTGGATGATAGCAGATCGCCGAACTGACCGATACCGCCTCCTATGAAGCAGACGAGGATAAGCTTCCACATTTCGATATCGAAACCCCAAAGCTTCTGCACAAAATAAGCCAGCACACCGCCGAGTGCGCCGCCGATAAGCCCGGCGACCGCGCCTTCGATGGTTTTATGCGGACTGATCGAGGGGCAGAGCTTATGCTTGCCAATAAGGGAACCGACGAGATACGCGGCATTATCCGCCATGATGGGGCCAACAAAGCAGCAGAAGAGTGCAACGCGCGACAGGCTGTCCTTTTCAAAGCCGCAGAGGGCAAGGCTCGTAAGCCCGATAATCGGGTAAACAAAGAGCATAAGCGAAGCGACGAGATCATCGTTTGTGCGCTTGTGGTTCATAATGCGCTCAATCACAACTGCGAGGAATGCAAGCACCGCGAGCGCAAAGGTATAGAGAAGCCCGAATTTATAGAGAATGATAAACATGCTGAGCCCCATTACCGTCAGGGGCAGCACAAAGGGGCTCAGCCCCTTCTTCCTAAAGATATTCCGCATTTCGTAAATCGCGACCGCAGTAAACAGCCCAAGCACGATCGCTTCAATCCAGCCTCCGAACCAGATGACGCAGAGAAGTATTGCAATAAGCACTACGGCAACTGCGGTGCGGAGGGGAAGATCCTGCATTTTTCGGTTCTTTTTCTTTTCTGTTGATTCAGCGGCGGTCGCTGTGCGGCTATGATCGTTTTCCATTTTACTTCAAAGTCCTTGAAAAAGGGCTTCCTTTCTTCTGCTGAATAGGATTATACTTCAAGCACCTTGCCGAAGCGGCGTGTGCGGTGCATGTATTGCTTGATACATTCAAAATAGACCTCGGGAGTGAAATCCGGGAAGGTCGTATCGGTGAATACGAATTCGGAATATGCCGCCTGCCAAAGCAGGAAATTCGAAAGCCTCTGCTCACCTGCCGTGCGGATGATTACATCGGGGTCCGGATGGGGGAGACAGCTTGTATAGAGATGCGAAGAGATAGTCTCTTCGGTTATTTCGCTTTCCGGAATTCCCTCGGAAACGATGCTCCTTACCGCACGGGTGATCTCATCCCTTGAGCCGTAATTGAGCGCAATGGCAAAGTGGAGGCCGGTATTCTTCTCGGTGCGTTCGCGCGCATTCTCCATAAGCTCCCGAAGCTTGGGGCTGAACCTTTCAAGGCTTCCGAGAATGTGGACTCGTACATTATTCGCATCGAGTTCATCAATCTCTTTATAAAAATATTCGACGAGCAGAGAGAAAAGCGCATTTACCTCCTGCTCGGGGCGGAGCCAGTTTTCGGTCGAAAACGCATAGACGGTCAGGGCTTCGATGCCTATGCTTTTTGATACGCGCACTATCTCCTGCAATGCGTCCATACCGGCGCGGTGACCGAGGCTGCGCGGAAGCATGCGGCTTTTTGCCCATCGCCCGTTGCCGTCCATAATGATGCCGACGTGCTTGGGCATGTTGCCGGTAAGCCCGAGGCGCTTCATCTCGGCATCCGAGAAGCGTTCATAGATCTTCATTACGGTTACTGCCTTTCATAACTCAAAAACGGGCGTGCAGGACACGCCCTCAAAATGCTATTCATCATCAGCGTAGGTCTTGAACCGTGAATAGGTAAGCTGCACCGTCGGGACATCCGCAGGGACTTCAAGTGCGCGAACCACGCGCAGCTCCTGACCGTCCACGCCCTTTTTTGAACGGGTCTCGACAGCCTCAACTGCAAACCCATCACGGGTGAGCAGCTCCTCAGCCGCTTCAAGAGGCAAACCGAGAAGATTTCTCAAACCTCCAGCAGCTCCTTTTCCTTCTCGCTGCAGATGCGGTCGATATCCTTGATAGCGGCATCGGTGGCCTTCTGCGCCTTATCCTCAAGCCTCTTCTGGTCGTCCTCGGTGATAACGCTGTCCTTACAGTCCTTCTTTATCGCTTCGTTGGCATCCCTGCGAATTGCGCGGATGGCGACCTTGGATTCCTCGGCCTTTTTGCGAACGGATTTAACGAGCTCCTTACGGCGTTCCTCTGTGAGCTCGGGGAAGATCAAACGAATGAGCTTGCCGTCATTTGAGGGATTGATGCCGATATCGGATTTCTGGATGGCCTTTTCAACTGCGGAAAGCATGGAAAGATCCCAAAGCGAGATCACGAGCATACGGGGCTCGGGCGAGCTGATCGTACCCATCTGGTTGATGGGGGTGGGAGTGCCGTAATAATCGACCATGATGCGGTCAAGCAGCTGGGGGTTGGCCCTGCCTGCACGGAGGGAACCGAGGTCACGCTTGAGCACGGCAATGGTCTTGTTCATTTTTTCCTGTGCATTTTCGATAATATCCATAATTTGAGATCCTTTCAGGTATTAGCAGATAATAACACATTAAATATTTTAATGTAAACCGTTTAGATTGTCAATAACAAACGCGAAGGAATTTGCCGATCTTTTACCGAAGAGAGGAATATGCCCAAAAATGAACGCGAACGGCCATAAATTATGACCGTTCGGCTTGTGCGATATTGATTATTCCTCGGGTTCGGAAGGCTCCTCGGGCTCCGGAGTGGGTTCCGGAGTAGGTTCCGGGGTGGGCTCGGGAGTAGGCTCCTCAGGCTCGGGAGTGGGCTCCGGGGTGGGTTCGGGAGTGGGAGTAGGCTCCTCCAAAGGCTCCGGGGTAGGGGTGGGTTCATCCGAAGGCTCGGGTGTGGGAGTAGGCTCCTCCGAAGGCTCGGGCGTCTCGGTAGGCTCCTCCGAAGGTGTAGGAGTGGGAGTAGACTCCGGAGTGGGCTTGGGGGTATCCGTAGGCTTATCCGAAGGTATCGGAGTCGTGGGCGGAGGCGTCTGCATGGAGGGCGGAGGAGTGGTAATGGGATTCCATCCCGTCGGCGTCGGATTCGGTGCATCGGTTGGCTTCGCCTCCGGCGTCGGAGTCGGCCTTGATATAGGAGCTGAGCTCGGTGTTTCCACAGGCGATGAAGATCCATTGGGAGTCGGAGTGATTCTTGCGCCGTTAGGATCCGGAGTAGCATTCGGGTCGGGGGTAACTATATCGAGGGGGCCCGGAGTGTTGCTCGGAGCAGGAGTTCCGGGAATATCGGTGGGCACATCGGAGTAATTGGGCACGGGGGTATCCCATTCTTCGCCGGGCGGAACGGTTCCGGTCGGTATGGTGTTGCCGGAACGGATACGGTTTCTGTTCCCGATGACAGCGATAATGACAGCGGCGATGATGAATATGACCGCAATAATAATTGCAAGAAGCGGGCTGTCATGATGATCGGGAAGACGCTTTCCGAATACCATACCGAGAGCCATTTTTTCATCGCGATTGATTTCGATAAGCATCACGCTGTATGACGAAAGCTCAGGGTTGACCTTTGCGGCTGCGTCCGAAATTCCTGTTACCCTCTCGCTGAGGGGGATGGGGGCATTCAGAATATCGCGGATAGCATCCTCGCTGAGCGCGGATGCGACTGCCCCGGTGCACAGAAGCAGCACATCACCGCAGGAAATGGGCTCATCATCATAAACGGGGAGATCCAATCTGCTGTTATCGGTAAGCCCGAGATAACGGGTTCTGCTCTTCTTCAGGCTTCCGCCGTCGTTGATAAATTCAACATGGGGGTCGGTCAACAGACGCACCTCTCCGTCGTGAAGAAGATACGCAGCGCAATCGCCGAGGTTGGTGACGGCAAGCTTATTGCCCTTGATCGCAGCGGAAGTAAGGCTGCATCCTCCGTTCCCGTGTTCGTTGATGGCCGCATTGGCAACGAGGATTGAATCAAACATGGAGTTCTTTCGGTGCTCAAAGGAGTCCTTCTTTTCACGATGTACACCCGTCAAAGCAGTCGTGAGAGTGTTAAGCGCGGAAGCATCGTCGCTGTTGACATTCTCGGCAACGCCTGCGAGCAGACCGTCATCCATGCTGCCCGAGCATTCAAACAGGTCGGATTTTGCGACGCAGCTGCTGCCGTTCAGGCAATAGCCCTGCATATTCTTATCGCTGCCGCGGCTGATAGCTGCACTTGAATATTTTAACATCTGTAATCCTCTCCATATCGGTGAAGAATGTTCACCGTTTTTGTGAAAGTATTATTCTCTGTTGTACAAAGAAAATCACTTTATTATACACTAAATCGCTGCTGTATTCAAGCAATGGATAGTATATTTGCAGGAAATACTGCTTATTTGCCGCATTATGCAGGTAAAGTATAAAAAACTGCGGCCGCCCCAATAGGACAGCCGCAAAATGCGCCTTTAGATTTGATTTACTTTTCAGCGGCCTGAGCGATATTGACTGCATGATCCGCGATTCTCTCAAGGTCCGTAAGTATCTCCTGATAGAGCATGCCGACCTCTGCGGAGCAGCTTCCGTTCTCCAAACGGCGGATATGCGCTTCCTGAAGCTCATCAACAATATCATCGACCTCCTCCTCACGGGCTTCAAGCTCGGGGAGGGTGTATTCGGATTTGCCGAGGTAGAAGTCCTGAGCGTCATTGACAAAGGAAATGACCTTAGCCGTCAGCCCTTCAAGCTCGGTATGCGCGCTCTGCGAGAGCTTAATGCCGGAATCGGCAAAATGGTGGACGTAGCCGGCGATATTGTCCGCATGATCGCCTATGCGCTCATAATCGCTTATGACGTGATGCGTGCGGTTGACTGCCTTTGCATCGGCGTCGGTTATGCCGAGAGACGTGATATCGACGAGGACTTCCGTTATTGCACGGTTGAGGTAATCTATGGTTTCCTCGGTTTCGGTTATTTTACTGAATTCCGCTTCCGTTTGCTTGTTGCTGTTCAGCATTTTGCAGGAAAGCTTGAGGTTATCGAGAGCCAAGCTGAACATACGCTCCGTCTCGGCGCGAACCTGCGCTATGGCAATGGAGATGGAACCGAAGTCGCTCCTGTTGATATGCTGGAGGGCATGGGAGTCGGACTTGTCCGCACCTCGAATAACGAAGCGGGCAAGCTTCTCCATAAGCGGAAGCATCGGGAACATTATTGCAGCAGCAACGATCTTTTCAACAGTATTAAAGAATGCGATTTGCTGCATGACGTCGGGAGTGATGGCGCGTATCCAGTCGCCGAGGGGCAGCAGCTTCCAAAGGAGAACGAACAGCGCACCTGCAAACACATTGAACATTACATGAATTGATGCGGTACGCTTGCCGTCCTTAGTTCCGCCTATGGCAGCGGTGACTGCGGCGACGCAGCAGCCGATGTTCATGCCGAGGATTATGAATACAACCTGATCGAGATTGGTAACGGCTCCAGACATTGCCATTGCCTGAAGAATACCGACGGAAGCGGATACGCTCTGAACGATCGATGTGAAGACAGCACCGATGAGAATAGCAAGAAGGGGTTTGCTTTCAAGGCTCAGCATAAAGCCCGTGAACCAGGGCTCGCAGGAAAGCGGCTGCATGAATTCCTTGAGCATATTCATGCCGATGAACAGAATACCGAGACCGGCAATCACGCTGCCGGCGGAATTCGCATGCTTATTCTTTATGAAAACTATGAGAATGACGCCTAAAAATGCAATGATGGGCGCGATATCCGAGATTTTAAGAGCGATGAGAAGACCTGTTGCGGTCGTACCGATATTTGCACCGAGAATGACGCTTGAAGCCCTTGCAAAGTCCATGAGCCCGGCATTGACAAAGCCGACCGCCATGGATGTGGTTGCATTACTGCTCTGAATTATCGCAGTTACAAAAAGACCGACAAACAGACCAACGATGCGATTTCGAGTCAGCTTTTCAAGTGCATTCTTCAGTTTGGAGCCGGCAAGATGCTGGATACCGTCCCCCATGAGCCGGATGCCGTACAGGAACAGCGCAAGACCGCCCGCAAGGCCTATCCAGTGGGATATTGTCATATATGATTGATCCTCCGTAAAGAGTAAGATGGCATGGAAACCTAAAATCGAGCATGACAGGCAGTTACATATGAATACTCATATATCCCCACTTTAGCGTAGCATAAGTATAGCAAAACCCGTTGGAAATTTCAACGGGTTTTGTGAAAATATAGCAGATATTCTCGGATGCGGTTGTATTTCCGAAAGAGAGCTATTCCTCCGCGAAGAAACGGGTGACGAGATCATTCATGCTGAGCTGATCCTTTGCGCCCATAGTTTCACGGCAGGAATGCATTGCGAGCATGGGAACGCCGATATCCGCTGCGCTCATGCCGAGCTGGGATGCGGCATAGGAGCCGAGGGTACCGCCGCCTCTGAGGTCGGGGCGGTTCATGAAGCGCTGATAAGGAATATCATATTTCTTGCACAGCCCTTC
>SAMEA3663246__coassemble_228_pt1 | contig 19446 bp, 14 predicted proteins | sample SAMEA3663246__metabat2_low_PE_017 | metagenome-assembled genome bin SAMEA3663246 (sample SAMEA3663246) | pig gut metagenome | biome: pig gut; feature: pig-associated habitat; material: faeces | place: China | collected 2013
CTTTTTTTGTTCATGTCTTTAGAATTCTTTGCTCTTGCATGCAGCGAATTCATTGTGTATAATATGATAGGTTGATTATGATCTGAAAGGTATTTATGCAATGATAGATTTAACAAATGATACAGCTCTCAATTCCGCCATGGAACGCATTTGCAGCAAGATCGGTGATATGGGCTTGAAGTACTATATAGAAACATATGGTTGTCAGATGAACGAGCATGATTCAGAAAAGATTGCAGGAATGCTCGTAAAATGCGGCTATACAAAAGCCGATTCAAAGCAGGACGCTGATTTTATCCTGTTCAACACCTGCTGTGTTCGCGAGCATGCGGAGCTGCGCACATTCGGGAATGTCGGATTCATTAAGGAACTAAAGCAGCTTAATCCGAGGCTTATTCTCGGCGTTTGCGGATGCATGATGCAGCAGAAGGATGTTGCGGATAAACTCTATAAACGTTTTCCGTTTGTCGATCTGATTTTCGGAACCCATGAATTAAAGAATTTTCCATTTATGCTTGAAAAGGTTTTGGATAATGAGCGAATCATCAATATTTCCGAAATGAACGGTGAGGTCATCGAGGGGCTGCCTGTTGAAAGAACGCCAGGATTTTCAACGTTTGTGAATATTATGTACGGCTGCAACAATTTCTGCACATATTGCATCGTTCCTTATGTTCGCGGAAGGGAACGGTCAAGAAGGGCCGAGGATGTCGTTAATGAGGTCAGGGAAGTTGTTGCTCTCGGGTATAAAGAGGTAACTCTTTTAGGTCAAAATGTCAATTCATATTATTCAGACGGAGTCAATTTCCCTAAGCTGCTTGAGATGGTGAATGCTGTTCCCGGGCTCACCCGTCTGCGGTTTATGACTTCTCACCCGAAAGACCTGTCGGATGAACTGATCGAGGCAATGGCAAAACTTGACAAGGTTGGTAAGCATATCCATCTGCCGGTTCAATCCGGAAGCGATGAGATACTTCGCCGTATGAACAGGCGCTATACTTCATCACAGTATCTTGAGCTTGTATCAAAGCTGCGTTCGAAAGTCAAGGATGTTGAAATAACAACGGATATAATCGTTGGATTTCCCGGCGAAACCGAGGAAGATTTTGAAGCGACATGCGATATCGTGCGCAAAGTCGGATACAGTAATGCCTATACATTTGCTTATTCGCCGCGAGAGGGGACTATTGCAGCTAAAATGCCTGATCAGATAGCGCAGGAGGTCAAAAAGCAGAGGCTCAACAAGCTGAATGCGGTACTCGCAGAAACCATCCCGTGCGGAAACAAGAAATACATTGGTTTTGAAGGCGATATTCTGATTGAGGGCGTGGATCATAGAGCAGAACCGCTTCTGTTCGGAAAGCTCTCAAATTTCAAGATGGTTTATGTGCAAGGCGATGAGAAACTCATCGGAACGATGGTACACGTAAAAGTTGATGGGTTACGTTTCAATTCCTTGTTCGGTCATATAACCGACTGAATTTGTGTTTGTTCAGTCAGTTGTACGACTGAGATTTTCTGACAAATAATGGGGGAGATGAAGAGCAAAATGGCTAATCTTACACCGATGATGCAGCAATACCTTACACTCAAAGAAAAGTACAGCGATTGTTTGCTGTTCTTCCGCCTCGGTGATTTTTATGAGATGTTCTTTGATGATGCTGTTCTTGGCTCAAAGGAAATGGAGCTTACTCTGACCGGACGTGATTGCGGCATGAGTGAGCGCGCCCCGATGTGCGGAGTTCCGTATCATTCCGTAAATACCTATATTAACAAGCTGATTAACAAAGGCTATAAGGTCGCAATATGCGAGCAGCTTCAGGATCCTGCACTGGCTCAGGGATTAGTCGAACGTGACGTCATTCGCGTCATTACACCCGGTACCGTTATTGAAGAGACAATGCTTGATGAAAAGCAGAATAACTATATTGCTGCGGTTTATGCCCGTAATTCTTCATACGGGCTTGCATATTGCGATGTATCAACCGGGGATTTCTTCGTAATGAATATTGAAACGAGTAATTCTGCGACCGATGTTTTTAACGAGCTGGATCGCATTTGCCCGAGGGAATTGATTGCAAACCCCGAATTCTTCGAAAATGAGCAGCTTTCAAAGCAGGTTAAGAACAAATTCTATACCGAGAAATTTGAAGAGAGATATTTTGAATTGAGAACCGGTCTTGATAAGCTTTTGAAGCATTTTCAGGTTGCAACGCTATCAGGTTTCGGAATTCGTGAAAACGGCAATGAAATCAACGCTGCCGGTGCTTTGATGGGTTATCTCGAGGATACGCAGAAGAATGCGCTTGTTCACATATCAAAGCTCTCAAAGATTCGGCGCAGTGAGTACATGCTTATAGATGCAGCAACAAGAAGAAATCTTGAGCTTACCGATCCGCTCAGATTTGACGGAGATAAAAAGGGTACGCTCCTCTATGTTTTGGACAAGACCAAAACAAGCATGGGTGGAAGGCTGCTGCGGAAGTGGATAGATTCGCCGCTGCAGCTTGAGGAAAGAATCAATTCCCGTCTTGATTCTGTTGAAGCTCTGACCGTTTCGGTTAAGGAGAGGGATACTATTGCTGCTTTGCTTGCAAAGTCCTGTGATATTGAGCGGCTCTCAAGCCGCATTGCTTACGGGACAGTGTCTCCGCGTGACTGCCGTGCGTTATGCGTAACCCTTCAGACTATACCGCATATTAAGGCTCTTACTTCATCTTTTAGCTGCGAGCGACTCGCAAGCATATCTAAAGAGCTTGACAGCATGGACGATATTTTCGCGTTGCTTGATTCCGCAATAGCCGATGAACCTCCGGTCGGTGTTAAGGATGGCGGCATTATTAAGACAGGATATAACGAGGAAGTCGATTCACTCAGGGATCTTGCGGAGCATGGCAGCGAATGGATAAAACAGTTCGAACAGAGTGAAAGGGAAAGAACCGGGATTAAAACGCTGCGAGTTGGCTACAATCGTGTTTTCGGTTACTACATAGAAGTGACTAAATCACTTGTCGGCAGCGTTCCTATGGACTATCAGCGTAAGCAGACGCTTGCAAATGCGGAAAGATACGTTACTCCCGAGCTTAAGGCTACGGAAGAGAAGCTTATAGGCGCAAAGGATCGCTGTATCAGTCTTGAATATGAGCTTTACTGTCAGATCCGTGAAGTTCTTCTAAAATGCATTGACAGGCTTAAACAGAATGCCGCACTTATGTCCGAGCTCGATGCATACATTTCGCTTGCCCTGGTTGCTGTATCCAATGGATATACCCGTCCAAGGATAAACACAAAAGGTAAGATCAGCATAGTTGACGGCCGTCATCCTGTTGTTGAAAACAACATGAAGGATGCTTTCGTTCCGAATTCGGTCGATATGAATATGAATAATGATCGCGTGATTATTCTTACCGGACCGAATATGGCAGGCAAGAGCACATATATGCGGCAGGTCGCGCTCATTACTTTAATGGCTCATATCGGCTCCTTTGTTCCTGCAAAGTCCGCGAATATTGCCATTACCGATAGGATTTTCACTCGCGTCGGCGCTTCTGACAGCTTATCCACAGGGCAAAGCACATTTATGGTCGAGATGAGCGAGATGGCAAATATCCTTAATAATGCAACTGACAGAAGTCTTCTTATCATAGACGAGATCGGCAGGGGGACAAGCACTTTTGACGGTCTCAGCATTGCTTGGGCAGTGCTTGAATACATATCCGACAAAACAAAATGCGGCGCTAAAACAATGTTTGCTACGCATTATCATGAGCTTACAGAGCTCGAGGGAAAGCTGGACGGTGTTAAGAATTACAGGATAACTGTTAAAGAATTCGGAGATAACATCATTTTCCTTCGTAAAATCGTTCGCGGCGGTGCAGATAAGAGCTTCGGAATACAGGTTGCAAAGCTTGCAGGTCTTCCGCCTGCTCTAATTGAGCGTGCAAAGAGCATTCTTTCTGAGATCGAAGCATCGGATATCAATAATGCCGCTAACCGAGTCAGTGAGGAAGCTAAGCCTGAGCAGATGAGTCTGCTCGGCGGCGGATCGACCGCTGACATCCCCCAGAGCATTTTGGATGATCTTGCAAAGCTCGATATCAACAAAATCACACCTATGGATGCTTTAAGCAAATTATATGAACTCAGCGTAAGGGCTAAGCTATTGAAATGAAAAGGATAAATGTACTCGCACCGAATATTGCGAATAAAATCGCAGCAGGAGAAGTCGTAGAGCGTCCTGCAAGCGTTGTTAAAGAGCTTATCGAAAATTCAATTGATGCAGGCAGTAACGCAATAACAGTCGAAATAATGAATGGCGGAATTTCCTATATTCGGATTACCGATAACGGAAGCGGAATAGATGAGAATGATGTTGAAACGGCATTTCTCCGTCACGCAACAAGTAAACTGTCGGCAGCCGATGATCTATCGCATATTGAAACGCTCGGTTTCAGAGGGGAGGCCTTGGCCTCTATTGCCGCGGTATCTAAGGTTAAGATGCGCACGAGAACGCAGGCGGCAGAATACGGCACAATGATATGCATTGAAGGCGGAGTTGTTACCGCAAAGGAACCTTCGGGATGTCCGTGCGGAACCACAATAGAGGTTTCGGAGCTGTTTTTTAATGTACCGGCAAGGCTGAAGTTCCTGAAATCTCCCAGAAGCGAAGCCGCATTGATAGGCGATTATGTTATGCGGCTGATCCTATCAAATCCGTCAGTTTCCATTAAGTTCATCAATAACGGCAAGACGATCTACCAAAGCGCAGGTGACGGCAGCCTTGAAAATGCCGTTTTCTGCGTATACGGAACTGAGGTTACTGCAAATCTATTTCCGGTAAACTATGATGACGGATATCTGAAGCTTACCGGATATGTCGGAAGTGAAAGCCTTGCAAGAAACTCCCGAAGTCAACAGAGTCTATTTGTGAATCATCGTTATATCAAATCAGCTACCGTCAGTTATTCGGTTCAAAGGGCATTTGACACTCGCTTGATGCACGGTAAGTTTCCTTTCTTCATTCTCGATATGCTGGTATCGAGTTATGAAATTGATGTAAATGTTCATCCCAATAAACTCGAAATTCGGTTTAAGGATGACCAGCGCATCGGAAATTCCGTGCTTCGTGCTGTCAATGCGGCTATTGATTACTTGCCGTTTGATAATGCGTCGGGTGCAGAACCGGTTTTGAAAAGTGAGGCTCCCAAACCTGAGAAGCTTTATAGCCTGTTCGAAAATAAGCACGATGGCGATAATAAATCATTTGAATTATCAAGAGAATCCGCTTTTGATTCGGGTGATAAGTCGACATATGTCGTCTATTCGAACGACAAAGATACTAACGTTCCTTTTATTCCTGACAATACTGATTCTGTAAGCAGGGTAGTTCTCCACGACCGCGGCAATTCTTCAATGCCTGCATTTAATTTCCCCAGTGTGCAAGAAATATCCGATCCCGGCAGTATTCCTGTATTCAGTGCTAATAATGATAAAAAGAGATCCCCGGAGATATCAAAACCCGAGCAGATACTGCTGTGTGACAGCCCCTATACCGTGATAGGTGCTGCATTTGATACCTATATAATTGTTCAGCAGCAGGATAATCTCTTCCTGATAGACCAGCATGCTGCGCATGAGCGGATGCTGTATGAAAAGCTGATAAAGGATGAATTGAGATTTGATTCTCAAATCCTGCTTGTTCCCGAACGTATTACTTTAGATCCTGTTCAGTATGAGATATTGTGCGAGAATCTGGAAAGGTTTACTGAGCTTGGCTTTTCGGTGCAGCCGCTCAATGGCACAATGATTCGTATAGATGCTGTTCCAAGCATGGTTTCTTCTAACGCAGCAGGTTTCATCAGCGATGCCGTTTCAGTCATCGCTGATGCCGGGAGTGTAAGCGAACTCGACCTTGTTCGTTCCAAGCTTATTCAGACTGCATGTAAAAAAGCATTGAAGGCCGGTGATAGGCTTGAGAAAGAAGAGATCTATGAAATAATTGAAGCATACAAGAACGGAGCTACTCCCATGACTTGTCCGCATGGGCGTCCGGTGATTATCAGTATAACTAAGACAGATCTGCAGAAAAGGTTTAAACGTATTGTGTAATCCTATGGAGAAAAAGAAGATTTATGTTATAGTCGGTCCGACTGCAAGCGGCAAAACGGCAGCCGCCGTTGAAGTGGCCGAAATGATGAACGCAGCTTTAGGAAAAAACGCTGCCGAGATCGTATCTGCCGATTCTATACAGATTTATAGAGGGCTTGATATCGGGTCGGCAAAACCGAATGAAGAGGAGAAGCGAGGCATAGTACATCATCTGTTGGATGTTACGGATTATACCGATCCCTCGTATAATGTTGCTGTTTACCGGGAAAATGCTGTCAAGACTGTCGATGATATCATCTCAAGGGGCGGAATCCCAATCGTTGTCGGAGGAACCGGGCTTTATATCAATTCAATTGTTTATCCGCTGAACTTTTCCGAAGCGGAGCCGGATTTTAAAAGACGCGAGGAATTGGCTTATATGGAGCAGCAATCTCCGGGTATTCTTCTTAGTATGCTTTCGGAGTTTGACCCTCAGACCGCCGCAAGACTTCATCCGAACGATACAAAAAGGATAATCCGCGCAATCGAAGTCTACGAAAGAACGGGGGAGCCCCTCTCTTCTGCCTGCGGGGATTTCAAAAATGAAAAAGGCTTGGAAATAGAGTTTGAGCCTATTATGGCAGGGCTGAATATGCCGAGAGCGCTTCTGTATGAGCGAATCGAAATGCGTATTGATAAGATGCTTGAAAACGGATTGGTCGATGAGGTTCGCTCTGTACTTAGTCAAAACCCAGACAGAAAGCTTCCTGCGCTTCAGGGCTTGGGCTATAAACAGATAATCATGTATCTTGACGGAGTTTGTTCATTTGATGATGCTGTTTATCTGATAAAGCGTGATACGCGCAGGTTTGCAAAGCGTCAGATCAGCTGGTTCAAACGTGACAAACGCATCAGATGGTTTGATCCGACAGAGTATTCCGGCAACGGTTTAGCAAAAGCGATTTACGATTATTTCACCGATTAAGAGGAGTTTTTATGTATAATAATGCATATGCGGAACTGAATATCACAAAAGCGGCATATGAAACCATAGCTGCAATTGAAAAAGAGCTCTCCGATGCTTTTTCAGCCATCGAAGAAAACGAAAGCATAAATGAAGCCAAGGTGCTTGCTGCTTTTCATAGGAATAAGGTTGCTGCGCACTATTTTAATCCCACTACCGGTTATGGATATGATGATTTAGGCAGAGATAACCTTGATAAGGTATTTTCAGATATCTTTGGAACGGAAGCTGCTGTTGTTTCTCCGCAAATTGTTTCCGGTACGCATGCGATTTTTGCTGTATTGAATGGCATCTTGAGAAACGGCGACTGCATGTTGTCTTTATCAGGCAGACCCTATGATACGCTTGTTGATGCCATCGGAATCAATAGTAACCCCGAATGCTCCCTCAGGGAGAAGGGGGTTTCATATGAACAGATCGACCTGAAACCGAACGGCAGCTTTGATAGCGATGAAATAGCGAAAAAGGTATCCGCGCTCAAGCCTCGCGTTGCATACGTCCAGCGCTCGCGCGGATATGCTTGGAGAGATGCTATACTTCCGAAGAACATGGAACCGATATTCAGCATTGTGAAGCAGTTATCACCGGGCACTGTAATAGTTGTCGATAATTGTTACGGTGAATTCACCGGTATATATGAACCATGTGATTTCGGCGCGGATGTGATCGTTGGTTCTTTGATTAAGAATCCCGGTGGCGGTCTTGCGCCCACAGGCGGATATTTCGCCGGGACGAGAAAGTGTGTAGACAGAATAGCAAGCAGCCTCACAGTTCCAGGTATTGGCAGGGAATGCGGATCATATTTTGGGAGTTACCTGCCATATTATCAGGGAATTTTCAATGCTCCGCATGTTGTTGCGCAAAGCCTGAAGACTTCCGTGCTTTTTGCAAAGCTTTTTGAGCGGTTAAACCTTCCGACTATGCCGTCAAGCAGCGCTGAACGATCCGACATCGTACAGGCTTTGAGGTTCAAAACCAAAGAAGAACTGATTAAATTCTGTGAGTGCATTCAGGCCGTTTCTCCGGTCGATGGACATGTTGTGCCGGAGCCTTGGGCGATGCCCGGCTATAATGATGAAGTAATCATGGCGGCTGGCACATTTATTCAGGGTGCTTCAATTGAACTATCCGCCGATGCGCCTATTCATGAGCCCTATACAGGTTATATTCAGGGTTCGCTAAGCTATGCGCACGGAAGAATTGCGGCCATGCGCGTCCTAAGTATGCTGAACGAAAAATGAGGTGTGTTTGAATGAAATATTGTATTCTGTACGACGGCAAAATCTGTAACGACTGCGGCGAATGTAACCGCTGCGACCTTGATCCGAATAAAATATGCGATAATTGCGGGAAATGCATTCAGGAGCCCGATCCGAACAGTGAATTCCGTAGTATTAACTTTGTTGCATCCGATGACGAAGACGGAGAACCGGAAGATAATGAAATGAGCGAGGAAGAAAAGCTCAGGCAAGCTGCCTTTGACGCCTTCCTTGATGAACCTTTGGAGATTGATTCGCCGGAACCGCTTGATATCGATCCCGAACTTCTGGCAATATGGGAGCAAAAGCTTGCCGAATCATTCGCTGATGAGAAGGAGACGGGGGAGACAAAGAGCCTTCGCGGAGTAAGAAATCGCCGCAGGCGTTAAATAATGCTATTCGTCTTCGTCAGCAGCTTGTTGCGAATCGGGATTCTTTGTTTCATGTACACTTTCGAGCACGGCTTTTTCGTCATCGCGGAGCTTAATAACTTCTGCAGCCCTTCTGCGCCTGTCCTCGGCGATTGCGGCATAATGCTTCTTAGTTGTATTGACATCCCGATGACCCAAGACATCTGCGACAAGATAAATATCGCCCGTTTCATTATAAAGCATAGTACCATATGTGCTGCGCAGCTTATGGGGAGAGATTTTCTTGAGCGGCGCAGCAATTTTTGCGTATTTTTTGACGAGAATTTCAACCGATCTGACGCTCATTCGCTTATGCTGAAGCGAAAGGAAAAACGCATTCTCATGCCCGTCACAAGCCGTCATGGTTTCGCGTTTAAGCATATAATCAAGCAAAGCGGTACGAACTTCATCTCCGAATACCAATACATCCTGATTTCCGCCTTTACGCGTAATCCTGACTTCATTTGATAAAAAATTGAGATCATCAATATCAATTCCGACAAGCTCGCTGATACGCATACCCGTCCCAAGGAAAAGGGTTATTATTGCAACATCCCTGATCTTCGTCAGCTTATGATATTTCTTCTGCGTTTCGGTGAGCCCTTCACCATCCTCGGCAATATCAAGAAGGTCGGCAATCTCGTTAATATCAAGCCGAATTATCGGTTTATCGTGAATTTTAGGTGTTTCAACCAGCGAGGGTGCGTTTCCGGAAATTTTCCCTTTGCGGTAAAGATATCTATAGTATGAGCGGATCGACGAGAGCTTGCGCGCCTTGCCGCGCTCACCGTTGCTGATAAGCTCATCGTCATCATCGGAGTCATCCGACGGGTATAGTGAAATGTATTCCAAAAAACGTTCAACATGATCGGTTTCAACTTTGTCGAGAACACTGTAATCAATATCACGAATTGAATTAAGACCTTTACAGATTTCTGTTCCCAAAAGGAATTTAAAAAACAACCTCAAATCGAGTGCGTACCCGTAGCGAGTCATGACACTTGAAGAAGATTCAATGCCGCGGAAATACTCGCTGCATGAAACCGGAAGTTCTTCCAGCAGCTTTCTAAGCTTTAAGGTGTATTTTTTATTTTTTTCAATTGAATAATCGTCGCTCACGGAAGCTGCTCCAAAATATAAACCTCGATTATATCTGTTAGGGAATCGGATAATACTATTCGCAAAATACATGTTTTGCGAATAGTTATTAAAGGTTTTTATCAATAACCGGAAATCCGGTTTCTCCGAATACCATTCATAATAATGTCTTAATCATGTTTGTATCAATTCGTTTCCAAGCTGTTTTTTTAATTTTGCGACTTCATCGGTTGCCAGCTTATCGCAACGATTGTTATATGGATTATCGGCATGGCCTTTGACTTTGTGGAAGCTGATTTTATGAAATCTGTATAAATCAAGAAGCTCAATCCATAGGTCCTTATTCTCAACAGGTTTCTTTGCTGAGGTCTGCCATCCGTTGCGAACCCAGTTCCAAATCCATTTTTTAACAAATGTATCGCAAAGATATGCACTGTCGGTATACAGATCGACTTCGCATGCTTCTTTGAGGCATTTTAATGCCGAAATCGCAGCAAACAGCTCCATGCGGTTATTGGTCGTTTCTCGCTCTGCACCTGAGATCTCTTTTCGAGCTTCACCATACATCAAAATCGCGCCCCAGCCGCCGATCCCCGGATTTCCTGAGCATGCTCCATCAGTATAGATCGTTACCTTTTTCATAATGATATATTATACTATTGTGAAAACGGGTGAACCATCTTCGTAGCTCCAGTTTCCTGAGATTCCGCATTGTGATACGCCAAGCTCAACATGCAGCATAGCTATTCCGCAATCCACGTCAGCCATGCCCCTGTTATTAGATGTCAAGTACAGCTTCAGCGAGTCATTTGAAAATTCAAACTCCCATTCCTGCTTATTCATAGCCGACGGAGCCAGTGCAACGCACTCCATGGCTTTCTGCTGCCACTTCAAAAGATGACTGTACTCTTCTGCATTACGGCACATGGCAAGCTGCTGAGGAGTTTTTTTATTCTCAGTATTGGCTTTGAGCGGATTTGTCGATATTCCGAAGGAAATAACTCCGATAAGGCATTCATCTTTAGCAAGTCCGACCTGTTTCTTCGCGAGAATTCTATTATAGCTGCTTGCCAGCCAGCAGGTTCCGAAATCATTTGCAGTGCATTCGAGCACAAATGCTTCTCCGACATAACCTCCGATATGCCTTGCGTTCTTTTTTGCGACAACCGCAGCGGAATACTTAGTGCCTTTCACGCTCGGCAGGAAAAAAGGAGCCTTGAGTATTCCGGGATCGGAAAACAAAACAAGTCGTGCTTCATCGGTTGCAATGTCGCCGGCAAACTCCTTCAGCGCAAAATAATCCTGCTTATCAAATGTTGCATTATTATACGAACGTACGGATGAACGTTTTTTAGTTGCTGCGTACCATCGGTTCATGATATTATCCATAAAAAACCTCCATATTATAGAATGTTTCTGAGGTATTGCCCGGTATAGCTGTTTTCACAGAGACTTACTTCTTCAGGAGTGCCTGCAGCGATAACATTTCCGCCGCGCTTGCCTCCTTCCGGACCGAGATCAATAATATAGTCAGCAGACTTAATAACATCAAGATTGTGTTCTATCACGAGAACACTGCTTCCGCTGTCGCAAAGTCTTTGCAGTATTGCAAGCAGTTTCTCGACATCGGCAAAGTGCAGACCCGTGGTGGGTTCATCAAGGATATAAAGAGTTCTGCCGGTATCCCTTCTCGCAAGTTCGGCAGAAAGCTTGACACGCTGAGCCTCACCGCCGGATAGAGTTGTGGACGACTGACCGAGTTTTATATAGCCAAGTCCTACATCGTAAAGAGTTTGAAGCTTTTTTGCAAGCTTTGGAAGCGGTGCAAAAAAATCCAAGGCCTGTTCGACTGTCATATCAAGCACATCGGCAATTGTTTTTCCCTTGTATTTTACCTCAAGAGTTTCACGATTGTAGCGTTTCCCTCCGCATACTTCACATGGCACATAGACATCGGGAAGGAAATGCATTTCAATCTTTATTATACCGTCACCGCGGCATGATTCACAGCGTCCGCCTTTGACATTGAAGCTAAACCTTCCGTTTGTATAACCGCGCAGCTTTGCATCGGGAGTCATTGCAAATACTTCTCGGATCAAATCAAAAAGCCCTGTATACGTTGCAGGATTGCTCCTCGGAGTGCGTCCGATCGGTGATTGGTCGATATCTATGACTTTATCAAGGTTCTCATAGCCGTCCATGCTGTCAAAATCGCCGGGTTTTGTATGAGCGCGATTAAGCTTATTAAGAAGGTATTTTTTTATAATACCGTTTACTAAGCTTGACTTGCCGGACCCTGATACTCCGGTAACGCAGGTGAATACTCCGAGAGGAATTCTAACATCAATATTCCGAAGATTATTCTCCCTGCAGCCCTTTACTGTCAGCCAATTACCGTTGCTTGCCTGCCTGCGGACCTCGGGGACAGGAATTGCGCGAACTCCGGACAGGAACTGACCGGTTATCGACTCCGGCACAGCCATAATATCTTCCACGCTTCCCTGTGCTATCACGCGGCCGCCATGGACACCGGGACCGGGGCCGATGTCAACGATATGATCGGCCGAGCGTATGGTTTCTTCATCGTGCTCGACAACGATCAGAGTGTTTCCCAAATCTCTTAATCCGCGAAGAGTATCCAGCAATCGGGAATTATCGCGCTGATGCAGACCTATGCTGGGTTCATCAAGAATATAGAGAACGCCTACAAGACCTGAGCCTATCTGCGTAGCGAGTCTTATTCTTTGCGCCTCACCGCCCGAAAGCGTAGTTGCGGAGCGAGAGAGCGTCAAATAATCCAGCCCTACATTTACAAGGAAATTCAGCCTTGCTTTAAGCTCCTTAAATATGCGCGAAGCAATTATGCTTTCCGACTCTGAAAGTTCAATACTATCAAGGAAAGCCGATACTTCGCCTACAGGCATGCTGCAAACATCCGCAATGGATTTCCCTTTAATAGTTACGGCCAGGACTTCCGGTTTCAGCCTTGCACCGTGGCAGTCGGGACATTCGACCTGACTGATATAATTCTCGTACTGGCTTCTGGCTGCATCGGATTTGGTTTCGTTGTAACGCCTTTCCATGCATGGAATTATGCCTTCAAAGGCCGCATCCCAAGAACCGCTGTAGAATTCACGCTCATATTCCAAATGCAGCTTTTCATCGCCGGTACCGTAAAGGATAATATTCTTTACCTTATCGGTTAGATCGCACCATGGCGTCTCGAGTGAAAATCCGTACTGCTCCGCAAGCGCCTTGAAGTACAGCATTCCGTAGCTTCCGTCTTTAGAACTCCAGCCGTTTGCATCTATTGCGCCCTGTGCTATTGACAAAGTCTTATCCGGAATTATTCTGTCAACGTCAAGCTTCTCATTATATCCCAGACCGCTGCATGATGGGCAGGCACCGTATGGGTTATTGAACGAGAACATTCGGGGCGACAGCTCCTCAATGCTTATGCCGCAATCCGGACAAGCAAAATGCTGAGAAAAAAGCATCTCGCTCTCCCCCACCACATCTACCTTTGCAAGACCTTGCCCGAGGGAAAACGCCGTTTCAAGGGAATCGGAAAGACGTGTATCTATTCCGTCCTTAATAACGATACGATCAATAATTACATCAATATCATGCTTACAGTTCTTGTCAAGCTTCGGGGTTTCGTTAATGTCGTAAACATCGCCGTCAATTTTGACTCTGACATATCCATCTTTACGGATCTGGTCCAAAACCTTCACATGTTCGCCCTTGCGTCCACGGATCAAAGGCGCGATTATCTGTATTTTTGAACCGGAAGGTATAGCCTTGACAGCATCTACAACCTGATCGATACTCTGACGGGTAATCTCGCGTCCGCACTTAGGACAATGCGGAACGCCTATTCTCGCAAACAGCAGCCTAAGGTAATCATTGATCTCGGTAACGGTACCGACAGTGGATCTCGGATTGCTGGATGTGCTCTTTTGGTCTATCGAGACGGCCGGTGAAAGCCCCTCGATGTAATCAACATCGGGTTTGTCCATTTGTCCGAGAAATTGCCTTGCATATGATGACAGGGATTCAACATACCTTCTCTGTCCCTCGGCAAAAATGGTTTCAAATGCTAATGATGATTTTCCCGAACCGGACAGTCCGGTAAATACAATAAGCTCATCCCTCGGCAAAACAAGATCAATATTCTTCAAATTATTCTCTCTTGCGCCTTTTATTGTAATACAGTTTTTCATCTTAAACCTGATTATTTCCTTGTTCTTCCTCTTGCCTTTCGGCGGCTTCCGGGAGTTCCCGGCTTTGCAGAAGATGCTGATTTTTCTCCGCTTATGCCCCTTAATGAATAAATCTCGTCTCTTAGCTTTGCAGCTTGCTCAAATTCAAGCTCCATTGCCGCCTGATTCATCTGTTCACTGAGCATTTCAATCTTGGCATTAAGCTCATCATCGCTCATTCCGCTTGATGCATCCTTGACTCCCGAGGATATTTCGAGAATACCGTGAACGGCCTTCTTTATGCTCTGAGGCGTTATTCCGTTAGCCTCGTTGTATGCTATTTGCTTTGCCCTGCGTCGCTCGGTCTCATAGATAGCACGCTGCATGGAATCGGTGATCGTATCGGCATACATTATGACGTAACTGTCAGCGTTTCTTGCAGCCCTGCCAACGGTCTGGATAAGCGAAGTCGTGCTGCGGAGGAAACCCTCCTTATCTGCATCGAGTATTGCAACAAGACCGACTTCGGGGATATCCAAGCCTTCGCGAAGAAGGTTTATTCCGACCAATACATCGAATTCACCGAGTCTGAGGTCTCGAATAATCTCCATTCGCTCAATCGTTTCTATATCGGAATGCATGTATCGGACGCGGATGCCGATCGAATCCAAATGCTCTGTCAGCATCTCCGCCATGCGCTTTGTCAGCGTCGTTGCAAGCACTCTGTAACCCTTTTGAGCAGTTTTCCTGATCTCACTTATAAGGTCATCTATCTGACCCGTTACAGGCCTCACATAGATCTTCGGATCAACCAATCCTGTCGGTCGGATTATTTGTTCGGCAATGTCCTTCGCTCTTGAGAGCTCGTATTCCGCAGGGGTTGCGCTGACACATATAAGCTGCCTGATCCTTGATTCGAATTCTGAAAACTGAAGCGGTCTGTTATCAAACGCGCTCGGAATTCTGAATCCGTATTCAACGAGCTCAGTCTTTCTCGCTCTGTCACCGTTATACATAGCACGAATCTGCGGGATCGTAACATGTGACTCATCAATTATTGTAAGAAAGTCATCTTTGAAATAATCTATGAGCGTAAACGGGGGCTGTCCGGGTTTTCTTCCGTCAAAATACCTCGAGTAGTTCTCAACGCCTTGACAGTACCCAATCTCCCTCATCATTTCCATATCGTATCGAGTACGCTGCTCAAGTCTTTGTGCTTCGACGAGCTTATTCATGCCTTTTAGCTCATCAACCCGCTCAATCATATCCTTCTCAATCTCTTCGAGAGCCTTCTCTATAGCTTCCTTGCTTGTTGCATAGTGCGTAGCAGGAAAAATTACTGCATGGGATAGAGAGTTCAAAGGTACTCCCGTGACAACATTGATTTCGCTTATCGCATCAACTTCGTCACCGAAGAATTCAACGCGAATGGCTTTATCCGCAAGATTCATCGGGAAAATTTCGATGACATCCCCACGAACTCTGAAATTGCCGCGTTCAAAAGCAAAATCATTGCGCTGATACTGAATATCAACGAGCTTGCGCATCAGGTCTTCGCGTATGTATGTCATTCCTTTCCGGATTGAAATACTCATTCGCATATAGTCTTCAGGGCTTCCCAAAGCATATATGCAGGATACCGAAGCGACAATGATCACGTCTTTGCGCTCGTTCAGCGAACAGGTCGCGCTGTGCCGAAGCCTGTCTATCTCATCGTTTATATCAGCAGTTTTCTCGATATAAGTATCTGAAGAAGCGATGTACGCCTCAGGCTGATAATAATCGTAGTATGACACGAAGTACTCCACAGCATTGTTCGGAAAAAACTCACGGAATTCGGAACAAAGCTGCGCTGCCAGCGTCTTATTGTGTGCAATCACAAGCGTCGGCTTCTGCACTCTCTCAATGACTTTCGCCATTGTATAGGTCTTGCCCGACCCTGTGACGCCCAGAAGCACCTGAACATCATCACCGTTCTTGACGCCGTTAGCAAGAATATTGATAGCCTGGGGCTGATCGCCCTGCGGTTCAAACGGTGATACTACTTTGAAATCCGGCATTGTCCTATCCTTTCAGCTGGTGAAATACATCCACATACATTTCTATTATAGCATAGAAAAAAGTCAAACGGAATAGCTTTTCAGGTATTTTGCGAAATTTAACATGGAATTATGTGGCGCATTTGTCATGAGTTTACGATTGCCGAGCTTGTCCTGATTTGTTATTATGTTTTCATCAAAAGGAGGACCTAAAAAATGAAAATAATGTTTGTTATTTATGCCGGACTGATTCCGATCGTGCCTTTGATAGGCCTTGAGATCTATCGAGCCAAAAAGAACAAAAAGAAAGCTATTATATGTGCCGGGTTGTTTGTCATGCAGGTGCTTATTTCAACTGTCAGCATAATAGCTTATTTATAAAAGCGGCCGAAGCTATCTCTCCGGCCGCTTAATTTGAAATTCGTATTGGATCAAAGCTTTCTCGATCCGTCCATAGGATGTTTCTTAAAGTAGAACCGATACAGCGCTTGTCCGATTGCAACACACAGAATAACTGAAGTTGCCGCTTCGATAAGCCCGTTAAATGTAACTACTCCCAGCATTGTGGTAAGTAAAGCCTTAGTATTTTCAAGCGCAAACTGCTCAATACAGGCTTCCCTCGCAAAAAGGAAGAACGCACCAAGGAAAAGTACCGTATTAGTCAGCGTTCCGACAAAGGCTGATATGCCCATAGCGAGAGCCTTGGATTTATCAAAACGCTTGAATAGGTTTTTGAACAGATCAAAGCATGCACGGGTAGATATGCCCATCAGTATCCTTGGTATGAGCAGACAAACAGCCATCAGAATCAATGGCATTATGCCTTTTGAGCTCAGAATGATCGCAGCAAAAGCATCGGGCTGAATAAAGCAATTTATGATACTGGTTATTCCAAATACGGCACCGAAGATAATGCCGCCCTTGTATCCGAGAAAATAAGATGCAAGAATCACGGGGACCTGAATAATCACAATAGCAGCAAAGGGCGTTGGGATAAACCCGAGTCCCGGAACGAGCCCCATTACAAGCATTATTGCAAGAAACAGAGCATAAACGGTCAGCTTCTGAGTGTTGTTTGTTCTCATTAGCTATTTCCTCCATAACTGATTTTTAATCTCATGCATTTTGAGAGCGAAAATATTATAATCACTTTTCACACATTTGGCAACACGAAAATAAAGATTATATTTGTCGCTGCAAACGTCGTTCTACGTATATCATCTATCTTCATTTTTGTTGCAATATATTAACAAAAAAGACTTTAATTCATGCTGAGTTTAAACTATAATGGTATTGTCCAATGAAGGAAGCTAATGCCGGATAAGTGTCCTGCTTTAGTTCTGAACATATGCATATTAAAGATAGACTCGAAGGAGGAAGAAAATGAAAAAACTTTTGCTCGGCAATGAAGCCATCGCAAGAGGTGTTTATGAAGCAGGTGTGCGCGTATCAAGCGCATATCCCGGAACTCCCAGCACCGAGATCAACGAGACCATTGCTACGTATCCTGAAATCTATTCCGAATGGGCGCCTAATGAAAAGGTTGCAGTTGAAGTCGCTCTCGGTGCAGCAGTCAGTGGTGCGCGCAGCTTTGCCTGCATGAAGCATGTCGGACTCAATGTTGCAGCAGACCCGTATTATACCGCCAGCTATACCGGAGTCAATGCAGGTATGGTCATAGTTGTTGCTGATGATCCGGGTATGCATTCATCACAGGATGAACAGGACACTCGAATGATAGCCAAGAGTGCGCACACTCCCTGTATCGAACCTTCCAACAGCCAGGAATGTAAGGATTTTATTAAAGCAGCATACGAGATCAGCGAAGAGTATGATACTCCGGTTATAGTCCGTATCACCACCCGTGTTGCACATGCGAGAACGCTTGTTGAAATCGGTGAGAGAGACGAATTGCCTCTTCGCGAGTATAAGCGAGATATTAAAAAGTTCGTATCCATGCCTGCCAATATGATCGGCCGTCATGTATATGTTGAAGAACGCGAAAGAAAGCTTACAGAGGCTGCTTCAGGTCTTTCAATTAACAGAATTGAGTGGGCTGATAAGAAAGTCGGCGTCATAACTTCAGGTGCAGCTTACAATTATGTTAAAGAAGCAATGCCCACCGCTTCCGTCCTGAAGCTCGGACTTGTCTATCCCCTTCCCCGCAGGATGATCGAAGAATTCGCGCAGCAGGTCGAAACCCTTTACGTCATTGAGGATATGGAGCCCTTCTTTGAAGAAACCATCAAAGCTTGGGGAATCCCCTGCAGCGGTAAGGATAGAACAGGAGTTCAGGGCGAGCTGTTCGCACGCAAGATTTCTGCTAAGTTCTGTGATGACGATGAGCCTGGCCCGATGAATACTCCGGGTATCCCCAATCGTCCTCCCGTGCTCTGCCCCGGCTGTCCTCACAGAGGTCTATACTATGTTCTCGGGAAGCTTAAGCTCACAGTATGCTCCGACATCGGATGCTATACGCTCGGCGCACTTCCTCCACTCAGCGGCGTTGACACCTGTGTATGCATGGGTGCATCCATTGGTATGGCACACGGCATGGAAAAGGCTCGAGGAACCGAACAGGCAAAAAAGACCGTTGCAGTTCTTGGTGATTCGACCTTCTGCCATAGCGGTTTGACCGGTCTTCTCAATATGGCATATAACCGTTCTGTCGGAACCGTGATTATTGCCGATAACTCCATCACCGGCATGACCGGGCATCAGAACAATCCTGCTAACGGGCTTGATATTCACGGTGAACCCACGACCCAGCTTGACATCGTTAAGCTCTGCGAATCAATGGGCGTTGCAAGCGTCCGCATTGTTGATCCCTTTGATGTAAAAGAGCTTGAAAAGGTACTTCGTGAAGAAACCGCAAGGGACGGCCTTTCCGTCGTTATTTCCCGCAGACCCTGCGCGCTTATCGTCAAACAGCCCGGTATCCCCTTTATCAGCGATCCCGATAAATGCAAAAACTGCGGCATGTGTATGAAGATAGGATGTCCTGCTATCCGCAAGACCGAAACCGGAGTCGCGATTGATCCCACCCAATGCGTAGGCTGCGGTCTTTGCCAGCAGCTCTGTCCTTTCGGAGCGCTCCATACTGAGAAATAAGGAGGAAACAGCTATGTATAATATCGTTATCGTGGGTGTCGGCGGTCAGGGAACGCTTCTCGCAAGCAAGATCATCGGCCAGCTCGCAATGAACAACGGATATGACGTGCGAGTCAGCGAAGTTCACGGCATGAGCCAGCGCGGCGGCAGTGTTGTCACATATGTTCGTATCAGCAACGACGAGCCCCTCTATTCTTCCATCGTTGAGCAGGGTCA
>SAMEA3663246__coassemble_234_pt1 | contig 19068 bp, 15 predicted proteins | sample SAMEA3663246__metabat2_low_PE_017 | metagenome-assembled genome bin SAMEA3663246 (sample SAMEA3663246) | pig gut metagenome | biome: pig gut; feature: pig-associated habitat; material: faeces | place: China | collected 2013
TCTTCAAGCTCTGCAAGGTAATCTGCCATTGCTTCGTAATTATCGTTGCCGAAGGCGGCGCCGATAGTGCCGTAAACGTCGATATGGAATATGGGATTATAGCTCTCATCCTTGCGCAGCGCGATAACACGGTCGCGGAGCCATTCGACATACTGCTTGAGCAGCTCGCCATGCTCGCCGAGCTTGGTCTTGACGTTGTTTATGAGCGCATGCGGCAGAACCTGTGCGCCCTTGATAATCATCTTATCGGCATTGGTATAGCGATCATCACCGGACTGGGTGAAGATATCGAGGGGTTCATCGGTGATGGTGCAGCCGTATTCGTCCGCAACGACCTCGCACATCATGCGCTTGGTGGATTTTGCAACTGCATCGAGGATCGCTTGGGTAACGCCGTAGCGGATAGCGGTATGAAGACGCTTGCCGTCAACGGTGATGGCTTCAACCATTTCGGAAAGGCCCTTGAAGCTGTCAGCCTCTTTGCCGACGAGCTCGGGCTTTATATACTTTTCGATAACGGGTATGAAGTCCTCAGCGAGGAAAAGGGGATCGCGTCCGCCGGCACCGCTGTACTGAACGGCTGCGCAGTCGCCGTATGCGACCTGACCGTCCTCCAGCACGAGCATGACGGAAATGGATTCGCCTGCCTGGCGAACGGAATGGAAGCCCTCGGTCACGGTCTCGCCGATATAGGTGAAGCCGTCCGACCTTGCTCCGCCCTTAATAGCACGCTGATCATCGAAATAGAAGCCGGTGCGGCCCGGTGAACAGATCAAATCAACAATCTTCATAATGAATATCCTTTCTTATATAACACCAAAGAATTAACTTGATTCATCAGGAATTGCGAAGTCCCTTGGGACGGCCTACAAGCCTGCCCTTGCTGATGGCATAGACATCATCAATGACCATCTGGAAGGATGCGTTGCGCTTCTCGGCTTTCGCTCTCTCATCTATCTTTGCCCTGTTAAAATCCTTCATATCGGCATCGAAGGGCAGGTTGCCGAAATTCAGGATACGGACTGCGCCGTCATTATCGCGCGCAGGAAGCAGCTTGCCGGCATTGAACCTTGAGGGTGCAAAGGGAATATCGAGCGCGCCTGCCATGACGGCACGGACGGTTCCGACTGCGATATCGCCTCCGCCGAGCTCGAAGCACTTATCGACGATGCAGCGGGTCTCACGGCGAATAACTTCCTTTTCAAGCTCCAGGTTTGCAGCGGTGCAGACCTGATCGGCAAGCATATTGATGACCTGCTTGGTACACCTGAGTCCCTGAGCATTGGCTTCCATTGTGGGAACGCCGACCGCCTCATGGGGAGTCTTTACGATAACCTTAGTCGCTTTGGAGAGTGCTGCGGTTGCGCTGCCCCAGCTTATAACGCCGAATGCCTTTGCTTCATCCTGTGGGAAACCGCCCATCCACTGGTGGAATACGGTTGTGATGACAGCATCGCCGTAGCCGTACTTCTGCATGTACTCGTTGGTAAGCTCATCAAGAGTACGGATAGCCGCGACATCCTGAACGAGATTTCCGCACTGACCGTAGCCGACGGTGATATTGCGAACGCCCTGCTCCGCGGCAAGAAGCGCCTCGATAATGGCGACTGCATTGGAGATGCAGGGAGGAACAAGAGTCCCGGTGAGGGGGCCGTAGGGTTCGCGGTTGATGGAAACGCCTGCTTCCTCATAGATGCCGGTCAGCCTATCGACATACTGCCAATCGCTGATAGTCTTCTCCATGGGGACGTTCTTGGCGTAGGGAAGGTTATAGGAGATACCGCCGCCCTCGTAGCTGGTGAAACCGCCGGCATAGCAAATCTCGGTAAGGAGCCTTGCATCGGGAGTGCCGTGGCGGACCTGGAGCGGAGTATCGAGTGCGTTTACGACCTGGCGGCAGCCCGAAACGCCGTGGTTGACTGCCGGAAAGCCGTTGAGCATCGAGCGGCGTTCCTTCATGGATTCGCGGATGCCGTTCTCCGCCTCCTCGTAGCGGTTCTGACGGGTATAGCTGTCGATGGTGGTCGGCAGCAGATCCGCTTCGCCCTTATCCTGCAAATAGGTCAGAAGCTCAATATGCTCGTGGATAAGAGCAACGCCTGCGCGGGGCTGAATGAGCGTTGTGCCGCTGTTTTTTGCGTTGATGAGCTTCTTGGAGAATATCTTGTGCTCCGGCAAGCTCTTATGAAATGCCACTGCCTCATCAAAATCAACATCCTTGCCCGTGGGCCACTGCTGCAGGACTTCTTTTTGAGTCTTATAAAATTCATCGTTGCTGATGCGCTTATTCTGCAAAGCCATTGTTAATTAACTCCTCTTTCATTATGGTGAGTGCTGCTTCGGGGTAATGCTCACTGAGCAGGCCCATTGCCGCGATGATGTATTTTCTGTCAACGAGCACATTTGCTCTCATTGGTTTCAGTGATGTCGGGTTATTTTTATCGTAGAGCGCATACGAGGCTATCTCCCTTGTATGCTCGGTATGGATGAGCGAACCGCCCGTAATGACTATCTGACGGATATTCTTGAGGTTCTTACCCGTCTGCACATAGGTCGTACCGAGCATGGAGTAGGTTTCTTCAATGCTTCCGGCATGCCTTGTGACGGCAATACGCACCGCCATCGAAGCGAGCGCTTCATCGAGCGCAAGCGTTTCCGCGCTGTCCGGTATCATATCGGTATGCTTTGAAAGCATATCAACAAGCTCCGCCGTGCGTTCCCTGCTGAGCCCTGCCATACCGGCTATCTTGTCGATGCCTGCGCTGTCCACTATGCCGTGGATGCTGTAGCGCATACCGATGTCCCCTTCGACGGTACGCTTTATATGCGGTTCGGGAATGCCCTTGAGCAATGTCCTCGGGTCATCCGGCATACCGTCCGATACGGAATAGATATCCGTCGTCGCGCCGCCGACATCAACGGCGATGAGCTCACCTATGCCGCTCTGCTTCTCCGTACCTTCGCTTAGGAGCTTAATCGCCGCCATGACCGCCGAAGGTGTCGGCATCATGATTCCCGAAATTAGCTCGGAGGCCTTGGTAATCCCCTTTGCTCTTATGATGTTTTTAAGGAATACCTCGCGGATAACCTTCTGAACGGGGCCTATATTCAGCACTCCGAATTTCGGCATGACGTTCTCGCAGACATGGACCTCTTTTTCCGCAAGAATCTTCCTGCATTTATAGACGGCATTTCTGTTGCCTGCGATAATAATGGGGAAATCGCGGTCAATGCCCGCAAGCACCTCGGCATTGTGAATGATGCATGCGGAGTTTCCGCCGTCGGTACCGCCGACGAGCAGAAAAATATCGGGATTTATCCTCTTTATCTCCTCCGCGTCATCCTCATTTAGCTCAAACGCATAGGTTTTAAGTACCTTTGCGCCTGCGCCGAGGCTCGCACACTTGGCAGCCTCCGAGGTAAGCTCGGGAACCAGGCCGCTCGAAAGCATACGAAGACCGCCCGCAGCACTTGATGCGGCGTAGCGTTCTTTGAATTCGAGCTTCCCCGTCACCTTTTCAAGTTTCTTGAGTGCGTCGTTTAAGCCGTTGTTGATATCGGTCTGAACGGTGGTATAGGATGCGGCAGTACCGATAAGCTTACCCTCGTCTGCATCGACGGCGGTGACCTTGGTATATGTGCTGCCGAAATCTATCAGCAATACGGGTCTCATACGCAATACTCCTACTCATTTGCCGCAGTCCGGCTGTTAGTCCTCAATATGCAGATCTTTCTTCAAGCAGTCGATATCGACCTCGGGAGGGGTTCCCGGGGGGAATGAACGGTCAAAGCCCATTGCCTTGAACCGCTTCTCCACCTCGTCGAAGGGCTGCTTGCCGATAACGATATTGCCTCCGACATAGAGAAGGATATTGGTAAGGCCTGCTTCATCGCATTTTTCGCGAAGTCCGCGGCAATCAAGCTCGCCCTGCCCATAGAGGGAGGAAACGAGGATGGCATCGGCATTGGTCTCAATAGCTGCGTTGATGAATTCTTCCTGCGAAACCATTACACCGAGATTTACGACGTTGAAGCCGGCATCGGTGAATGCGTGATAGAGTATCTGGTTGCCGACAGCGTGCACATCGGCGCCGATAACGCCGATAACAAGAGTCTTCTTCTCCATGATATACCTCCTTGATAATCTCAAAACAAGGTTGCAAATCCTTTTCAGGGTACGCAAAAAATATGCCTATTAGCGGTAAAATCATATTCTTTTATTATTCAAATGTCAATGCCGGCAGGTCATGATATTGAATATATTTATTAAAAAAATACCGGTGTTCCCAACCGGTATTTTTCTGATTTAGTCGTATGGTTTTTCTCCGCTTATCAATGCGCGAATTGGCTCTCGTACAGTTCTTTATAAAAGCCTCCGAGCTTCAGCAGCTCCCTGTGAGTTCCTTTTTCGACGATCCTTCCATCGCGCATAACGAGGATCATATCCGCCTCGCGTATCGTCGAAAGCCTGTGGGCAACGATGAAGGTCGTCCTACCCTTCATCAGCTTGCTGAAAGCATCCTGAACCTGTATTTCGGTACGGGTATCAATCGAGGATGTCGCTTCATCGAGTATCAGCATCGGAGGACGGGTCAGCATGACGCGCGCTATGCACAGAAGCTGTTTCTGCCCCTGGGACAGGCTTCCGCCGGACTCGCCTATCACGGTGTCGTAAGCCTTTGGCAAACGCTTGATGAATTCGTGGGCATGGGAGGCTTTAGCGGCGGCGATGATCTCCTCTTCGCTTGCATCGGGTCTACCCATTGAGATATTTTCCCTTATAGTACCGGCCTTGAGCCATGTATCCTGAAGCACCATGCCGAAATTCTTGCGCAGCTCCGAGCGCGCGACCTTTGTTGTATCCGTGCCGCCGACGAGTATCCTGCCGTCATCGGGATCATAAAAGCGCATGAGAAGGTTTATGAGCGTAGTCTTGCCGCAGCCGGTCGGGCCGACGATCGCAATCAGCTTTCCGCTCTTTACGTTCATATTAAAGTCCTTGATAAGCTCCTGCTCGGGATTATATGAGAAGCTGACATTTTCGAAGCATACATCATTCGAGCCCTGCCCGATATGCTCAGTACATTCTTCATCCGGGGACTGCTCGGGTTCCTCTATGAGTTCAAAAAGCCTTGCCGCGCAGGCGAGCGCATTTTGCAGCTCGGCAAGCACATCGGTAATCTCGTTAAAGGGCTTTGTGTACTGGTTGGCATAGCTTAGCAGTGCCGTAAGTCCGCCGACCGTGATGCCACCTGCTATCGCGGTGAGCGCGCCGACGACGCCAATGCCCGCATAAGCAATTGCATTTACAAACCGTGTGCTGGGATTGGTGAGCGCGGAATAAAAGAGCGCACGGACGGAGCAAACCCTAAGCCTTTCGCTGATCTCGTCAAAACGCTCCTGAGTGCTTTCCTCACATTCGAATGCCTGCACGACCTTCTGCCCGTTCATCAGCTCCTCTATGAATGCAGTCTGCTCTCCCCTTGTCGAGCTCTGAACCTTGAACATCGAATAGGTATGCTTGGTAATGAGGTTAGCGGCAATGAGCGAAAGCGGAGTGACCGCGATTATGACGAGAGCAACGAGCGGATTAACGCTCAGCATAAATCCGAGCGCGCCGAGTATCGTCAGTATACCCGTAAAGAAATGGGTGAAGCCGAGGAGCAGACCGTCCGCAACGTGTTCGACATCCGAAATCATGCGGCTGACCGTATCTCCCGTAGCGTGCGAATCGAGGTACGAAAGCGGCAGCTTCTGAATATGCCTGAAAGCTTCGTCACGAATATCACGGGTTATCCCATAGGTCATGCGGTTGCTGCAAAGGCCCATCAGGTACTGCGCAAGCGCCGATACTCCGACGCTCAGGCCGATGAACAGAAGGTATTTTGATATAGTTGCAAAATCGACATTTCCGGTAGTCTTAATGCAGTCCACAGCGTCGCCGATTAGCAGCGGTATCATCAGATTCGCAGCAACGGAGACCACTGCCGATATCAGCGAAATTATGAAGTAATGCAGGTATCTTTTTCCCTTGGCGATTATCTTTTTAAGGGTCGCGCGCCTGTTGAGATCGTTCTTTTTCATGCTGCACCTCCCTCGCTGCTGAACTGGGAATCGAAGATCTCGCGATAGACGGAGCAGGAATTCAGAAGCTCCTCGTGCCTGCCGGTCGCAATCAGATGTCCGTCGTTCATGACGAGTATTTTATCGGCATAGAGCATTGATGCGGCTCTCTGCGACACGATGAATGTCGTCGGAGGATTCTCCGTATTCATTATCGCCATGCGCAGCTTTGCATCGGTGGCATAATCGAGCGCTGATGCGCTGTCATCAAGAATGAGTATCTCGGGGTTTTTGAGAAGCGCCCTTGCAATGGTAAGCCTCTGCTTCTGACCGCCCGAAAGATTTCTTCCGCCCTGCTCGACCTCTGCGTCAAGGCCTTCGGGACGGGAATCCACGATATCGAGTGCCTGCGCTTTTTTAAGGGCTTCGCGCATCATGCTTTCATCGGCATCGGGGTTGCCCATGAGGAGATTGGAACGTATGCTGCCCTTGAACAGCTCGGCCTTCTGAGGAACAATGCCGATTCTTTTCATGAGCGCGTGGGGTTCAAAGCTGTTCACTTCGACATCATCCACCTTGATGCTGCCCGAATCCGCGGTATAAAAGCCGGGAATGAGGTTCACTATCGAGGATTTGCCCGAGCCCGTACCTCCGATTATGCCGATGGTCTCTCCGGGGGCTGCGGTAAAGCTGATATTCTCAACGGCAGGCGCGCCGCCGAGCTTATAGGTAAAGGTAACATTACTGAATTCCACGCTGCCCTTGGGTGCATTCGCTTTGGGGAGAGCCGTACCCGAGAGCTTGGTCGATTCGGTATTCAGCAGCTTTGCAACACGTTTTCCGCTTGCGGCCGCCTTAGCTACGATGATTATCAGCCTTGCCATCTTGACGAGCTCAACGAGGATCTGGCTCATGAGGTTATAGAGCGCCACGACCTGACCCTGGGTAAGGCTGCCGATATTTACTTTAATTGCGCCCGTCCAAATAAGTATCATTATAGCGGCATTGACGGCAATGAGAGTCAGAGGGTTCAGAAGCTCGGATACCCTGCCGACTTTGAGCTCAAGCGCTGTGAGCTTTTTATTTCTGCGTTCAAACTCGGCTTCCTCCTCATCCTCGGCGGTGAACGCGCGAAGCACGCGCACGCCGGCAAGGTTCTCACGAGTCTTTTCCGTCACCTTATCAAGGCCCTGACGTACCTTTGTGTGCATGGGGATTGTGGATACCATTATGCCGAGCACTATGATGCAGAGAAGCGCAATGACGCCGAGGAAGATGAGGGCGCATTCCGTATCTATCGTAAATGCAACGACCATTGCGCCGAACACAACAAAGGGCGAACGCAGCAGAAGGCGCAGTATCTTATTGACTCCGAGCTCCGCCTGGTTGATGTCGCTCGTCATCCTCGTCATGAGCGTGGAGGTGCCTGCGGCATCGAAATCCGAGAAGGAAAGGCTATGAATCTTCCTCAGCACCGCGCTCCTCAGCTCGGTTGAAAAGCCTATCGCAGCCTTTGCGGCAAAATACTGTGCAATGCTTGCGGCAATGAAGCCGGCAACGGCAATAGCTGCAAGCAAAAGCCCCATCTTAAGGATATAGGGCTTATCCCCCATGCCGATGCCGCGATCTATGATAGCCGCCATCACGAGCGGAACTATCAATTCGAGTATCGCTTCAAACTGCTTGAAAAGGGGCGCAAGGATGCATTCCTTGATGTAGTTTTTCAGGTAGACTGCAAGTGTTTTCATCGTTTTTTCTTTCTTTTCGCGTAAAATCCGCACCGAAAGCCTTCCGGTGCGGTGATATTTAGCAGTGTTATTTTATCTCAGCCAGGCAATGCTGATATCCGAATTGATGCTGTCCGTTCCGTAGATGACTACGAATTCATCTATGCCGTATTGTTCTGCAAGCTCCGAAGGAGTATCCTTTATGCCGGCATAGTACCTCGTATCGACCATAACGATACGGCTGTAATGCCTTGCAAGGAAGGGAACGATTGCATTTCCGTAGCTGTCCTTCAGCACAAGCAGGGTTCTATCCTGCTCCGCATTGGGATTTTCTATTACGGTGAGCCCGTGGTTGCTGTACAGATAGCAGGCGTAGCGATCGACATAGCTTTCCTCGAGGCAGCTTTCATCGAGCATGCCCATGTAATTGCTCTCGTTCGTTCCGTCAAAGACAGAAACGGATATTTCGCTGTCCCCATCCTTCTCCCATATTTCCATGGTATCGGGAGAAGTGAGCATAAGTCCGCTCGTACCGTAGACGGTGCCGTAAAAATCAAAGCTGCGCTTTGTGAATTCCTCCTCGGCAAAGGGCGTAAGTCCCAGCCTTTCGCAGAGCGCTCGGTACACGGTATAGCTGCCCTTCATGGTCAGGTGGTGATCGGTGCGGTAATACATCGAGCCGATATCTCCCGTACCGGTGAAAAGCTCCTCAATATCAATGCCGTCCGCCGTGCAGGTATCGAAGAATATCGAGAGCATCTCCCTATCGTGGTATTCAAGGCGCAGTTTCGGAAGGGAATCCGTCATTACAGAACCGGCTGACGGAATTATAACAAGCTCCGCATCAAGACCGCTTTTCTCGATAAACTCCTCAATCTTCGAGGCGTTTTTATTGATGCTGCTCTCATCGACCTGTGTCGGAGCATTGAAAAGCCTGTCTTCATCGCCCATTATCACGCTTTCAACGGCATTCTTGCCGAAGTAATGGTTCATATACGCATAGCTTGCGACGAAGAAATTGCGCAGGGGAAAGTGATCCTCAAGCCAGGTATCGACTTCCTTGCCGAAATTGCCGGAAGCAATATTCTCAAGGGTTATAGTGGGGGCCTTTGCGAGCAAGCGGCGCTCATTTGGGCTCAGCTCCCCCTCGTGCTTCGGGAGGAAGCAGAGCAGCAGGAAAAATACCGCTATTGTGCCTACAAAAGCGATTATGAGCGCGAGGTGCGATGCCCTGACCTTTTTTTCTTTTTTACTTAGTGAGTTCATTCAGTAAATTCAGTGCAGCGGCATTATCGGCGGAGATGATGAGGAAAACATACTCGCCATCGACCCTGTTGATGCAGTCATTGAGCTTTGCAACCTGCTCGGGGCCGTAATTGGCATAGTCATGGATATAGGCTTCAACGCGCTTTGCGAGATATTCATCCCTTATCTTTTCGGCGCTTGCATTATCGACAGCCTTTATGACTATAACGGTCTCGGGAGTGGATGAACAGATCGCCGCGGTTCCCATGTAATTGCCGTTTTCATCCTTTGCGATGAGGTTTCCGTCGATCTCGAAGAGCTGGGTCAGACCAAACTCGGGATCAATGATCTCGGGTTTCTCTTCAAAAGAGCAGCCATCAATAAGCGCCTGCGCTGTTTCGGCATGGTTGATAGCCTTGGGGGCAGGTGAATTCTCTTCCGTTCCGCCGCAGGCAATGGCGGCAAAGGCAAGGATGAGTGCGAAAAGCAGTATTGCAAGTCTTTTTGCGATTTTCATTGGTATTCCTCCGAATAAGTATTTGTTTTTTTACTGCTGATTACCCCTGACGGCCTGCATAACGGTCAGGCAGATGAAATCCGCCCAGGCCTTGGAGTATTTCATGTTGAGGTGCATCCCGTCGCTCGATGCTTCATCCGGCAGATCGCCGTCAGCGGTCAGCATCACGTCGGGAACGCGGATATAATAGCAGTTCTTTGTAAGAGCAAGCTGCTCTATCTGCTCATTATACATGCGGATACGGTCGTTATTGGCTCCCGTCTCACCGCCCTTGTCGCTCTGAGCCTTCGAAAACGGCGGGAGCCCGGTCAGGAAAACAACGGCATTGGGCTGTTTCGCCCTGACATCATCTATGAACTGGGAATAATGGCTGATGAACGAGGTGAGCGAGGGCCACCCTAATTCATTCTGCCCGAACATGAGAATTGCTATCTCATAATCACCCGAATCCAGCTCACAGGGCTCCGACATATTTATTATAGGAAGAGTCCCGTTTGTCGCAGGCTGTGAATAAACCGAAAGGATATTGAGCCCGACCTTGGTGAAGAAAGTGCCGTGGGTGATGACTCCGTAGCGGTAGAGCCCCTCAAAAATCGAATTACCGACGAATACGCTGTTGTCAAAGACCGAATAATCGGGCTCGGGCTCGGGCGTATATCCCGGTATCACAGTATCACCGGGCGTCGCTGTCGGCGTCGGATCGGGCGTCGGTGCAACGGTGTTTATAGGAGGATCTGTTGAGGTCACTCCCGTGGGCACCGGTGCGGTTGTCCCGGGAGTTCCGTTAGGATCCGAGGCCGTACCCGTGGGGAGCTCCGGAGAAGGCGAATTGTGAATATCTATATCCACATTCTGCCTGCCTTCATTCACCTTTGCATAGATAACGAGCGCAGTGACAACAACGAGCGCGATGCCGACTATCACCCATGCAGCCTTTGCAACGATGCCGAGGCCGTCCCCTCTTCTCCTTCTTCTGCGTGTATCAAAATTGTGCATTTTTACGTTTCCTTATTGCTGAAATAGCGGCTTATGCTTGTATTCCGCATAATTCCATGATTATTATAACAACAAATGGGATATATTACAAGTCCCGAAGCGGGTCCCCGATATTTTCCCTTTCGGATGCAGCCTTTGCGAAAAACAGCGTAACCACCGATATTTTTTCGTCCCTTCGCTATCTTTCCGGCGAGTTTTTCCCCAATTGCTTCCTGTGACAAATTTGTTAAATTTCGTTCTTTGTCGATAATTGTATTATTTGCGCGCCGAGGTCAAATAATAATCAAAAACCGCGCGCGGATTTTTACTCTTTATTCGGAGGCCAACCGATTTCTATCGGGAATAACTATGCTGACTTTATTTATTCGTTCAATAATAATCTATATTTTCATGTTCGCTGTCATACGCCTTATGGGCAAGCGGCAGCTTAGCGATATGCAGCCGTTCGATCTCGTGGTGACCCTTCTTATCGCGAACCTCGCATCAGTCCCCACGTCCGACCCATCAGTACCGCTCGTATACGGCGTCGTGACAATTCTCGGGCTTTTCATCATGCAGCGGCTTGTTGCCTTTATTTCGCTCAAAAGCGAAAAGATGCGCAAGATCATCTGCGGTGATCCCCTTGTTGTCATATCAAAGGGGCTTGTTCGCGAGGACGTGATGAAGGCAGCCAATTACACCCTTAATGATCTTGCCGAGCAGCTGCGTGATAAGGATGTTTTCTCGTTTTCAAATGTCGAATACGCTATCCTCGAAACCAACGGCAGTCTCAGCGTTCTGCTCAAATCTCAGTACCAGACGCCCACTATGGAAAGCCTGAACCTTCCTTTGGAGAAAGCAAGGCCTGCCCTTCTCATCGTGACGGACGGCAAGCTGCATCGGGACGCGCTTCAGCGGTCCGGGCTCGATGAGATAGGTTTCAAACGCATAATCGCCGGCATGGGCTTCCCGAACATAAAGGAAATACTCTTTGCTTCACTGGACGGCAGCGGCTTGCTGCATGTTCAGGCGAAGCTCAAACGCAATAAAAAGACCGAATTTGCATTTTACAAGGTGGAGGGTTATTGATGAAACAGGATCTTATGAAACAAAAGAATGACAAAAAACTTCGTTCACAGTCGATCTGGACCGTTGTGAGCCTTGTGGTTGCTTTCCTGCTGCTGGCATTTCTTTTTCTGATGTCAAGGATGTATCTGCATAAGCTCGAACGGCAGATAGATCCCCTGCTGTCAGATATGGAGGAGGCCGCGCTCGCAAGCGATTATACTAAGCTGAGCGTGCATGCCGGCGAGGTGCTCGGCATACTTGAAGATGCCGAGAATACGCTGCAGCTCTTTGCGAGCCACTATGATATCGAAAATATGATGAATTCAGCAAAGCTGCTCGTGCTCGTCGGCGATGCCGGCGGTGACTGCGACACCTTTGAATACCTTGATAAAATAACAAATATTCGAAGCTGGATATGCTTTTTCCGCGAAAACAACCGCCTGACCCCGGGCATAGTCTTTTAGGAGCGAACAATCGGATAATTCCGCCTTTTTTCCGTACAGGAAACAACCTATCGCGATTTTTTTGTTCTTCATGCAGGAAAAACGGAATTTTCATCGAATAGTATAATTACTTAAAAGTATGCACATGAAGGAGGGCGCAATATGGCATATCCCGAGCGGTGGCTCAGTGAGCTTATGGCGAGGAATGATATTGTTTCCGTCATATCGGAATACACGCGCCTTTCGAGCAGAGGCGGCAGAATGTGGGGGCTCTGTCCCTTTCATCCCGAGCGCGATCCCTCCTTCAGCGTTTCGCCGGATAAGCAGCTTTTCCACTGCTTCAGCTGTAAAGCAGGCGGAAGCGTGATCCAGTTCATCGAGCAGGCGGAGAATCTATCCTACCACGATGCTATACGGTTTCTTGCCCAGCGCGTGGGGATGGACATGCCCAACGAGGTGGATGATGAAAGGCTCCGCGCGGAAAAGGCAAGGCGCGACAGGCTGTATAATGCTAACCGCGAGGCAGCCCTTTTCTACCATAAGGCTCTGCTTTCCGATATTGGTGCGGATGCAAGGAAATACCTTATCGGAAGGGGCATCGACGGCAGCACAGCAGTAAAATTCGGGCTCGGTTACTCTCCGAATGACTGGGACGCACTGTATAAGCATCTGTCCTCGCTCGGTTTCAGCCGTGATGACCTCATCGACGCAGGGCTCTGCGTCAAGGGCCGCAAGGATCCCGAATCCACCTTTGATTTCTTCCACGACAGGCTGATGTTCCCCGTCATCAATTCCTACGGCATGGTGGTCGCGTTCGGCGGAAGGATACTTTCCGGCGGTGACGGAGCAAAATACATGAATACGGGAGATACTCCTATTTATAATAAGAAGCATAATATCTACGGTATCAATCTCATGAAGGGCAGAAAGCTCTCCGACCTCATCATGGTAGAAGGATACATGGATGTTATAAGCCTGCATCAGGCAGGCATCGACAATGCGGTCGCTTCCCTCGGCACTGCGCTTACGAGCCAGCAGGCAAAGCTGCTCGGGCGTTTCGCCCCCGGCGTCTACTACGCCTATGACGGCGACAGTGCGGGTCAGAAGGCAATGCTTCGCGGTATTGATGTGCTCGAGGCGAGCGGAATTGAGCCGAAGGTCATAAAAATCCCCGAGGGCCGTGACCCGGATGAATATGTAAGGGCATACGGTGCGGAAGCATTCATGCTTCTAAAGGATTCCGCAATGACCTCATCTATGTTCAAGCTCGAATACATGGCAGCGAAATACGATTTTTCTACGCCCGACGGCAGGGAGAAGTATGCGCGCGAAGCCTGTTCGTTCATTGCGGGCCTCGAGCCCATAGAGCGCGAACGCTATATCAAGCTTGTTTCCGAGCGCAGCGGCATGGCGCCGGACACCCTCCGCGCTCAGTGCGGAGCGGAAAAGCCGATGAGCGATGCGGAAAAGCATACCGTCATTCAGGGCGCGTACCGGCGCAGGCAGGCACAGAGCGAGCGGGTGAAGGCCGAGCAGCTTTTGCTTGCGAGCCTCATGGTATCGAGGGCGGATGCAAACCTGATCGTTCAAAGCAAGGATTTTTCGTATTCGCTGTTCTCTTCGGATAGCCTGAGAGAGTTTTCCGAGATGCTCATGAATGCATACAAGAGCACGGAAAAGCCCGATATTGCAAAGCTGCTCGCCGTTTGCGAGAGCGCGGATATCGAGCAGGCAGGAGCCGCCGCGGATATGATTGATAATATCGTCTCCCCCGTGGAGACCGCTTCCGACTGTATAAGGTCGATACTGAAGACGGAATATGACGAACGCATCAGGGAGCTTTCCCGCCTTGCCGAGGAGGAAACCGACCCCGGAAAACGGCAGCAGCTCATGAGCGAGCAGCTTGCGCTCGTCATGAAAAGCCGTGAAATTCGCTGAAATTATCATTAAGTTTTAAATATTGGGAAAGACTATTCTGGGAGGAAATATGGAGAATCAGGAAAAACTTACCACGATGCAGAAAGTGGACGAGCTCATCGACCGCAGCAAGGAAAAGGGCGAGCTGACCTATCGTGAGGTCATCGACACTCTCGGAAACGACGCTCTCGATATCGAGCAGATGGAAGCCGTATTCGATCGCTTTGAAAATGCCGATATAGATGTCGTCGAGGATGTGGACATGAATGAGATCGCGAGCGAGGATATCTCGGAGATCGACCCTAAGCTGGCAGCAGCCGAGGGTATTGCTATTGACGACCCTGTGCGAATGTACCTCAAGGAGATAGGCAGAGTTCCCCTGCTCTCCGGCGAAGAGGAGCAGGACATCGCGCAGCGTATGGCTGACGGTGACGAGGAAGCGAAGAAGCAGCTTGCCGAAGCCAACCTTCGCCTTGTAGTCAGCGTTGCAAAGAGGTATGTCGGGCGCGGCATGCAGTTCCTCGACCTTATCCAGGAGGGAAATCTCGGCCTTATCAAGGCAGTCGATAAATTCGATTACCGCAAGGGCTTCAAGTTCTCAACCTATGCGACATGGTGGATTCGCCAGGCCATCACCCGTGCTATCGCGGATCAGGCGCGCACCATCCGTATCCCCGTACACATGGTCGAGACCATCAATAAGCTCGTCAGGGTCAACCGTCAGCTTCTCCAGGAGCTCGGGCGCGAACCCCGAAACGACGAGATTGCCAAAGCCATGGGCATCAGCGAGGAGAAGGTACGCGAGATAATCAAGATTGCGCAGGAGCCTGTATCCCTCGAGACCCCCATCGGTGAGGAGGAGGATTCCCATCTCGGTGACTTTATTCCCGATGACGATGCGCCTGCGCCCGACAGCATGGCGACCTATGCAATGCTTAAAAAGCAGCTCAACGAGGTGCTTTCAACCCTCACTCCCCGTGAAGAGAAGGTGCTCCGCCTGCGCTTCGGGCTCGATGACGGCAAGACCCGTACCCTTGAGGATGTCGGCAAGGAATTCAACGTCACCAGGGAGCGTATCCGCCAGATCGAAGCAAAAGCCCTCCGCAAGCTCCGTCACCCGAGCCGCAGCAAGAGGCTCAAGGATTACCTCGACTGACCGTCGGCATACCGGTTATTTCCCGGGAAATGCTTCCAAGAAATTTAATTATCTGTAAGGAATTTTGAAAATGGAAAAGAAAACCTTTTATATAACGACCCCCATCTATTACCCGAGCGCAAACCTGCATATCGGGCACACCTACTGCACCGTCAATACCGATGCAATGGCAAGATACAAGCGCCTGACCGGTTATGATACCTATTTCCTCACCGGCGCGGACGAGCACGGTCAGAAGATCGAGCGCAAAGCTGCGGAAAAGGGCGTAACGCCGCAGGAATACGTCGATGATATCGTCAGCGGTTTCCATAAGCTCTGGGAGCTCATGGATATTTCCAACGACGGCTTTGTCCGCACCACCGATGATTACCACATTGCATGCGTTCAGAAGGCATTCAAAAAGCTCTACGACAAGGGCGATATCTATAAGAGCAGCTATAAGGGCATGTACTGCACGCCCTGCGAAGCATTCTGGACCGAAACGCAGCTCAAGGAGAGCGGCGGAGTCTGCCCCGACTGCGGCCGTCCCGTTGAGGAGGTTGAGGAGGAGAGCTATTTCCTCCGCGTCAGCAAGTATGCTCCGAGGCTCATCGACTATATAAACGAGCACCCCGATTTCATTCAGCCCGCATCCCGCGCAAAGGAGATGCTCAATAATTTCCTGCTCCCCGGGCTTGAGGATCTCTGCGTCAGCCGCAGCACCTTCAAATGGGGCGTGCCGGTCGATTTTGATGATAAGCATATTATTTACGTCTGGTTCGATGCGGTTCTCAATTACCTTTCAAAGCTCGGCTATCTCTCCGATAACGATGAGCTGTACAGGAAGTACTGGCCTGCCGATGTGCATTTCGTCGGCAAGGAGATAATGCGTTTCCATACCATCATATGGCCCATCATCCTCATGGCGCTTGATGTTCCGCTTCCCAAGCATGTATACGGTCACGGCTGGCTTGTGCTCAACGGCAGCAAGATGTCCAAATCCGTCGGCAATGTCGTTGACCCCGTAAAGCTCGTTGAGCGCTACGGTGTGGATGCCGTCCGCTACTTCCTCCTCAGCGAATTTTCATTCGGCAGCGACGGCAATTTTGACAACGCCACCCTCATTACCCGTATAAACAGCGACCTTGCCAATGACCTCGGCAACCTTCTCTCCCGTACCGTTGCGATGATAGAGAAGTATTTTGACGGCGTCATTCCCCCTCACGATACCCCCGTACCCGAGCAGGACGATACCATCATACCTGCTGCGAGCGCGCTTGCGGATAGGATTGAGGAGAGCATGAATGCTTTCCATATCAACGAAGCCATCGGCGAGATCTTTAAGCTTGTCAGGCTCTGCAATAAGTATATCGACCTCACCGCACCATGGCTGCTTGCAAAGGATGAAGCAAATAAAGCCCGTCTCGGCACGGTTCTTTACAACCTTGCCGAATGCCTGCGCATTATCGGCGTCGCCCTTCAGCCCTTCCTTACGAGGACTTCACCGAAAATCTTTGCTCAGCTCGGCATCACAGATGAAGCGCTCATGAGTTTTGATTCGATTCACACCTTCGGTCTTCTCCCCGTCGGTCAAAAGGTCGTCAAAGGCGAAGCGCTCTTCCCCCGCATTGATATGAAGAAGGAGCTTGAATACCTCAACAGCCTTATGCCTGCCAAGGAGGAAGCGCCCAAAGCGGAAGTAAAGGAAGAAGCACCCAAGGCAGAGGAAGCTCCCGAGCTGCCCGAGATGCTGCCCGAAATCGGCTACGATGATTTTTCAAAGCTCGATCTTCGCCTTGCCAAGGTTGTCGCATGCGAGGAGGTGCCGAAATCCAAGAAGCTTTTGAAATTCACCCTTGATCTCGGTACCGAGCAGCGCACAGTGCTTTCCGGCATAAAAAAATGGTTCTCCCCCGATCAGCTCGTAGGGAAAACCGTTGTAGTTGTCGCAAACCTTGCTCCCAAGATGATGTGCGGTATTGAAAGCCACGGCATGATCCTCTGCGCAAGCGATGCCGGTGATGTCAACCTCTCGCCGCTAACCGTCATGAGCGATATGGCAGCAGGGCTTAAAGTTCGATAAAGCCTAATTCTTATCTTTCTGCCTTTTCCTGTCGCGAATCAGCAGGATACCGATGAATGCCATTGATATCAATGCGAGTATCGCGGTGTGGAGAAGGCAGTTTTTTGATATGAGGCTCGGAAGGAAACAGCGCGAAAGCACTTCGCCGAGCGTCATGCCGAAGCCTATATATGTAAATTTGATTCTGATAAATACCCATAAAAGCTTTGAAAGGCAGCATACCGGGTATTGTATCATAAGGCTCAGCGCGAAGGTGATAAGATAGGTTTTCGGTTCCTTGCGAAAGCCGAGCCCGATGCCGAGATAGACGCCCCAGAATACCGAGAATGCCAGCAGCCATGCCTGCCGAAATATCATGCACAAAAGCAGAACGAGAATGCCGAGAACTATGCCGAATACGGCTCCTATCGCTAAGCCTGCCGGCTTTCCGGTCACTTTACCTCTCTTCATTTCTTTCCGCTCCTCTCGTTCTTTCATTATTCTTTCTTCTTCCCTTTAATAATATCATAAACCGCTGCCCATCTCAACAAAGCAAATCCATATCGCTTCCAATCGCTGCTTATTGTGGCAAAATCTTGATTATATATAGGTCGAAATATAGATTATAATGTGGGATAAGGCATTGAAATTGCAAAATCGGATGCTATAATGTTACTGTCGTAAGAATTTGCGATTAAAAAACAGAGAGGAAAATAACAGTAATGAAGAAGTTCATCGCACTCGCACTCGCGCTCGTTATGGCAGCCTGCTGCTTCAGCGCATGCGGCACCAAGAATGACGATTTCAAAGTCGGCGTCATTCTCGTCGGAGACGAAAACGAAGGCTATACCGCTGCTCATATGGAAGGCATCGAGGCAGCAAGGAAGGCACACGGTCTTAGGGAAGACCAGATCATCTATAAGTACAATGTTCCCGAAGATGAGAAATGCTATCAGACCGCAGTCGATCTCGCAGAGCAGGGCTGCAATATCATCTTTGCAAATTCCTTCAACCATGAGAGCTATCTCATCCAGGCTGCAAAGGAATATCCCGACATTCTCTTCTGCCATGCAACCGGCCAGACCGCTGCCAAGCAGACCGATCTCAACAATATCTTCAATTATTTCACCAACATCTATGAAGCTCGCTATGTTTCCGGCATCGTTGCAGGTCTCAAGCTCAAGGAGCTCATGGATAACGGCCTCGTTGACGATCCCCATGTCGGTTATGTAGGCGCATATCCCTATGCAGAGGTTGTTTCCGGTTATACCGCATTCTTCCTCGGCGTCCGCTCCATCGTTCCCGAAGCATATATGGACGTTAAGTACACCAACAAGTGGTTTGACCTCACCCTCGAAGCAGAGGCTGCAAACGCTCTGATGGCTCTCGGCTGCGTCATCATCGCCCAGCATGCTGACTCCACCGGTGCTCCCTCCGCTGTACAGGCTGCACACAATGCCGATTATCCCAATGTTTACGTTGTCGGTTACAATGTGGACATGCTGAACGTCGCTCCCGATGTTGCTCTCACCTCCTCCCAGAATAACTGGGGTGCATACTACACCTATGCTATCGGCGCAGCTCTGAACGGCGAAGAAATGCAGCAGGATTGGTGCCATGGCTATTCCGACAATGCAGTTCTTATCAGCACCCTCGGCTCCGCTTGCGCAGAAGGCACTCAGGAAGCGGTCGATGCTGCCATCGCAGCTATTAAGGACGGCACCCTCCATGTATTCGATTGCAACACCTTCACCGTAAACGGCGAGCATCTCACCAGCTACAAAGTCGGAGAAGACGAGCTCATCTGGGACGGTTACTTCCATGAATCCGAGATCATCTCCGCTCCTCTGTTCGATATCCGCATTGACGGCATTACCGAGCTGAACAACGACTGATCATTACGAAAATAAAACCAC
>SAMEA3663246__coassemble_248_pt1 | contig 18541 bp, 17 predicted proteins | sample SAMEA3663246__metabat2_low_PE_017 | metagenome-assembled genome bin SAMEA3663246 (sample SAMEA3663246) | pig gut metagenome | biome: pig gut; feature: pig-associated habitat; material: faeces | place: China | collected 2013
CATTCTCAATACATCTGGCAGCATATGCGGCAACTGAACCGCCCTTTTCGGTGTTGAAGGTGCCGATAGCTTTAACGAGGCCGATGGAGCCTATGGAGATGAGGTCGTCGTTGTCACGCCCGCGGCCGGAGTATTTCTTGGCGATATGAGCTACAAGACGGAGGTTGCGTTCGATAAGTTCATCCCGTGCTGCCGTGTCGCCGCTGCTAAGACGTGCAACGAGTGCGGCCTCCTCTTCACGGGTCAGCGCCTTCGGGAAATTGTTTTTTGTGCCGACCATCCCGACGGCAGCAAAGATGTGACGGATTAACTCAAGAAACAGAGACAGCATTATTTGTTCCTCCGCATAGTTTTTTGTCGAATTATATGCGGAAGAACCGGGAATAATGATGTTTTATTCTTTGCCGTACCGTAAACCGATACGGCAAAAAGCATTTTTTAATGAAATGCACCGCGCCGACACATCACTGCATCGTTGGGGGGAAAACTCTTTCAAGCCGCTCAATTATGAGATTAAAACCATTCCGAACAGATACAGCCTATCATTTGACCATGCAAATTCCAGACCGCACTGCTCCGAAAGCTTGGAAACGTCAATGCAATAAGCCGACATACAGCCCATGCGCTTTTCGGGGAATATACAGGGCGTGCTAAGCTTCCGCCTGCATGAGCGGCACAGCGTACAGCCGCCGCAGCCCAAAGCGGAACATTTTGTTCCCTCAGCTCGCATCCGGTCTGTCAACCGAATCAAGAATTCGTTGTGCGAAAGCCTCGCATGCTCCGCCGCTTTGCCGTCATCAAACCCGTCAAGATTCCAAACGGTTTGAATGACGATTATTCGTTTCTGCGTCAGGATATGACGGCGCAGCTCTTCCGGGGTGCCGCAGTCAGGAGGGCAGGAATAGTTTGCGCCATAGTTTCCGCATGCGTTTTCCTCACAATAGGTGCGGAAAGCGGGATCAATCGGTATAGAGGCCGGTTCTACCGTTACTGCATGAAAACCATGCGCTTTGGAAAGTATCAGAAGCTCTGAATCAGTCATATCATCTCCGCTCCTTTAGCGCTTCCAACTGAAGCTCAATATATCTGCGATGCTGCGCCGAATCGGTGGTGATGAATTCAAATGTAAGGTATTCCGGACCTATCCTGTTTACAAGCTCCCTAACCCCGGCGCAGGTGAAGGGCTCATGCTTGTCCACGGCAAAGGCATGAAGGAACATCTGCCAAGTCCGCTCCCGATAGGTCTTGCCGAGTATGGGCGGAGCTTTTCTGACAGCTTCGCAGTATTCTCCTGTCAGCGATTGATTGAGGTGAATACCTCTTATATACCTGCAAAGCTCTCCGTGAGCATCGAGCAGGGAGTTTATGTATGCAAGCCCTTCCTCCTGTGTTCTCAGCTTTGTATCGGTATGGAGCAAATGCCCGGTATCGAGCATGATGCCCTTGTTTGGATATGCAATCCCTTTAAGCAGTCTTTCGGTCATTTCGGGACGGGTAAAGCGCAGACCGGGCTGCCAGAGATTCTCGACGAGAAAAATCAAACTGCCATCCTCGCTCACAAGGAGCTCGTTGAGCATTTCGATTGCAGCATCAATGACTTCTTCATCGGAGCGGTGATAATCAAGAGTAAAGGTTTCTTCAATCGTTGCATCGGACACATGGAATACGACATATTCGGCTCCCCATCGGTGAGCATCGTCTAAATCCTTGCGGTAACGCTTGATGACAGCCTCCCTCGTGCTGCCGCCGTAATGCTTAATCCACGTCTCACGGTCGCCGAATTCCTTATCAAGCGCAGCATGATTACCGTTCCAGAAATCAACCCAGTATGGAAAATAGCTCATATGAAGCCCGGTGACCCTTTCCTTGGGGATTATGCCCCTTGTATCGTCTTCAAAGCACATGAGCTCAATCCCGTCAACTCCGCTCATGAGCTTCAAAAGATCATCGGTCGTATTGAATCGGTTCATGTCATCGGAGCTTGTTGTTAAGTTGATGGAAGTTTTCATACGATTATCCTTTCGGCGGAGCAAAATCTTTCAGAGCGTAACGGGTTCCGAATATTCCTACGGATATTTTAGCACATTGCCGAAAAACCGTCCACGGAAAATAAAGCTTTAACGTATTTTAGGCGTATGCGGAGCTTTTTCCTGCTCGCGATATGCGCTCAACTCCCTGAAGGGGTACAAGAAAAGCATCGGACGATGACCGATGCTTAATGATTGACGGAGCGACAGAAAGAAATCCGAAGCTTCCTAAAGCATCAATGCGAGTTCAACTTCATCACCGTCGGTATTGCCGGTTAATTCAAATCCCATGGACCTGTACAATGCAAGCGCAATGGCATTATCCCTGTTACAGGTAAGTGCGACTCTATTGGAATCCCCAAAGGGTTTCTGCCCGATATAATCCAAAACAAGAGCAAGTGCGGCTCTTCCGTATCCCTTTCCTTGCTGAGAAGAATCAATCATCATGTGCCAAATATCATATTCGGGTATGTCGTAATCATAAATGACCATAACATATCCGACAACTCTTTCATCAGCATATATTCCGAAAGGCTGACACTGTGTACGATAAACATATGCCTGCGCGAGGCTGCGAATGGGATGCGAAACATAATTATCCTGCCCTTCTCTGAGCTTCAGGTTAAAAACATCCAAAAAATTATCCTCGTCGATTGGTTTTAAGTAAACTCCCACGTTGAAATCTCCCTCTGCAAATTATAAGCTGTACGTCCGAATTATAGGCCTGATTTGTATTTCTGTCAACCGCTGCCGGGATGCAGCAGAAATAATAAAACCGCATAAGCTGAACTCATGCGGCCGGTATTCATACGACTGATAAACATCCGGTTATGCTTCCGATTTTTCGGGGAAGCAGACGGTAATCACCGTCCCGATATTCTCTTCGCTTTTAAGGCTGATTTCGGCATTATACAGCATTGCAATGTGCTTGACTATCGCAAGCCCAAGCCCTGTGCCGCCGCTTTTTTTGCTCCTCCCCTTATCGACACGGTAGAACCGCTCAAATACCCTCGACTGCGAATCCTTCGGAATTCCTATGCCGGTATCCGAAACCGTGAGAAGGATGCCGTTTGCGGCAGCATCGGTACGGATAACCACGCTGCCGCCGGGCTTATTGTAGCGGATGCCGTTATCGGCAAGATTGTAGATAAGCTCCTCAAGCCGCTTACGGCTGCCTAAGATAAAGGCATCGCCGCCGCAAACCGAAAGCGAAACCGAGCGATTTTCGGCACTGCATGAAAGTGAATTCGCAACGCTTTTCGAAACCTCAAAAAGATTAACTCTTTCATGCTCGCTCTCCTCGGAAAGCGTATCAAGCTCGCTCAGACCGATTATATCACCGATAAGGTCAAGCAGCCTTGCGGATTCAGCTCTTATCCTTCCTGCAAATGTTTTCACATCGTCCGGCTTTGCAAGCCCCGTTTCAATCATTTCGGCATAACCCGATATTCCGGTAAGCGGAGTTTTCAGCTCATGAGAAACATTCGCCGTGAATTCCCGACGAAGCTGCTCCATGTGCCTGTTTGCATCGTTTTCGGATTGCAGCCGTTCAACAAATGGAACAAGCTCCGGATAGGGCTTGACGGCTTCGGGGTTGTTGAGGTTTTCGCCGAGCTCCTCAATCGGAGCAATAAAACGCTTGGTAAGAAGCTTTGACAGCAGCAGCGCAACGCCTATTACGGCAACGGTAAGCACCAGCATAAGGTAAATCGTTCTGCGGAAGAATACGAAAATACCGGATGACAGCACAGCGGTGCGGAGAATCCTTCCGTTCGCAAGAAGCATCGCATAATAATGGGTCTCGTATCCGCTGACCTCGGAAATCCTGACAGCATAACCGCTGCCGGAGGCCAGTGCTTCCTGCACCTCCGGACGGGAAAGATGGTTTTCAAGCTCAACCGTGCCGTAACTGTCATACAGCACCGTACCGTCCGCCTCTATGAGCGTTATCCTCATATCATCGGTGCTTTTAAGCCTTTCCGTGAAATCATCCTCTTCGGAAAATGAAGCGAGCAGGTGCGCGGTTTTCTCAAGGTCCGATTTAACTGCCGAGCGTATAGAGCGCAGGTAGATAAGGGTACTGAGCGCCGTGCAGCAGTTGATGAGAAGCAAAGATAAGAGCAGAAGCCTTCGGAAAACATACTTTTTCATTCAGCACCGGCCTCCAGCTTATAGCCGACATTGCGGACGGTAACAATCATCTCTCCGCAGTCCCCGAGCTTTTTTCTAAGGCTCTTTATATGCATATCAACGGTTCTGGTCTCTCCTGCGAAATCCGTTCCCCATACGAGTATCATCAGCTTTTCTCTGCTCAGTACTTTGCCGTGATGCTGCATAAGCGTGAGGAGCAATTTATATTCCTTATATGTAAGCTGACAGTCGGCTCCGTTAGCTTTTACAGTGTGCTTTGAATCATCAAGCTCTATACCGCCGATGATGAACCGCTCTGCCTGCGCTCTGCTTTCACTTCTCCTGAGGACGGCTTTAACACGGGAAAGAAATTCCATAACTCCGAAAGGCTTGGTTATGTAATCATCCGCTCCGCCGTCCAGCCCCTTTACGGCGTCAAGCTCGCTGTCCTTGGCGCTGACGATAATCACCGGGATGGGGCTTGTAACGGGGCTGCTTTTGAGCTTTTCGAGAAGCGTGAGACCGTCTTCGCCGGGAAGCATGATATCGAGAACGACTAACTGAGGCGGATCAAGCCTGCATCTTGCAACAAGACTGCTTCCATCCTCAAAGCAGACCGTCTCATATCCGCTTGAACGGAGCGCATAGCTCTCTATTTCACGAATATTTTCTTCATCCTCGACGATATAGATCATGATTATCCCCCGGAAGGCTTTTTCTTAATTTTATAACATTATTGCGCTTGCTTCAAGGAGTATTTTTCACGGTAGTAGGCGAACATCTCGTTGTACGCATTTTCATCCTTGCGCTTGAGCCTTTCCTTATTCTCATGAGGGTCATAATTGCCTTCAATGCGCTCTATGACCGAAATAGCGATATTGGAGCAGTGATCGGATACCCTTTCAAGATCGGTAAGAATATCGTTGGCAATGAACCCCTGCACCGTACCGCATGCTCCCTTTGTGAGCCTGCGGGTATGCGATGTCTTTATCTGAAGCACGAGCGAATCAATGATTTCCTCAAGCGGTTCGACCTCCTCGGCCCGGCTGCAGGATCGCTCCGAAAAAGCCCTTATTGAAAGCTCGCATATAGCGTTTACGGCAGAGATGAGGACGGAGAACTCATGCTTCGCTTCATTTGAAAAGCTGAGCCCCTTATCATAAAGCTCCTTTGCGCTCTCCGCAATATTCCGCGCATGATCGCCGAGCCGCTCAAGATCGGTAACGAGGTGGAGCAGGCAGAATACCTCGCGGCTGTCATCACCGGAAAGCTCGCAGGCGCTGGCCTTGATAAGGTAGCTTCCGAGGGTATCCTCAAAACGGTCCGTTTCGTCCTCCATTTCCAGAACCTCGTTAAAACCTGCTTCACTGTATTTTCCGAACAGAGCTGTCGCCCTGCTGATAGCATCCCTTGAAAGCTCTGCCATTTGAACAGTAACCTTTCTGCCCTGTTCAACGGCAAGGGTGGGGGTGGCAAGGAGCCTGTTATCGAGCATTGAACTTATGCTGCTCTTGTTTTCTCCGGGAATTGTAAGCATGGCAAGCCTTTCAAGCTGTTTTGTGAACGGGAACAGTACAACCGTGCAGAATACATTGAAAGCGGTATGGATAATAGCAATACTGAGATAGTTGGCCCGCATATCGAGGAAACCGAAGCCGATAACGGCATTAAGCCCATAGAACAACAGCATTGCGAGCACCGTTCCGATAAGGTTGAAATACAGATGGACGATTGCAGCACGCTTTGCACTGCGGTTTGTGCCGACCGACGATATGAGAGCTGTCACGCAGGTGCCGATATTCTGGCCTAAGATTATGGGGAGAGCGGAGGCTATACTCAGCTGACCGGTTGCCGACAATGCCTGAAGTATACCGATGGAGGCTGAGGAGCTTTGCACAACGGCCGTAACGAAAATGCCCACAAGCACGCCCAAGATGGGGTTAGAGAACATCGTGAGGATGTTTGTAAATGCAGGCACATCCGCAAGCGGCTTTACCGCAGTGCTCATCATTTCCATGCCGAACATAAGCAGCGCAAAGCCCATAAGGCTTGAGCCGATATTGTGCTGCTTGTCGCGCTTGCCGAATAGGATAAGACAAATGCCGACTGCTGCAAGAACCGGAGCAAAGCTTGAGGGCTTAAAGAGCTGAACAAGGATGCTGGTGCCCTCGATACCGGCAAGGCTCAATATCCATGATGTTATCGTAGTGCCGATGTTTGCACCCATAATGATGCCGATCGCCTGACCAAGCTGCATAACGCCCGAATTTACGAACCCAACAACCATGACGGTTGTTGCAGACGATGACTGAATGACAGCCGTTACCGCCGCACCGAAGAGAAGCCCTTTTATCGGGGTAGCTGTCAGCTTCGCAAGAATGGATTTCAGTTTGCTTCCGGCGGTCTTCTCAAGCGAAGAACCCATGACCTGCATGCCGTATAGGAACATAGCCAGTCCGCCGATAAACGAGAGAATATTGAATACGCTCATTGAATCATACCTTTCCTTAAATCTAAGCGCATTGTACTATGAGTAAGGTAAAGACGTAACCATAGCAATGTAAAAAGGATGTAAAATCGCAGGCTGGACGGGATAGCAGCAGGGAAGCCCGGCTCTGCCGCATCCGATGCATCCCCTCGGGGAAAGGAAAGGCTTGCGGTTGATTTCACGTTGCTTTATAATGAGCATATCGGATAGAAAACCATGAACGAGGTAATGCAATGAAGGAAGAATGTATCATCTGTAAAGCGCCGCTCGAATACCTCATTGAGGATACCGAGATGGAATGCGCGATCTGCCATAAGAAGGAGCTCAGCAAAACAAGGTGCGTAAACGGTCATTATGTCTGCAATACCTGCCATATGCAGGGCCTGGATGCCATATTGGGGGTTTGCCTTGCCGAGACCTCAAAAAATCCTATTGAGATAATGAATAAGCTGATGGATCTGCCGTTCTGCCATATGCATGGGCCTGAGCATCACATAATGGTCGGCTCTGCTCTGCTTACCGCATACAAAAACGCCGGCGGAGATATTTCATTAGACAAGGCATTGACCGAAATGAGAAACAGGGGCAAGAGCGTTCCGGGCGGCGCCTGCGGATTCTGGGGAGCATGCGGAGCAGGTATCAGCTCCGGAATGTTTGTTTCCATTATTTCCGGTTCAACTCCGCTCGCAAAGGATGAGTTCGGGCTTGCCCATCATATGACGGCAAGAGCGCTTGATGCTATCGGAAATATTGGCGGTCCGCGCTGCTGCAAAAGGGATTCTTATATATCCATATTGCAGGCGATAGACTTTGTTAAGGAACATTTCGGTATCGAAATGGAGAAGATCCAAGTCGTATGCGGCTATTCATCAAAGAACAATCAGTGCATAGGGAATCGCTGCCCGTTTTCAAAGAGCTGCAGGGTTTAATTCATATGCAAACTGCCGGTGGGGGGATGTACCGCTGTAAAAATGCTTCGGACGATGAGGCCGCAGATTCTGCAAAAACCACAAACCGATAGAGCGAAGCTTTCGGAGGAAAATATGATTATTCGGGAGTACCGACCGGAGGATTGCAAAGAAATAGAGAAGCTGTTTTACGATACCGTTCACACGGTCAACGCAAGGGATTATACGGAAGCTCAATTAGCTGTTTGGGCAACGGGAACGGTTGATTCGGAAGGATGGAATAGGTCGTTTCGGGAGCACTATACTCTTGTTGCGCTGGATGATAAGCTCATCATCGGCTTTGGTGATATTGATAAATCGGGCTATCTGGACAGATTGTATGTTCATAAGGACTATCAGAGAAAAGGGGTTGCCGCCGCTATCTGCGATAGATTGGAAGCGGTTGAAGCGGAGACGATTATTACTCACGCTTCCATTACCGCAAGGCCATTCTTTGAAAAGAGGGGCTATACAGTCGTCAGGGAACAGCAGGTCGAGCGACAGGGGGTTATCCTTAAAAATTATGTTATGAAGAAAGAAAAAACCGCAGAGGCGGCAAATCGGATGAACACATGGGAACAAGCTCAATCGGGCGGTCCGAATGATGAAAATAACGCTCGGAAGATTACGAAAGAGCACGGAAAATGAATAATTCGTGTTATGTGTTTATCGGACGCGGGCCGTCCGGCAGTTCTAAGAACGAAACGAAATAAAAACGGTATCGCAAGGCTTTCCATGCGGTACCGATTTCTATTCTGCAAAGAACGGAGCGCACTAAAGCACTCCGAAAATGAAAGAGTCGGTTTATTTTTCCATAAACAGCCTGCGCCGTGCTTCATTCGTGGCGGCAAGCTTTGCAATATAGGTGTCTATATCCTTTGGATTGGGTACGCGCTCGATACGGCCGCCTTCGTTAAAGACGCGCTTTGTCATGGCGCCTGCGCCGTGGGCGATGATGGAAAGGGCGTCCTCCATCATATCAATATTGTAGATACAGACCTTGTCGGGCTTTGAGTAGCCGACATTCTCCATATTCCCTGCCATGTATTTCTGGCGGTACATATAGTAGGGGAGCATACCCAGCCTTTCGGCGCCTTCCGCACCGATTGCGGTCATGCGTTCTACGACATCGGCATCGGGAAGCACTATCTCGTTAAGATGCTCATGCAGCCTTGACGAGCGTTTGATTGCGAGGGTATGTACTGTCAGGCAGTCGGGGCCGAGCTTCAGTATCTCATCTATGGAATGACGCATGCTGCTTTCATCCTCGCCCGGAAGCCCTGCGATAAGATCCATGTTGACGGAATCAAAGCCCATCGCACGGGCAGTATTGAAGCAGTCAATGATATCCTCGGAGCTGTGGTCACGGCCGACCGCCCGAAGGGTGCTGTCGCACATGGTCTGGGGGTTGACGGATATTCGAGTAACGCCGCAGGAGAGCAGCGCCTCGAGCTTCTCACGGGTGATAGTATCGGGTCTTCCAGCTTCAACGGTGAATTCGGTGCCGGGAGCGACCCTGTATGCGGAAAGCGTATGCTCTATGAGACTGCGGAGCTCATCGGCCGTAAGCACCGTCGGAGTGCCGCCGCCGAGGTAGAGCGAACGCACTCGAAGCCCCGCTTCCTCCGCCATGGCAGCGCCGAGCGATATATCCTTTTCAAGCGCCGAAAGGTAAGGCGCCATATCGGTTTTCTTTGTGCGAAGCTGTGAGGCGAACGAGCAGTACAAACAGCGCGTGCGGCAGAAGGGGATTCCGATATAGACATCGACGTCATTGGGCTTGACGGATGAGAGAATGTCCTCCTGAACCGTCACTATCCTCCTTGCAAGCCCGTATTTTTCCGTGGAAACATCGAATTCATCAAGCATGAGCCTGCGCGCTTCGGCTTCACCCTCGGTAAGGATAAGCTCGCGCAGGAGCCTTGTGGGACGTATCCCGGTGAGCGAGCCCCAGGGAAGTGGGGCTGAGGGGAATGCCTTCCTCAAACAGCGGAAGACCGAAATTTTGATGCAGCGCTTTGCGTACCTTTTTTCGATAAGGGGCGTTTCATTGCGGTACGGCGAGATATGGGTGTATGAAAAATGCTCGCCTCTGCGGACAAATTCCGCTTCGGCGGCAAATGAAATGCCGTCATTGCCGAGCACGGCGAGAACATAATCGCCATTATCCGATACGGGAATATCGGTCGATAATTCAAGCTCCGCCGCAGGGAGAAACAACCTGATTTCCTCGGAAATATCATTGAAAAAATCCGGTCTGTCAGTATAAAGCCGCATTACCAATCCCTGCCTCCGTTGCGCATGAACGGGTTATGCTGCCGTTCGAATTCGAGCGTGGTCTCGCGTTCATGCCCGGGCAGCACACGGTAATCCCCGGGAAGAGGAAAGAGCTTTTTGAGTATTGAATCATAAAGAGCCTCGGCGTCACCGCCGGATAGGTCGGTTCTTCCGACGCTGAGACGGAAAAGCGTATCGCCTGAGAAGATGACATGTTCGCTTTCCATCACATAACAGCAGCTCCCGACGGAATGCCCGGGGGTATGAAGACAGAGAAAATCAAAGCCTGCCGCGGTGAAATGCGCCCCGTCCTCTAAAAGGTCGTCAGCTTCACAGCGTTTTACCATGATGCCCATCATTGATGAAAGGCTGCCGCTTCCGCCCTGAAGCGAGGGCGCATCGAGGGCGTGGATATGCACCCTTGCATTCTCCTGTGCTTTCAGCTCGGCAACGCCCATTATATGGTCGAAATGTCCGTGCGTGAGCAGAATATCGGTGCAGTGAAGCCCGTTTTCGCCGAGCTTTTTGAGTACCTTTGAGGAGTTCGCAGGATCAACGACAACGGCGTCGCTGCTGCCTTCATGGAATACGATATAGGTATTGGTACCGAGCGGACCTGTGGGCATTGAAATGATGTTAACGGAACTCATATTGCTAACCTCTTATGTGAAGCTAATAGCTCTTTTTGCTGTCGAGTAAAATCGTGACGGGGCCGTCATTGACGAGCGTTACCTGCATATCGGCGCCGAAAATACCCGTTTCCGTGGGTAGAATACGGCGCATGTCGGCTATAACCCTTTCATACAGGGGAACAGCGATCTCGGGAACTGCTGCACCTGTGAAGCTCGGGCGGTTGCCGTGGCGGGCATCACCCAAAAGCGTGAACTGCGAAACGAGCAGGATGCTTCCGCCTTTATCCAGCACGGATAGATTCATCTTGCCGTTACCGTCTTCAAATATGCGCAGATTCGTGCATTTTTTGACGATGTAGCCGCAGTCGTCACAGGTATCATCGGGTTCGATGCCCAAAAGCACCAAAAGCCCCGTGCCTATCGCACCGGAAACCTTGCCTCCCGTTTCGACCTTTGCGCTTGTAACTCGCTGTACGACCGCTTTCATGTGAAAATTATTTCTCCCTTGTTACGTCTATAATGCCTTCGACCTTTCGGATGGAGCCGATTATGGTATCAAGCTGACCGACGTTATTGACCTCAAAGGTCATGGTGAATAAGACCCCTCCGCCATCGGGCAGGGTCTGGGTATTGAGCTGCTTGAGGCTGATATTGAGCGAGATAAGAGCCTTGCTGACATCGAGCAGCAGCGAATCCCTGTCATGCGCTTTGACGCAAATGGTCGCAAGGAACTGTGTGGATGCGGTATTGACCCATTCAACGTCCACAATGCGCTCGGCGTCCCTGAGAAGCGCCTGAGCATTGGTGCAGCTCGCCTTATGTATGGATACACCCCTGCCGCGCGTGACGTAACCGATTATCCTGTCGCCGGGGAGGGGCATACAGCAGTGACAGAAATGGAACTGCATTTCGCCGTCCATCCCGATGATGCGCACGGGTCTTCCGGTCGGGTCCGTGGAGGCAAGCTCGGTATCGCCCGTACCTGCTGCCGCTGCCTGCTGCGCTTCAAGCGCAGCCTGCTTTCGGATGCTGGCGACCTCCTGAAGCAGGGGGTGAAGAAGTGCGCTTGTGGTGATGCCTCCGAAGCCGATGGCGGCATAGGCATCCTCTATGGTATTGAAATTGAGCTTTTTAACGACCGCTGCGCTGTATTCGGGCTTTGTAATATCCGCAAGCTTATAGCCCTGCCTGCGTGCAGCCTCGGCGAACATATCGCGGCCTCGGGCGATATTTTCCTCGACATTGGCTTTTTTGAACCACTGCTTAATCTTGGATTTTGCCTGCGAGGTCTTGACAAAGCTCAGCCAGTTGATATTGGGCTCGCTTGTCGGCGAGGTAACGATGGTGACGACATCGTTGGTCTTGAGCTTGTAATCGAGCTTGACCATACTGTTCCCGACGAGCGCATGATGGATGTGGTTGCCGACATTGGTATGGATGCGGTATGCAAAATCGACGGGCGTACTGCCGATGGGAAGGTCGATGATATCCCCCTTAGGGGTAAGGGCAAAGACGTAGTCCGAGAAGAAATCCTGCCGCACGTTCGCAACATATTCCTTGGATGAATCCGCTTCGTTGTCGTAATCGACGAGCTGGCGCAGCCATGCGATATTCTCGGAAAGATCGCTCGCTTCGGTGCGCCCTTCCTTATACATCCAGTGCGCGGCGATACCGTATTCGGCGGTGCGGTGCATCTCCCATGTGCGGATCTGTACCTCAAACGGCATGCCCCTGTCGCTGAACAGGGTCGTATGCAGCGAACGGTACATATTCGTCTTGGGCATGGCGATATAATCCTTGAATCTGCCGGGCATGGGCTTCCAAAGCTGATGAATGATGCCCAAAACGGTATAGCAGTCACGCACCGTACCGACTATCACGCGCAGTGCAACGAGGTCATAGATCTCGTTGATGCTGCATTTTTTGTTGTTCAGCTTGCGGTAGATGCTGTAAATATGCTTGCGCCTTCCGCTGATCTCGCAGTCGATGCCGTTCGCCTTCAGCTCGGCTTCTATCTTCTTCTGCGCATCATTAAGCAGAAGAAGCCTCTCCTCCTGCTTGGGAGCGATGAGCGCCTGAAGCCTTTTGAATTCATCGGGCATGAGATAGCTGAAGGAGGTATCCTCAAGCTCGCATTTGATTGCGCCCATACCGAATCTATCCGCAAGAGGAGCGTAGACCTCAAGCGTTTCCTTGGCCTTCCTGATGCGCTTTTCCCTGTTGCAGTATTCGAGGGTACGCATATTGTGAAGCCTGTCGGCGAGCTTGATGATAACGACTCGGACATCGCGCGCGATGGAAAGGAACATCCTGCGAAGGTTCTCCGCCTGACGGTCCTCCTTGTTTATCATGTTGGAAAGATTGGATTTGGTGAGCTTTGTGACGCCTGAGACCATGCTTGCAATATCGCTGCCGAATTTCTCAGCCAAAAGCTCCACCGTAATGTCCTTGCCGTCCTCAACGGTATCGTGCAGCAGCCCCGCTATGACGGTATCGGCATCCATTTCGAGATTGACCAAAATGAGCGCAACAGCCTCGGGGTGAATGTAATATGGTTCACCCGATTCCCGTTTCTGTTCGGCATGGACAGACTTGGCGAAATCTATCGCTTTTTTTAGCAATTCCACCTTCTCCGGTTCAAACCTTTTTTCACATACGCTCAGAAGATCTTCCACGATTTTTCCTTTCTCAGAATGATTTTTATTATATTTTATGTGCGCTTTGGGATAGGCGTCAATACTTCATTGCTGCATAGACATCGGTCCCTGCGAGCTTCTCGCGGCCGCCGAGATCGCAAAGCTCGATAGCGAAGCATGCGGAAACAACCTCAGCACCCATATCACGGGCAAGAGCCGCAACCGCTGCCGCAGTGCCGCCGGTGGCAAGCAGGTCATCGACGATGGCAATGCGCATGCCGGGCTTGATGGCGTCCTTGTGAATCTCAAGGCAGTCGGAACCGTATTCGAGGCCGTAGGTTATCTTTACGGTCTCACAGGGGAGCTTGCCGGGTTTCCTTGCGAGAACGAAGCCTGCGCCGACGGCATAGGCAACGGCAGAACCGATGACGAAGCCCCTTGCCTCAGGCCCGATAACTATATCGACATTAAGAGGACGAAGCACATCCGCTATATCATCAACGAGCGCGCAATATGCATCTTTATCCTTGATAAGGGTGGTTATATCACGGAAAAGGATGCCCTCCTTGGGGAAATCGGGGATACTGCGGATGGTGGCCTTGAGTTCATCCTCGTTCATACGTCTGTTCATAATGGTACTTCCTTTCTGAAACGGTTTCGGAATTGGTTAATATTTAAGGAGAAAGCTATTTCTCCCGTAAATTCAGTATTTCGGAGTACAGAGCGCTGTCGGTGAGCCGCCTGCATCTGTAATCGGGATTCATGGTTATGGCACAGTTCTCATTCATGCGGAGAAAGTCGAGATCAAAGAAGATGCTGACCGCAAACTCCGCGAAATACGGCGGCACTCGCATCTCCTGCGCCGTTCTTGTGACGAGCTCTCCGAAGGAATAAGGACGGATGTCCAATTTCGAGCGAACGAGCTTGAATGCGCTGCCGAGTGTGTCACGGCTGCAGTCGAATTCGCAGGCAACGGAGGAATAATCGGCGGATGCTGCGCTGCTGAGGAATAATTCCGCATTCGGCATCATCTTTCCGACGGCGTGATAGACGCCCGGGGTGGGCGCGGCGTCATAAAATACGACCTTTGAATAGCCGCTGCGGGGTAGGGTGTGCAGCATGGGAGCTATAAGTACGCTCGAAGAACAGGCGGGCGAAGAGGAAAGCTTGGAATAGCAGACCGAAAGGTTGCCGATTTTGCCGTCCTCGATTTCGTGAAGTATTCTTTCCGCCCCGTCCGGGGAAAAAACGAGAATGAGCAGTCCGCTGAGGTTCTTTTCGCAGAATGCAGCGAGATCGAAATCGCTTCGGATCTCTTCGGAGATGTCCTCATGGCAGCGATAGCAGTGGTTCTCAACAAAGCTCGAACAGAACCTCGGAAGATTGTCGATAACATATGCGTGCTTATCCTCGGGCAGCTCGGAATTGACGGCGATAAGCTTCAGCTGAAGCCCGGAAAACGGAAGCCTGCGGTTGATATCGACGGTGAAAAGAACGTCAACGCTTGCGGCACTGACGAGCTTGTCAAATTCGGTGCCGCCTCCGAACCATACCGCCTCAAGAGGGGAGGATGAGCCGGAGCGCATATTCATCCTGACATGCTGACCGGAGCTGCCGAAACACTTAATATTCGAGATGAGCACATGCCTTGCTCTGAACACGAGCGAAGGGTTGCTGTCGCCGAACGGCGCAAGCATGCGGATATCCTCAACAAGCGAATAGTCGATATCCTCAAGACCAATCTCAAATTCGTATTTTTTACGGGGAATAAAGACGGAATTCGGATATTCGCGCGCGAGGCAGCTCTCAAGGTCACGGGCAAAATCATCGAAATGCTCCGCCTTCATCGTGACGCCTGCGGCTTTGGCATGGCCGCCGAAGCGCTCAAAATACTGCGATACTTCGGTTAGAGCAGAGTGGATATTGACCCCGTCAATGGAACGGGCGGAACCCTTGAGTACGCCCTCATTTTCGGAGAACAGTATCGTCGGGCGATTGAACATTTCGGAAAGGCGCGATGCGGCAATGCCTATGACGCCGGGATTCCACGAATCGTCCCGAAGAACGATTGCGCGCGTTTCGGAAAGGTTCCTGCCCGAGAGCTTCATAACGGCGGAATCGAGTATGCCCGCTTCCTCCTGCTGGCGCATCTCATTGAGCCTGTTGAGCTCGCAGATTATAGCGTCCATCTTTTCGGTATCGCTTTCAAGGAACAGCTCCACGGCGAGCGAAGCATCGCTCATCCGCCCGGAGGCATTGAGCCTCGGCGCAACGGCGAAACCGAGATTGAAGGAATCATAGGGCTTTTTGATATTGGGAATGCTGTCCGTGAGCCGGGATAGCCCCGGGGGACAGCGCCCTGCACTCAGCGCATCAAGCCCGAGCTTGACGAGCGCACGGTTTTCCCCGGTCAGAGGAACGACATCGGCAACGGTCGCAAGCCCTGCAAGCGCGACCTCCTCCATTGCCGCATCAAGCCCTGCGAGGGCATGAAGAAGCTTAAACGCAATACCCGTGCCGCAGAGGGTTGCGGAGGGGTATGGACTGTTCGGTACGGTGTGGCATACTACTGCGGTGCATTCGGGCAGCTCGTCACCGGGAATATGGTGATCGGTCACGATGACATCCATGCCCAGCTCGCGGCAGTATGCAATCTCGCCCGTAGCCGAAATGCCGTTGTCAACGGTGATTATTAGGTCCACCCCATCCTGCCTGAGCTTCGTGATTGCGAGCGGATTCATGCCGTAGCCTTCTTCACGGCGCGAGGGGATGTGGTAGCTTATCCTTGCTCCGAGGGAACGAAAATAGCGGACGAGCATGGATGTGGCGCAGATGCCGTCAACATCGTAATCGCCGAAAATGCATATGCTTTCATTCTTATCGAGAGCAAGGCGTATCCTCTCAACCGCTTTATCCATATCGGGCAGCAGATAAGGGTCGAGAAAGTCTGCTTCGGAGGGGTGGAGAAAACGCGAAGCCTCTTCGGCTGAGGTAATCCCTCGCGCGCGAAGGGCACGCGCAATGATAACGGGCAGGCCGTATGTTTCGCCCGTTAAAATCTCATCCGAATAATATCTGCTCTTCTCAAAAACAGTCAACAGGATTCCTCCGCTGTCCCACCGAGAATGAAGCGGCGGAATCAAGACAGTATTCCTGAATTCCGCTCACTCTTACTCAAATAAATCAGTTTTCTTTGCGCTCAACCGCCATACCGATGGCGATTTCCGTGCGCTTTTTCAGCAGTTTGCAGCTTATCTCGGGGGGTTCCGAAATGCTGCCGTTCAGATTGAAGCTGTTGGCGGCGCAGCCGCCGCTGCAATAGTATTTTGCCCAGCAGGCACTGCATTTAGGCTTGGTAAAGACATTGCTGTGCGCAAATTCATTTCTGACGCCGTTATTAAGGCCTTCGGAAAAGACGGTGCCGAGCAGGAATTTTTCATTGCCCACGAACTGGTGGCAGGGATAGATATTGCCGTTCGGCGCAACCGCAACGTATTCAACGCCTGCGCCGCAGCCGAGGCTGCGCTTGGCTAAGCACGGCGCAGCATCAAGATCCACCATGAAGTGGAAGAAATTGAAGGGCTTGCCGTTCGCACGGCATTCTTCAACGTATTCGGCGAGCTTATCGTATTCCTCCAAAGCTCTGCCGACGTTCTCTTCGGTAATGGCCATCGGGTCGCTTTCCGGGAGCACTACGGGTTCAACGGAAATCTGCTCGAAGCCGAGATCGACGAGCGCTTTGACATCCTCGGTAAAGTCGAGATTATTCGCCGTAAAGGTGCCGCGTATGTAGTGCTCGCCTTCGCCGCGCTCGGAAATGAGCTTCCGCGCCTTGGGAACGATGATATCATACGAACCGCTGCCGTTCGGGGTCACGCGCTGCGAGTCATGCACCTCACGCCTGCCGTCAAGGCTCAGGACGAGATTGAACATCTCTTTATTGATAAAATCGTCTATCTCGTCATTGAGAGCAACGCCGTTGGTGGTGATGGTGAAATGAATTTCCTTATCATGCAGCTTTTCAAGCTCACGCCCGTAGCTGACGATACCCCTGACGACATCGAAATTCATCAGCGGTTCACCGCCGAAAAGGTCCACCTCCAGGTGATGCCGTCCGCCGCAGTGCTCAATAAGAAAATCGAGCGCGGCCTTACCCGTTTCAAGGCTCATAAGCATCCTGCCGCCGCGGTATTCGCCGGTCTCGGCAAAGCAGTATTTACATCTCAGGTTGCAGTCGTGAGCAACGTTGAGGCACATGCTCTTGATGGGGGAAAGCTCGGCCTCGCGTATGATGGGCTTCGGGGCGGGGGAATCGAACTGACCGAGCGAGCGAAGCTCGTCCACCTCGGAAAGAACCTCATCTATTTCATTACGAGAATAGGGCAACGCATAGACGTCGTTGCCCAGTTCAATTGCTTTGATTATATCAAAGGATAGCTTGTCCGTTTGGTGAATGGCGCCGCTTTCAACATCCAATACGAGATATTTATCCCGATATGTGAATGCGTGTACCATTACTTTGCAGACTTAACGCACTTCTGGTTTGCGACAGTGCAGGAAGTCTTGCATGCGGACTGGCAGCTTGCCTGGCATTCGCCGCAGCCGGTATTTGCACCGTTCTTGATGCAGGGAGACTGAATATTAGTGATATGCTTCATGATGTTATTACCTCCATAGGCCAATAATTAAAACCATTATACAACACATGAAGTTCGAATTCAATACCTAATCATACGAAATTCGACTAAACCCTAAAATATAACGCTTTCTTCCTGCTATTTCGCCAAACTGCGGAGGATACCGCCGACCATGCCTGCAAGGGTACAGAGCCCTGCATCGGTGAGAAGGGGTATTCCGAAGGCAAATTCCCCGGAGAGAAGCGCGAAAACGAGCGTAGTGATAAGCATATAGCATATGCCGCACAGACCGCCGAAGAGGAAATTACGCTTTTCAAAGCCCTTTACGCCTATGAGCGCAGCTATAAGCGCGGATACCGCCTTTATCACGGGATTTACGATTTTGGTGCTCGATATGGGCAGCACCTGCTTCATCATCAGAAATGCGGCGATGACAACGAGCACAAGGCTGATTGCGAGGGCAAGAAGGCTTGATTTAAGGACTGCGCGCACGGGTGAAGGGTTTCCTGCAGGCTTGGTCTTTTTACGGTTTTTCATGGCTGTGATTGCTTTCGCAGAGCGAAAGCCTCCTTTCTTGGAATCGGGTAAGCTTCTTGATTTTTTGTAGAGAATATGCTCGATACGGACAAAATATCAATTCCGCCGAATTCTGGAAAAGAAATAATGCCGCAAGCATTGACAAAAAAGAAAAAATAGTCTATCATACTTATGGTACAATGGATTTGTATGCGGATAAATCCTCCGCTTCAAGGAAAGGAAGGTAAAAT